>WNFQ01016214.1_pt1 | contig 10385 bp, 6 predicted proteins | sample 5400171 | NCBI WGS metagenome assembly WNFQ01 (sample SAMN13153356, study PRJNA577476) | soil metagenome | isolation source: 20 cm soil under Madrone tree | place: USA:California | collected 2016-06-14 | reverse complement strand
CAGCCGCCAGGCCGTGCCCCTCCTGTGCGACGATCTCCGTGATCGGGTCGAGCCATGCTCGCAGCTCGCCGACATCGGCAGGCGGGCACACGACGGCCACGTGCGTATCGGGAAGCGAGCCTGCAAGATCGAGCGTATCCTCGATCAAGCAGCGGTAGAGCGCGACGATCGCCTCGGGGGTGAGCGTCCCGCCGAGGCGCGTCTTGACGTGACCGATCCGCGGCGCCTTCGCGACCACCACCAACGTCCGCGCCGCCCCCCGCGAGACGGTCACCGGCCGCGCCGAAGGCGATACTTGACGATGCCGGACAGAATGCACCAGCTCGCGCCGATCGTACCCCGCAGGGTTCCCGTGATCTTCGACCGGCCGATGCGCGGATGGTAGCTGACTGGGACCTCGATGATTCGTAGGCCGCGCAGCGCGCCCTTCACGATCATCTCCACCGGCCACCCGTACGTCAGCTCGCGCAGCTCGAGCGAGCGCAACACATCGTATCGGGCAGCTCGAAACGGCCCGAGGTCGGTCAGACGCACGTCGCAGAGCAGGCGGATCAATCTCGCGGCGAGGCGGTTGCCGAGCACCGAATGCCACGGCAGCGCTCCATCGACGCGATCGCCGGCCAGTCGAGAACCGATCACGATGTCCCCGCGGTCGGCGCGCAGCGGCTCGAGCAGGCGTGGCAGCTCGGCCGGACGGTCGCTGTAGTCGCCGTCGAGGAACACGACCACGTCGGGGCTCGCTGCCTGGGCGAGACCGGTGAGGCAGGCGCGGCCGTAGCCGCGCTCCGGCTCGAGAACGACGCGCGCACCGCGACCGGCGGCGATGTCGCGCGTGCCGTCGCTCGAGTCGCTGTCGACGACCAAGACCTCGCTGACTTCACTCCACGGGATGTCGTCGAGCACCCGCCCGATCGATTGCGCCTCGTTGTAGGTCGGGATGACCACGGACACGCGCATCCCGATCTCTTACCAGATGGGCACCTTGGGGAAACGCGCGGCAAGAACGGTGTCGACGGCGAGCCGGCGACCGGCCGCACCGAGGGCGAGACAGAGCGCGACCACCATCGGTACCAAGAGCTCCCAGATCCACGCCGTCCCCCATTCCGACAGCCACAGGCTCGTCAGGAAGGCGAACGCCCCGAGCGCGACCGGGCGCGTGAAGATTCCCAGGAGCAGACAGACACCGAACGTGAGCTCGGTCGCGCCCTGGATCGGCGCGGCGACGCTGGCGTGGCTCGCGGTCACGGCCATGACCGATTTCCACAGCGCCGGGGCACGCCCGCTGTCGATGTAGTACTGGATCAGTCCGGCGTAGCCCGCGGGCGTGTAGAGGCCCTTCCCGAGGTTCTCGAAGAAGACCCAGACGAACATCGCGCCCAGCGTGACGCGCAGGATGGCGAGGACCGTTGCCGGCTCGACGGCAGGCAATCGGTCGATATCCGGGTTCCGTGCTTTTTGCTCCACCGGCCTTCTCCTTGTGTCGCGGCTTCACTACGCGTCTTGGCGCGGATCGTCTACACTCGTCACGAGAGCATGGCTCTGAGCGCCAAGACCGAGATCGACACAAGGGGGCGGACATTCGCGACCGGCCTTCTCCTCGACATCGTGGCGGCGCTCCGCGTTGCGATGCCGGGCGATCTCGTTGCGATCACCAGCGACGACCCCGGAGTGGGACGTGACCTCGAGATCTGGTCCCGCCTGACGCGCAATCCGATCGTCGGCGCCACATCCGAGAATGGCCGGACACGCTGGGTCGTTCGACACGGCGATCCTCCAGGTGAAGCAGAGGCGGCGCGCCCGCTCGGTGAGCGCCTCTGGCTCTACACGAACTTCGATTGCAACCTGCGCTGTCACTATTGCTGCGTACGGTCCTCGCCGACGTCCCCTCGCCGGGCGCTCGATCTCGAGCTGGTGCGCCGGCTCGTCGCGCAAGCGCGACCGCTCGGGCTCAAGGAGCTCTTCGTGACCGGCGGCGAGCCATTCCTGCTGGCCGACATCGTTCCGATCCTGCGCGCCTGCACGGACGCGGCGCCGACCACGGTGCTCACCAACGGCATGCTGCTGCACGGCGGACGACTGGCCGCGCTCCGAACGTTGCCACGCGACCGGCTGACGCTGCAGATCAGCCTCGACAGTCCGTCGCCCGAGTTGCACGACCGCCATCGTGGGACGGGAACCTGGCAGCGCGCCTGGGCGGGGATCGAGACCGCGCGCCACGCCGGCTTCCGGGTCCGGCTCGCGGCTACCGTGGCAAGCGACGAAGATGCCGACCGGTTCGAGGAGTTTCTCGATCGGAACGCCATTGCACCCGCGGATCGCGTCATCCGGCGAATCGCGCTGCGTGGTTTCGCCGCGGAGGGCATCGCGCTCTCGCGCGCGGATCTGGTGCCCGAGATGACGGTGACCGCGCGCGGCGTCTACTGGCATCCCGTCGGTGCCGACGACGACGATTTCCTGGTCACCAGCGAGATTCTGCCCCTTGCCGCCGCGCTGCGCGCGGTCCAGGTCGCGCTCGACCGCGAGCGTGAGCACGGGACGAAAGTTGCGAGCATCTTCCATTGCGCTTGACGACCACCGATCTCGACGATCAAGCAGAGCGCTGGAAGAAGCCTTGCGTGCGGCTGGCCTCACGAAGCGAGTCATAGCCGCTCACGTCCGCGGGCAGCCATCGCTTCAAACCCTCGGCCTCGAGCACCGGCCGGTGCCGGGGATCGTCGAAGCTCATCTTCGAGAGCGCTTCGGCGAAGCGACGTCCGATGCCCTCGTCGAGCCCGGGTCGCGCGGTGAACATGCAATGCGAATAGGGCGGCGACGCCCAGACCTCGGTGAGACTTCCCGCTGGCACCAAGGCCTGCTCTTGCACGCCGCTCCACGCAGGGCTCCCGATCGCGCCCGCGTCCGCTTTGCCCTCGAGAACGGCGCGAAGCACGTGGATCTCGCTCGTTCCCGTGTCGCCGTGCTTGCCGAGATCGGTGTCGAAGCGCAGCGTCTGGTAGTCACGCCCCTCGGCGAGCCCGAGCTCGGCGAGAAAATGCACGGGAAGGATTGCCGCGTGGCCGCTGTCGCGGCTGCCGAGCGCCAACACTCGGCCGCGTAAATCGTCGAGCGTTCGGATCGGACCGCCGGTCGGCGTGACGATCTTGGTCATCCAGCCCAAGTCGGTGTCGCGCATCGCGAGCGGCGTACACCGCCCGCCGCTCCACTCGACCGACTGCAGGTACGCGAGGTTCGTGTTCCAGGCGATGTCGATGCGCGGCGCGAGCTCGCCGGCCGGCGCGAGCAGCGCCCGCACCTGCGCCCCGTAACTCTGAAACAACACGATCTCGACGGGCAGGCTCGCCTCGTCGCGCAGGTAGCTTCCCATGCCCTCCCAGATCGTGACGACTTTGGGATCGTACGCCACGGCACCGATCCAGATCGTGTCGGCCTGGTCCATTCGCCCCTCCTTCAGAAGAGTGGCAACCCGAGAAGCGCCTTGCCGATCAAATCGCGCAGAACGTCGGCCGTGGGCGCCATGACGGCCCCCGCATGTGCATCGCGAAAGAACCGTTCGATGCTCGTGTGCTTCGAGAACGCCGCTCCACCGCAGGCGCGCATCGCCAGCGACGTCACGTCGATCGCGCACTCGCCGGCCGCCGCCTTGGTCTCGAGCACACGGAGCGTCGTCAGCTCGTCCGGTTGCGCGAGGTGTCCCACGAGGTCGTCGATCCGTGCGGCGAGCCCGGCGGTCTGGATCTGCATGGTCGCGAGTTGCGCGCGCAGCGTCGGAAGACTTTCGCCCAGCGAAGCGCCGAGATGCTCGAACCGGGCGGTTTTCAAGTGGCCCGTGGTCGCGGACACGACGGCGCGACAGATCCCCAGCGCCACCGCCGCCGAGCCGAGGTTGAAGAGCGGCAAGACGGTCTCCATCATCGCCGCGAAGCCTCCGGCGTCGCGCGTGAGTTGCATGCCGGGGCGCACCTCGCAGCGATCGAGCGCCATCGGCGCAGCGGCATTCGCGCGCATGCCCATCCCGTCCCACGCGCCGGTGATCGACAATCCCGTCGCGTCCGCGAGGACGAGATAGAGCGTCGAATCGGTCGGTCCACCGGCTTCGGGAGTCAGCGTCGAGACCACGTAGCTCTGCGCGTAGCCGGCGCTCGTCACCCACGACTTCCGCGCGGAGATCCGCACGGCGGTGCCGTCGCGTTCGGCGCGCGACACCGGTGCCCAGAAGTGGCTTCGCGACCCGGCCTCGCTGAACGCGAGGGTCGAGAGGTGTCGGCCGTGCGCGATGTCCTCGAGGATCGGGCGCAAGCGTGAGCCGTCCGGGGCAGCCGCGATGGTGGCGGCAGCAAGCACGTGCATGACGAAGACCATCGAGACGGAGGGGTCGACCTCCGCAAAGATCGCCGTGATGGCCGCGAAGTCCCTCGCGCCGAGCTGCGCCCCGCCAACCGCTTCTGGAAGGAGCAACCCGAGGAGTCCACTCTCTCCGAGGGCGCGAACCGCTTCGACCGAGAAGCGGCCCTCGCGATCGTTGGCGCCGGCGGCGGGTGCGAGGACCTCCGATGCAATCACCCTCGCGCGCGCGACGGCAGTCTCCCTATCCATGCCCGCTTTCCTACCCGGAAACGCCAAGCAGCGCGACCGTCCTCGCCGCGCATCGCTTCACCGGGCTCGATGCAGTCCGTGAGCTCGCGCGCACTCACCCGCGGACCGGGCGCGCGACCGACGCGCGGTCGGTGACGTCACCGACGACGAGCTCGAAGTCCGCCGGCACGCCGAGGCGCGCCCGCGCCGCGTCGCGCACGACCGCACGCACGCGCCGCCCGCGCGCCAGGAGCGCCCGCATGATCGCGTGCCCGACGGTCCCCGTCGCGCCGGTGACGAGCGTCGTCACGCGCGCCGCGCTCGCCGACGCCGCGTCGCCGCGCGAGCGCGCGGACGCGGTGCGCGAACACGATGAACCGGCGCACTGATTGCACGCGAGACACACGGAGAGTGGCCCACACCCCTTCTGCGGCAGCTCGCACTTCTCGCCCGGCTCGATGATGCCGTTGCCGCAGACGGAGATCGGTACGTCGACGCACTTCTGGCAGAGCACGCATGCCTGGTGGGGGCCGCAGCCGACGGCGGGCAGATCGCAGACCTCGCCGGTCTCGATGTTGCCGTTGCCGCAGACCGGCGGCAGCGGCGTCTGGATGCACGACTTGCAATCGGGGGCGCAGATCTGGCCGTCGCCGCAGCCGACCGCGGGCAGCTCGCACACCTCGCCCGGCTCGATGTTGCCGTTGCCGCAGATGAACGAGAGCTGGGGCGGGATGATGTTCGGCGGCGGGAAGCACTGGTTGCAGAGCAGGCACACCTGTCCCGGACCGCAGCCGATCGCCGGCTCGTCGCAGGCCTCGCCCGGGTCGAGCTTGTTATTCAAGCACTGCGGCAACGTGACCGGACACTGGCAATTGACGCAGGTGCCGGGGCACGCGGCGTCGTTCGGCGGCGCGCCGTTCATGCCACCCGGATCGCACTGCTCACCTTGGCCGACGAAGCCGTCGCCGCAGACCGGCGGACACTGGCATTGGTTCGCGGTGCCCGGCGCCGCGCAGTGGCCGGGACACGCCGCGTCGCTCGTGCCGTCGCACTGCTCGCCGAACTCGACGACGTTGTTGCCGCAGGTGCGATTGCACTTGCAGTTGGCGAGACACGAGCCGGGACAATTACCGTCGTCGTTGCCGTCGCATTCCTCCGACGGTTGATTCACGACGCCGTCACCGCAGCGCTCGACCGTCGTCGACGCGGTGAACGTGATCGCGCCCGGGCCGGGCAGACCGGCGGTCTGGTTGATCGCGGTGCCGGTCGTCGCAGGAATGCAGAACGCGGACGCCAGAAGATCCGACGTGGTGCCGGGCGCGCCCACGCGGACGATGGGATCGAGGAAGCAGCGCCGGTTCTTCGCGACGCACGTACCTTGGCCGGCGGCGCAGTCGCTGTTCGTCCGACACCCGACCTCCGACGCGTCGGAGCAGGTCTGATCGGCGGGACCGACCACGCAGCGCGCCTCACCGACCGCGTCGCCCGGCACCTGCCGACAGAGCGGGACGCACGAGCCGGCGGTGCCGCCGCAATCGGCGTCGGTGTCGCACGGCTGCCCGTCGTTCGCGCCGCCGTTGCAGCCGTTCAAGCACGACGACGGCTGCGCCTCGCCGCTGCACCAACAGCGCTGATTGCCGAAGCCGGCGCCGGTGCACGCTTGGTTGCTGGCGAAGCTCACGCTGCCGGTCGTCAGCGGGTCGAACGGGATGTCGAGGCCGCCGCCCGAGACGTTCAGCGACGAGCTCGGCGGACAATCGTTCGACGTCGGTCCGAGCGGCCCCGTGCCCTGGACGTGACACGGCGGGCTGCCGGTGATGTCGCTGCATGTGCCGGCGTCGCCGATCTGGCAGTCCTGCGGGTTCGGCTTGCCGCAGTCGCAGATCGGACACGGGCGCGTGACGGTGTTGCCGAGGTGCACGAGGGAGTTCAGGTGGACGTGCAGCTCCGACGCGCCGCTCGCGAGGTCGTACGTTCCGGTCACGTCGCTTGCGAAGCGATTGACGATGCACACCGGCACGCCGCCCGCCGAGAGCGGCAGCGGCGGCCCAAACGTGCTGATCGTGCACGTACCGCTGCTGCACTGGCTGTTGTCGGTGCACGAGACCGTCGGGTCGTTCGCGCAACGCGAGCCGACGTTCGCGAAATAATCGCATTCGGTGTCGCTCACGCCGTCGCAGTTGGAGATCTCGCCGACGATCTGTGACCCGGTCTGGATCGCGAAGTCGTGGGCGATGCCGGTCCAGCCGGTATCGAGGTTGGCGCCCGGAGTGACGGTGTACGTGAGCATGCCGCGCGACGGACACGTGCAGGTGGCGGAGCACTCGCCGGGGCAGAGCGCGTCGTCGGTGCCGTCGCAGAGCTCGCCGCCCTCGCGCACGTTGTCGCCGCAGACGGGCGCGCATGTGCAGTCGCTCTGGCAGGAGCCGGCGCAGGTCCCGGTCGCGGTGCCGTCGCACTGCTCGCCGGGATCGACCTGGTTGTTGCCGCAGAATGGGCCGCAGGTGCAGTCGCTGCGGCACGCGCTCGCCGGACACGCGCCGCCCGCGGCCGCGCCGTCACACTGCTCGCCGCCGTTCACGACGCCGTCGCCGCAAAACGGGCCGCAGGTGCAGTCGGGCTGGCAATGGCCCGGGCACGCGCTGTCGGCGGTGCCGTCGCACTGCTCGCCGCTCTCGACGACGTTGTCGCCGCAGGTCGCGGTCGCGCAGGTGCAGTTCGCTTGGCACTGACCCGGACACGCGGTGTCGTCGCTGCCGTCGCACTGCTCGCTCGGCTGGTTCACCTGCTGATCGCCGCAGCGCGGGCATTGGCAGTTCGGCAAGCACGCACCCGGGCAGGCGGCGTCGGCGGTGCCGTCGCATTGCTCGCCCGCGTCGACGACGCCGTTGCCGCACTGCGCGCCGCTCTCGACGACGCGGATGGGCAGCGTGAGCGCGCCCGGACCCGGCAGACCGGCGACAGTGTTCACGGAGCTGCTCGTCGTCGGCGCGATGCAGAACGTCGCCGCGAGGGTCGCGTTCTGGGTGCCCGGCGCGCCCGTACGCACGATCGGATCGAGGAAGCAGTTGCGGAAGGCGCCGGTGCACGTCTGGTTCGGTTTGCACGTACCGCAATTGCCGCCGGGCGGCGGTGTGCAATCGGTATCGGACGAGCAACCGCGGAACGTTTCGGTGCTGCAGAACGTGTCGAACGGCCCGGCGTTGCAGATGCCGTCGTTGGGATCCGGATCGGCGGAGTCGGGCGAGCACGTCGTGTCGTCGCACTGGTTCGGCGCGGTCGCCTGCCCCGGACGGCCGCAAGAGCCGCTTGGACACTCCGAGGTCGCGGCGCACGGGACGCCCGCGTTCGCGCCGCCGATGCAGCGCTTGCCGCCACACGTGGCGCCGCCCGGACAGTCGGCGTCGGAGTTGCACGGCTCGCCCGCCGCGGTCGCGCATGTGTCGCAGAAGCAATTCACCGACGTGAAGCCCGGGGCCGTGCACTTCGGACCCGTCGCGAGCGACGTCGTCCCCGTCGTCGCGGTGTTGAAGACGATGTTCAGGTTGCCGATGTTGCCGGCGCGAACGGGCTGGCAATCGACGCTCATCGCGCCGAAGAGCGCGTTGTCGCCTTGCACGTCGCACGGCTGGCCGTCGCGGACGCCGCCTTTGCAGGTGCCGCCGCGGACGCCGTCGCGCGGCGTCGGATCGTTCTGGCACACGGGACACGGCTGCTCGACGGCGGCGCCGTTGTAGACGCTCGACTCGATCCGCACGAGCGCCCCGCCTTCGCCGGCGTGCGGTCCGGAGTCGGCGACGTTCACCGTGCCGGTAAGCGGCGCGGTGTAGCGGTTGACGATGCAGACGGGCACGCCGCCCGAGGAGATCGGCAGCGGCGGCCCGTAGAAGCACTCGCACGACTCGCCGGCGCCGCTGCACGTCGACGGCGCCTCCGGGTCGCAGGTCGCGAGGCTGCTCGCGTCGCGATTGCCGAGGTTGTAGCAGAAGCAGTTCTTCACCGGCCCGGGGAAGAGCACGGGGCCGCTGAGCGCGCACTGGCCGCACGTCGCCGACGCGGTGTCGACATCGCAGCTCCCGAGCCGCGCGGCGCTGAGCGGCGCCTGATCGTCGGCGGCGAGATCGTGCGCTTGTCCCGTCCAGCCGGTGTCGAGGTCGGTTCCCGGTCTGCCGACGAAGCTCACGACGTCGGGCATCGGGTTCGGCAGCACGCACTGTGTCTGCGCGAAGCTGCCGCGCACGTGGAAGGCGAGCGGCGGCAGCAGCGTGAGCACGGCAACGACGAGAGGACGAAGGTGGGACGTGAGACCACGGCACGGTGGACGCATGAGATCTCCTTCCGGCGGGACGGCACCCGGCACTCGATTCGAGCCTAGATTTGGCGGGATGCCAGTCAATCGGCCGTTGGTACGACAACGACACGTCCGCGGGGGAGATCGCGTCACCGAACAGGTGAAATGGAAAACGGCGATAGGCGCGGGCGAAGCTGCTACGCAACGCGCTCACGTGATGCCTAGCTTGGCGAGCATGTCGCCGTGTTTAGAATGGCCGGCGAATAGGGGAGCGTCGGATACCCATCATCTGTCAACCACGCGGGTAATGTATCTACCGACCATCCTCGTCGCGTCGCTGCGCCGCAAGATGTCGCCGATGGCGGGCGAGCAAGCGGGTGAGTTCGACCGCATCGTCCACTACCTCGGCGAGGTCGTCGAGCACCTCCGGTTGCTGGCGCGCGAGCTCCGCCCGATTCTGCTCCGCGACCTCGGCCTCGATGGCAGCCTGCGCTCGCTTCGTCGAGGGCATGTCGGCGGCGACCCGCGTCGTCACCGACTTGCGGACGCCGATCCCGCGCCTCGCCGAGGAGACGGAGCTCACGGTGTACCGGATCGCTCAGGAGGCGCTCGCCAACGCCGCGCGCCATGCCGGGGCGCGGTCGTCGCGCTACACGGAACGATCAACACGCTCCTAATGCATGGTGCTGACCGGCAAGGGGCCGGCGTGACCGCCGCGCGGCCCCGCTTTTAGTCGTCGTGAGGGAATCGTGCACCGACAATCGATGCGATCAAGCGATGCTCGTTGTCCTTTGGCCATTGCGGTTCATCCCCGAGCGCCCGCACGACCGCAGTCGCTGTGCGTCTCGGACAGTCGCAGGATATGCGCCATTTCGATGCAGCCATGGCGGCCCGGACGCTCGCGGACGCGAATTTCTTGACAGCCGGGCGATGCAGTGCGAAGCGAGTACTTACCCACCGACGTGAGATGAGCGCGTGGTTTCGCACGGGCATCAAAGCGACGCCGAACGGCGGCAACTGACCATCGTGTTCGCTGACCTCGTCGGCTCGACGGCACTCTCCGGCCGTCTCGATCCCGAGGATTTCCGCGACGTTCTCGCCGCCTACCGCGATGCCTGCGCGACGGTGATCGGCCGCCACGAAGGCTACATAGGAAAGTTCCTCGGCGACGGGCTGCTGATCTACTTCGGCTACCCGTCGGCGCACGAGGACGACGCCCGGAGAGCGGTGCGCGCAGCGCTCGAGATCGTGAGCGAGGTCCACAGATTGGGTGATCGCCTGCGACGAGAGAAGGGCCTCGCGCTCGACCTGCAAACGCGCGTCGGGATCCATACCGGCCTGGTCATCGCAGGTGACCTCGGAAGTGGTGACGCGCGCGAGGCCGACAGCGCCCTCGGTGAGCCGGTCAACGTCGCCGCGCGCATCGTCGCGGTGGCGGAGCCGGACTCGGTGGTCGTGAGCGAGGCGATGCGCAGGCTGATCGAGGGCTACGTCGTCTGCCGTTCGCTCGGTCGTCACGAGC
>WNFQ01010927.1_pt1 | contig 10388 bp, 10 predicted proteins | sample 5400171 | NCBI WGS metagenome assembly WNFQ01 (sample SAMN13153356, study PRJNA577476) | soil metagenome | isolation source: 20 cm soil under Madrone tree | place: USA:California | collected 2016-06-14 | reverse complement strand
TCCCTTCGCTACATCAGTCCCTCAACCCTTGCGGTCCTCTTCCAGCTCGAAGCGCCTGCACCAGCGTCCGCCGGACCGCTTCCATTGCTCGAGGCTTTGGAGGTCGCATCCAGCACGGCAAACACAGCCGCAGCGACAGCGGCAACATTCGCTGCCTCTGATTTCCCTCCACCACGTTCGGTACTAGCAACTTCGCAACCAACCTCCGCTCCCAGCAATCGCTCTAAATATCCAGTGTCAATCTTGCCGGAGCGGAAATCTCCATCCCCCAGAATCCGCCGGAACAGTCCAACGTTGGTCTTGATGCCAGCCACGAAAAGTTCCTCGAGCGCTCGCACCAGCCGGGAAACCGCCTGGGCCCGGTCTTGGCCGTACCCCACCAGCTTGGCCAGCAAGGGATCGTAGTCGATGGACACCGTCCAGCCTTCGTACACGCCGCTGTCCAAACGGATTCCCGGCCCTGCCGGGGTGAGCAGCATGGTGATCGTCCCCGGACTGGGAAAATAATTGTTGTCCGGGTCTTCCGCGTAGATACGGCATTCGATAGCATGCCCCCGGATCAAGACATCTTCCTGCCGGAATGGAAGCCTCTCTCCGGCGGCGATTCGAATCTGCAATTCCACCAGGTCCAGTCCCGTGATCAATTCCGTTACCGGGTGCTCCACCTGCAACCGCGTGTTCATTTCCAGGAAATAGAAATTTCTCTCCTGATCGACAAGAAATTCGATGGTCCCGGCGTTCCAGTACCCGGCGGCTTTGGCCACCCGCACCGCAACTTCTCCCATGCGCCTGCGCATGTCCAGATCGACCAGCGGCGACGGCGCCTCCTCGAGCACTTTCTGATGCCGCCGCTGGATCGAGCACTCGCGTTCCCCGAGATAGACGGTGTTGCCATGCTCATCCGCCAGCACCTGCATTTCAATGTGCCGCGGATTGAGAATCGCCTTCTCCAGGTAAAGCTCGCCGTCCCCGAAGGCCCGCTGCGCCTCGCCCTGTGCCGCTTCCAGCGCGGCTTGCAGCTCTTTAGCGGCACCCACCCGCCGCATCCCTTTTCCACCACCCCCCGCTGCCGCTTTCAGCATCACGGGATAGCCAATCTTGGCCGCCACATCCTTCGCCTGCTGGACCGACTCCAGCCCGCGGGAAGTTCCCGGCACGACTGGCACTCCGGCCTTTTCCATCTCTTGTCGGGCCCGTGTCTTTGATCCCAGCATTTCCATGGAAGGGGGGCTCGGTCCGATGAACTTTATTCTTGCGTTCGCGCAGGCCTGGGCAAACTTCGCATTTTCCGAAAGAAATCCGTAGCCGGGATGGATCGCATCGGCGCCGCAGCGTTTCGCAACATTAAGAATCTTTTCGAGGTTGAGATAGGACTCGGCCGCGGCGGCTCCCCCGATCGGATAGGCCTCATCGGCCTTCAGGACGTGCAGCGCTACGCGGTCCGCATCCGAATACACCGCAACCGAAGGAATTTCCAGCTCGCGGCAGGCACGGATGACCCGCACCGCGATTTCTCCTCGATTGGCGATAAGAATCTTCTTGAACATGAGCGTGGCGCTTCAGCCCCGAGGACTGACAACTGGAAAATCAAAAGCCCCTTCCGTGCGGGAAGGGGCTTTCGTTTGCTAAAGAGTTGACAGCATCCCTACTTGCTTGGCATGGTAATGCCCTGATTGCCAGGCTGCCTCTCGGCCTTGATCTTCTTGGTGGCCATGGTCTTGTCCACCCACTCGTCGGCCGTCTTAAGATCCGCTGCCCGAGCTGCAGGATCGTCGCACTCCAAGTCGCCCTTTTCCCGGTAAAGCAGGTTCAGGTAAGCCATGGCGTCGTCGTAATCCGGCCGTAGCTCCAAAGCCTTTTGCAGCATCGCGATCCCGTCCTGGATGACGCCCGAGTTCTTCTCCCGCAGCATCTCGCAAACCTTCTTGTTGCCCTTCTCTTTCATGATCCACTCGTCCGGCTTCAGGCCCACCTTAGCGCGTTCTTCCATGCGCGGCTGGTAGCTCTGCGTCCAATCAATGACCGCAACCGAGTAGTAGGGCTCGGGATCATTAGGGTCGAGGTCGATCGCCTTGCGGTAGAACGTCTTGGCATCATCAAATTTCTTGATTTGCAAGTACAGGTAGGCGATGCCTTTGACGCTGTTGATGTTCTTGGGATCGCGTTCCAGCACTTCCTTGTACTGATCAATCGCCTGTTGAGCGTTTTGAAGATTTTCAGGGGTATCGACGCCCTGAATGACTTGCTGGGCGTACGCGGTAGCCAGATAAAGGCGGGCATTGACCAGACTGGGATCAAGCGATACTGCCTGCTGGAAGTGATTAATCGCCTCTTCATACTTGGCGTTCTTGTAGGATTGCACGCCCTTGTTCAGCTGGTCACGCGCCCTCAGTTTGCTGCAGCCCGTGGTGGCCAGCAACACCAACCCGAGGGCCATCATCGCCAGCGTTCGTATGCTTGTTTTCATTGCGCTGTAAGTCTCCTTGCCAGAAAATCGTCAGGCTTGTGTTGAGCCAATGGACCAACAGCACGCCGCGGTATGAGCGCGAGCGCGGATGAGAATGGGCGGACCGGAACATCCGCCCCACGACGGTGTGTCACAAACTTCCGCGGGCCTAGCCGCCAGCCTCAATCTTGGCTGTGATCAGGCCTACTTTGTCCACGCCCGCCGCATGCGCGATGTCAATCACGTTGGCCACGTCGGCAAACGGAACCGCGTCGTCGCCCTTCACGAACATCACTTTTTCCGCGCGGGTTTTGAAAACGTCGGTCAAGCGCCCCTGCAGATTCTCCCAGGTGGTTTCTTCCTGGTTGATCTTCAGCGCCGGCGCCTGGCCGGCGCCACGATCAATCAACTGCACCACAATGGTGCGATCGGGCGTGTTGTTTTTAGGCGCATTCGGCGGTGGTGGTTGAGGCACCAGCGCGTCCAGTCCCTTGGGGGTTAACGGCGTGATCACCATGAAGATGATGATCAGCACCAGCAGGACGTCAATCAGGGGCGTAACGTTCATGTCCGCGCTCTGACCACCGCCCGATCCCATTGCCATTCCCATAACTGTTCTCCTCGAATGTCTAGGCGCTGAGTATCCAAGCTATGAATAAATCAGGGCTCTGAAAATCCAAGCCCTGAAAGATCTCAGGGTTATTGCCCGCCGGCTGGCGTAGTCGGGGCTGCCGGGGCCGGGGTCGTAGGTGCCTTGCGCTGGTCAGTCAGCAAGCCGAGTTGGTCGACTCCCGCCGCGCGCACGTTGTCCACGACTTCAACCACCGATCCAAACCGGGCGCGCGCGTCCGCCTTTACGAAAACACGCTTGTCCACGCGATTCGTCAGCCGGTCTCTGACCTTGCCGGTTAGCTGGTCCGCCGGGAGCTTGTCAGTCCCGAAATAGACCGTCCCGTCGCGCATGACCGAGACCAGTAAAGCGTCTTCCTTGTCCGCGTCCGGCATGGACTCCGGATTGTTAACCTTCGCCATGTCCACGCTCACGCCGTGCTGCAACATAGGCGTGATCACCATGAAGATGATCAACAGCACCAGCATCACATCCACCATGGGCGTCACGTTGATGTTGGAGTTTACCTTGACTCCTTCGTTCCGTTTTGCCAATGCCATAAGCTCACATCTCCTGGGCGGTCTCTTGCTGCCACCCGAGCCGAGGACGATTCTCAGCGTCTCCTGTTTTGAATCCGGCGCCGGACCGTTTGCCCGGCGCCCGATCAGCAACTCGGAGGTTGTAGCCCTGCCTTACAGTAACGCCGCGGTAAAGCTCAAAAGCTTAGGTGCGGCGCATTCCCCGGCGCTTCAGGAAGTAATCGATCAGTTCGCTCGACGAGTTATCCATCTCCACGTCGAACGCTTCCACGCGGCCGGTCAGGTAGTTGAACATCATCACGGCCGGGATGGCCACGAACAGTCCAATCGCGGTGGTCACCAGCGCCTCCGAGATACCGCCCGCGACAGCCGCCAGACCAGTAGCCTTTTCGGACTGAATACCTTTAAACGCGTTGATGATGCCGACCACAGTGCCGAGCAGCCCCACGAATGGGGCCGTCGATCCGATGGTTGCCAGACCACCCAGGCCGCGCTTCAGTTCGGCGTGGACAATAGCTTCGGTGCGCTCGAGCGCACGCTTGGAGGCTTCGATGGTCTCGCCCGGAATCTCTCCGCTTTCCTGGTGAGCCCGGAATTCCATCAGCCCCGAAGTTACAACCTTGGCGAGGTGGCTTTTCTTGTTGCGCTCCGCTACCTTGATGGCTTCTTCGATCTTGCCATCGCGCAGTGCGCCGGCCACCGCCGGAGCGAATGAGCGCGACTGCTTGCGGGCCGCGCTGAACGCCATGGCCCGGTCAATCATTACCCCGATCGACCAGCCTGACATGATGAACAGAATGATGACCACTGCCTTCGCTGGAATACCCATCTGGTGCCACAGCGAAATCGGGTCCCAACCCACTGCCGCCTGTTCCTGGAAAAACCAGGCCGCCGCAGTAGACATATGTGTGTGAGCAAGTGCTGCTAGATTGGCTACGAACATGAGTTGCTTTCCTCCTCAGAGCTTGTCAGATTGCGAAAATTGCTTGTGCACGAATCCCGCGTTCCCGCTACAGCACGTCCCCTCGGCGACCGAAGCCTAACCCCCGGCCAGCGTAAAGTTGACCGTAATCTGGGTTTCGACTTCCACCGGCTCGCCATTCAGAATGTACGGTCTGTACTTCCACTGCTTCACCGCTTCGATGGCGGCCGGAGCCAGCATCGGATGACCGCTGATCAGGCGCAAGTTCTGAATCGAACCATCCTTGCTAATCTCGGCCTGTAGCAATACTGAGCCTTGGATGCGCGCTTGCCGCGCCAGGGGTGGATAGTTGGGCTGAATCTTGCGGAGTAGCAAACCCTGGGTCACGCCTTGCGACACCCGCACTCGCTGCGGCGTGGCCACCTTGGGCACCGCGACAGGGGTCGAATTGATGATGCCGCCAATCACTCCACCCATGGCCCCGCCCGCACCCGGAACCCCGCCCACGACGCCAGCCATCGAAGAAACTGGAGGCGGCGCCTCTTCTTCCTTGATCATTTGGACTTTCTCGGGGATCTTGGTGGGCGTACGCAACTGCCCGTTGATGATATCGGTCTGAATCTGCTTGACAACTTTAACCGGAGCGGCGGCTGGTGGCGGAGGCGGAGGTGGTGGCGGCGGCGGTGCCACCAGGAAGGTCATCAACTGTGTTTTTGGCAATGCTTCCGTGAACAGCAGTGGCAGCAATACCAGCACTCCGATCAGCACCACCTGAAAGCAAAAAGAGATGATGGTGGTCATGCCCCGCTTGGTTCTTAGCTTTCCACCCGATTCAATGAGGCTGTCTTCAAACATAAGGATTCTCCCGGCACAACCCTACGTATTCTTAGACACCGCCTGTTTCCTGTTTGCTCCCAAACCCGGCTTGCATCCTACACGGCAATTCGACAAATTCAAACTATTGAAAAAAGGGGGCATTCGCAGCGGTTCGCACAAATATGTCGTTGCTTTGCGGCCTTCGCCTTGACTTCGCGAGCTTTGCGGTCAAAGTCTTGAATCGCAAGGGCATCGAGGGCCCCCGATCAAGCCAGCACTACTAGACCACGTCCCAAGAACCAAGCTGCGTATCGAACTGAGAAAGAACCCTATAAGCCGCTATAAGCCGCTCGCCACCCGGCCCTTGCCGGCCGCAGCCTTACCCTTGCTGCCTGCGACCACTACCGGAGCCTGCTTTCCCCGGCTTCCCCGCCAATCCTGGTAGGCGACCAGGATGGGAGCCGCAATGGCGATCGAAGAATAGGTCCCGATCAGGATTCCGATGACCAGTGCGAATGAGAAGCCATGCAATACCTCTCCGCCGAACAGGTACAGCGCCAGAACGGTTAGAAATGTTAACCCGGCGGTCAAGATCGTCCGGCTCAGGGTCTGATTAATACTCCGGTTTACGATTTCTGACAACTTCTCCCGCCGCATCATCTTCAGGTTTTCCCGGATGCGGTCAAAGATCACGATGGTGTCGTTGTTCGAATACCCGATAAGAGTCAGGATCGCGGCGATAACTGTCAGCGAAATTTCCTTGTTGGCCAGGGAAAACGCGCCCACCGTGATCAGCGTGTCGTGAAAAACGGTGATCACGGCCGCCACCCCGTAAATCCACTCGAAGCGGAAGCCCAGATAGACCAGCATGCCGGCTAGCGAATAAACCACCGCCCATTTGGCTTGGCTCTGCAACTGCTTACCCACCTGCGGTCCAACGATCTCTACCTGATAGACACCGAAATCAGAAAGAAAGAACCCCTCCTGCAAAGCCGTCACCACGGCGGGATCGGCGACAGCCTTGAGTTCGTCAAAGGAAGTCAAAACTCCGCCCTTGGTCTTGTCGCGATAGTCGACGATTGCCTTGGCCACAGCCGCATAGCGCTGGCTGGCATCAGTTCCGGCACGCAGGGGATCTTTTTCCAGCAGGTAGTTGGCTAATGTCAAAGAGCTGGTGTTGTTCAAGTCCAGTTTGCCCGCCGGAGCATTGGTCTCCAGCCTTCTCGCTGGTCTCCCGGACGTCGAGATCGATCAGCACTTCGTTGTTCGCGGGCACGCTCTGAATCCGCACCTGTCGCAAGCCCACTTTTTCCAGCGCCGCGCGGATGGCATTGTCATCCGGAGTGTGCGAGAACTTCACGTACACGAGCGTCCCGCCCCGGAAGTCTACGCCTAGGGGGATGCCATGCCAAAACAGCATGGACAATATTCCCGCCACGCTGAACACCAGCGAAAAGGCGAGAAAATACCACTTCTTGCCGAGAAAGTCTATGTTGGGTTCTCTAAAAAATTCCACGCTGTCGTCAAACCCCTTCCGAGCCTAGGTCGCTGACCCTGCCGGGCTGGACGCTAGCCCGGCAGTTTCTTGCAAAGCTAGATGCTTAACGCCTCGCCGCGTTGCTTGCGGCTCAAAATCCAGTCAAAGATCATTCGCGAAACAAACACCGCCGTAAACAGGTTGGCTAGCAGACCAAAGGTCAGCGTGACCGCAAAACCCTTCACTGGACCAGTGCCAAACAAGAACAGGATCGCTGCCGAAACGATGGTAGTCACGTGAGTATCCACAATCGTGATCCAGGCATGGCCAAAGCCCTGCTCCACCGCCGAAGGCGGTGTCTTGCCGTTCCGCAGCTCCTCGCGAATACGCTCAAAAATCAGGACGTTCGAGTCCACGCCCATGCCCACGGTTAGGATTACGCCCGCGATTCCGGGCAGGGTCAGGGTCGCGCCAAAATATCCCATGAAACCCAATAGAATGACCAGGTTCAGAATCAGCGCCAGATCGGCATTGATGCCTGCGCCGCGATAGTACACCAGCATGAACACCAGCACGGCGAGCATGCCGATGATCGCCGCCCGTACGCCGGAGCGAATTGAATCCGAGCCTAACGAGGGCCCTACGGTACGCTCCTCCAGATACTTGATCCCAGCCGGCAGCGCCCCCGAGTTGAGCACCAGAGCCAGGTCTTTGGCGGCCTGATCACTCATCCCGCCACCGCTTATCCGGCCCTGATCATGGATCTGCTCGTTGATGGTCGCAACTTCCCGCACCCGGTTATCCAAAACGACCGCCAGCTTTTCCCCTACGTGCGACCCGGTGAAAGCGGCGAACTTTCTTCCCCCTTCGTTGGTCAGAACGAAGCCCACGTCGGGTGAATTGGTGTTCGAGTCCCGTCCCACAGTAGCCCCGCCCGACCGAAGGTCCGCGCCAGCCACCGCTGAGCTGCGCGTTACCAGATAGTATTGCTCGCCGGTATCATCAGTGGTCTGGCTTCCGACGCTGCGTCCCCTCAGCAAAAGGGAATCCGGAGGCAGCACTCCGCCGTGTTGCTGGAGCGCGTCCTGTTCGCTGGAATACGGCCCGCCCAGCACCTGCTTGATTTCCAGCATGGCGGTGGACTGCATGATTTCTTTCACCCGCGCGGGATCGTCCACCCCGGGAAGTTGCACCAGTATTTGATACTGCCCAAGTCCGTGCTCCTGAATTACCGGTTCACTCACGCCCAACTGGTCAATACGGTTGCGGATGGTCTCAATCGCCAGCGCTACCGCCCGGTTCTTCAGTTCGGCTAAGGCCTGCGGTTTCATGGAAAAAGTCCACGAATTGTCCGCGCCCGAGTTGAGGTCATACTCGGGCAGCCGTTCGCTCACGATGGAGCGCAAATCCGAAGAGGACGCCGGGGGAACGCCTTTCAAAACAATCTGGTCGGGGCGATTTACCGGGTCAGGCTTGGTGATTTCGGTGTAATTGATCTTGTGGGTGCGCAGGTCTTCCTTCAACCGTTCCACGGCGCGGTCGGAATCTCCGTTCACCGCGTCGTTGACCTGCACCTGCAAAATCAGGTGGGTGCCACCCTTGAGGTCAAGCCCCAGATGAATGTGCTCCTGCAGCGAGGTCAGCAGTCCGCTGCCCGAGAAGTCCTTCGGAAGGCCGAAGATGCCAAACAGGAACACCAACAGGGTCGCAACTACAAGTCCGAGCTTCCAACCTAAAGTCTTGTTCATGGCCTGAGGATCAAATTTCTTTTCCCTTCGTAGCGCCGGTATCTTGCCGGCTGTGTCGAGGGCGTCCCGCCCTCGGGGGTGCGAGTGGGACGCCCCACGACAGCCGCCGGGACGGGCTCTACTCTACAGCGGCACGGCTTTGCCTTTCATGATCCGCATTTCATGCCGCTTTATTGTTTTTGTCCTCGGGCGTTGTCACTGACGCAACCGACGCCCGGGTGACTTCGATGCGCAAATTGTCTGGCGGGACACGCAGCTGGATGTAATCATCGCGCAGCGCGATGATGGTTCCGCGCAGCCCACCGCTAGTCACGACTTTGTCCCCATTCTTCAGGTCATTCAGCATCTGCTGCCACTTCTTCTGGCGCCGCTGCTGGGGCATGATCAGGAGAAAGTAAAAAATAGCGAAGATGAAGATGAGCGGGGCGAAGCCCAGCCAGCCCCCGGCCCCAATTGTTTGCACCGCCAGTAAGTTTGCAATGCTCATAGAACCGGACCACCCAAAATAGATCAGGACTGCGCCCATCGGCGCTTCCTGGCCCTGTTTAATTTACCGCGGGATTTCTCGCTTCCTCAGGCCGGAGATGCTTCAGCTTCTGGCATGAACCGGGGACATCAGGCTAACGTTTCGCTCGCGACCGCTCCCCAGGAAGAATTTGGGCCTTATTCCCAAGCGCAATAGAATGACGCAGCGCCCGCATGGTGTCAAGGTAGAAGCTGAGATTGTGGACGGTATTCAGAACCTGGGCCAAAACCTCGTTGGCCGCATAGAGATGCCGCAAATAAGCCCGCGAATAGCGCTGGCAGACTCGGCAGCCGCAATTTGGGTCCAGGGGACCCTGATCTCCGACGTATCGCGCCTGCTTGATCGAGACTCTGCCTTCGGAGGTGAACAGCAAACCATGCCGCGCCGCTCGGGTTGGCAGCACACAGTCCATCATGTCCACGCCCAAGCCGGCATACTCGACAATCTCCTCCGGTGTGCCCACTCCCATCAGGTAGCGTGGTCTGTCCACCGGAAGGTGCTGCAATGTGGCTTCCACGACTTCCCGAGTGAGAGCCCGCGGCTCACCCACACTCAAGCCACCAATCGCATAACCAGGAAACCCGATCTCGATGGTGCGCTCGACGGATTCCTTTCTGAACGCATGATCCATGCCGCCCTGCACGATGCCAAAGAGGCCCTGAGACTGCGTGGGGGACGCCTTCGTCCGGGCGGGCGAAGGTGGACTCGCCGCTACGGCCGAGCTGCGCTCGGCTGGGCGGACGAGGACGTCGGCCCCTACGTGGTCTATGGCCCACGGCACTTCCTGCTTATGGGCCTCAAAATAACTCTTGCTCCGCTCCGCCCATCGCAAGGTCAGTTCCATCGACTGCCGCGTACGTTCCCGATCCGCGGGATGCTCGGTGCATTCGTCAAACGCCATAATCACATCAGCGCCTAGCCCGATCTGTGCTTCCATGGAGCTCTCTGGCGTAAAAAAATGGGACGAGCCGTCCAGGTGAGAACGAAAGGTGACGCCTTCATCCGTCACCTGGCGCAGCTCGTTCAAACTGAAAACCTGGAACCCGCCTGAGTCGGTGAGAATCGCGCGCGGCCAAGACATGAAACGATGCAACCCGCCCAGCTGGCGCACTTGCTCCACCCCGGGCCGCAAGTATAGATGGTAGGTATTCCCTAGAATCACCTGTACATCGAGTTCCTCCAGAATGTCCTGCGAAACGGCCTTCACCGACGCCAATGTTCCCACCGGCATGAATACCGGCGTTTCCACCACGCCATGGGGCGTAGTCAGGCGCCCCAAGCGGGCGGCGCCGTTGGTGGCTTCG
>WNFQ01004276.1_pt1 | contig 10388 bp, 8 predicted proteins | sample 5400171 | NCBI WGS metagenome assembly WNFQ01 (sample SAMN13153356, study PRJNA577476) | soil metagenome | isolation source: 20 cm soil under Madrone tree | place: USA:California | collected 2016-06-14 | reverse complement strand
GACGTACAGGCGGAGCGTGCGAATGGCGGCGATGTGAAAGAGCTCTCTCGGCTGTGTATTGGCCCCAGCATCGATGAGTGCTCCGATGTCCGTATTGCGGGCGGTGATGATGCCATCAAACGGAGCATAGACCTTTTCGAACGATTGCAGCTGTTCGAGGCGCCGCACATTCGCGGCGCTGGATTCGGCCGCGGCCTTCACTGCGCTCAGATTGCTGACTGCCTGGTCGGTTTCCTGTTGGGACACGGAGCCCGTGCTCACGAGGTCTTGCCAGCGGCTCGCGGTGATTTTGGCAATGTTCAGGTTGGCCTGCGCGGTATCCAGGTCCGCTCGAGCCTGCAGCAGCTGCTGGTCAACTTCGGGAGTTTCGATCTCCGCGAGCAATTGGCCTTTCTGGACATGGGCACCAATGTCAAAATACCAGCGCTTGAGATAGCCACTGGTACGCGCATAGATCGGCGCGTCACTGAATGCATGGGTGTTTCCGGGCAGGACTATTTCTTGTGTGGGGGCACCTTCCCGAGGGAAAACTACGGCGACTGTAGGAATCGCGGCGTCTTCCGTTCGTTGCTTGAGCCGCGACTCGGCTGCTGCTCGCGAATGGATGCCGGAATAAATTAGGAAAGCAACAGCAGCGAGCGCGGCGGCGGCGACAAGGATTGCGATTCTGCCGCGGGCCCGCGGGCGAGCGTGAAATCCGGCTGGGTTCGGCTGCATGGTCTGCACTCCGATCGTTTCTGGTTCCTGAGTGGTCGTCACATTTTCCTCGCTCGATGTCATTGATCATCCTTAACTCATGCTGAAATTGGTTTGGGGTCGTCCTTGGAGGGATCTCGCCGCCGGTGAAGCAAACCGAAGACTGCAGGAACGAAGATTAGGGTGGCCACAGTTGCGCACAACAAGCCACCAATGACGGCGCGCCCGAGTGGCGCATTCTGCTCGCCGCCCTCACCCAGCCCGAGCGCCATGGGAATCATGCCGATGATCATGGCCAAAGCAGTCATGAGAACGGGGCGAAACCGGGTGAAGCCGGCTTCGATGGCAGCTCTGACGGGGTCTCCGTGCCGCAACAGCAGTTCTTTGGCAAAAGAAACCACGAGAATACTGTTCGCTGTTCCGACACCCATGCACATGATGGCGCCCATCAAGGCAGGAACGCTGAGTGTTGTGTGCGTGAGGAACAAGAAACCGACAATGCCTGCAAGCGCGGCAGGAAGTGCCGTGATGATGATGAAGGGATCGAGCCAGGACTGAAAGTTCACTACGATCAGGAGGTAGACGAAAACGACGGAGAAGACGAGTCCGCCCAGCAAACCTAAGTAGGAAGTGCGCATGGTTCGCAGTTGGCCGCGAACGGTGATGAAGCTGCCGCGCGGCAAGGATTTTCGGTTGGCATCCACAATGCGCGTGACCTCGCGGCCCACTGCACCCAAGTCGCGGCCCTGAACGGCGGCGTAAATATCGACCACGCGACGAATGTTGTAATGCGAGATTACTTGCATCTCGTTCGCTCGTTGGATGGAAGCGACATCCGCTAGAATTTCCGGGCGTGCTGCACCCGCCGCATTGAGCGGAGTGTTCTGAAGGTCTTCCAGGGATTGGATCGAATATTGCGGAGTCTGAGTCACCAGGTTGTAGCTGACGCCGTTCTTGAGATTCAGGAAAAACATCGGCGTGATTTGGAAGCTGCCGCTGAGAGAGTTCAACATACTGTTGGCAACATCGCGCTCCGTGTAGCCGCCCTGGGCCGCTTTGGTCCGATCCACGGCCACATCGAACTCCGGGTAGTCAAACGCTTGCTGTATGCGCGCATCGGCAATACCCGGAACCGACTCGATTTCGTGCAGCATGCGGGCTGCGACTTCGCGATTGCCTTCGATATCGGTTCCCTCGATTTGGACATCAATGGGCGCGGGCAAACCAAAGTTCAGAACCTGAGTGACGATGTCCGAGGGTAAGAAGTAAAAGGTCGTGCCAGGGTATTCACGGGGCAGTCTCTCTCTCAGGCGCTGAATGTAGTCCGCACTGGCGTGGTGATTTTCTTTGAGGGATACCAGAATATCGGCGTCGCCTGCTCCGATGAGGCCCGATGTGCTGTGCATGAAATTGATGGCGCTGTAGGGTAGGCCGATGTTGTCCAGAATGTTGTCCACCTCGCGCTCCGGGATCTCGCGGCGTATCGAGCCCTCAACGAGATCGCACAGCTTGGCGGTCTCTTCGATTCGCGTGCCGCTCTTGGCGCGGAGATGGAGGATAAATTGACCGCTGTCGGTGTTCGGAAAGAAGTCCTGCCCAAGCCACGGCACCAAGAGAAAAGCCGCAAGGCAGGTCAGAAGAAAGAAGGGGATAAAGACGACCCGCCGATGGACAAGCACTGTGAGCAGGGCCTGGTAGGCATTCCGAAGCCGTTCGAACCCGCGTTCGAACGCTCGCTGGAACCGCACGAAAGGATTCCGTGAACTGGCAGCATCGCCCCCCTTGGCTTTCAGCAGGTACATCGCCAGCGTCGGCACGAGCGTCCGCGACAGGATGTACGATGCGAGCATGGCGAACACAACAGCTTCGGCAAGGGGAACAAAGAGGTAACGGGCCACACCGCTCAGCAGGAACATCGGCAAGAACACTATGCAGATGCAGAGCGTGGACACTAGGGCGGGAACGGCGATTTGCGCCGCGCCTTCCAGGATGGCGTCGCGCTGGGCATGACCTTCTTCGAAATACCGCTCGATGTTTTCGATCGTAACGGTTGCGTCATCCACAAGAATTCCGACGGCGAGGGCCAATCCGCCGAGCGTCATGATGTTGATGGTTTCCCCGAGAAAGCTCAGGGTCATGACGGACGTCAAGATGGATAGCGGAATGGAGATGGCGATGATTAGAGTGCTGCGCCAGGTTCCTAAGAACAACAGAATCATCAATCCCGTGAGACACGCAGCGATGATGGCTTCGCGAATGACGCCGTTCACCGAGCCTCGGACGAAGATGGACTGATCGGACAGAGGCAGAATCTTCAGTTCTGGAGGCAGCGTCTGTGTGACACGCGGAAGCAGGCCGCGAATGCCCTTTACCACGTCGAGCGTGGAAGCATTGCCAGCCTTGAGGACGGTGACCAGAGCGCCGCGGCGACCGTCCTGGCGAACGATGTTGGTCTGCGGCGCAAAGCCGTCTCGGACGTTTGCCACATCACGAAGATAGATCGTGGAATTCCCAACGACCTTGACCGGGAAGTCGTTCAGCTCAGGGACCGTTTTCGGACTGGCGTTCAGTCGAACGTCGTATTCGAAGGGACCCATCTTTGCCGTGCCCGACGGCAAAATCAGATTTTGCTGTTGGACGGCAGTGAGAACATCTTGTGGCGCCAGGCCTTTCGATTGCATCAGCCCTTGATTCAAATCGATCATGATTTGGCGTTGCTTGCCGCCATAAAGGAACGGAATGACGGCGCCAGGAACCGTCACCAGTTGGGGTCTCAGGAAATTCTGCCCGAGGTCGTTCAACTGCTGCTCGGAGAGTCCCCTTCCGGATAGGCCCAGCTGCAGAATGGGTACACTCGAAGCGCTATAGTTGATAATTAGGGGAGGCAAGGTCCCCGGCGGCAACTGGCGAAGGATCGTTTGGGATACGGCGGTCACCTGAGCATTCGCGGTGTCTAAACTCGCGCCGTGTTGCAAGTAAATCTTGACGATGGCTTGACCATTTACGGTCGTCGATTCGAGGTGTTCGATGTTGTCAACCGTGGTGGTCAGAACGCGTTCATACGTGCTTGTGAGCCGGCCTTCCAATTCTTCGGCATTCATGCCTGTGAACTGCCATGCAACCGCAATCACTGGTATATCGATGTTGGGGAAAATGTCCGTCGGCGTGCGCAAGATCATGACCGGGCTCAGCACCAAAATGAGCACGGCTAGAACAATGAACGTATACGGCCGGTCCAGAGCGACTCGAACAATCCACATAAGTAGAACTCCCTACACTCCAATCGCGATCTGATCGCGTGAAGTACAAGCATGAGATGGGACCGCACGGTCTCTTGCTACAATAAATCTTCGTGCCACGGTGCGACCGGAACGTCTGTTTCCGGGATATCCAGCCAGTCGAATGGCCCCCCTCGAGGGCCTGGAGGCCACGCTCATCGGGACATCAGGACCGGGAGACCCGCCTCGTACAGGACGGTCCGCGTGACGCCACCAAACATCCACTCTCTCAGGTGGGAGTGCCCATAGGCGCCCATGACGAGGAGATCGCCGCCGAAAGCGGCGGCCTGCGACAGCAGCAGGCGACCCACGTCCTTTCCGCCAGACGACGCGCGTCGTACCTCTACATGCGCGCCGTGACGCGCCAAGTGGCGCGCGATGTCCGCCCCCGGTTCCTGACCGTGGCCTTCCGGGCGGCGCTGATGGTCGACGACCAGGACCTCGACCGCGTCGGCCTTCGCAAGCAATGGCATAGCATCCGCCACGGCGCGAATGGACTCGCGCGTAGCATTCCACGCCACGAGGATGCGGCGGACTTGGGACACCGTGCCGCGTGGCGGAAACATGATGATCGGCCGACCGGAGTTCAAGACTAGTGACTCCGCAAGGCCAGGAGGACCGGCTGTCTCGCCCGCAGATTCCGGGCGGGCGATCACCACCAGGTCCGCGTAGTACGCATGCACGCCCACCTCGCTGCTCAAATACGGCAACGATCTCCACTCCGACTCCGGCCGGATTCCGTGGCGACGGACGATGTCCTCGAACTGAGCGTGGCGCTGCGCCTCGATTCGCTCGAGTTGTGCTCGGTGCACCTCGATCGTGCTCTGCATGCCTTTGCCGCGGGCGAACGTCTCCGCCGGCGTAACTATGGGCTCCGGCTGGATGAATACGCTGATCAAGCGCGCGTCGTGCTCCTGGGCGAGCATACCGGCGAACTCCAAGATGCCTGCAGTCTCGGCACTCCCATCTGTGAAGACCACGATTTCCCCCAGCTCAACACTGCCCTTACCAACGCTCAAGGGGGCGGGCTCAGGCGGAGACCACGTCGATTCCTTGTTGGCCATAGCTATTCCTCCTTTTCGTCGTGCGTTCCCTTAACAGGCTGGCCGAAGCTCGAGAATCGCCCGTGAACGATCACGAATTGATCTCTTCGTTCGCAATGCTTGGTTCCCGTACGTCCGCACGGACTCGACATAAGGCTTCAGTGTTTCGCGTAACTTCCTCCGCCCGTGGAATACTCGTGCCTTCACTGCTCCCACCGACAAACCCATGACTTGAGCGGTCTCTCCCGTGGATAGCTCGCCAAGTTCCCGAAGTTCGATTGCTTTCCGCGTTCGTGGTGTCAACTCATTTACAGCCGCGGAGACAATCCGCTCCCGCTCTCGCTGCAGGCAACTGTCCTCAGGGTTCGGGCCCACGTCCGCAATATCCAGCGGCAGCGCAGTTTCGTCCTCAGTGTTTGATTCCGCGATCGGCACCTCACGCGTTCCACGCCTCCTGCGCAACAACATAAGCGCCTCGTTGATCGCAATCCGTGTTAGCCAGGTGGAGAATAAGGACTCGCCCTCAAACTTCTTTAAATGAATGAACGCTTTCTGAAAGCTCTGCTGCACGACGTCTTCAGCGTCCTCGCGATTCCGGGTCATGCGCTGAGCCAATGAAAGAATCTTCCCCTCGTGCCGCTCGACTAGTAGCTCAAATGCGTGAGCATCCCCGGTTTTCGCGCCAGCAACCAGCGCTGCATCTTCGGCGGCAACCAAGCGATCGGAGGAAGAGCTCGTCGCATTCCCTCCGTCGACCCGGTCCATAACTGCTACTCGCATATTGCTTCTCCTTCGCTGCTCGCTTTCAAACTGTTCCGGTTGACCGACTCTTGGGATCGGTTAAACTGAATGGCAACCCGCAGTCCTCTTTCACTTTGGTCTGCCCACGCGCGAGGAACTAGCTTCCAAGTTTGAAATGAACCGTGACTTCCATTTCGACTGCCACCGGCGTTCCATTAAGCAGCGTTGGCTCATACTTCCACTGCAGGACCGCCCTCAATGCCGCGGGTATCAACAACGGGTGGCCGCTCAAAGCGTGCGCTCCCACCACGTTGCCGTGCTCGTCGAGCACTGCGTCGACTACGACGGTGCCTGAGACGTGCACTTGCCTCGCGAGTGGCGGATATTCTGGTTGGACCGAATAGGTCTGCCGTGGTGCTTTGATGTGCGAGCCGACGCGAACAATTCTCTTCGGTGCGGGCTGCCGCGGAGGTGGGATTGGCACGGAGGTCCCCGTACCACCGATAACTCCCCCGAGTGAACCACCTAGTTGTCCTCCGGGCACCCCGCCAGGGACGCCTCCCTCGACGCCTCCCAAGTCCGGCGCGGCAGCTGCGTTATCCAAAGAGACCGTCTTCGGAATCGCGGTCGGCGCAGTTACTTTTCCTAGCGTGTAGGTGAGATTCGAGCGCTTAGATGTTATGTGCGGAGCCACGGCCCGACCCGCCGCTGGTGGAGGTGGGGGCGGCGGAGCAGGAGGCGTCACCAAGGGCGTCTCTTCGTAGTTGCGCAGTTGAATCGTCTCAGTTGTAAACAACGGCACAATAATCAGCGTCGCGAGAATCACAATGTGCAAAGCGGTCGCAGCGGCCCACTCAAGAGGGCTCCTTCGTACGGTCTTTGTGGTGCCGGCCTCGAGTAAAGCTCTTAGAAAAACATCGTCCTGTGTTGATGGAGCCAGACGAACTGGTCGCGTGGGCTTCTCTGTGAGGCCTTTTAAGCCCGAATCGAAAAGATGCATGGGATGAGTTGTCATTGGTCCTCCGCTCTTACTGTTCGACCGCCGGAAAAGCCCGTCGCATTCGCTCCGCTGACCTTCACTTGTTCAAGCACATGTTTTACGTACAACCCCCTGGCAATAAGTTGCGCGCCTTTCTTGCACATGGCCCGCAGCAGTCGTTCCCCGCTTTTGTCGATGAACGTGACGTCATTGAGGTCGATAATGCAGGCGCGCTTGTCGTCGCTCCGGTGTGCTCTCTTCCAGGTTGTTCTCAGTTCGCTGACCCACGGCCCGACCAAGCGTCCCTGCACGATCCATCTCCTATCTGTTGCCGTCTCCGTGATGGTGATCTTCAGCACGTCTACCTCTCAGGCCCGCCAAAACGAGACCTCATGCTCAGCTCCGTGCCAGCCACAGCCCGTAGCGCACGGATTCAAACAATCCAAATCCTTTGCCGCAGCGCAGGACGCGGTACCACCTGTTCCACTTACCGGTGAAAATCAAAATCGTTCGCATAGCGCCTGTCCGCTGATCTGCGTTCCATCCGACGAAACGAAGAAAAGCAACATACATGCCAAAACTTAAGGCATTTCCGAAACAACGGAAGTCCTTGATTTGTTTTGAGATAAGAGCAAAGCGGGAGAATTGTGAGATCTGATTGCCAGCGTGCTACTGCCAAGGATCTAGCAGACTGCCAACTTCTTCGCACATTAAAAGAGCGGTGTTAGAAGTGAGAGCTTTTCAGAGAAGGAAGTGAGGTAAGGAAAGAAAATATCCGATTATGCAGCACCGCGCGAGATTCCGAGTTTGCGTATTCTTACCTGGAGGGTTGATCGATTTATTCCGAGAAGCGCCGCCGCGCCATTAGGACCTGCTACAACCCAATTGCACTGCTTGAGGGCTTGGAGGACCTGTTGACGCTCGGTTTCCTCTAGGAGATTGTGCAGTGCGCCGTTTGTCGTGGAATTCGGAGCAGCGGCTTTTTCTTCCGGATGACTGACCTTGGGAAATTTCAGATCACCAACGTCGACATTCAGGGCCGGACCAGCCGAGACAATTACGGCACGCTCTATTACATTCTGAAGTTCTCGTATGTTCCCCGGCCAATGATATCGGCACAGGGCATCCATCGTCGTTGATGGAATCGTTTCCATTACCTTGTTCATGCGTCTGGAAAATTGCTGCGTGAAGTGCCGCACTAGCAGCGGAATATCCCCATGGCGTTCCCGCAAAGGCGGAACATGGACGGGAAATACATTTAAGCGAAAGAAGAGATCGGATCGGAACTTCTGCTCGGCCACCATCGCTTCGAGATCACGGTTCGTCGCGGCAATCAAACGCGCATCGGTTCTTAGGGTGCGCGAGCTTCCCAGCCGCTCGAACTCCCGCTCTTGCAGCACGCGGAGTAGTTTGGTTTGCAATTCGAGAGGAATTTCGCCGATCTCGTCCAGGAAAATCGTGCCACCATCGGCCACTTCGAAGCGGCCAATCCGTTGTGCGATCGCTCCTGTGAATGCGCCTTTCTCGTGTCCGAACAGCTCGCTTTCGAGCAAACCCGTCGGAATGGCCGCGCAGTTGAGCTTGACGAACGGCTTCGAGCTACGGGGGCTCAAATCATGAATGGCTCGCGCAATCAGTTCTTTTCCCGTGCCCGTCTCTCCATAAATCAGCACTGTCGAATCCGTCGGCGCTACGGTTCCCACTCCTTTGAGTACTCTGCGCAGCGAAGCGCTATTTCCAATGATCTGGGCAAAATTCATTTCCGTGCGGATTTCATCTTCCAAATAGAGTTTTTCCTTCGAGAGTTGCTCTTTCAGTCCCCGAATCTCGCGGTAGGCAAGCGCATTCTCGACGGCGAGAGCAATCTGGTTTGCAACCTGGCTAAGGAAACTGATATCAGCCTGACTGAAGGCATCGTCTCGGAGCCGGCCGAGAACCAAGACGCCAATAGCGCGGTTCCGGCTGATCAAGGGTAAACAGCAGACAGACTTCAAACCTTCCCGCACCGCGATCTGAGCGATTGGGGAATCGAGCCAGCCGCCGAAGGGGCTCTGGAGCGTCAGAGGTTTCATAGTTCGAAATGCCGTGCCGGAGGGCGATCCCTCGATCGAATAAACCAGCTCTTCGTGGAAGAACCCTTTGCCTTCCGGAAAGTCAAGCGCGTAAAGTCGCAGCTGCTTGTTTTCTGCATCTGGGAGCGACAAGCCGGCATAATCGCACTGCATCACGCGCCGGACGTCCTGCGAGATGGCACGCAGCAGATCGCGAAGCTCCAAATTCGAAACAACCTGATTCGTGACGTCGAGAAGCAGCCGGAGCCGGTCGTTCTTACTCTGCAGTTCCTCAGACGTTCGTCGCAACGCTGCTAAATTCAACGCGTCGTCGAACGCCAGCGCAATATAACCCGCCACTTCGGACACGAATCGGACATCGCTTGCCGAGTAGGTATCGAGCTGCTTGCTGCAGAAAGTGATAACCCCCAATTTTCGGTGCGCTGTGGTCAACGGGAGCGCGCAAGTCGAGCGAATATTCAGCCTTTTCAAGACCGCTTGCAGCCGGCCATAGCGCGGCTCCATTTCGCCCGTCGACCTCAGCAGAGGTTCTTGCTGCTCGTAGACCCACAACGTAAGCGTCTCCTCGGGCATTAGCTGCCCTTCGGGAACCAACTCTGATCGACTCGCCATGTCGATGAAATAACTTTGAAACTTGTCGGAGTCTTGGTCACGAAGAGACACACCGATAAAGTCAAACTGAACTACGCCACGCAGCTCGTCCATCAGGATGCCAAAAAGTTCTTTAAGATCCCGGTGTGCTCCGATAGCTCGGGACATGCGCACAAGCGTTTCGTACCGCGTGGCAAGCGCCGGTGCTGCGAGGACCTCCAAGTCGCTGTTCACAGTGGCACCACTAGATCAGGAAGATTCCAGCCCATCTGATGCCCGTCGGGGCACAATTGATACATGTCGCCGAAGGTGAAAAGGATCAACGGCAGTAGAGTCGAAGGAAGAAGAAAAAAGTATGAGACCACACGGTCTCGCCGTGCATCCGAGTGCGGTATCAGCCAGGACTCGAAATAGATGCCTACTTGACCAGTTTGTCCGCGCAACGCACGGGAACTACCAAGTTCGACGCGCCAAAGTCGCTGAGAATGGCGAAGTTCACGCCGATGACCTTGCCGTTGCGATTGAAGAGCAGTCCGCCGGAACCGCCGGAGGTTGTCGCTGCATCGTAAACAATCTTGTCCCTTAAGACCTCGCCGATGTGTCCCTGAGTAGTCGTTGGGCGTAAGGGGTGTTGCGCTGCCAACTGGGAGACAATTTGAGTCACGCCTTGGGGATTTTCCGTCACTATTCGTGTGACATCACTTCTTGCGCGCGCGAGAATATCTTGACCGCCAGTTGTGGGGCAACGCGATCATGCGTGTTAGCTATATCTACAGCCAGACGCGCAACCTGTTCATCGTGAATCCCATTCCGGACGTTTTCGGAAGCGCTGGCCTGCTAGGCCTCTTTCCCACAGGCCAAGCGAATTACCACGAGTTTGAGGCCACACTGCATTTTCAACCCGTTCATCACGCTGACCTGAATGTCTCGTACATTTGGAGCCGGGCGCGCGGCGACTTGAACACGGTGTCCAATATTTTTCTCCCCC
>WNFQ01004271.1_pt1 | contig 10391 bp, 15 predicted proteins | sample 5400171 | NCBI WGS metagenome assembly WNFQ01 (sample SAMN13153356, study PRJNA577476) | soil metagenome | isolation source: 20 cm soil under Madrone tree | place: USA:California | collected 2016-06-14 | reverse complement strand
CGAAAAATAACTTTTGACTGTTGCTGCATACCAGATGACGTAGATACGCTACCATATGTTGGAGGCTAGCATGTGATTATGTAATATATACACATGGGCAGGAGTGCTTCTCGCCGACTACGACCGACAATAACTCCAACGTCTCCACTGCGGCGCCAGTAACTCCAACTCCAATAACTCTATCATAGTACTTCAAACGAGTTGATCTGATAATGGTCAACTCGGCTGCCTGAATGGGACGGTGCGGCAGGTCATTTGTGCGATGTCAGGTGGGTATAAATATTTCCCCCGACAATCAGCCTGAGCTCCCCAGTCTTTTTGTTGACAGTGCCGAAATCACCGGGCTAAATTTCGTTGAGGAACGAGAGAGGTGAGGCGCTCACAACAGACCAAAGGCCGAGACGACATGATGGTTACGCGGATGTTCCTAGGCGGGTCCCAATTGGGCCACTTTGTAGCCGCTCTCTTGATGAGATCGATGTACTTTCGCTGAGCATTCTCCCTTGTGCAGAAGAAAAACATCGTCGGGTAGTATGTGGTGAGCCGTGTGTTGTATCTATGGCGTCTAACTGGGGCGAAGGTGCAATGGCCCTGCCAGTGGGTGGGATCCTAGGGCAGGGTTCCATCGACCATTCTTAGTTTGTTGGGGAATCTGGAGCGTCAGAGTCTGGCTGCGGACATAGGCACAGCAGAGCAGAGCAGCATTGTTTTGAACTGCTTGATTCTTCCGAATCGAAACTTCTGAATGAACACGCTGTGAAAAGGGGCAGAATGGCGATGTAGGTGAATTGACAGAAGCAAGTCAGCCACCGATTCTCGAAGGGGTCACACAGCCCAAGTGAAGGCTGTGGCAAATGGAAGAATCGTTGATAATACCCAGGGAGCGAAACAGGAAGACGGCGATGGGCACCAATACAAAGGTGCGGTTAACACGTGCCTGACGGATGATGGGATTGGCTTGCCCATCCTAGGAGGCCTCATAGTTTGCTATGTTCCTGTGATCACACACCACGCCCTTTCCAAGTGTAAATACCACATGCCCACTACCAGAATTCAGGCCACGTCTCTGGGCCCGGACAACGGGAAGGAAGTAGGTGCTTGAGTCAATCATTCTCTTCTTCACTCCCCGTGTCGTCTTCTTCATCGTCGGCCTTCATATCGTATCGGGCGCATTAGCGTGAAAGCTTTCTACTGGAATGCGATACTCACCCATTCGCCATGGTCACTAGACACTTCAGCTCCGTCATCATCAAGATCACCCCAAGGTACATCCGTTGAAGCCCATCTACAATTGCTCAATAACGGGGAGGATGAAACGAAAGCCACTTACATGATCTCATTTACATCCCTGCCATCTCGCCTTGGACGCATGTTTCTTTTCCTGACCTTCTGCAGGTGGTACAGTGGGCGATAGTCTCCATTCGGGAGGCTGCCGAATTGATACATCCCGACGTTACCTTCAGCGTACCACCCAGTCTCATGCTCACTGGCAGATCCTACATTAGGAGCACGCAAAGCGATCTTTACGTGCTCGCTGGCTACAACGCAAGACATTAATGAGAGCTACTGATAGATTGATCGAAACTTACACTTGTTGGATAAATACATGGCGAATGAGGGGCATGACCAAACGTTGGTGACCACATTTTTCGTCCTGATCTCGGGTAGTGGGTTCTCAGCCTTGAGGGCCGTATCGAGGAATGAGTTCGGGATGCTGATCTTTTGAGGACGGTGTAGGACCAAGAAAGCCGCGCGTTCACCCCCGAATTTCCATTGACGTTTGTAGATGATATCACACAAGTCATCAAAATTCCTGCTGAGCATGAGGGGAATAGTAGTGTGTATACTCAGCTACTCACGGAGGCGCGCTCATGCAGGTAAGTATACTTGAATCGATCTTGAATTCGTCAACTGGATCATGAACCACCGGAGGATAGTTCTTTGTGGCAGAAGCCAGAGGTTCATCTCGAAAGGTGTTACCCTCGCAAACGAATTGTCCAGTTTCTGGGTCAATTTGACCAAAATCTCCCACCTTGTGTGGAGAATATGTGTCAAAGTCCCGGACACGTTTCATTGACTATCCCACCTCTATAGGTCTCAGTGGATCCCAGTTTATATACTTTGCAGAGCTTATATTGATAAGATCGACGTATTTGCGGCAAGCTCGTGTGGAACTGAGAGGTGCCATTGCAGGAGGATAATGAGAAATGTAAAGAAAGCAAATGGCCGCAACTTTACACTTAAATGGACCGCTGATAAAGTTCGTCTTGCCCTTCCGGGGCTGTGTCACCTCGAGTAATAGGATCTTTTCTAGATCACACACCATGATAGAAATACGTTTGAAAATCACGGAGGCGATGCAGACATGCGGCAGCTTGCCCTTTCTGGATACATGGTTCTTCTTGGAAACGCCCACCTTCTACGGTTTTCCGGTTTCTAAGCCGGAAATCATGTGGGGGCAAGTGCAGATGCGCTCCATGGCAGTCCGCGTGTACAGTATAGGGCGTGAAAGCACAACGCTGTGAGTGATACATGTGAGATGGCGCCAAATGCAACGCGGTGTTATTGCGCAAAACTCAGACCGACTTACCTGCGGAACGCTTCGATTGACATAAGGCTGTGTGTCCCACGACTGGTGGATCTACGCCCCCGACTACTAGGATTGGACACTATAGAGGCCTTGGTAGTAATCAGAATCATGGGCGTCGCGGGGCTCAATCCGTCATGTTCCGGAGGGACGCAATAAGTCGCAGCGGGGCGTTGAGTTGTAAATGGGCTACATCACGAAGACAAGGCGATGACAATACACATTATTGGCACTATGGACGGGATATGACGGTCTGAACTTGAATTTCAGCGTCGACGGGATGGCACAGCGGAAGAACCTGCCGTAACGATGTGTCCAGACGAGACCGCGCGCGCATCGGTTTTCGACGCGGAACCCGTCGAAATAGACGCTCTTTATTTTTTTCCCGAGCCTAGCCCCATCTTGGCCGAGGCACTGCAGCGTCTCGATGGTCTCCGTGGCTGAAAGCTGAAGCGCTGACACTCTCATGCTCACAGAGAAAAGTCCAAGTCGTTGTGAGATAGGACGCTGTGGTGGGGCGGTGGTCTGACTGACATCATATCCACGGAGGCCGACGCCAGCCGACGCCAGCCCAGAACCCGAATGGACCGTTCGCCGGTAAACCAGGCCAAACGAGGCCCGCCTTGGCCATGCCGCGGCCCCCTGTCATTCAACTTGTCCCGTATGGGAATCGTTGAAGCGGGGTATATAAAAGCTGCTCTCCCCTGTCTCAACTTTACTACCAATAACGACTATGGCTGGCAAGGGTCAAGATACTATCTCCATCGGCGACTACCTCCTTGAAAGACTGTCTCAAATCGGTGTTCAGGCAGGCTACTGTCTCTGCTAGTTTTCTTGGTCGGTTCTCAATGACTCCTAGTCGCTATTCGGTGTTCCCGGCGACTTCAATCTGGGTGAGTCCTTTACTTGTTTCACGGGCTAGAACGTTGATGGCCATTCAGGGTTTTTGGTCTGTCTTGCTACATTCTTATATGCGCTTCATCCCTGACATGGTAACAGGATCTTGTCGAGGACCACCCTAAGATTGATTGGATTGGCAACTGGTACTCGCTTAACATCGATATCCATATCATACCATGTGTTGACCCCTGTCCAGTAATGAACTCAACGCGGCTTATGCTGCTGACGGCTATGCTCGTGTCAAGCATGGTAGTGTAGGTGCCATTCTCACGACGTACGTAGTATACAGTATTTCATTGCGGGTGGGCAAGTGACCGTAACCCCCTGTAGCTTTGGCGTCGGAGAACTTAGCGCAATCAATGGGATAGCTGGCGGTTCGTCAGGAGCTCAATACTGTTATGCCGTTCATAGCTCGCTGACACCTTTTGGTACCTAAGCCTTCTCCGAGCACGTACCTGTCGTGCATATAGTAGGCGTCCCAAATACTGAGCAACAGCAACAAAGGCCTTTGCTTCACCACACTCTCGGTGATGGAAGGTACACAATATCTTCCCTGAAAGTTTGTTATGGATGCTCATATATCCTAGATATGATGCATATCTTAAGGCAGCCCGACAAGTCACTTGGACTCAAGGAGCGATTTTTGAAGCGGCCTCTGCTGCGTCCGAGATTGACCGTGTTCTGACGGACTGCATCACATTCGTAGGCTTTCACGTGGCCGAATAGCGAGCTCGGCTTGCTCACCATATCATGCCAGGCTCGGCCTGTGTACCTTGAACTCCCTACAGATCGAGTGTACGATAAAATTCCCCGCGGCAGGTTGGGCGCCCCACTCAGGCCCATCCGCCGAAAGACAGACTTAGCTGAAGAAGACTTTGTTCTTGACGGAATCCAACAACTCGTGGAGAAGGCTGGTCATGAAGTAGTCATCCTCGTCGATGCGTGTACAATTCGCCATGACGTCGGGGAAGAAGTCTGGGAACTCATAGAGCGTACCAAATTCCCAGTTTATTCTGCCCCCATGGGTAAAACGGCCGTCCCAGAGGATTTCGAACGCTACGGTGGAGTTTGTTATCTTATTTGTTACCACTGTGAATTGTTGCTGATGCCACTTGAATAGATTTACGTCGGCTCCATTTCGCATCCGGAAGTTAAAGAAAAGGTCGAGAATGCAAAACTTATTCTATCTGTTGGTGGCCTTAGATCAGACTTTAATACCGGCAATTTCACCTACCGCATCTCGCGGGAGAACACTGTCGAGGTAACGTGAATTTGCCTCATTGCGTGCCACGGCGCTCATACCACGCCAGCTGCATTCGGACCACACGCGGGTGCAATATGCGCTCTATCCTGGACTAGGAATGAAGCATCTACTCCCCAAACTGACCGCGCGCTTGCATCCGCTTGACTCGCCTTCTTCCACTACCAGTGTGTCTCCGTTCCGCGCGATCCTCCCTAAAGCGGGGGAAGATCCTCTTGGAGAAGAGATAATATCCCATCTTTATTTCTGGCCGCGCATTGCACAGTTTATACGCCCCGAGGATGTGATTGTGACAGAGACAGGCACATCGAGTTTCGGTGCACTTGAGATGCCGCTGCCGGCCAAGTCAATTTATGTCTCCCAGATTCTTTGGGGTAGCATTGGCTGGGCAACGGGTGCGACCGTTGGAGCGGCCCTCGCCGCGCGCGAGAGACGGCTGAAGGGCAGAACAATGTTGTTCACCGGCGATGGAAGCTTGCAACTCACAGTGCAGGAGCTATCGACGGCCATGCGACATGGTCTCACACCTATCGTGTTTGTGTTGAATAACAAGGGATACACCATTGAGCGACACTTGCACGGTAAGGACCGTCATTATAACGATATCGTTAACTGGTACGTTTTCGTCATAGCCCAAACGAGCCTTAAAAAGGAACTCATGCTGTCTTAGGAAATGGACGCAACTTCTTGACGTCCTGGCTCCGGCGGACTTGTCTCCAAAGCCAAAGTCGTATACTGTGCGCACGAAACATGAACTGGATGCGTTGCTGTAAGATCTGTCATTTGCGAGTGCGACCGGAATCCAGCTCGTCGAGGTCTTGATGGATAAATACGATGCTCCTGAGCCGTTGCTGCGCCAAACCGAGTTGAGCAACAAAACGAATCGCTATGTGGGATAAACCCCGTGAAGGCTATATGGTTTATGGCATAGGTTCGAAGAACGGGGAAGAAGAAGAAAGCAAAGTGTTGGGCCAAAGATAAATTCGGTTCTGTACTGTGGACTGTATCTCGTAATCGAGTTGTTCATCTCAATGCGATCACGTGCGATCACGTTCATGCGCGCGCGTCACGCGTTTTATCCGAATTTGGACGTGCTTTCCGAACCATCAATTCCCCTGGGCTGAAGCGCTGGGCAGTTGGAGACCTATACCTCATGTCGAGCATGTCCAACGTCGCCTTCCCTCCCCAGATCGGAAATTACCTCCTCGGACAACAACTCGGCTCAGGCGTATCAGGTGCGTTGGAGACAATTTGATCCAGCAATAGCGTACTCACGCCGTTTTGTGGGTTGTAGGATCGACGTTCCGCGCTACGCACATACATACAGGCCAAATAGTCGCGCTTAAAGTACAGCCTACTGACATATCGTACCCTTCAAACCCGCATGAGCGCAAAATCTATCCATTGTTGCAGGGAGGTGTTGGCATGCCTACCCTGTGGGCGTCCGGACTGTGGGGACGTTGGGACTATTTAGCGATGGATCTATTAGGAAGCAGTCTTGACAGGTTATATAGGAAATCGGGGAAGAACGTGATGGATCTAAGGAGTGCTTGTTCTATCGCCATTCAACTGGTGCGCCCACCTTCACCTCCCCATGCGGCGGCTTCTTTATGGAGTGGGGGCAGCTGACGCACTTTTCGGATTGCATGCGCGCAGATCTCGCGCCTGGAGTTTATGCACTCCCGAGGCGTATTACACCGGGATATACAACTCGGGAATTGTGTCATCGGCCTCGAGCCAAAACAAGAGCGGATATACATGATCGACTTTGGCTTTGCGAAGCGATACCTCGACCACAAGCAGCGGCACGTAGCGAATCGCGCCGAGAGCAGTTTTATCGGGAATTATTGGTTTTCGAGCGTGAACGTCCATTGCCGGGGAAAAAGTGCGCACGATCTCTTGCAAGTTCGAATTCATCCTGTTATATTAACGGGTTCTACGTTCCTCGGCGAATATACAGCATGTTCAAGACGTGATGACCTTGAATCCGCTGCGCTCCTACTGCTGCACATATTAACTCCGGGAGGCCTACCATGGACGCGGAATGGCGTGCCGCGCGATGATGCAGCGCACGAACGTCTAAAGTGGCAGAAGCGTGCTGCGGGGCCAGAGGATCTGGCACGCGGCCTCCCAGAAGAGTTCGAGGACTTCCTGCGGTACTGCCGTAGTCTCAGCTTTGCGGAGCAGCCTGACTATGCGTACTGGCGGGGACGCTTCTGCGACCTGGCGGACGAACTCGGGTACGAAGACGCAGAACGGTTTATCTGGCCACCACCCCCTGCACCTGCAGTGAGTGTTCATCCTCGGCTAAGGTAAAATGGCATTGGAATATCTGACGTTATTCGAGCAGCGGCCTATGATTCGTCCACCGAAGCCGCGGAATCGACAAAGCCCGCCAACGGAGGAATGCTGGGCAGAACTCTTGCAAAACATGGGGCAATTGAACATCGACGCTCAAAATGCAATGCGCAAGGTGCTAGGGGACAGGAAGAATGTGCAGGATCAGGGGGTCCAAAATGGACACTTACTGCTCAAAAAGCCCGAGGCTGATATCATCGTCATCTCGGATGACGAGCAGCGATGGCTTAAGGGAGTACCTGGGCCCGCTGAGCAACGGGTCACCAAGGCGGCACGCATCACCAAGTTGACGCAAGCGGCGGGGCAAGCGGCGGACAATCGCGTGCTGGCGCAGATCACGGCCGATTTTGTCAAGGTGCTGCAGAGCTCCAACTCGCGGACGTTGACACGGGAGGGGTTCGCATTCCTCGATGCGCTGCACAAGCAGCTTGCAGATCCGTCCGTTTTCATCGTTCCGCTACGAACGAGCAAGACGCGATCGTCGCGGTCGCAGCAGCAAGAACCAACAGATTTGCCTGCGGAAGAGGCGGTGCAGGAGCGGCGGAGTCGGCTGAACGTTCTGCGCGCGTCGTTGGCGAAGGCGCAGAATAACAAGTCGCTGGCTCAGCTGGTTGCGGAATTTGGGACGCTCATTGACAAGGCGGCGGGACGGAAGTTGACGAAGGATGGGCTGGCGTTCCTTGAGAAAGTGGCAGATAGATTGCTTGTTGTACGGGTGTGATGATTTAGGTGTTTGCAGATCTCGTGATACCATATTCGGGGGTGCGCAACACAGGCTGGACGCCGAGGACAGTTCCTAGAACGTGCTGTACTGGTCTGGGAGGAACCGTGGAAATACAATTACTGTAAAAGGGTCATTCGGAGATTTCCCCGAACTCGAACCCCAGCAACCCGGCAACCCCATAAAATTGGGACGTGCCGTACTCTTTCTTTGTTTCTCCCTCTTTTTTACCCAGAGGCGTGTCCTCCTCCCTAGACCCTACAGTAGACCCTTTCTTCTTTCCCTTTCACACCATGAAAACAGTCACGAAGGGCGGCGTCACGAGCGTCGTGGCACAAAAAGAGGTCATTATACCCGATCTCACCATCAAGGACCTGCTGTCCGCCATACCGTCAGTCGCCCGCCCTTCTCTCCATGTCGCTCTGTGTTGATTATAGACCCTGCCTTGTCTAGTCCCCACTGCTTCCAGCGTTCAGCACTCCGTTCTTCGCTTTACGTGTAAGCAAAGTCTTGGTCGTACGTCGTGCACATGACCGCGTGTCTGACGCATCACGCATCACACAGCGTCTGGGACTTTTTCCTCATCGGTGCCATTTATAAAGCCACCAAGCACGTCGAACACCTCATCACTCCGGAGCACATTTCTCTTCCTTCTCCCGCCGCCTATTCCTTCACTCGCTTCGCCCTCTGGTCAATTTACGGCTTCGCCACTGGCCTCGTCGCAACCGGTCTTTGGGTCATCGCTCACGAATGTGGCCACCAAGCATTCTCAGAGTCCAAGTTCATCAATAACCTCGTCGGCTGGGTCCTCCACTCCGGGTTAGTCAAATTCCCCTTTTCCTGTTGGCCCACCCCAAGTGGGAACCGCCTAACCGAGCATTTTCCCTGTTAGTCTCGGGGTTCCTTACCATTCCTGGCGCATAACACATGCCAAACACCATGCCTCGACTGCGCATATGTCTCAAGATCAGGTCTTTGTCCCACGCACCCGTTCAGAGCGTGGCCTTCCTCCGCTTAATTCGGATGGCGAGAGCCGTCTGGGTGCCAGCATTAGCAAAGAGATCATGAAAGAGCTACACGAAGCTCTCGGCGACACGCCCATCGGAGCTGTTCTTCATGCGGGGTCTTATCTGGTACGATGTTGTGAACTCTTCTGAGATGAACCGAAATGGAAATTTGTCTCAGTTGTGTGGCTGGCCCATGTACCTGCTCTTCAACGCGGCGGGCCAGACGCGCTATCCTAGGGGCAGCACCCGTTCGTGCAATGATAGTCTCTTGCTATAGTGATATGTGTATGACACCCCACCCTAGACTTGAACCCGAAGGCAGTGATGTTTGCACCCCACCAGTTTGGTCAGATCATCATTTCCGACGTCGGCATCCTTTTATGGCTTGGCGCCCTTGCGACCTGGATATACCAGTCTGGATTTTCACAAGTGTTCCGCCTGTACCTTGTACCCTATCTCTGGTGAATCATTCACATGATTCTCGATCTTAACACGTGCTAAACATGTTCACAGGGTGAACCACTGGCTGGTGCTTATTACCTTCTTGCAACATACCGATCCATCGTTGCCCCACTATCGTTCCGAGGAGTTCACATTCCCTCGTGGTGCCCTGGCGACGCTCGATCGTATTCTGCTTGCCGACCTTGGCTCTTTCATGGGGTGGATTGGCGCGACCGTGACGCATGGCATCTCGGAAACCCATGTTGTTCACCATGTTTCCAGCAAGATCCCTCATTACAATGCGTGAGTGTTTTTTATAGTACCCTCGACCCCACTGACCCATCAACGGACTCCTAGATGGGCGGCGTCTGCCGCACTGAAGAAGCGCCTCGCCACATCTGGTATCTTCCTTGAAGGTGGTCCTGGCGGGTGGGCAGAGGTTTGTCGAGTGTTCCGCGAGTGCAAATTTGTTGAGGATGAAGGTAATATTGTGTTCTACAAGAACGCCATGGGCCTTGCTGCATCACGACCGATCATCCCTGGAGACGCGGCGAGTGATTCTGGTATCGAAGTTGAAAAATGAGGGACGGAACTTATGAATTAGAGATAAGTGGAGTGAAATTAGATGGATAATCTTTACCCAGCGCACTCTGTCATGACTAGCACTTGGCCTATCCTATCTCGCGAGGATGTGATCGCCTTTCAGTTTTCTAGCTGGTTCCCTACGTTCTCCACTTTGTCAATAAAGTCTACCGTAATACTCCTTCCCGACGAGTTCAGGTCATACCTCGAAGCAGATGGTGTTTTTGTACCGACGGGATCAGAAAACTTGTGTGTGCATCGGCGTTGACAATTGGCCTCCACGTTGAACGATTCCATTAGACCACCGAAGAGCACTTTGGAGGACGACCACGACTCTGACAGCGACGACGAAGCCACTGCTAGCTCCGCAGCGCGGTACTCATTTCCTGAACTCGACGCCCAGATCCGAGCCACCATCGATGAGTACGGCGGCGCCGTATTCCCCAAGCTAAACTTCTCCTCACCAAAGGTGCGCCACTGACTTTTTTTATTATAAAAAACCGAATGAATGACGTTTTCTTTGTGTGTATGTGT
>WNFQ01017176.1_pt1 | contig 10392 bp, 12 predicted proteins | sample 5400171 | NCBI WGS metagenome assembly WNFQ01 (sample SAMN13153356, study PRJNA577476) | soil metagenome | isolation source: 20 cm soil under Madrone tree | place: USA:California | collected 2016-06-14 | reverse complement strand
CGCCCATCTGGAAGCCACGTTCGACTTCTTTCGATTCTTCCCAAAATCCGTCCGCATCTATTCCTGTGTAGTTGGTTCCAGCAAGCCTTCTCCGTTGATATTTCGCGACGCCCTCAAGTCCCTTCGAGCCAGCGCCGAGAACGCCATCTTCATTGACGACGTGGAAGCCTATGTGGCCGCTGCTCGCGGTCTGGGTCTCCACGGGGTCCAATACCAGAATCCGGCCCAGCTTCGTGCCGACCTCAACGCGGTCGGTGCAAACCTGCCCATTTAAGTCACATCCCAAAATTTCAGTGTCTTTTTAATCTCTGCGTAAAGATTGCAGGGACTAGTACTTTCGCATCGGAGTCTTGCTCTTCGCCTCGTGTTCACCTAATTGCTCATTTTCAATCACTTAGCACCGCCGTCGCCCGCCTGCCCACTGGTACAGGTTTGGCTGTACGCTTGCACTTTCGTCCAATACGAAACGGATTCCGCAGTTTGCCGTTGCAAGTGTAGTGGGTGTTAGCCGCAGAGCGGCTCCCCGGAAGAGGAGAAAACTCAGTCATGGCCGAAGATTATACAGTTGAGAAGAGCTCACCTGCTTGGCAATTGCCCGCCATTCTCGTTTTGGGCTTGATTGCCATCGGTGGCTTGGCATTTGGTTGGAACGCGTCGAACAAACTCGATTCCACGAAGCAGGACGTCGCGACGCAGTTGAAGACGACGCAAACGGCGATTGATCAGGATATGTCTTCCCTGAAAGACCGCTTGGCTCAGACAGAAAAGACCAATACCGATCTTCAGGGCGACCTGAAGGTTGTAACGGGCAAGCTGAAGATCACTCAGGGTCAGCTCAAGAAGGCTCGTCAAGAAGCCGTTGAGGCCAATCAGGACACCGTCCAGAAGGTCACTGCTCTGGGGCACCCTCATCGCGCGCAACCACGATGAGATCGATCAGCTCCGCCGGCTCGGCGAGCGCGATTACATCGAGTTCACCATCGCCGGCAAGAACAAGCCGCAGAAGGTGGGCAATGTCACCGTTGAGCTCAAGGGCGTAAACGAGAAGCGAGGTCAGTACAGCGTCAATCTGACTTCGGAAGATCGCTTGCTCCAGAAGAAGAACCGCGCCATGAACGAGCCGATCTTCTTCTACCTGCACGGCACGAAGATCCCGCAAGAACTCGTCATCAACAAGGTCGGCAAGGACACCATCAGCGGATACGTCAGCATCCCGAAGGCGAATGCGCAGCCGGCCGCTTCGACTTCCACTTCTGGCAACTAGGTGAAACAACCCAACCGCCGGGAGTCTTCCGGCGCGATGCAAGAGGGCGGCATCAAGCCGCCCTCTTTTTTTGTGAACCACACCTCATTCGCGCACGGACTTTCCCGTACAATAAGCTCGCTGCCCCGGAGAACCCGCTTGCTCAGGACGAAGACCGTCGTCTACTGTTCTGTTGATCCCTTTTTGTCCTCTCGCGGAAAATTCCTTCACGGTTTCGAAACCTTCCAAGCCGAACTCGATCAACTGGAAATCCCCTGCGTTTGGCTTAGCAATCGTTCCCGCTTGCAGCTAGATGAACCGCGCCGCCGAGCAGGCCATACAGAGCCCTTTCTGGCGGAAGATGGCTGTGGCGTCTACCTGCCGGAAGACTACTTTCACCTGAAACCCGCGAAGACCCTTCGTTTGGGCCGTTTTACGTGCATTCCAGTAGCAAGGCAGCAGCCTGCCGCCGCAGAGGCACTCGAATCCCTCAGTGAAGATACCGGCGTCCCCGTCGTTCCACTCCGTTCGCTTAGCCCGCGAGAACTTGCTCAAAACGTTGGCTTGCCCAACCACGAAGCCGAACTGGCTCGGCAGCGCGATTTCGACGAACTCTTCTTTTTCGCGGGCGCCAGTGAAGAGGACATCACGCGCTTCAAATCACGGGCACAACAAGAGAATCTTTCCCTTCGTGAGCAAGGCGTCCTCTGGTCGCTCGCGGCCGGCGCGGATATTCGCCGCTGCATCCGCGAACTTGGTGACCTCTACGATCGCTCCCTGCGTACGCATTCAAATCGCTTCGCCATCGCCGCACCGTCGGAATCGTCATCCATTTTTTCCGCATGCGATCGGGGCATTCGCCTCGCCGCTAACACAAAAAGTCTCCCCGAAGCGTCCCCAGATTCGGATCGCTTCGCAGAAATCCCCATTACTGCCCGGAATCTCTGGGAGAGCATCATTACTTCGCTCACTTCTCGAGGCTGAATCCCGCAGGAAACTTTCTGTCTAAAATCCCCCTCACTTTGCACACTAACGGAGACAGCATTCGCAGTATTCGTATATCGCTCGCGCTTCGCGCGTACTTTTCCCCATCAATCACGCATTTCGCCAGTTTTTGACTCCGTTTCGACTTGGCAACTCGATTGCACTTCTCTCATGTGCAGAATTCTTTTTAGACGATGCATTTGGCTGCGTTCCTCTCCATGACGCACCCGAGTACTAGGAGACCTGTACATGACTTGGCTCATTCGTACCCTTCGCCTCCCGGCTGGCGAGTCCCACACCAATCTTGCCCTTGCCGTCTGCGTCTTCCTGATGAGCCTCATGTCCATCGCCATCATCTGGCAGGCGCAAGTCATCGCCGACCAGCGCGCCGCCATCAAGTGGCTCGAATCCCTGAAGTTCGGCAGCTGATCTTCCTCGTCGCTTCAAGCCCTGTATTTCCGCCGCAAGCTCTCGCGTCTAGATTTTTTCTTCGGAACTGAATTCCCGCTCGACTTTTTTTCGCAGCGGAGTATTCTGTCTGCACAGGGGAAATTCACCAACCAAGGGAAACACCATGAAGAAACTGTTCGCGCTCGCGGTTCTCGCATCCACCCCGGTCCTGGCTTCCGCTCAGTCCGCTGGTTCAACGCAGGAACCGAGCGCTCCGCAGTCTACTGTCGCTCCGCAAAGCTCCTCGCAGAGTTCCACAGCACACGCTCGCCATCATCATCGGCACAGCAGCACGCGCCATCATCACCGGCGTCACGTCAAAAAGACCCCGCAATAAAAGGCTCACTAAGAACAAATTGGGGAGCCGGGCGGCTCCCCAATTTGTTCTTGTTTGCTGAGTCGGTCCCGATGCGCTGCAAACTTCGCGCGCTTTCTGGGTCGACGCGCACCGCGTGCGCGGTGTGATCAGCTTTTGTTACGCTCTAAGTCCGGTGGATTCATCCTTATTATCTCCGGAGCTTGATGAGCTCACATGCCTGTGCTACGCCTCTGCAAAACCGAATGCAAGCGAAAAGATGGAGAAACCCCTACGTTTCTCGGGTCTTACCCTGGATCTGTGGAAATCTCTTACTTGATGAACAGCGTCTCGCGTAGTTGGTCCCGCCCGACGAAGGACTTGCTCGTTCTATAGCGGCTAAAGAGCTCCTGGATCTCGCGGTTCTGGTACACCTTTTGTGCCGGGCAAATGGGCGGAGAAGAGATGACCTGAAGCGTGTTCGAATCCGCGACTCGGTATCTTTGGAAAGCCTCAGGTTTCTTGCTGTGGAACATCGCAAACACGATTCCACCCGGCCTCAAATACTCCGTTAGGCATCCCACCGTCTGCTTCGCTACAGCGGGTTCAAGGTAGTCCAGAGTGTCCCATAGAAGCACTGCGTCAAACGACGATTCTTTGTAACGCAGATTCTCTTCAACGAACCTCGTCGCTCGCCCCGCGGGCGTCAAATCCACGGAATCCGGCCCTTCCCCCGCGTTCCTCAGACGGACTTCCTCTTCCTTCATGAACTCTTTCCAGGAACGCAGCAGGTCATCCGACGTTACACGAAACCCGCGCTCGATAAAGAAGCTCAGTGTGGTCTGCCACGCAGGCCCCAAATCGAGCATCGTGCCGCGCCCTAGGCCGTCCAGATTCCAGAGGAATTCTTTCAGCCCGTTCGATATGCGCGTCGTTTCCTGCATCTCAGGCGCCCTCGTCGCGCCGGCCGCGCCAATCGAACCGTTCGGCGGGCCTACTCTGCCCCCAGCCGGCAGCCCAGCCGATGCAGGCCGCGACACGCTTCGGCTGGTTCCTCCACCGATACCTATCCCCAGTTTGCTGAGTAGTCCCATCGTTAGATCGCCGTTCCAGCCGCAACGGAGCCGGCCTTGTTAGATCCGCTGCCCGCCACAGCGCTGCTGCTCGCTTCCGAACCGTTTCCTTGCGGCTTGCCCGCTTCCACCTTTCCACGAAACATCGCCCCGTCTTCAATCGACAGCCGATCCGTCTGCACTTCTCCGGTCACACTACCCGTGTTCCAAAGCTGCACGCGGTCGCGCCCGTTCAGTTTTCCTTGCACGCTTCCTCGCACAATAATTTCGCGCGCTTGAATGTCCGCCTTCACTTTTCCATTCGGACCGATCGTCAGGCTTCCGCCGATCAAATCCAACTTCCCTTCCAGATTCCCATCAATGAACAAGTCTTCTTTCCCGGTAACTTCTCCTTTGATTTTTATTCCCTGGCTAATGCACGCAGTTGCTCGCGAAGAAACCGGAGCGTTCGCTGCCGCATTCGAATTGGAATTTCCAGCCGGTGCTGCTCCCGCGGGAGTTGTGGAAATATCCGTAACTCCTTGCGGCTTCGCATCTTCTTTCTTCCACACAAGACACCTCGACTCGAATTTTTGGTTTTTCGAAGTCGCATTCGAATCGGCTGGAGGGGACGCGACTCGGAAACGTCAAGATATTATAGGGGTTAAAGGCTGTAAAGGGGAATACGGGCCTCCAAATCTTGCGTGTTACGTCATTGGCTATACTACATATTGGGCATGCCTCGCCCACGGTTCCACTATTTGTTGCGATGTTTCGTGCTTATCCTCCTTCCCTCGCAGCTCCCACATCGCCACCGCCATTCCAGCTACTTCCCTCACAAACTCTTTTACCGACTTTCTTCTCTCATACCAATGCGCTGGATCAAAATCTCCGTCTCTTGCGCCTGCCACACTCACAGAAATATTTCCTGGAAATACTCTCCTGAAAATATATCGCGCTCTCCGCGTGTGAAAATTCGAAGTCACGATGATGATGCTCTTCCATTTTTTCTGTGTGGCAAGTTTCACCAGCGCCTCCGCTTCTTCCCGCGTGTTTTCCGCGTCATGCGGATACTTCAAGATTTTATCTTTCGGAACGCCACGCTCGATTAGATCGTGTTCCATCAATTCCGAAACACCCGCATACGGCCGCAGCCTCACTCCACTCGCCACAACCATCGGTGCGAGGCCTTGCCTGTAGATTTCCGCGGTACGGGTCGCCCGGTCCGCGTAGAAATTATCAATGCTCAACTCGATGATCGCATCGGCTCTCTGCAGCGGATCTTCCACGATCCAGTTTTCGCCTGCAAAACGCAGCAGGGGGTGCCGCAAGAAATAGAAAGCCCCAATTACCAGCACAAAACACAACAATCCAATCAATTTGCCGGTGATTCCGCCTCGTTCGTTCCTCATGACCCCGGGTCCAGGGACCGCAAATACTCTGCCGCCTGCTCCGGCATTACCGAATTAAAGTATATTTCCTTGATGCTGTATGATTTGCTTCGGCTCTCCACAATCGGCAGGATTTCGATGTGCCAGTGAAAGTCATCCGGCAGAGTTTTCCAGTATCCGGCAAGCTCTCCCTTTTTGCTTCGCGTATTCGGCGCCGTATGCACCACCAGGTGATACGCAGGCGCAAATTTATCGAGACGCCTCAGAACTCTGCCAAGTAAAGCAGCAAGTTGTTTGCGGTTCGATCCCGGTTTTGGCTGCTCGAACAAGTGATTGTGCCGCCGGTGCAGCAACCAAGTCTCGTACGGCACGCGCGCGGCATAAGGGCACAACGCATAATAATCACCCTGCACATCCACAATGCGCTTCCCCGACTTTTCTTCCTGCCTTACGATGTCGCAAAAAACGCATCGCTCCTTCTCTCGATACCATTCCCGCGACGCTCGCAGCTCGTACTTGATTCGCCGCGGCACAAAAATCGTCCCGGTCACCTCCGAGTGGGCATGTGGCCACTCCTCCCCGGAAAGCACTCCCTGATTCTTAAACACGCTAATATGCTTCAAGCGCAAATCTTTCTTCAAGTCCCCCACGCGCGAAGCCCACACCCAAAGCACTCCCACCGGCCCCATGTTGTCGTAAATCCCATCCGCCCGGCGCCCCGCTTCGCCCTCAATCCGGTACAACGGATCGGGATGCGGCAGCACTTTTACCTGCCACGGACCTTCGGCAGGCCACGACAGAATCGTCTGCTGCTTGTCAATCGCCGGTTTTTCGAACGGGCAGTTGGACTCATCGCTCACTTCGCGATGCCCTAATACCACCCAACTCTGCGTAATCGGATCTCTTCGGATTTCCATTCGTCGTTTGCAGGCTCGCTTTTTTCGCTTATTTCAAATGCGCCTCGTAGTTTGTTTCCCCCTCCATCTGTTGTCAAGCAATGTGGCTCTCCGCGCATGCTATTCTTCTTTTTTCGCATGCCTACCGATCTCGATTACATGCAGCTCGCCATCGAAGAGGCCCGCGCCTCTGCCGACGCCGGCGAAGTCCCCATTGGCGCCATCCTCGTCCACGAAAACAACATCATCGCCCGCTCCGGCAATCGCACCATCCGCGACAACGACCCCACCGCTCACGCGGAAATCGTCGTCCTCCGCGAAGCCGCCCACGCACTCGCCAACTACCGCCTCTCCGGCGCGTCACTCTACGTCACGCTCGAGCCATGCTCCATGTGTGCCGGCGCGATGATCCAGGCCCGCATCTCTAAATTAATCTACGGGGCTGACGATCCGCGCGGCGGCGCGGTCCGCTCTTGCTTCGAAGTCCTCTCTCATCCACGCCTAAATCATCGCGTCGAAGTCATTCCCGGCGTCCTCGCCCAGGAATCCTCGGCGCTTCTCCAATCCTTCTTCGCCGCCCGCCGCTAACCAATCCTTCGCCGACTTCCGTAGCGTGCACTTCAGTGTGCGTCAACCTGGCCCGCGCCACGATCGAAACCGCCGGCATAGACACCTTCGCCAACACCCAAATTGTTGAGCATCCTTTCTCTCTGTTAGAATGATTAGCGCTGACCGCTGCGGAGAGGTGACTGAGCGGTTGAAAGTACTCGCCTCGAAAGCGAGCGTGGGGGAAACTCCACCGTGGGTTCAAATCCCACCCTCTCCGCCATTTAGCCTCCGGAGCCCACAGGGCGTAGGAGGTTCCACCTTTCGGCCATTTCGCTCAATTCACTTCCGGAATGAGGGGCAAAAGAAACTCTTCCAGTCTTTCGCTTTCTCTGGAATCCGCTTGCTCCAGATGAATTCCCATGTGATTGCTGCTCGTCAGCCGCGGAACCGTCCCCAATCCGGCAAGCGGCTTCGTTCCGGGCGACAAGTGCAAGCTCAGGTGCACGCGAGTTCCCGGTGCCAGCGCACGCTGCGCCCTCACCAGCATTCCGCTCAGGCTCACATTGACTGTCTCGCCTTCAATATGCTCCGCGCCTGATCGAAGCTGGACGCGGTTTTGTACAGGAACCCTTCGTGTGCGGCGCCGCTCCCGTTCCACAGTGCTCTGCGTCGCCCCCAGGATTTTCTGCAAGCGCTCCTTGTCAATCGGTTTATACAGCATGAAGCTTGCGCCTGCTTCGAACCCGACCGAACCACGCTCGGTCTCTGATCATCGCTTATCGATACCACCGGAGTCGTCCGGTTGGATCGCGTCAGCCTCACCTGCCTCGCAAGCTCCACTCCATCGGGTGCGCTCATGTGAAAGTCCAGAAACACGAGGTCGAATTTCCCAGCGCTAAGGGCGCGCGCTGCTTGCGAACTGTTGTTCAGAACCAATGCGTCCATGCCGGCGGTGCTCACAGTCCTCTCAATCAGTTCGCATGTCGCCTGTTCATCGTCCACGATTAATACGCGTCGGTGCATCTCATCACACCTTTCTCGAACTTGTTTCTATCACGCTGGCCGTTGCCTGGGCACGTTGAAATAAACGCCGCATCGCCGCCACCTAATTAAGGGGTCCAAAACCTCTCTGCCACTGGCGAGTAAATGGCCTTTTCTTCGCGGACGACTACGCGAAGCAACCTTCTTCTTCACGGCCGGATCGGTCCGCGAATCCCCGGTCCTTGTTCCCACTTCGGTGCCGCCGTGTGCGACACCACATAGAAATCAAACTCCACTCCTACTCCTCGCAACCCATTCGCATTCCCGTTGTGTTCCACGCGCACCACATGCCCCATGCACATCCATTGCGCCGGCCGTACTCCCGAAATCGTCTCCGGCATTTCCAACAGCACATCCAGCATCATCCCTTCGCCCAACGGAAGATCCGTCGTGAAGTACACACCGCGCCGCGACACATTCTCCGATTCAACTTTTTGCTCCCGCCCTTCCGGCTTTCGCACGCGCAATCGAAGCTGCGTCCGGAACGCGTGCCTCTCCGCTAGTCTGCGATCTTTGACCACCGACTCCGTAAATCGTGCCATGGTGCTCTCCCGCTGGGCGGTAGAAGGGTTGACCGCACGAGAATGTGAATGGGGACGGTACAGCTTCAGGTCCTTTCCACAGAATTCCCAGACTCAATTTCGTACCTTTTTGTGGAAATTTGCTGTCCCGGGCGCCAAGCTTGCTTAGAAAATACCAATAAAAAATCCGCGAGCAGCTTCGCCCGCGGATTTTTCAATTCAAAATTGTGGCTGTTCAACTTAAAAGTGGCAGCTCGCCGCCCCGCGCTTCTCCAAATACCTCTGGTGATACTCCTCCGCTTTCCAAAACGGGCCTGCTGTCGTAATTTCTGTCGCAATGGGCTTCCCGAATTTCCGGCTGGCATTCAGCGCTGCCTTCGATTTCTTCGCAATCGCTTCCTGCTCCGGTGAATGAAAGAAAATCGCCGTCCTGTACTGCGTCCCAAAATCCGGTCCCTGCCGGTTCACTTGCGTCGGGTCGTGCATGTGCCAGAACGCTTCCACCAGCGTCTCGTAACTCACCTTCTTGGGATCGAACGTCACCTGCACCACTTCCGCGTGCCCCGTCGCGTCCGTGCACACTTCCTTGTACGTCGGGTTCTCTTTCTTTCCTCCGCTGTACCCCACAATCGCCTCTTCAACTCCCGGAATCATCCGGAACTTCGCCTCCACTCCCCAAAAACATCCCGCCGCAAACGTCGCAATCTCACTCATTTTCCTCTCCCTCGTTTCATTCTACCGACCAAGCTCAAATCCTCATAATTCCGCGCGCCGCAGCCGCAGCGCATTCACAATCACCGACACCGAACTAAAACTCATCGCCGCGCTCGCAATCATCGGACTCAACAGCCATCCAAACGCCGGGTAAAGCGCTCCAGCCGCAATCGGTATTCCAATGGCGTTATACAAAAACGCAAACAACAAATTCTGTTTGATATTTCGAATCGTCGCCCGGCTCAACTTCCTCGCCCGCACAATCCCTTGCAAATCCCCCTTCACCAGGGTAATTCCCGCGCTCTCTATCGCTACGTCCGTTCCCGTCCCCATCGCAATTCCCACGTCCGCCGCCGCCAACGCCGGAGCATCATTCACCCCGTCTCCCGCCATCGCCACAATTTTCTTCCCAGCCTTCAGCCGGTCAATCGCCGCTGCTTTATCCTGCGGACGCATTCCGGCTTCCACCTTATCTATTCCAAGTTCGCGTCCGACCGTTAGCGCAGTTTCTTTTTGATCCCCCGTCAACATAACCAATTCCACTTTTTCTTCGCGCAATTCTTGCAGCGTCTCCGGCGTTGATTCTTTAACTCGGTCGCCAAGAGCAATCGCTCCAACCAACCGATTTTCCACCGCCACTAAAACCAGACTCGCTGAATATTTTCCGCCCATTCCAAAATCCAATCCGGGCAAACTGCCTCCAATCTCATTGCTCACGCCGCGCTCTTCCAGGAATTCCCAATTCCCGACCAGAACGCCTTCCCCGTTCACCCTTCCTTCGGCTCCTCCGCCCGGCGTTGCGCGAAATCCCTCGACAGGAGCCAGAGGCACTCCTTTTTCTTGTGCGGCCCTCACAATCGCCCGCGCCAGCGGATGCTCGCTCGCCTGCTCCAGACTGCCCGCCAGCCAAAGCATTCTATCCTTACTGATTCCGCCTCTTTCAAAAACGCTAGCTGCCAATACTCGCGGCTTCCCCTCCGTCAATGTCCCCGTCTTATCCACCACCAGCACATCCGCCTTCGCCAGCGTCTCCAGCGCCTCCGCATTCTTCACCAACACTCCAGCCCTCGCTCCGCGCCCAACTGCCACCATCACACTCATCGGCGTCGCCAATCCCAGCGCGCACGGGCACGCAATAATCAGCACGGAAATCGCACTCACCAGCGCGTGCGCAAATCGCGGCTCCGGCCCAACCATCGCCCACGCCACAAACGTCACCGCCGCAACAACTACAACGACCGGTACAAAAATCCCCG
>WNFQ01004494.1_pt1 | contig 10392 bp, 9 predicted proteins | sample 5400171 | NCBI WGS metagenome assembly WNFQ01 (sample SAMN13153356, study PRJNA577476) | soil metagenome | isolation source: 20 cm soil under Madrone tree | place: USA:California | collected 2016-06-14 | reverse complement strand
GATTGCGAGAGGACCACGCGATTCGACCCGTGGCGATTGACGGGTTCCCAGCCAGCCAATGGATCGTTCTCGATTACCTCCAAGTCGTTGTCCACGTCTTTCATCGAGACAAGCGCGAGTTTTACAGTTTGGAGGATCTATGGAGCGACGCACCACTGCTCGATTGGCAAGTGGCCGTGGCGATGCCCTAACGTCGACGTAAAGGCGCTTTTGCCCAGCGCCCATTTATCAAAAGGACTTGTGCCTGTTGTTTCCGCAGGTTTGATGTCCAACAGTTCCACTTCAAAGATTAAAGTCGAATTGGGAGAGATATCAGGACCCACGGCGCGATCGCCATAGCCAAGGTTCGGCGGAACGAATAATTGATATTTTGAGCCCACTTTCATCAATTGCAGCCCTTCCGTCCATCCCTTGATCACACCACTGAGTGGAAAGGTCGCAGCCTGACCACGTTTGTACGAGCTGTCGAACTCGGTGCCGTTGATGAGCGTGCCGCGATAATTAACGGTGACTGTGTCGCTCTCTTTTGGCTGCGCTCCGGTCCCTTGCTTGAGCGCCTTGTATTGCAGTCCGCTGCCCGTCGTTTTCACGCCGTCTTTCTTTTTATTTTCCTCGAGAAACTTCGTTCCTTCCGAAGCGTTCTTCTCTCCGGCTGCCTTCTGTTTTTGTTCCATATCTTTTTCGAATGTCGCCATGACCTCCTTGATCTGATCCGGCGTAAGCTGCGGCTTTCCAGCGATAGCGTCCTTTATGCCGGCTGTAATCGCGTCAGGATTGACCGGTATATTTTGTTTGCTGAGGTTGGAGCCAATATTAACACCAATACTATAACTGAACTTGTCTTTCTGATCCTTGAGCGGCGGCGATTTTTCCTGGCCGAACAAAGGGGAGACCAGAGTGAGTGTGGCGAAAATGAAGGTGAGACGTTTCATAATATGGAATTTTCCACGCGGGTCTGCTTTAAATGGAGCGCCGCAGGAAGTGGCATGCTAATGGATAAACCTCACTCGTCAAGAAAACAGAAGCGGCCGGGCCACTGGCGAGCTCATTTTTTCCTCACGCTCCCTTTCATCGTATGCATTCTTTTTCAATTGCGAACGGTTGCCGCGATCAATCTCTCGCATGGTGACGCCTTGAGGATTGCGAAAAAAGTCTGGCAAAACGAATGCAATGGAACTATTGCCGGGCTGACTTCCTGGAATGAAGGCGAAAATTTCGCATCGCTGGGCATTGGTCATTTCATCTGGTATCCAAGGGGGCAACGCGGTCCGTTCGAGGAAAGTTTCCCCAAGCTCGTCAGTTTTATCGCGAGTCATGGCGCCAAGTTGCCAACACTGTTGTTGCCGATTGGCGAACAGCCGTGTCCATGGAATTCCCGCGCCGAATTTCTTCGCGCCCAACATACACCGCAGATGAATCAATTACGCCAGTTTCTCGCCGATACGATCGATCTTCAGGCCGAATTTCTTATTGCACGGTTAGAGGGCGCACTGCCTAAAATGCTGGATGAAGCGGCGCCTGTCGATCGGGCCAACGTACAGCAACAGTTCGAGCACCTGGCGAGAACTCCACAGGGATGTTACGCCCTTATCGATTATGTGAACTTTAAGGGGGAAGGCGTCCTGCCCACGGAACGTTATCAAGGCCAGGGATGGGGCTTGCTTCAAGTTCTCGAAGCGATGCATGGCACTTCTGACACTGGTGCAGTTGATGAATTCTCCCGCGCTGCCAAGGGGATGTTGATTCGACGCGTGCACAACGCCCCGGCCGAACGTCACGAATCCAGATGGTTAGCGGGTTGGATTCGGCGTGTGAACAGCTACAGTGGCGGCTAACTTATGCGGCGAAAAATTCCCATATTGGCGTGCGCGCTTTTGCTGACTGCGTTTACCAGTTCAATCAACGGTCAGTTTCGTCTCTTCGGACCAAAGCCCACGCCGCAGCCAATGCGCAAAGCGTCGGACCTTATTCGCAGGCAGGCGCCAGTGAAGGTGAATCAATCTTTACTCAAACAGGCGACCCAGGACAACACGCGCATCGTGGTCTCGATTCCAAAGCAGCGGGCTTACCTCATGATCGGCGACGAAATCGTGGCCGATGGTCCAATTTCATCCGGCAGACGCGGACACGAGTCGCCCACAGGCCAGATGCACGTGCTTGAGAAAGACCCGAATCACCATTCCAGCCTGTACGGCGACTTTGTGGATGGTTCGGGACGCGTGGTGCGCGCTGGAGTTAGCGCCAGAATCGATTCGGCTCCGAGCGGCACGCATTTCGCAGGCGCGTCGATGAAGTGGTTCCTTCGGTTGACTGAAGACGGAGTGGGCATGCATGTCGGAATTTTGCCGGGCTATCCCGCTTCGCATGGCTGCATCCGTCAATCAGTTGACGGCGCAAAATTATTTTACGACTACACAAAAGTGGGCACGCCTGTGGACGTCGGCGACTACTGAGTCAAGATCGACGATCTCTTCGGTGTAGTGGCGGCTGTCCTCAGCCGCAATTTTAACGGGGTCTCGCGCGTGAGGACACGCGCCTCCTACACACAGCTGATCAACCTTCGACGCAGCAGGTCAAGCGCTGCCTGCGCCGTCAGCTGCTTAAACGTCTTGCGATCGGTCGGGAAGAAGAATTTCTTCGCCACGGTCTTGCCTGGCGCGGCAAGCGCCATGTAAACCGTTCCAACTGGTTTTTCCGGCGAACCGCCGCCCGGTCCAGCAATCCCGGTTGTCGCAAGCGCATATGTCGATCTTGTATGCGCGCGTGCCTGTTTGGCCAGCGCGCGCGCGACTCTCCCGCTCACAGCGCCGTGCTTCTCGATTAATTTTGGATCGATATCCAACATGTCGATCTTGGCTCCATTGGCGTAACAAATGTAGCCAGCAACAAAAACCTCCGAGGCGCCCGGCACATTTGTAATGCGATTTGCCAGCAACCCGCCGGTGCAGGACTCGGCAACCGCGAGTGTTTCTTTGCGCTGGGTTAGCAGCTTCACCACCACTTCCTCGAGAGTCTCGTCATCACCAGTAAAAATCGCTTCACCGACTTCTTGTCGAACAATTTGATCGGCGCGATCGAGCGCGCTGCGTTCGCCGATAATTCGCACATCGACTTCTCCAGGGCGCGCACAATAACCGAGCTCGACGCCCGGAATGGCGAGAACCTTTTCGCCGATCGCTTCCTCGACAATCGACTCGCCCATGCCGGCGATCTTGTAGAGCCGTCGCTTTATCGATGGTGGAGCTTGCGTGATCGAAAGAAGGATCGGCATCACGGAAGCTCGAAACATCGGTTGGAGCTCGCGCAGTGGCCCGGGCAGGACAACGAGATGGGGCGAAGGAACCTGAGGATTGATATTCGGCTTCAAGTATAATCCGGACGCGCTTCCATTTTCGTTGGCGAGAATCTGTGCGCCAGCAGGAACCTTGGCCTGCCGGCCGATGCTCGGAGTCCATTTGATTCCACGCGCCTTAAGTCTTTTCCTAAGCGAAGACAACAGTTGCGGATCCTGACGCAATTCCAGTCCGAGTACATTCGCGACCACGTCACGCGTGATGTCGTCCGTGGTTGGGCCCAGTCCGCCAGTCACAAACAAAATTTCAGTGCGCGTAAATAAATCCGCGAGCGCATCTCGAATCGCCATGTCGTCTGGCACAGTGCGTTGCTCCGCAATGCGCAAACCTAACGGAAAAATCTCGTGTGCAATGAACGCAAGGTGCGCATCACGCACATCGCCGAGCAATAACTCCGTGCCAGTGTTGAGCAGGGCGACGCGCATGCGGGAAGGCGAACGCTAAAAAGTTCCAACGTTACAACGCAACCGTTTTAACCTTTGTAACGCTTGTAACCTTTAAACGTCGACGGAAGGCCGCTAGGCCGCAGTCTTGTCTTGTTTCTTACGAATGAGCGGAAGTTTTTTGCCTTCCACCACGGCGCGATTGATCGTGACCTCGGCAATATCTTCCCGGCTCGGCACATCGTACATGATATCAAGCATGATCCTCTCGAGCATCGACCGCAGAGCACGCGCTCCTGTTCCTTTCGTGACCGCTTGCGCCGCAAGGGCTCGCAACGCGTCTTTTGTTACTGTTAGCCGCACGCCTTCCATCGAGAAGAGCTTGGTGTACTGCTTGACCATCGCGTTTTTTGTCTCGGTCAAAATCGCGACCATCTCTTCCTCGGTTAGGGCATCGAGACAGCTCACTACCGGTAGCCGACCGATGAATTCCGGAATCATTCCGAAAGCGAGCAAGTCTTCCGGTTCAACATGGCGGATGGCCTGTTTTCGCAACGCTTCCTCGACTTCGAGCGTCGGGCTGCCAAAGCCCATCACTTTTTGGCCGATGCGTTTTTGAATAATTTTGTCGAGGCCGATGAAGGCGCCGCCACAAATGAACAGGATTTTCTCGGTATTGACCTGGATATATTCCTGGTGCGGATGTTTGCGTCCGCCTTGCGGAGGAACATTGCAGGTGCTGCCCTCCAAAATCTTCAAAAGCGCCTGTTGTACGCCTTCGCCTGAGACATCGCGCGTGATACTCACGTTGTCGGTTTTGCGGCCGATCTTGTCGATTTCGTCGATGTAAACTATGCCGATCTCGGCGCGTTTCACATCGTAGTCGGCATTCTGTAGCAGACGCAAGATGATGTTCTCGACGTCCTCACCGACGTAGCCGGCTTCGGTTAACGTGGTCGCATCGGCAATGCAAAACGGCACGTCGAGAATCCTGGCCAGCGTCTTGGCCAGCAGCGTCTTGCCCGAGCCGGTCGGGCCAATCAGCAGAATATTGCTCTTCTCTATTTCCACGTCCGCAAGTGGATCCGGCTGGAAGGTCGCCGACGCCTCGGCCGGCGTGGAAGTAGTCGAGGTTTGCAGTACCCGCTTGTAATGGTTGTGGACGGCCACCGACAGCGTCTTTTTGGCAACGTCCTGGCCGACGACATATTGGTCGAGCAAACGCCTGATTTCTGCCGGTTTCGGCACGCGAATATTGGACGACTGGCGCCGGGCATCCTCGCTAAGCTCTTTATCGAGAATGCTTTTACAAACGTTTATACAGCTGTCGCAGATATAAACGCCCGGTCCGGCGATTAATTTGCGCACCTCGGCGTGGCTTTTGCCACAGAACGAGCACATGGTAAGGTTGGAAGCGCGCGCCATATTTGCTTGCTAGAAAAGGTAGTCTTATCCCCCGACCTTCCGTGGTAAAGCCGCTTCAGCGACCTGTACCGAGCGATCTACGGAAGGAGGCGTGGCGCCGTCAAGCAGCTTCACTTCCTTGCGAGACTTAATCACTTCGTCCACCAAGCCGTATTCTTTCGCCTCCTGGGCCGACATGTAGTAATCGCGGTCGGAATCCAGCCGCACCTGCTCCTCACTTTTGCCGGTATGTTGCGCGATAATTTTGATAAGGCGCTTTTTCAGCTTAAACATGTAATCGACCTGACGCTCGACGTCGCTGGCCGCTCCCTGCGCCCCCCCAGAGACCTGGTGAATCATGATATCGGAATTCGGCAGCGCGAACCGTTTGCCTTTCGTGCCGGCGCAAAGCAGAACTGCAGCCATACTTGCAGCCATGCCGAGGCAATACGTTGTCACATCGCACGTCAGGAACTGCATGGTGTCGTAAACCGCGAGTCCTGCCGTTACCGATCCACCCGGCGAGTTGATGTAGATGTTGATGTCCTTCTTCGAGTCCTCCATTTGCAAAAAGAGCAACTGCGCGATGACCAGGTTGGCAATGTGATCGTCCATCGGCGTCCCAATGAAAACGATCCGGTCCTTGAGCAACCTTGAGTAGATATCGTAGCTGCGTTCGCCCCGGCCGGTCTGCTCGACTACCATCGGAATCAGCACCGATTGCGACAAGTTTTCATTGGATATGCTCATGATTTTTCTTCCACCGCAGCGGGTTCTTGCGTCTTCTCGACGGTAACATTCGCCTTTAGGAAATCAAGAGTCTTACCGAGGAGAAGCTGTTCTGCCAGGCCATTAAGCCCATCGTGTTCCTGCAGTTCTTTGCGCATTTTGTCCACAGAAATGTCATAACGCGCGGCCTCTTCACGAATGCGTGCGTCGAGTTCTTCACGCGACACTTCGATCTTTTCACGCTCGGCGATGCGGCTCAGAATGAAATTCGTCTTCAACCTGTGCGCGGCGAGGGAGCCCGCCCCTTCCACCAGTTCCTTCTCTTTGCCTTTCAAAATATCGTCAGGCACACCGCGCGCGCGATTGCCATGCACCAGTTCGTTCAATGCGCGCCGCGTTTCACTTTTCAAAAGCGGCAGTGGCAAATCAAAACCGGTATGTTCGTGGAGAAACTTGACGATCTGCGATTCCTTCGCCCGCTCGACCTCGTGTTGTTTTTCGTGCTCGATATCGTGTTCGATCATGTGACGAAGATCGGCAATTGTTTTTCCGGGCGCAAGCCGGGCCGCAAACGCATCGTCGATCGCTGGAAGGACCTTCTGTTTGATTTCGTTTAAGGTCACGGCGTAGTCCGCTTTCTTTCCGGCAAGCTCGGCCACCGGAAATTCCGCCGGGAATTCAACCTGCACGCTGCACGTTTCGCCTCGCTTCATTCCGACGATTTGTTCGCAAAATCGCGGCAGAAAATTCTCCGGCGCAACATGGAGCCAGAACTTTTTACCGCCATGCAAATTTTTGCTCGCGTTCGGCGCAATTTCACTGATCGGCCTGCCTTCGATCGCCCCTTCGAAGTCGAAAACGGCAAAATCTTCCATTTGCAGTCCGCGCTCCGGAACATCGGCAAAATCGGCTGATTGTTCGCGCAAACGCTCCAAGGCAGCGTCAACTTCCACCTCGGAAACTTTCGTGTCCGGCAATTGCACCGGAATGTTCCTGTATTCCGGCAGTTCAAACTCAGGCGCGGTTACGACTGTCGCCCGAAACCGCATCGATTTGTCATCCCCGAATTGGACGTCCTCCACGTTCGTCAATGAGACCACGCGCAACTGTTTCTGCTCGATTGCGTCGTGATAACTTCTGGAGACTAGCTTCTTTGTCAGTTCGTCGTGAATCTCCTTGCGAAATCTCTTTTCAATCACCGCACGCGGCGCTTTGCCGGGCCGATAGCCGGGAATTTTGGCGAACCGCGCAAAACTGTTCGCGATCGCGTCCCATTCCTTCGAAACCTCTTCTGGTGGCAACTCGATTTGCAGCATGGAAACGGACCCCGGCTGCGTTTCAACTTCGACCTTCATGAAAACAGCGACGGTTGTAGCGGTGCTTGTGTCAAGCGCCGAAACAAACCCGTTCGCCGCGCGCGTAAACCGAATTTGTCCGCGGAAATCCAAACCAATACGCGAGCTCGCGATAATCTTCGCAATCGAAAATCGCAAAATTCGCGAGCTTTCCCGGTTCGAGCGAACCGATCTTGTCACCGCGATTGAGACTGCAGGCAGCGTTGATTGTCGCTGCTGTGATTGCTTCCGCGGGCGATATTTTCATTTGTGTGCATGCGAGCGAAAGCATCATCGGCATAGACGGGCATGGTGACGACCCGGGATTAAAATCCGTCGCGATGACGACGGCGAGTCCGGCGTCAATCATCTCGCGGGCGCAGGGATAACCTTTCGATCCAAGGGCATACACGGAGCCTGGCAGCAGAACCGGCTGGACACCAGCGGATCGCATCGCCGCGATCCCCTGCTCTTCCGTTTTTTCCAAATGGTCCGCCGTTGTCGCGTTCAATTCAGCGGCCAGTTTCGCGCCGCCGGAATTGGTGAGTTGATCGGCATGAATTCGCAGCTTGAGTCCAAGCTTCTTCCCCGCGGCCAAAATCCTCCTCGATTGCTCGACATCGAAATAACCGCGCTCGCAAAACACGTCGCAAAACTCAGCCAGTTTTTCCGACGCCACGCGCGGCAATATTTCGTTGATCACAAGATCGACATATTCCGACTGCCGCCATTCGCGCGGAACCGCGTGGGCACCCAAAAATGTGGGCACGAACTCAATTGGCGTTTCCTCATTCAGCCGCCGAATGACACGCAAAATCTTCAACTCGTCTTCAACCGTAAGTCCGTAGCCCGATTTCGCTTCGACTGTGGTCGTTCCGCCTTTCAAAAACCAATTGGCATGCTTCGTGGCTTGGTTGAGAAGATCGGCCTCGCTTGCCGCGCGTGTCTTCTCCACGGTTGACCAAATCCCACCGCCTGCTCCCGCAATTTGCTCGTAAGTTTCGCCTTTAGCGCGTCGTTCAAAATCGTCGACACGATTTCCCGCAAAAACCGGATGCGCATGTGCATCGACAAATCCCGGCAGGACAACGCGTCCGGCGGCATCGACAATCTCGCAGTCGGTCGCGTTTTTCTCGATCTCCGCGCTCGAACCGACGATGTCGATCTTACCGTCGCGAATAAGCATTCCGCCGTCGCGAATGATCGCGAGATCGGACATCTCGGAGCCAACGCGCGGTCTGTTCGGACCTGCTAGCGTGACAAGCTGCGATGCGTGAAGAACAGCGAAATAACTCACAAATCTTATAATCTTACAATCTTTCCGGTGCGCCAATCGCGCGCCCTGGCGCTCGCGCCCTACCCAAGCTTGCTTTCCACAACTTGATTGATCGCTTTGCACCGCGATTCGGATTCGGCGCGGACCTTTCGAACTTTTTCCAGAAGATCCGATTTGAATTTCTCGTCCTTCAGTTGGCCCAGATTGATCCGCACATTCAACTCGGCTCCGTCAATGCATGCGCGCGTCGCGAGAGCGCCCACGCCGACATCTGAAATGGAGGCTGGGTTCCCCTTGTCTGCCATTTCAGCAAGCAGTTCGTAAGACTTCGACGCCGTTTCCATAACACGCACGGGAATCTCTGCTGCATATTTCGTAGCCTTTTCGACTGCCGCTGAGCGCGCCACTTTTTCTTCCGCGGATTCTTTTGGCAACGCGAACGCATCCATCACTTTGTTGAAGGCGGCCGTATCTTCATCAACAAGCGCGAGCAATTCGTCCTTGAGTTGCTGTGCTTTCACCGCCCAATTGCTGAAATACTCGAGCTTATCATCCCAGCCGCGTTTGCCAGCCGACAGATTGGCAACCATTCCGCCAAGTGACGCGCCCAACGCGCCCATTAACGCCGCCACGGAACCACCTCCCGGTGCAGGCGAATCACTCAACGTTTCATTGCAGAATTCGCGTAGGTTCATTTTCAGAAGCGACTTTTTGGAACCGCTGCCCATCTTGAATTCAATCACTTTCTCTTTCGGATCGAAAGGTTTCAGTTCGCTCAAGCCCATGGAGCGGATGGCGATGTCGATCAATTCTTCCTCGGACGCGCCTTCCGACCATTGCTGTTTCCGGAGAAAATAGCGACCGGCATCCACCAGACATTTCTTCGGGACCATGCCCACAATCTCGGAGCCGGTGACGCGCAAGCCGCGTTTACTTGCTGCTTCGACGCAGGCATCGAACGCCACATGCAACGGCGTCTCTTCGATGTTCGTCAGGTTCATCGAGACTTGGGCGATCCCATATTCCTTCACAAACCAGCCGATGGCCTTGACGTGTTTCAACACTCCTGGAATGCGAACTGGTTCGCCGTTCGCATCCAAAACCGGTTTCCCGTATGGCGCACCGCCCTCCGTTTTGACGCGGCCCTGCTCTCGAACATCGAAAGCGACGGAATTCGCGCGTCTCACCGCTTTCGTGTTCAGGTTCACATTGTAAGCGACCAAAAAATCGCGGACGCCAACCACGGTCGCCCCTGATTTCTCGTTGAAAACCGACGGACCGAAATCCGGTTTCCACTTGCGCTGTTTGATTTTGTCAAAGAAGCCCTCGTATTCGCCCGCGCGAATTACCGAAAGATTTGCGCGCCCTTTATTTTTCGCCGCTCGTTCGTAGAGATAAACCGGGATATTCAGTTCCTCGCCAACGCGCTTCCCCAGCTGGTTTGCGCAGGTGATTGCTTCTTCCCAACTGACGTTGCTCACGGGAATGAATGGGCAAACGTCGGTCGCGCCCATGCGCGGATGCGCGCCTTTATGTTTCCGCATATCGATGAGCTCGGCCGCCTTCTTGATTCCGCAAAATGCGGCTTCCACTGCCGCCTCAGGACTGCCCACAAAAGTTACTACGGTCCGATTCGTACTCGCGCCGGGATCGACATCGAGCAGCGAAACGCCTTCCACGGACTCAATTGCGTCGGTGATTTGCCGAATCACATTCAAATCGCAGCCTTCAGAAAAATTCGGCACGCACTCGATCAGTTTTTGCATGATATCCTCTGGAACGTATTCGCCTTTTAATCCCGCGCTCGTGGCCGCATCGGGATGTCGATCTTGCGTTCCCCAGCAAACTTGATCGCTTTCGAATAACCGGCGTCGGCGTGGCGGAGAATGCCCGTGCCGGGGTCGCTGGTGAGG
>WNFQ01004539.1_pt1 | contig 10395 bp, 8 predicted proteins | sample 5400171 | NCBI WGS metagenome assembly WNFQ01 (sample SAMN13153356, study PRJNA577476) | soil metagenome | isolation source: 20 cm soil under Madrone tree | place: USA:California | collected 2016-06-14 | reverse complement strand
CGGAAACCTTTGTCGCTGCGGCGCGTATCCCAATATTGTGCAGGCAATCAAGCAGGCTGCGACGCAGATGAAAGGAGCGGTAAGTTAATGCGAGCTTTTCAATTTAAAGCAGCTGCTACTCCCAGTGACGCTGTCAAAAGCGGAGCGGACACAACGTTCATCGCGGGCGGAACCAACCTGATCGACCTGATGAAATTGGATGTCGTTACGCCTACGAAGCTGGTCGACCTTGGTCCATTGTCTTTTCGGGGTATAACACTCGATAGCGCTGGGCTTCACATTGGAGCACTCGAGAAAATGGCCTTTCCCAAGCGTTACTGAAAAGCGCCTCAGCCCAGATCCGCAATATGGCGACGATGGGCGGAAATCTGATGCAGCGGACCCGCTGCGGTTACTTCCGAGACACCGATTCTCCCTGTAACAAGCGGGTGCCTGGTAGCGGTTGTCCCGCTCTTGAGGGCGAAAATCGGATGCACGCGATTTTTGGCGTGAGCGACTCTTGTTGCGCCACTCACCCGAGCGATCTTGCCGTCGCATTGGTGGCGCTCGACTCGGTTCTCAAACTGCAAGGCCCACAAGGGACCCGGGAGGTTAAACTAGAAGACTTCTATTTATTACCGGGGAATACGCCGGACAGAGAGCACGACATTCGATCGGGCGAGATTATCACGGAGATCTTTGTTCCAGCCAAAGCCTGGGCCAGCCGGTCCGGTTACTTGAAGATAAGAGACCGCGAGTCTTATGAGTTTGCTCTAACTTCAGCTGCCGTCGTTCTTGATCTTGATGGCTCGACTATTCGGGATGCCCGAATCGCGGTAGGAGGGGTAGGAACGAAGCCATGGTCTCTCCCGGTTGTGGCGGAAGCTCTCAAGGGAAGAACGGCAAATCGCGAGGCGTTTGCGGCAGCGACGGAGCAGGCAGCAGAAGGTGCACGGACCCTGAGCCAGAATGGGTTCAAAGTTTCGCTGGTCAAGAAGACCATTTTACGTGCGTTGAGCGAGGTAGGAGGAGTGGCATGAACACCGCATTTCAAGGACTGAATCGAGACCGATTCGACGCGAAATTAAAGGTCACGGGTCGGGCAAAGTATACGGGCGATAATGACGTCGCTAACATGGCCTTCGGCTATCTTATCCAGAGCGGCATTAGCCGCGGGCGAATCCGATCTTTTGATCTGGGCGCTGCGGAAGAAAGTCGCGGCGTAATTGGGATTTTCACTCCGTTCAATTCGCTCAAGCTTTACCGTCCGCTTGGCCGCGAGGAGGGGGGTATCAGTGGCGATGTTATCCCGCTATTGCAAGATACGCAGGTTCACTATTTCGGTCAGACAATTGGGTTGATCGTGGCGGATAGCTTCGAACAAGCGAGGGATGCAGCTGCGCTGGTCAAAGTGATCTATGAAGAAAAATCGGCGGTAGTTACATTAGAATCGGGTATGGCCAAGGCCTATCAGCCGCAGAATGTTGGGCACGAGCCTGCTACCTGGAGCATCCTGGAGTCGGGAGCCTCCTCGATTGACGATATCCTTCGACAAGCGGAGGTGTCTATTGCTCAGGAATACACAAATCCGATTGAACACCATAACCCGATGGAACCGCATGCCACGGTTGCGATTTGGCAGGAGGATCGCCTAACTATCTATGACGCGACCCAGGGGGTGGGTGGCCAACAGCGAGACTTAGCGGCAGTCCTCGGCATCGATGCTGACCATTTGCGCGTGATTTGTCCATTCGTTGGCGGAGCGTTTGGATGCAAAGGATCGATGTGGATGCACTCGCCACTCACTGCGGCTGCGGCGAAAGTCTTGAACCGGCCCGTGAAAACGATTCTTACGCGCGAGCAGATGTACACCGCGACTGGACATCGCCCTGCCGTGCTGCAGAGGATCGAGTTGGGAGCGAGTCGCGACGGTGTGCTTCGTGCAGTAAAGCATGAAGCATTTTCGTCAACGGCAGTGACTAAGGAATTCATCGAGCCAGCGGCGCATAGCACGTCTCGCTATCTGTACAAGTCGCCTAATATTTTCGTGAGCCAGAGTTTGGTTCCGCTCGATATCGCTCCTGGCACTGCTATGCGAGCGCCCGGGGAGGCTACGGGAATGTATGCGCTGGAGTCAGCGATGGATGAATTGGCGGTGAAGCTTGGAGTCGATCCGATTCAATTGCGGATCAGAAACCACGCGGAAATCTATCCGGGAAAGAATGTACCGTTTTCGTCCAAACATCTATTAGAGTGCTATCAAAGAGGCGCGGAAAGGTTCGGTTGGACGAAGCGTAATCCGAAGCCAGGAATGACCAAGGATGATGACTGGTGGATCGGCCAGGGAATGGCGACTGCCCTTTACCCGGCGTATCGCTCCCGAGCCTCGGCCAAAATCAGGCTCCAGGCGGACGGCTACGTCACTGTATCTAGCGCGACGCTGGATTTGGGAACAGGTATGTATACGGTCCTTGCGATTGTGGGAGCGCAGTCGCTGGGCATTCCTTATGAACGAGTTCGTGCTGTGCTTGGCGACTCGGCCTTACCCCCCGCGCCGGGAGCCGGAGGTTCACATTCCACGGCAAGTGTCGGTCCAGCAGTGATGGCCGCTGCCGACTTAGCCAAAGAGAAACTGATCGAAGTTGCGGTAAAAGATCAGAACTCTCCTTTCTATGGCGCTAAACCAGAGGGGCTTTCTTACGCCAGCGGCGAAATTCGCGGTAACGGCCGATCGGTGCCATTCGATCAATTACTCGGCGTGCTTGGCCGAAGTGCAATTGAGGCGACTGGCTCAGCCGCTCCAGACGAAGAAGCGCATAAATATGGGTTTAGCTCATTCGGCGCCCAATTTTGTGAAGTGAAGGTTCACGCGCTCACCGGCGAGGTGCGGGTAAATCGTTTTTCCAGTGTCATGGACGTTGGAACGGTGGTGAGCGAAAAGACCGCCCGCAATCAGATCATTGGGGGCATCGTCTTTGGCATCGGTATGGCGCTGCTGGAGGGAACTCAGTACGACGCTCGGAACGGTTGGATCGCCAATCGGAACATTGCAGAGTATTTGGTCGCGACCAATGCGGACGTTCCGGCAATCGATGTAGAGTTTATCAATCGTCCCGATCTGCAGTTCAATCCGATTGGCGCTCGTGGAATCGGTGAAATTGGGATTACCGGCACTCCGGCTGCCATCGCCAACGCCGTCTATCATGCAACCGGTAAGCGGATCCGGCAATTGCCGATTCGGCCCGAACATTTGTTAGCGTAGGAGGTCGCACATGAGCGCCGTGTTCCAAGGGCTCGATCGGGATCGCTTCGACGCAAGGTTGAAAGTAACAGGTCAAGCAATGTACGCGGGTGACCATGATCTCCCTAACCTCGCCTTCGGTTACCTGATCCAAAGCAGTATCGGTCGCGGTAAAATCCGGGCATTCGATCTGGGCGCTGCTCAGGAAAGTCCGGGAGTGATTGAAATCTTCACCCCTTTCAATTCGCTGAAAGTCTACCGTCCCCTCGGTTTCGACGAAGGCGCCAATAGCGGCGATGTGATCCCGTTGCTACAAGATACGAGGGTCCACTATTTCGGCCAGACAATCGGGCTAGTGGTCGCAGAATCGTTTGAACAAGCACGCGACGCAGCCGCTCTGGTCAAAGTGATCTACGAACCGGAGCAGGCGTTGGTCACTTTGGAATCAGGAATGGCGAAAGCCTATCAGCCACAGAGTGTCCGCGGAATGCCGGCAACGGTGAGCATCTTAGAACCGGGAGCGTCTTCGATAGATGATATGTTTCGGCGGTCAGACGTACATATTGCTGGGGAGTACACCACACCGGTAGAACATCACAATCCGATGGAGCCGCACGCAACCGTGGCGGTTTGGGAGGAAGACCGTCTAACCGTTTACGACGCGACCCAATGGGTAGGTGGCCACCAACGTAATCTGGCGGCAGTTCTCGGTGTGGATGTTGATCGCGTTCGCGTCCTTTGTCCGTTTGTGGGCGGTGCCTTTGGTTGTAAGGGTTCGATGTGGATGCACTCACCGCTCACTGCCGCAGCCGCCAAGGTTTTGAATCGGCCGGTGAAAACGATTCTCACGCGCGAACAGATGTATACTTCGGTCGGGCATCGGCCGATGACCGTGCAAAAAATCGAGCTCGGAGCGACTCGTGACGGATCGCTGCGAGCGCTGAAACATGAAGTCTTTTCATCGACGGCGACGGTCAAAGAATTCGCCGAAGCCGCGGCGCACCGGACTTCGCGTTATCTTTACCAGTCACCAAATATCATGGTGAGTCAACATCTGGTTCCGCTGGATGTTGCGCCTGGTACTTTCATGCGCGCTCCCGGCGTAGCCACCGGAATGTATGCGCTCGAGCTGGCCATGGATGAATTGGCTGTGAAGCTTGGGATTGATCCGATTGAATTGCGAGTAAAGAATCACGCGGAGGTTTACCCGGGTACTAGTCGTGCCTGGTCATCGAAACACCTTTTGGAATGTTATGAAAAGGCGGCGGAAAAGTTCGGCTGGGCTCTGCGTAATCCGCAGCCGCGCATGACGAAGGATGGTGATTGGTGGATCGGACAGGGTATGGCGACCGCCCTTTATCCAGCACATCGCAGTAACGCTTCCGCGAAAATACGCCTACAGGCAGACGGATATGTTACGGTGTCTAGCGCAACCCATGATCTTGGGACCGGCATGTACACCGTGCTGGCAATTGTGGGGGCGCAATCACTCGGAATCCCTTATGAAAGGGTTCGTGCGGTGCTCGGTGATTCCGGCTTGCCGCCCGCACCTGGTGCCGGAGGCTCTCAGTCCACCGCCAGCGTTGGTCCGGCGGTGGTTGCTGCTGCTGACTCGATCAAAAAGAAGTTGGTCGAAGTAGCCGTGAAGGAGCAGAATTCTCCTTTCCACGGCGCTAAGCCAGAGGAACTCTCGTACGCCAGCGGCGAAATTCACGGTAACGGTAAATCTTTGTCCTTCGATCGGTTGCTCACCGCGCTAGGCCGAAGTGCGATTGAAGCGATCGGCTCGGCGGCACTGAGCGAAGAGGAGGAGGCTCAATACGCGTTCGACTCTTTCGGTGCACAATTCTGCGAGGTGAAGGTTCACGACGTGACTGCCGAGGTACGCGTGAATCGTTTCTCGAGTGTCATGGATATTGGAACCGTAGTGAGCGAGAAGACTGCCCGCAGCCAAATCATTGGAGGTATTGTGTTTGGCATCGGAATGGCGCTTTTGGAGGAGACCCGGTATGACACTCGAAACGCTTGGGTCGCCAATCGAAACATCGCAGAGTATCTAGTGCCGACCAACGCGGACGTTCCTGCCATTGAGGTGGAGTTTCTCAATCACCCGGATTTCAAATTTAATTCAATCGGCGCTCGCGGAATCGGCGAAATTGGTGTTACTGGAACACCGGCTGCCATTGCCAACGCGGTTTATCACGCGACCGGCAAGCGAATTCGACGGGTGCCGATCCGACCCGAACATTTACTAGTATAATCAGGCCAGTCGCGCCACTTCCCGTCGTCTTCCATCCGCCTGAGGTCGATCTGCTCCACCAGATGAACGGCGTCGCTGCCAAGCAGCAGCCGCAGCGGCGGCTAATGGAGCTGTGCAATGTCACGATAAGGGAGGCGGCTTTGGTGGGATCGCCGGGCCGGGCGCCGTCAAAGCCGCGTTGGAATCGCGCCACCCGGCCGACGGTGGAATCGTATTCGGGCGAACTGCTTCCGAATCCTGTCCGTGATTGTGGGCCATTGAATTTTGCTAAGCCGAGTCGCCTCTATAACGATCAAGAGCGCAGCGACCGTCGCAACGCTTCCGGTGATCGAGTGGGCTTAGGTCGTTCCGATTTACCTAGGTCAATCACTTTAGCGTGGGGTACCTCGCCCGGCTGCGGCTTTACATTTTCCACTTCTGCGCCGCGTCTCCGCACGATCTTGGCTGCCATCGTGAAACACATCGTCCGATATTCGTTTGTGCCGTCATCAACGAAAACCACGCGTTTGTCGCGCAGATCCTTTCGACCTTTTATCCCTTTGCCCAAGCTGAGATTCTGCAGCATCGATTCGGCGTGGGTCTGAGCTCGTTTCCAAGACATGAGTTAAGGCGCAAACCTACGAACGCATTGGCGTAGTGACCAGTAAAAATTTAAATGCCGCTCGGGATGCGCTGCGGCGGGTCCTTTCCTCGGTAGGGATCGACTCCCGCCGGTTCACGTCCACCTGTGAGACAGAGCGCAGCAATTCAACCCGAACGAATCGGAGAGGACGTTTGCGGACGCGCAGACTTATCCGACGGAGCTTTCCGGCGCCATGAATTCCACGGTGTAAGATTGCGACGAACTCGGGAGCGTATCCCTACCGAAGACGCAGACCGATGGAGCCGGTTCCTATCGTCTACGCTGGTTCCGGGCTCGGGACGACCGAGTTAGTCGATCGCCAGCGATCCAAAATCCAAGCAGCTAAAAAAACACTGGCGACCTGCAGCAGGACCAGGATGGTCGCGTAATCGTCGATCGCGTGATGGCGCACGCTAATCAAGCCCCCGATGAGAATCGATATACACACCTGGCTCGAGAAAATCGGAAGCATATTCTCCCCTACCGCACAGATCGGACGCAGTGCGAGAGTCCACTTGCGCAGGTGCGGCAGAAGCTTGCTGGCGAACCACGCGACCGCAAAAAAGTTCACCACCCGCAGTGGACCAAGATGCCATTTATCCAGGAACCACGAGGCTCTACCTGGATCGACATCAACGTAAATGCAAGCCCAACGCCAAACGAGAAAGACAACAGCGATCAGGAGCAGCGCAAACTCCGCAGCCCGGGGCATTTCCAAGACCGGTTTCCGCTCTTGCAGTGAACGACCGAATATGAGGCCGCCAATCCAGATCAGCTGCCAGGAGAAGAGGTCAAACGGACCGAAATGAATGAAGGAGGCATCCTGGATGCCTTTGGTCAGATAGTCTTGGATTCGAAATTGGGAAACGAGCCAAATTCCCACGCTGACCTGGAATACCTTCATCCATCCCCACTTGTTGCCGACCCAAAAAGCGAGCGGAGTCAGAAAGGAGAACACGATGTACATCGGCAGAATGTCTAGCAATGGCGGCTGGAACAAAAGCGCCGCCGAGCCAGCAATCGCGGCGGCTGGGTTCGCAAAAAATTGAGACAGAATGTTTTGGACGCCCGGCAGTTCGGAGAGAAAAATGCCGCCAAAGAAAAAGATGAAGAAAACGGTTACCAGGTGCGCCTGATAGATTCGGAAGGCGCGCAGAAAAGTAGCGCTACGTGCGGCCGCGAATCCCTTCGTCTCCGCCCGCTTTTGGAAGAGCAATCCGGCTAGAAAAGCTGAAACGAATACAAATCCCTCTGCGGTCGAAAAAAATCCGAGCGGTTGATCGGTTACGCGGCGTAGCGGCGAAGGAGCGTGGTTGACGACCATCATGAGCAGCAGGAAGCCGCGTAACACGTCAAGTTCGACCAGTCGTTTCATCAGTCAGTTCTCTTTGGGGCAATTCTCATGCCAGATTCGAATTATCTTGACTCCCTCCAGGAGGGTTGGCTCAAAGGCATTTGAGCCGTACATTTACTTGCGTTTTGCATCATTGTCCTGGCGTTGTACGAAACCTGAAGACGGGCGATGCTCAAGTTGGTCACTACCGAATTCTTGGGCAGCATGGTGTGACTTCGAAAAGCACAAGGGAATGGCTCGATGCGCAACGACATGGGAATCATAATCACCGATCAGAGCGATCGAGTGTGTCCGCATCGACTCCTTTATCACACCAAAGCTATCGAGACAACCTCCGGACTGGTTCTTACTGACGTTTCGCGCTTCGAGTAAGTGAGGACTTTCCGAGGCTCAGCTTCCGGACGACCCGCGCGCCATACCGAAATCACTGCGCGGTCAGTTTCTTGGGGAACTCGTCGTGCAGATACTCGGAGATATCGCGCCGCAAAATTTGGTAGCCGGCTTGGCTCAAATGGATCTGATCGCTCCGGAAGAGCGAAACGATCGGCTGATGGTCAGGACCGAGCAAATCAGAAAAGATATCGATATAATCGGTATTCGATTGGGTCCGAAGAAATGTGTCCACCAATTGATTGAACCGTTCGATATTGTGAATGTACTTGAATCGGGCCGGGCACGGCTTGACTGAAACAAACGCGATTGGCATATCCGGCGATGACGTTCGCAACGCAAAAAAAAGTTGGCGGAAAGAATCAAAGACTTGTTCCGGAGCCGCTCCGGTGGCCAGATCATTATCACCCGCGTAAATGACCACCGCCGACGGTTTGAGAGGACCAATTACTCTGGGAGCGAAATAGAGGCAATCGGTGAGCCGAGAACCGCCAAAGCCGCAGTTCAAGACAGTGTAGTCAGGAATATCTTGGGATAATGTGCTCCAGAGCCGAATGGATGAACTGCCGTAGAACACAATGGGTCGAGGCGGCGGATCAATTAGCTTGGCTTGTAAGGCCTCGATCTCTGGTTCAAACGGATTGGTTGCCGGAACCGACTGTGCGTTCGCCCCAAGCGCCAAAAAGGTAAGCACAGCGCTTAAAAGAAAGCATTTAGCTGATGTTCGTCCTGGTTCCGGCATATCCTGGTGAAAACAAAAATCAAACGTCCCCCGCTAATCTATTTTAGACGGATACGCGATCGAAAAATTTAGAAGATTTTCGATGACATAAATACGAAGCGCTACTTTTGAATTCAAGCCTGGAACAACTACTTGCGGTTCCTTCGTGGATCACCTAGAACGGAGCGATTGCTATGAGCTTTTTCGACTCAATCATCAGCGCCATTCAAAGCCCTCAGCATACCGGAAGTAATCAGGATCTGCAAAGCCTGGCGAACATTGCCGGCATGATTCCCGGGCTCCAAGGGGCCGAACAACAGATTCAACCGATGCTGAGTGTGCTTGGACCTCACTTGCAAGACGCGCTGAATGAGCAAAAGCAGACTCAGGGCGCCGCCGCGGCTCAACAGACCGTGACAGACCTTTCTCAGCCCGGAGTGGGTGTACAGGACTTGCAAAACCTTTTTGGCGCCGATCGATTTAACGGGATCATCAATCAAATTTCCCAGGCGACCGGTCTCAACAGCCAAATGATTTTGACTGCCTTGCCACTGGTCATCCCGGTAATCATGCAGTTGTTGGCGACCGGGACTCATCAAGCCAGCCCGCAAGCTCCGAATCAGGTCCTGAATCATTTTTTGGGCGGGCAGAACGGGGGCGCGCTGCTTAACGAGGTTTTTCAACTGGCGTCTCAATACATCAAGAAATAGCGCCGATTTATCTCGTTAGCGCACCGAACCCGCGGCCGAAAGCCGGCGGGTTTTGTTGTTTTTCGGCCAATAGCGGCAAAAGCGGAGGAAGAGGAAACCAATTCGCGGCTCGGCCACGTTTTCAAGTCATCAAGTGCCTGCTCAGAACCGAGCAACTCGCTGTTTCGGCCAGGTACTCCTGAAGTCAATGTATAAAAATTATCAAGGACACGATTTTTCCCTTGAGTCTCAAAATTGCAACACCAACGGTTGCAAGTGCGAAATCGGCCTCCATTCTAGGCGTCGATTATGCATTTCTGGCAAGATGGCCTCATCTGCAAGAATCGTAATTTCAATAAATACCAGAATACGATAGCCTTTGCCAGTGCATCCTGTAATCGAAAGTTGCTTGTATGAGAAAAAAATTAATCCTGCTCTTAGCCGCGCTCGCCGTGGCAATCATCCCGGGGCGCGCAACGTGCGCCACTAACCCTTCGTTTGACCAGTTCGGGAAATTGGAAAGCGATATCGCCTTTGTGATGCCGACGCATTCGGTAGTAGGCGAGAACTTAGCCTTTGTGATGCCGACGCATTCGGTGCTGGACGAGAGCTTGGCCTTTGTGATGCCGACTCATTCGGTAGAGGGCGAGAACCTGGCCTTTGTGATGCCGACTCATCGGGTGGTGGATGAGAGCTTAGCCTTTGTGATGCCGACTCATTCGGTGGTAGGCGAAAGCTTAGCCTTTGTGATGCCGACTCATCGGGTGGTAGGCGAAAGCTTAGCCTTTGTGATGCCGACTCATCGGGTGGTAGGCGAAAGCTTAGCCTTTGTGATGCCGACTCATCGGGTGATGGATGAGAGCTTAGCCTTTGTGATGCCGACTCATCGGGTGGTGGATGAGAGCTTAGCCTTCGTGATGCCGACTCATCGGGTGGTGGATGAGAGCTTAGCCTTTGTGATGCCGACTCATCGGGTGATGGATGAGAGCTTAGCCTTTGTGATGCCGACTCATCGGGTGGTGGATGAGAGCTTAGCCTTTGTGATGCCGACTCATCGGGTGGTGGATGAGAGCTTAGCCTTTGTGATGCCGACTCATCGGGTGGTGGATGAGAGCTTAGCCTTTGTGATGCCGACTCAT
>WNFQ01012463.1_pt1 | contig 10396 bp, 6 predicted proteins | sample 5400171 | NCBI WGS metagenome assembly WNFQ01 (sample SAMN13153356, study PRJNA577476) | soil metagenome | isolation source: 20 cm soil under Madrone tree | place: USA:California | collected 2016-06-14 | reverse complement strand
TCGAGACGCTCGCGTCGCTCGCTCCTCAGCATGAGGTTGTTGTGTTTCAACGAGTTAGACCTCATCCTGAGGAGGTCACGAAGTGGCCGTCTCGAAGGATGGGCTGCAATACCGATTTGTGATTCCAGGTACTAGGGTGAATATTGAGGCACAAGTCGTTGTCGAGACGCTATTTCGTTCAATAAACCGGTTGCGTTTTTGGCCGGCTCCGGTGAAAAGCCGGCATGCTTTCAATCACCGACATTTCGGTCCGGATTGCCGGACGGCTTCTTATCGATAACAGCTCAGCACAGATCGTGCCCGGTGCGCGCGTCGGCTTTGTCGGCCGCAACGGTGTCGGCAAATCAACGCTGTTCCATGCGATTCGCGGTGAGTTGCCGACCGAAACCGGTTCAATCACGATCCCGCCACGCTGGCGCGTCGGCAGTCTCGCACAAGAGGCGCCCGACGGCCCCGAAAGCCTTGTCGATGTCGTGCTGAAGGCCGATCTGGAGCGCGACGCGCTGCTGGATGAGGCCGAAACCGCGCACGATCCTGCTCGCATTGCCGACATTCAAACCCGGCTCGTGGACATCGACGCGCATTCAGCCCCTGCCCGTGCCGCTGCGATCCTCTCGGGCCTTGGATTTTCGACCGCGGATCAGGCCCGGCCGTGTTCGGAATTTTCCGGCGGCTGGCGAATGCGCGTTGCGCTCGCGGCGACCTTGTTTGCGGCGCCCGATCTTCTGCTGCTGGACGAGCCCACCAACTACCTCGATCTGGAAGGCACGCTGTGGCTGGAAGACCATCTGGCGAACTATCCGCGCACCGTGATCGTCATCAGCCACGACCGCGACCTGCTCGACACCTCGGTCGACCAGATCCTGCATCTCGATCGCGGCAAGTTGACGCTCTATAAGGGAACCTATTCGTCGTTCGAGGAACAACGCGCCACGCGCGAAATGCTGGACGCCAAGCACGCGAAACGGCAGGCCGACGAGCGCAAGCGACTGCAAGCCTTTGTCGATCGCTTCAAGGCCAAGGCCTCGAAAGCCCGCCAGGCGCAGTCCCGCGTCAAAATGCTGGAAAAGATGAAGCCCGTCACCGCGCTGGTGACGCAGGACGTGCGCGAAATTTCATTTCCGGTGCCTGACAAGATGCTGTCGCCGCCGATCATCGCGGTCGACGATGTCTCGGTCGGCTACGATCGCAAAAAACCCGTGCTCAATCGCGTTACCTTGCGCATCGACACCGACGACCGCATCGCGTTGCTCGGCTCCAACGGCAACGGCAAGTCGACACTGGTCAAGCTGCTCGCCAACAAGTTGCCGCCGTTCTCCGGTCATGTCACCCGCGCGGAGAAGCTGTCGGTCGGATATTTCGCCCAGCACCAGGTCGATGAGCTCAATCTCGACGGTTCGCCCTATGATCACGTCCGCAAGCTGATGCCCGACGCCCCCGAAACCAAGGTGCGCGGGCGCACCGGCGCGATCGGATTCTCGGGCAAGGCCGGCGACACCCTCGTCAAGAGTTTGTCGGGTGGCGAAAAAGCGCGGCTGCTGCTTGGACTTGCGACTTTCTTCGGCCCCAACATGATCATTCTCGACGAGCCGACCAACCATCTGGACATCGACAGCCGTGCCGCACTTGCCGAGGCGATCAATGAATTTCCAGGCGCCGTCATCATGGTCTCGCACGATCGCTATCTGATCGAAGCCTGCGCCGATCAATTGTGGGTGGTGGCCGATCGTACCGTCACGACCTACGACGGCGACCTCGACGATTATCGCCGCATGGTTCTGTCGGCCCGTGGCATGCGCGCGAATTCGCGCGACCGCGGCGGCAATGAGCGCGGAGGCGGCCGCGACAAGCCGCAGCGCAACAAGGCCGAAAAGCGCGTCCCGCTGAAACAGAAGATTTCAGACGCCGAGGCCGAGATCGCGCGCATCAACGGCATCATCTCCAAGATCGACACGGCACTCGCGCTGCCGGATTTGTTCAAGCGCGACCCGAAGCAGGCGGCTCAGCTCAGCAAGGCGCGCGCCGGCGCCGAAAGCGCGTTGCAGCGCGCCGAGGAGGAATGGCTGGCGGCGAGTTCGCAATATGACGAGGCTACCGGCTGAACCAATTCACGGCTGATTAAAGCAAACAGCGTGCGATTACGTCGCGGCCGACTTCTTCTTCGCCTTGGGCTTGGCGGTCTTCGGCTGCGCCACCGGCTCGGCTCCGCGCTCGATCGATGACAGGCGTCCGGCGGTGAAGGTATAGATTCCGGCGCGCTGGCCCCGCGAATAATTGACAACCGCCACCCGATCGCCGCGCGCATTGTTCGACAGATTGACGTTGTCGGGTGCGCCAATACCGCGCACGACGTCGCATTCGGTATGACCGAGCGCGACCGTTCCGGTTGTCGTGGGCGCCGGAGCGCCGGCAGCGCCGTCGGTCAAGGCGTTGGCGTCCGCAGGCCCGCCGGGAGGATTCATTCCCGGGCAACCCCCGTCCGCGCTGACCAAATCTTCGGAAGTAACCGGCTTGTCGGGAGTTAGAGGGGGCGTTTCAATCGAAACGTTTTTGATGAACAGCCTGCCGGAGCGCGAAAACCATTCCGCATCCTTCGACAGAAGATCGGACGAGAACATATTTGACGCGCTTGAGCAGCCCGCGATGGCAGGGGCGAGCAGCAGCAACATCAGCAATCGTTTTCGATAAAGGTATTTGTCTCGCACGATGAATTAGATTCCCACCCTAAGCCCCAGCGGTTGTTCCACTATCACTTTGCGGCACGACCGTGGCTTTGTGCAGGCTCACGGACTGAAACTGCAGATTATCATTAATCTCGCTGAATCGCTATTCCCGCTTCTGCCACCGGCCCTGCTCGTCGGCCTGCCAGTAAGTGACCTCGAATCCCCGCGACTTGCAGGCTGTCCAGGCACCCCGCGCCGCGGCCAGCGCATCGTCATCGTCGCCGTTAAAGACCAGAACCACCCGCTCATAGGCGTCCGCATCCGCGGGCAAAGCGGCATTATCGATCAGGAACCTGACATTGGCCCGGTTCGGATTGCCCTCCTCTACCGCCAGCACGATTGGCTGATCCTGCGCATCGCCGGCGCGCCAGGTGGCATGCGGCAGGAATGAATCGTCGCGATAGGTCCACAAATGGGCGTCGAGCGCGTCGGTGCGCTCCTGCGATGTCGACTGCACGACAACGCGCCAGCCGCGCTCCAGCGATTTTTCAAGCAGCGGCGGCAAAACGTTGTCGAGCGACATGTTTTGCAGATGGTAGAACAAAACTTCCGTCATCCGGTTTTCAGCTATTTCTTGGCTTCGTAATAGTCCGCGACCAACCGCTCCAGCAGACGAACGCCAAAACCCGAACCCCAGCTGTGATTGATCTCGGATTTCGGCGCGCCCATCGCCGTTCCCGCAATGTCGAGATGCGCCCACGGCGTGTCGTCGACGAAGCGCTGCAGGAACTGCGCGGCGGTGATCGAACCACCGTTGCGGTTACCGGTGTTTTTCATATCGGCAAACTGCGAATCGATCTGCTTGTCGTATTCCGGGCCGAGCGGCATGCGCCAGACCCGTTCGCCCGTCTCGAGCCCGACCCTGGTCAGCCGTTCCGCCAATTCGTCGTTGTTGGAAAACAAACCGGCATACTCGGTGCCGAGGGCGACCATGATCGCGCCGGTGAGCGTCGCCAGATCGACCATGAATTTCGGCTTGAACTTCTTCGCCACGTACCAGAGCACGTCGGCCAGCACCAAACGGCCTTCGGCGTCGGTGTTGATGATCTCGATGGTCTGGCCGGACATCGACGTCACGATATCGCCTGGGCGCTGCGCGTTGCCGTCGGGCATGTTCTCGACGACGCCGATGGCTCCGACCACATTGACCTTCGCCTTCCGCGCAGCCAACGCATGCATCAGCCCGACCACGCAGGCGGCGCCGCCCATGTCGCCCTTCATGTCCTCCATGCTGGCGGCGCCCTTGATGGAAATGCCGCCGGTATCGAAACAGACGCCCTTGCCGATAAAGGCAACCGGCTGATCGCCGCGCTTGCCGCCATTCCAGCGCATGATCACGGTCCGTCCGGAGTGCGTCGAACCCTGAGCGACGCCGAGCAGCGCGCCCATTCCGAGTTTCGTCATGGCCTTGACGTCGAGTATCTCGACGTTGACGCCGAGCTTGCGGAGCTGGCTGGCGCGGCGCGCGAACTCCACGGGATAGAGTACGTTCGGCGGCTCATTCACGAGTTCGCGTGCCATGATGACGCCATCGACGATGTGCGCGCCCGGAGCAAAGGCCTTTCGCGCGGCGGCTACATCGCCGACGGCGAGCGAGACGTCCGCGCGCAATCCGGCATCCTCGCCGTCCTTCTTTTTGGTCTTGTAGCGGTCGAATTTATAGGCGCGCAGCCGTATCCCCGATGCAACCGCGGCCGCTTGATCCGGCTTCATCTCCCCCGAAGGCAATTCCGCGATGATAGTCACGGCGTCTGCGCCGGCGCCCAGTTTGCCGGCTGTCGCACCGCCAAACTTGAGAAAATCCCTGTCCTTGATGGCCGAGAGCTTGCCAGCGCCGATCACAATCAGGCGTGAGGCCTTGAGACCCTCCGGCGCCAGGATATCGAGCGTGGACCCGCTCTTTCCCTTGAACTGATTCGTGGCCGCCGCGCGCTTGACGATGTTGGCCGCCTCGCCCAGCGCCTTGCTGGTCGCCGTGCCGAGTTTCAATGCGTCGTCGCAGAATATGACCAGAGTGCCGCGCGCGGCTGCGGAAAACGGAACGAAGCCGACCTTGACGGCGTCGGACATAAGCAAATCCTCCAAAAAATCAGGGCTGTCGCTGGGGCCGGGGACCCGCCGGGCGGTGTTTCGGATGTTCGTTTCGGATGCAACGCACATCCGTCGAAAGCTTGGTTCGTGACACTATTGCCTGTCAGCCGCCGCGCTGCCAAGCGTCCGCGTGGCCTGAAGGCCACATAGAGCGAATAATTAACCGTATTTCGGGGGTGCCTTGGCTCAGCCATTTTGTTGACGGATCAAAGGGATGGTAAGTGGGGGAGTGAGCCGGCTTGCCGTGGCGGCGCGACCAAAGGGGATCCCGGTTTAAGGGATTGGTCGCCAGCTGCCGTTCCGGTTTGTGGGGCGGGGATCGTGCGATAGCGATGGGGTCAATCGACAGGTATATCTTCCGCACGACGCTGGCGTCGTTTGCGCTGGTTCTGGTCAGCCTGACAGGGGTGATTTGGATTACGCAGGCGTTGCGCGGTATCGACCTGATGACCAGCCAGGGTCAGACCATCATCACCTTTCTCGGCGTCACCAGCCTGGTCATTCCCGCGCTGGTCCTGATCATCTCACCTATCGCGCTGATGATCGCGATCTCGCACACCCTGAACAAGCTCGCCACCGACTCAGAGATCATTGTGATGAATGCGGCCGGCTTCTCGCCGTTGCGGCTGTTCCGTCCATTCATCTATGCCACCATCGTGGTGGCGGTCATGGTTGCCTTTATCGCCTCCTATCTCGCCCCCGACGGCATGCGGCGCCTGAAGCAGTGGGATGCCGAAATCACCGCCGATGTGCTCGCCAACATCCTCCAGCCCGGCCGCTTTGCCCAGCTCGACCAGAACCTGACCATCCGCATTCGAGAGCGGCAACCCGGTGGCGTGCTTGTCGGCATCTTTGTCGATGACCGCCGCGATCCCAAGGAACGTGTCAGCATCATCGCCGACCATGGGACAATTCTGAAGAACGAAGGCGGTTCGTTTCTGATTCTCGAGGACGGAAATCTCGAACGCTTCGAGACCGGCAAACACGATCCCGCGATGGTGGCATTCGGCCGTTATGCATTCGACATGTCGAAGTTCTCGAATCAGGGCCGCGACATCACCCTGGGCATTCGCGAGCGCTACCTCTGGGAGTTGCTCTCGCCGCCATCGGAGGATCCGGTGTACAAGCAGTTGCCCGGACAGTTTCGCGCCGAACTGCATGACCGTGAGCCGCAACTTTTCGATCACCGGTTCAATCCTCGCAGTGTTCGGGCTGCGCATGGCGGGATTCGCCTGCTCCGTGATGGCGGTGAAATCGCCACTCGCCCCGCTCGTTCAATATCTGATGCTGGCGACGGCAATCGGCGTAAGCCTCTGGATCATCATCGGGGGCATCGTCGTGGAACCGCCGGCGGCACTGCTGGAAGCGATCAACAAATCCAACGCGCGTCTGTTACGGCTTTTTGGGCGGCCCGCCACGGCATGAGCATGATGACCAACACGCTTGGGCGATACTTTGCCGGCCGCTTCGTGGTCTCGGCGCTCGGCGTGTTCGCCAGTATTTTCATTCTGCTGGTGCTGGTCGATTACATCGAAATGGTCAGGAAGACGTCGGGGCTGGCTTCCGTCTCCGCCATCACGGTCGCAGAGACGTCGTTGTTCCGCGTGCCGCAACTGCTCGAAAAAATGATGCCGTTTTGCATCCTGATCGGAGCGATGACCTGTTATCTGGCGCTTTCGCGGCGACTGGAACTGGTGGTTGCGCGCGCCGCCGGCATTTCGGCGTGGCAGTTCATCGCGCCGGCGCTGGCAAGTTCGATCGTGCTCGGAATCGTGGCGACAACCGCTTACAATCCGATTTCCGCCAATCTGCGCGAACTCTCAAAGCGAATGGAGGCGGAGCTGTTCGGCTCGGCCCCCGGCGGCGGCATACAGGACGCGTCCGGCTTCTGGATCAATCAAGTGAACAGTGAGGGCCAGGCCATCATCAACGCCGCCCGCAGCGAGCAGCAGGGCGTGCGGTTGACCGGGCTCACGGTGTTCCGGTTCGATCCCGACTTCCGGTTCAAGGAACGAATCGAAGCCCGCGAAGCCACGCTTGAGGAGGGACGCTGGCTGTTCAAATCCGCGCGCCGGTACTCGCTCGACGGACCTCCGGTTGACCAGGACAGTTTCTTCCTCACCACCAGCCTGACGCCGGCCCAGGTCCGCAACAGTTTCTCCACGCCAGAAACTGTGTCTTTTTGGCAACTCCCGGGCTATATCCGTTCGTCCGAAAGCTCCGGATTTGCGACCGCAGGGTACCGGTTGCAGTATCATAAACTCATCGCACAGCCGTTTTTGCTGGCCGCAATGGTCATGCTGGCCGCGGCCGTCAGCCTCCGGTTCTTCCGTTTTGGCGGCGTGCAAAAGATGGTTTTAAGTGGCGTGGGTGCAGGGTTTCTGCTCTATGTTCTGTCGAAAGTAACTGAAGATTTGAGCAAGGCTGAGTTGATGCATCCGATCGCTGCGGCGTGGCTGCCCGTGTGTGTCGGCGGCCTCACCGGCTTTTTGGCCTTGTTATACCAGGAGGACGGGTAGTGGCCGTCGTCGCCGCCCGCCAGATAGGCCTGCCCGCGTTCGGGCGGCGCACCACCGTGCGCCGTCACAGCGGTCGCTTGGCCGCCGCCAGCGGGCCCATTCTCGCCCTGCTTTTCGGGTTCGCCCTTGGCGCGTTCGGCATTGGCTCGACCACCCCGGCCTCGGCGCAAAGCTTCACCTACAATCCGCTGCCGCCAAAGCCGAAACCGGTGCCGGTTGCCAACAATGGACAGATGCTGGTCCAGGCGGTCGAGGTGGATTACGACTACAACAATTCGCGCGTGTCGGCGGTCGGCAACGTGCAGATGTTCTACAACGGCACGAGCGTCGAGGCCGACAAGGTCATCTACGATCAGAAGACCAAGCGGCTTCACGCCGAGGGCAACATCCGCATGACGGATGCGGACGGCAAGGTCACGTACGCGAATATCATGGATTTGAGCGACGACTACCGTGACGGTTTCGTCGATTCGTTGCGCGTCGACACCGCCGACGCGACGCGAATGGCCGCGACGCGCGCGGACCGCTCCAGCGGCAACTACACCGTGTTCGAGAACGGGGTCTACACGGCCTGCGCACCCTGCAAGAACGATCCGAAGAAGCCGCCGTTGTGGCAGGTCAAGGGCGCGCGCATCATTCACGACCAGACCGAAAAGATGCTGTACTTCGAGAGCGCGCAGCTGGAGTTCTTCGGCGTTCCGATGGCGTATCTGCCGTATTTTTCGACACCCGATCCGACCGTGAAGCGCAAGACCGGATTTTTGATGCCGGGCTTCTCGCAGGCTTCGACCTTTGGGTACGCCGTTGAAACCCCGTTCTACTGGGCGATCGCCCCGGACTACGACGCGACCTTCAACCCACGCTTCACCACCCGCCAGGGCGTGCTGCTCCAGGGTGAATTCCGTCAGCGTCTGATCAACGGCTCGTATCAAATCCGCGCCTACGGCATCGACCAACTCGACCAGGGAGCCTTCGCGGGCCTGCCCGGGGATCGTCAATTCCGCGGCGGCGTCGATACCAAAGGCCAATTCGCGCTGAACGATAAATGGGTGTGGGGCTGGGACGGCGTCCTGCTATCGGACTATTACTTCTTCTCCGATTACAGGCTTGCCCAATACAAGGATCCGCTGAACTCGTTCCTGAGCCTGCCAACGGAAGCCATTTCCCAGCTTTATCTGACCGGCGTCGGCAATCGCAGCTACTTCGATGCGCGCACGATCTACTATCTCAGCTATTCCGGTAACCAGGATAAGGTGCCGGTGATTCACCCGGTCGTCGATTATTCAAACGTGATCAACAGCCCGATCTTGGGCGGAGAATTCAGCTACAAGACGAATTTCACCAGCCTGTCGCGGGAAACCGCCGCGTTCGACCCGATCACGACATTGGCAAACACCAATGGCCTGTGCCTGACGGCGTCAGCCGATCCGCTGGCGCGGTTGCCGGCGCAATGCCTGCTGCGCGGCATGCCGGGCACTTACACGCGGTTGACCGCTGAGGCGCAGTGGCGGCGATCGTTCACCGATCCCGCGGGCCAAATCTGGACGCCGTTTGCGATCCTCCGCGCCGATGCGATCGATGCGTCGATCTCGAACCAGCCGGGCGTTTCGAACTTCCTCCCCGTCGGCGACACGCAGGCGCTGCGCCTGATGCCCACGGTTGGCCTCGAATATCGCTATCCCTTCATCAACGTGCAGCCCTGGGGCTCCACGACGATCGAGCCGATCGCACAGATCATCATTCGTCCCAATGAAACCTATGCCGGCAAGCTTCCCAACGAAGACGCGCAGAGCATGGTCTTCGACGCCAGCAACCTGTTCGCCGTCGACAAGTTCTCGGGCTATGATCGCGTGGAAGGCGGTGGCCGCGCCAATGTCGGCGTGCAAGCGACGACGCAATTCGACCGCGGCGGCTCGATCAATGTGCTGTTCGGACAATCCTATCAGCTGTTCGGCCTGAATTCATTCGCAGTTCGTGATGTGACCAATACCGGTATCGATTCCGGCCTGCAGAACACGCGGTCCGATTACGTCGCCCGCGTCAATTATTCGCCCAACAGAACCTACTCGTTCAGCGTGCGCTCGCGCATGGACGAGCAGACGCTGAACATTAACCGTTTCGAAGCTGAAGGCCGCGCCAACTTCGACCGCTGGTCGGTCGCCCTGATGTACGGCAATTATGCCCCGCAAGCGGATCTGGGATATCTGACCCGCCGCGAAGGATTGCTGGGCAGCGGTTCGATCAAGGTGGCGGCGAACTGGGTGGTGTCGGGAGCCGCCCGATGGGATCTGGAAGCCAACAAGCTCAACCAGTACATCATCGGGGCCGGGTATGTGGACGACTGCTTCGTGCTGGCCGCGAACTACGTGACGTCCTACCAGTACTCCGCAGGCACCACCCCGCCTGTGCTCAGCCACGCGTTTATGCTGCAGATCGGCCTGCGGACGCTTGCCAACACGTCCTCATCGGCCAGCCCGAGCAGCGGCATCCAGTAGCGCCGGCTTTGACGTTGCCGGAGGATCATTCCCGCGTCTCGGATCCAGTTCGAATCGGTTGATATAGCGAATATGATCATGACGACCACTACGATCCTGAATCGCCTTTCGCCTCTCATTCTGGGGTGCGTCGCGGCGCTGATCTTGATGGGGTGCGGTTCGCCGCTGCATGCGCAAACCGTCGCCGTGATGGTCAACGGCGAACCGATCACCAATTACGATATCGATCAGCGCAGCAAGCTGAACTTCCTGACGACGCACAAGGCCGCCGCCCGACAGCAAGTGATCGATGAGTTGATCGATGAAAAAGTGAAAATCAAGGAAGGCAAGAAGTACGGCGTCGACCCGACCGCTTCGGATATCGACCAGTCGTTCGCGGCCATGAGTTCACGAATGCGCACGACGCCCGAAGCGCTCGCCAAATCTCTCGAAAGCCAGGGCGTTCGGGCCGACACGCTGAAGGCCCGTATGAAGGCCGAGATGGTTTGGACCAGTCTGGTCCGCGGGCGATTCAAGGAGAGCCTGCAGGTCGGCGAGAAGGACGTCGCCGCCGCTGTTCAGGTCAAGG
>WNFQ01014213.1_pt1 | contig 10398 bp, 7 predicted proteins | sample 5400171 | NCBI WGS metagenome assembly WNFQ01 (sample SAMN13153356, study PRJNA577476) | soil metagenome | isolation source: 20 cm soil under Madrone tree | place: USA:California | collected 2016-06-14 | reverse complement strand
CTCGAGCGGTAGTACCCGGCGCCGCCGGTGACGAACAGCCCCTCACCGATCAGCCACTGCCCGGTCGTCTCGGCGATCCCCGCCGGGCTGCGGCTGAGGCGCGAGTAGTACCAGTAGCGCACCGCGTTCGGAATCACGGACAGCGACAGCGTCCAGCGGTCGAGCCAGGTGAGCGCGCCCGAGATCTCCTGGTAGTCGTTGGATGCCTCCTGAGACCCACCCACGAAATAGCGGCTGCGCACGCTGAGGCTCGCGTTCCAGGCGCTGGCGAGCTCAACCCGCCGCCCGACGTAGACCTCGAAGTCGTATCCGGCGTTCGGTTCCAGCGCATGATCGCGCGTCGAGGCCCAGGCGCCGGCGAAGGTGCCCTGTGGTGTGTCGACGTGCACGTCCGCTTGCAGGGCCGCACGGCCGTTACTCTCCGAGACCCCGCGGTAAATGTAATCGCTGGTGAGCGCCAGATTGCCGCCCCAGGTGAGCTCCGTGCCCAGTACCGTCGCAGCCGCGTGCGGCGCGGCCACCGTCATAAGTGTCCACGTCAACAGCCAGCGCGCCGGTGTGAGCTTGGCAGGGTGCGAATGAACCACGGATTGCCCTGTCGATCGCTTAAGTGTAGAGCCATCCCCTTCGCCGGCCTATTGACCGTCAGGGGGTGGCGGGCCGGCCCCGAGGCTGCCGCGGGCGGTAGACGAGCCGTGCCAGCCTTCCGGACGTATGACGTATACTGATATATCTATGGAGACATTACTGCCGGCCGAAAGCGCCGCAGTGCGGCGCATTGTGGCGGACCTGAAGGAACGTCCCGGCCCGCTGCTGGAAGTGTTGCACGCCATCCAGGCGGCAGTGGGCTATGTTCCAGCCGCAGCCGTTCCCGTGGTCGCCGAAGGGCTGAACCTGTCGCGCGCGGAAGTGCACGGTGTAGTCAGCTTTTATCACTATTTTCGCCGCTCGCGCCCGGGTGCCCACACTGTGAGCCTGTGCCAGGCCGAGGCCTGCCAGTCGATGGGCGCCACGGCCCTGGCCGCGCACGCCCGGCGTCGCCTGGGCATCGACTTTCATCAGACCAGCGCCGACGGGCGCTTCTCGCTCGAGCCGATCTACTGTCTGGGAAATTGCGCCTGTTCGCCCGCGGTCATGATCGACGGCCGGCTGTATGGCCGGGTTACGCCCGAGCGCTTCGACGAGCTGGTCGCAGACGGTGCATCCCCGCCATGACGACCTTGGTGTACATACCCGGTGACGCAGGCGCGCTGTCGGTCGGTGCCGGTGAGGTGGCGCACGGGATTGCCGCCGAGGCGGCGCGTCGCGGTGCCGCCGTCAAGGTGGTTCGCAACGGCTCGCGCGGCGCCTACTGGCTCGAGCCCCTGGTCGAGGTGGCGACGCCTCGCGGACGCCTCGCTTACGGGCCGGTGAAGCCCGGCGACGTCGCCGGCCTTTTCGACGCCGACTTCCTGAACGGGGGCTCGCACGCTCTGTCCCTCGGAGCCACGCAGGAGATCCCCTGGCTCAAGGGTCAGCAGCGTCTGACCTTCGAGCGTGTGGGCATCATCGACCCCACGAGCGTGGCGGATTATGTGACACACGGCGGTTACCAGGGGCTGACCCGGGCACTGTCCCTGGAGCCGCCGGCCATCGTGCAGGCGATCACGACTTCCGGTCTGCGCGGGCGCGGCGGGGCGGCCTTCCCGACGGGCATCAAGTGGAAGACGGTGCTCGATCAGCCGGCCGGGCAGCAGAAATACATCACCTGCAACGCCGATGAAGGCGACTCGGGCACCTTCTCCGATCGCATGCTGATGGAGGGCGATCCGCTGTCGCTCATCGAGGGCATGACCATCGCCGGCATCGCGGTGGGTGCGACGCAGGGCTACATCTATCTGCGCGCCGAGTACCCACACGCGTTGCGCGCGCTGCGCACCGCCATCGCCGCGGCCCACCAGGCGCGTTATCTCGGCGGCGACGTCGCCGGCTCGGGCAAGCGCTTCGATCTCGAGGTGCGCCTCGGCGCCGGCGCGTATATCTGTGGCGAAGAGACCTCGATGCTCGAGAGCCTCGAGGGCCGGCGCGGAGAGGTGCGCGTGCGCCCGCCCTTGCCGGCAGTCAGGGGCCTGTTCGGGCAACCTACGATCGTCAACAACGTCGTGACGCTCGCGAGCGTGCCGTGGATCATGCAGCACGGCGCACAGGCGTATGCGAACTTCGGCATGGGCAAATCGCGCGGCACGCTTCCCATACAGCTCGCGGGCAACATCCGCCGCGGCGGCCTGGTGGAGCGCGCGTTCGGGCTCACCCTGCGCGAGCTGCTGTACGAGTATGGCGGCGGCACGGCGAGCGGCAGACCAATCCGCGCGGTGCAGGTCGGCGGCCCCCTCGGCGCCTACATTCCCGCCTCCCAGCTCGATACCGCGGTCGATTACGAAGCGCTCGCCGGTATCGGTGCGATGCTCGGTCACGGCGGCATCGTGGTGTTCGACGACAGCGTCGACATGGCGCGCATGGCGCGCTACGCGATGGAATTCTGCGCCATCGAATCCTGCGGCAAGTGCACGCCGTGCCGGATCGGCTCGACGCGCGGGGTCGAAGTGATCGACCGGATTCTCGAGGGTGTTGACGGCGAGCGCAACGTGCGGCTGCTCGAAGAGTTGTGCGAGACCATGGTGCAGGGATCGCTGTGCGGGCTGGGCGGCATGGCGCCGTTCCCGGTGCAGAGCGCACTCAAGCATTTCCGGGAAGACTTTCGCGGGCCGGTAAGCTAAGGCGAGGAGCGAGGCGGAACATGTACGCGATAGATTACGAGGACTTCGGCACTCCACAGCCCGTGAATGGCGCCGGCACCGTCACGGTCGAGATCGACGGCCATGGGGTCACGGTCCCGGAAGGGACCTCCGTCATGCGCGCCGCGGCGCTGGCCGGGGTCAAGGTGCCCAAGCTGTGCGCGACCGACACGCTCAAGGCGTTCGGCTCCTGCCGGCTGTGTCTGGTGGAGATCGAAGGCCGCAAGGGCTACCCCGCCTCGTGCACCACCACGGTGGCCGCGGGCATGAAGATCCGCACCGAGTCCGAGAAGCTGTTGCAGCTGCGCCGTGGCGTGATCGACCTCTATGTCTCGGATCATCCGCTCGAGTGCGCCAGCTGCCCGGCCGACGGTCACTGCGAGCTGCAGGACATGGCGGACCGCGTCGGCATCACCGCCAGCTCCTACGCGCGCGGCGCCATGCACCGTCCCATGGCTACCGACGAGAGCAATCCGTACTTCGCCTTCGACCCGACGCTGTGCATCGTGTGCTCGCGCTGCGTGCGTGCCTGCGACGAGGTGCAGGGCACCTTCGCGCTGACCATCCAGGGCCGCGGCTTCGAGTCCAAGGTAGCGGCGAGCCAGGATCAGCCCTTTCTGGAGTCCGAGTGCGTCTCCTGCGGCGCGTGCGTCGAGGCCTGCCCGACCGCGGCGCTCACCGAGAAGTCGATCATTGGCTTAGGGGCGGCGGAGCGCGCCGTGAGCACGACCTGCGCCTACTGCGGCGTCGGCTGCGGCTTGAAGGCGGAACTGCGCGGCGAGGGTGCGGACGTGGAGGTGGTGCGCATGGCGCCGGCGCGTGACGGTCGCGCCAACCACGGACACGCGTGCGTCAAGGGCCGTTTCGCCTACGGTTACGCCACACACGCCGACCGGGTCATCAAGCCGATGATCCGCAAGAGCATCCGTGACGAGTGGCGCGAGGTCTCGTGGGAGGAGGCGATCGGCTACGCCGCCAGCGAGCTGCGGCGCATCCAGGCGAAGTACGGGCGCGATTCGATCGGCGGCATCACCTCCTCGCGCTGCACCAACGAGGAGACCTTCCTGGTGCAGAAGCTGGTCCGCGCGGCTTTCGGCACCAACAACGTCGACACCTGCGCGCGCGTCTGTCACTCGCCCACCGGCTACGGGCTCAAGAACACGCTGGGCGAATCCGCCGGCACGCAGGCGTTCGACTCCGTCATGAAGTCGGACGTGATCCTGATCATCGGCGCAAATCCCACCGATGGGCATCCGGTGTTCGCCTCACAGATGAAGCGCCGCCTGCGACAGGGCGCGAAGCTCATCATCGCCGATCCGCGCGAGATCGCGCTGGTGCGCACGCCGCACATCGAGGCGGAGGCGCATCTGCAGCTCAGACCCGGCACCAACGTCGCGCTTCTCAATGCGCTGGCGCACGTGGTCGTGACCGAAGGCCTCGTCAAGGAGGCCTACGTGGCCGAGCGCTGCGAGCCGGAGTCGTTTGCCAAGTGGAAGGCGTTCGTCGCCGAACAGCGCAATTCGCCGGAAGGCTCGGAAGCCATCACCGGGGTGCCCGCGGAGCGCGTGCGCCGCGCGGCGCGCCTGTACGCGACCGGCGGCAATAGCGCCATCTACTACGGCCTGGGGGTTACCGAGCACAGTCAGGGCACCACTGCCGTCATGGGCATCGCCAACCTCGCCATGGCCACCGGCAATCTCGGCCGCGAGGGTGGCGGCGTGAACCCGCTGCGTGGCCAGAACAACGTGCAGGGCTCGTGCGACATGGGCTCCTTCCCGCACGAGCTCAGCGCCTACCGTCACGTGTCGGACGCAGCCGTGCGGGCCACCTTCGAGGCGGACTGGGGCGTGCCGTTGCAGGCCGAGCCGGGCCTGCGTATTCCCAACATGTTCGAGGCCGCGCTCGACGGCACTTTCAAGGGCATGTACGTGCAGGGCGAGGACTTCGTGCAGTCCGACCCCAACACTCACCATGTGAGCGCCGCCATGGCGTCCATGGAGTGCGTGATCGTGCAGGACCTGTTCCTCAACGAGATCGCGAAGTACGCGCACGTGTTCCTGCCCGGCTCCTCGTTCCTCGAGAAGGACGGCACCTTCACCAATGCCGAGCGGCGCGTGTCGCGGGTGCGCAAGGTGATGGAGCCGCTCGCCGGCTACCAGGACTGGGAAATCACCGTGCTGCTCTCCAACGCGCTCGGCTATCCGATGCACTACACGCACCCGTCCGAGATCATGGAGGAGATCGCGCGTCTCACGCCGACCTTCACCGGCCTCACCTACGAGAAGCTCGACCGCCTGGGGAGCATCCAGTGGCCATGCAACGAGGCGGCGCCCGAGGGCACACCGACCATGCACGTGCACCAGTTCGTGCGCGGCAAGGGCAAGTTCTGGCCGACCGAGTACGTGCCCACCAGCGAGCGCTCCACCAGCCGCTTCCCGCTGATCCTGACCACCGGACGGATACTGACGCAATACAACGTCGGGGCGCAGACGCGCCGCACCGGCAACGTCATCTGGCATGCCGAGGATGTGCTGGAGATCCATCCGCACGACGCCGAGGTGCGCGGCATCAGCGACGGGGACTGGGTGGGGCTCACCAGCCGCGCCGGCGAGACCGTGCTGCGTGCCAAGGTTTCCGAGAAGATCGCCCCGGGCGTGGTGTACACCACGTTCCACTTCCCCGAGACCAATGCCAACGTCGTCACCACCGAGAACTCCGACTGGGCCACCAACTGTCCCGAGTACAAGGTCACCGCCGTCGAGGTAGTGCTGGTCAACCAGAAGGACGCCTGGCAGAAGCGCGCGCAGGTCGTGAGCGCGGACGCGATCGCAAAAACAGGCCTTTCGGGGACGCCGTGGATCCATCCATGGAGGCTGCGGGCGCGCCGTCCTGGCGCGCACGCCCCCGAAAGCCCTTTTTTGCGCTCGCGTCCGTGTCAATGATCGCAGAGCAACCAGCGGCACCGGGGGCGGTCAGCGCGCAGGTCGACATCGAGCGTTGGTCGCGTGGCGCAATCACCCGCACCACGGACCTGGTGGCGGAGGAGGTGCCGGTAGCGCTGGTCTATCACGAGGTGCCGCACGTCGTGATGCTCGCGACCCCCGCCGACCTGGAGGACTACGCGGTCGGATTCACGCTGAGTGAGGGCCTGGTGGCGCGCGCGGAGGAGATCCGCGGCGTGGAGGTCAGCTACGGGGACGCCTCCGCGGACGTGCACATCACGGTCGCCTGGGAGCGCTTCACGCAGCTCCTGCAGCGTCGCCGCAACCTCACCGGTCGCACCGGCTGCGGCCTGTGCGGGGCGGAGAGCGCCGCGGATGCCATCCGCGAGTGCGGCCCGGTGCCGGCGGGGGTGAGCACCAGCGCCGCCGAGCTGCACGCGGCCATCCAGCAGCTGTCGTCGCGGCAGCCGATCAACGCGCGCACCGGCAGCGTGCACGCGGCGGCGTGGGTGGTTCCGGCAGAGGGGATCAAAGTGGTGCGCGAGGACGTCGGCCGGCACAATGCCCTGGACAAGACCATCGGGGCGCTGTCGCGCGCGCAGGCGGATTTCACGGCCGGTTATATGCTCATCACCAGCCGCGCCAGCTACGAGATGGTGCAGAAGTGCGCCACCGTCGGGATCTCGCTCCTGGTCGCGCTGTCGGCCCCGACGGCCTTCGCGGTGCGCCTGGCGAAGCGCGCCGGGCTCACGCTGGTCGCGTTCGCGCGGACCGACCAGCACGTCGTGTACGCGCATCCGCAGCGGCTGACGTGACCTGAAGCGGCCGGCACATGAATATCGATCTGCTCATCAAGATGACCAACGAGATCGGCCAGTTTTTCGCCGGCACCGCGGAGGCCCCGGAAGCGGCCCGCGCCGTGGCCAATCACCTCAAGCGTTACTGGGAACCGCGCATGCGCGCGCAGATGATCACCTACTTCGAGCAGCGTGACGGCGCGGGGCTGACCGAGCTCGCCAGAAGCGCCGTGGCGCTGATGGTCGCCGACAGCAAAGCCCAAGTCTCTGCGGGCGCCGCTTCGCGGGGCGCCAAGGCATGAAGCCCGCCCGCCCGGGGCGGGCATTGATCTGCGGCTCTCTGGCGTACGACACCATCATGGTGTTCGGCGATCGTTTCGCCAATCACATCCTGCCCGACAAGATCCACATGCTGAACGTCGCGTTCCTGGTGCCGCAGCTGCGCCGCGAATACGGCGGTTGCGCCGGCAACATCGCCTACAACCTGGGTCTGCTCGGGGACCTTGGGCTTCCGATGGGCACCGTGGGGCGCGACTTCGCTCCTTACCGGGAATGGATGGCGCGCGCCGGCGTGCCCGACGATCACGTCAAAGTGATCGATAGCGAGCTCACCGCCCAGGCGTTCATCACCACCGATCTCGATGACAATCAGATCACCGCGTTCCATCCGGGGGCGATGCAGCACGCGCACCTCAACCGTGTAGCGGATGCGCCTGATATCGCCATCGGCGTCGTGGCGCCTGACGGGCGCGAGGGCATGATCCAGCACGCCGCGCAGTTCGCCGCGGCGCGTATCCCGTTTGTTTTCGATCCCGGTCAGGGGCTGCCGATGTTCAGCGGCGCGGAGCTGGCGCACTTCATTTCCCAGGCGACCTGGGTCACGGTGAACGACTACGAATGGCAGCTGCTGCAGCAGAAGACCGGCTGGGGCGTGGGCGAGCTCACGCAGCGCGTGGCCGCGCTTATCGTGACGCGCGGCGCGGCCGGCTCAGTCATCCACACCCGCGACGGCGAGATCGCGATCCCGTGTGCCAAGGCAGAGGTGGTGGTGGATCCCACCGGATGCGGTGACGCCTATCGTGCCGGTCTCATCCACGGCCTGCTGCACGGTCTTGACTGGCCGAGCACCGGGCATATTGCCTCGCTCATGGGCGCCATCAAGATCGAGTCGCGCGGCACACAGAATCACCGCTTTACGCGCGCCGAATTCGACGCGCGGCTGGCGGCGGCCTTCCCGCCGGCCGGCTAGCCAAGGCCGCGGCCACCTGGGTTAAACTATTCTCCATGGCGAATGACTATCTGTTTACCTCCGAGTCGGTCTCCGAAGGCCACCCGGACAAGATCGCGGACCAGATTTCGGACGTGGTGCTGGATGCGATCCTCGCGGAAGACGTGCGCGGTCGCGTCGCCTGCGAGACCCTCGTCAAGACCGGCGTGGTGATCGTCGCCGGAGAGGTCACCACCTCTGCCTGGGTCGACGTCGAAGCACTGGTGCGCAGGACGGTGCTGGACATCGGCTACAACTCCTCGGACATGGGATTCGACGGCGGCAGTTGCGGCGTGCTCAACCTCATCGGCAAACAGTCCCCCGACATCGCCCAGGGCGTGGATCGCAAGGACGAGCGCAAGCAGGGAGCGGGCGACCAGGGACTGATGTTCGGCTACGCCACCAACGAGACCGATGTGCTGATGCCGGCGCCGATCACGCTCGCCCACCGGCTGGTCAAGCGCCAGGCCCAGGTGCGCAAGTCCGGCAGGCTTCCGTGGCTACGACCGGATGCCAAGAGTCAGGTCACGCTGCGCTATGAGGACAACAAGCCGGTGGGTCTGGAGGCGGTGGTGCTGTCAACCCAGCACAGCCCGGAAGTCTCCACCAAGGCGCTGCGCGAGGCGGTGATGGAGGAGATCCTCAAGCCCATCCTGCCGGCCCAATGGGTCGACAAGCGCACCAAGTACCACATCAACCCCACGGGGCGCTTCGTGATCGGCGGACCGGTCGGGGACTGCGGACTCACCGGGCGCAAGATCATCGTCGACACCTACGGGGGCTACGCCCGCCACGGTGGCGGCGCGTTCTCGGGCAAGGACCCTTCCAAGGTCGATCGCTCGGCGGCGTATGCCGCGCGCTATGTCGCCAAGAACATCGTGGCGGCGGGACTTGCCGAGCGCTGCGAGGTGCAGGTGTCCTACGCCATCGGCGTCGCCGAGCCGACGTCGATCATGGTGGAGACTTTCGGCACCAGCCGCCTGTCGCGCGAGCGCCTGACGCAGCTCATCCGCAAGCACTTCGACCTGACACCCTATGGGCTGCGCGCGATGCTCGATCTGGTGCGACCGATCTACCGCAAGACCGCGACCTACGGTCACTTCGGCCGCACCGAGCCGGAGTTCACCTGGGAGCGCACCGATCTCGCCCAGACACTGGCCGCCGAGGCCAAGGACGTGCGCGCAGCCTGAAGGAGAGCAGTCAGCCGCATCGCGGCAGCCACGCTTGCTGAGGAGCGTTGCGACAGACCGGTGCGCGAACAGGCACCGTGCCTGCCAGGCTCAGCAGGCGTCGGGTCATCCATACGGCGCTCACTCTGTCATTCGGAGTATCGAGCATGAACGCCACACTGAAACCCGCCGTCCACGGCGGCGACTACAAGGTCGCCGACCTGGCACTCGCCGACTTCGGGCGCAAGGAGATCGCGATCGCCCAGACCGAGATGCCCGGTCTCATGGCAATACGCGAGGAGTTCGCGCGCACTCAGCCCCTGAAGGGCGCGCGCATCTCCGGCTCCCTGCACATGACCATCCAGACCGCGGTGCTCATCGAGACGCTGCAGGCGCTCGGGGCGAGTGTGCGCTGGGCCTCGTGCAACATCTTCTCCACCCAGGATCACGCCGCCGCCGCCATGGCCGCGCGTGGCATCGCGGTGTTCGCCTGGAAGGGCGAGTCGCTCGAGGATTACTGGGAGTACACGCACCGCATTTTCGAGTGGCCCGACGGTGGCTACTCCAACATGATTCTCGACGACGGCGGTGACGCCACGCTGCTGCTGCACCTGGGGACGAGAGCCGAGAGCGACCCCGGCGTGATCGCCAAACCCGGCAGCGACGAGGAGCGCGCGCTGTTCGCCGCCATCCGCGCCAGGCTCAAGAGCGATCCGCGCTGGTATTCCACGCGCATCCGCCAGATCCGGGGCGTCACCGAGGAAACCACTACCGGGGTGAAGCGCCTGTACCAGATGGCGAACGAGGGCAAACTCGCATTCCCTGCGATCAACGTGAACGACTCGGTCACCAAGAGCAAGTTCGACAACCTGTACGGGTGCCGCGAGTCGCTGGTGGACGCCATCAAGCGGGCCACCGACGTCATGGTGGCGGGCAAGATCGCCGTGGTGTGCGGTTACGGGGATGTCGGCAAGGGCTCGGCCCAGGCGCTGCGGGCGCTCTCGGCCCAGGTGTGGGTGACCGAGATCGATCCGATCTGCGCGCTGCAGGCGGCCATGGAAGGCTATCGCGTCGTCACCATGGAGTACGCGGCCGACAAGGCCGATATCTTCGTCACCGCGACCGGCAACTTCCAGGTGATTACGCACGATCACCTGCAGCGCATGAAGCACAACGCCATCGTGTGCAACATCGGCCACTTCGACAACGAGATCGACGTCGCGAGCCTGAAGCGCTACCCGTGGGAGAACATCAAGCCCCAGGTCGACCACATCATCCTGCCCGACGGCCGGCGGCTCATCCTGCTGGCGGAAGGCAGGCTCGTGAACCTCGGCTGCGGCACCGGCCACCCGAGTTACGTGATGAGCTCGAGCTTCGCGAATCAGACGATCGCGCAGGTGGAGCTGTTCAGCCACCCGGAGAAGTATCCGGTGGGTGTCCATGTATTGC
>WNFQ01004268.1_pt1 | contig 10398 bp, 5 predicted proteins | sample 5400171 | NCBI WGS metagenome assembly WNFQ01 (sample SAMN13153356, study PRJNA577476) | soil metagenome | isolation source: 20 cm soil under Madrone tree | place: USA:California | collected 2016-06-14 | reverse complement strand
ATCTGATGTAGGCTTGACCAACACAACGGGGATGTGGTGATTGAGTGGGTTTCTCATGATGCGGCGACAGAGGTCGAAGCCGCAAACATCCGGCAAAGTATCATGCAGCAGAACCAGATCAGGCTGAAGCTGGGGGCACTGCCGCAGAGCAGATTCTTTATCTCCCGCCGTAAATACTTCGTAGTTATGGCTCTGTAGGAATGATTTCCAGGATTCGCGGCTCGCCGAGGCAACATCCACAAGCAAGATAGTTGCATTCATATGTCCCTCGTTATTCTTCTGCGCTCGGGGAGAATCGGACACACCACTCCCCGCGCGAGATATAGGGTCTTGTCAAGGATTGGACTTGCTTGCGGTCTCCAATCCCTTTCTTCGGAGGTCTTGCCTCCGCTTCCCGGGGACGAGAAGGGAATGAGGTGGCTTGGCAAGGTTACAACATGCTTACGGAATGCCAAAAGAGCCGCCGGCCTAAGTGACTAAGAATTCTAGCCTTGCGGCGCGGTTCGCAAAGGGGAGCGCCAAGTGCTAGGAATAATCTTCATGCTGCCTCCGATGTTTACCTGGTACTACGCGTTCTCCCTTCTTTCTTTCGATCCCCTTTCGCCATCTACAAACAGATCTGGGCAGATTTACGACAGCAAGGATCTTGTCGTTGCCTTTCTCTTCAGTACTGATGGTTAAAGTAGTGTGGAATGCGCGGAACTAAGAGAGACAGGCACTTTAGGAAACGGGATGCAGTCAAGCCGCGGCGTAAGGTATGATAGAGTCTTCAAGAATTATCTACTTAGGATGACAATGCCGACTGCAACGAATGGAAAAGTCTTGCTGAGGGTCAGGCCCCGGGGATTTTGTGCCGGTGTCGTGCGAGCGGTGGATATTGTCGAACTCGCGCTGGAAGCCTACGGCGCGCCCGTCTACGTGCACCACGAAATCGTCCACAACACCTACGTCGTCGAGCAGTTGCGCCGCCGCGGTGCGATCTTCGTGGAAACCATCGAAGAGGTGCCCCATGGCGCCGTGCTGGTTTTCAGCGCCCACGGGGTGCCGCCCACGGTCCGCGACGAAGCCAAATCCCGCGCCCTGAAAGTCATCGACGCCACATGCCCGCTAGTGACCAAAGTTCATTTGGAAGCCCTGAAGTTCGCTCGCGAAAAGCGCACCATCATCCTTATCGGCCACAAGGATCATCAGGAGATTGTTGGCACCTCCGGCGAAGCGCCCGACCGCACCATTGTGGTGGACTCCGTGGCCGCTGTGGACGCGCTCGAAGTCGACGATCCGCTGAAGCTCTCTTTCCTCACACAAACGACTCTGAGCCTCTACGACACCCAGGAAATTGTCGCCCGGCTGCGCCACAAATTTCCCGCCATCCAGGGCCCTGCCAGCGACGACATTTGCTACGCCACGCAGAATCGCCAGGAAGCCGTCGAGCAAGTCGCCAAGGACGTGGACTTGATCCTCGTGGTGGGCTCGCCCAACAGTTCCAATTCCAACCGCTTGGTGGAAGTCGCCCAGCGCAGCGGCGTCAAAGCGCAATTAATCGACTCAGCGAAAGACATCGACGTGAAATGGCTCGAAGGCATTGCTCGTGTCGGCTTGACCGCGGGTGCATCCGCTCCCGAAGTCCTCGTCGAACAAGTCAGCGAGCGGCTCGCCGAATTTGGTTTCACGGACCAGCGCGATCTCGACTTAATCGACGAAGATGTGCGCTTCACGCTGCCGCCGGAATTGGCGACCATCGCCCCGGCGCCACGCCGCTAAACAAGTTTGCGGTAACGGGAACTAGGAAGTGTTTTCTATCCGGGGTTGCTTGAGGGGGCGTTCGCTGGATCGTCCGCTCGTCTGTAGCCTGGCGCGGTAAACGGGGAATACTACACAAGGAGCCAGACCTTGGCGGTCAAAATCGTCCGTCAGCCGAAGAAGATTGCCCTGATTGGCGCGCCTTCGAGCGCCGCCGCTTTTTCCGCGGGCAGCGAGAAGGCTCCCGCAGCTCTGCGTGCCGTCGGTATCGCCGAAAAGCTCCAGGCCGCCGGTTACGAAGTGATGGATTACGGTGATTGTGCGCCCCGGCTCTTCGCGGACGACGAGGAACACAAGCGCGCCCGCAACCTAGCGGAAATCGTTGCTGGCCTCAACGATTTGAAGACCCGCGCGGAAATCGCCGTGAAAAGCGGCGCTCTCGTACTCGTGCTCGGTGGCGATTGCGCGCAGGTGATTGGCCTCTTGACCGGCGTTCGGCGCTACTACAAACACGTGAATCTGCTGTGGTTCGATCGCGACGCGGATTTGAACACGCCCGCTTCCACCCCCTCGGGCCGCATTGACGGAATGGTTGTCGCTCACATCATCGGCCGGGGCGCGCCGGAGCTGGTGCGCTTCTGGAGCGACGCGCCGCTCGTGCGCGAGCCAGACGTCACCCTCTTCGGGCTCGAACGCATCGATCCTCCCGAGCAGGAGTTCATCGCCAAATCGCCGATGCGCCACATGGACGCTGCGGACATTCTGTTGAAGGGCGCTGCAAATGCCGCGCATGATGCGCTGCTTCAAGTCCACGCCGACGCCCGCGAATTCGTCCTCCATTTCGATATCGACGTAATCGCACAAGAGGATTTTCCCGCTGTGAACGTTCCCGGCAGCGGCGGCCTGCGCTTGGATGACGTTCGAACCGCCTTCGTCGAAATCGCCAAGCACAAGAATCTTCTTGGCCTGGACGTTGCGCAATACAATCCGGACAAAGATCCGGACGGTAGCGGCGCGGGTAAACTCGTCGATCTCCTGGTCGAAGCGCTTTCCGCTCGTCTCGAGGCGCTAACCGCGCCCGCCGCGGACACAGCGGCGGGTTCCGCGGAAGTCTCTTCCTCGGAAACGACCGCGTAGACGGTTTCCCAAACTCCGCAAAGCGCCCATCGAAAACTCCACGCTCTTTCAGCTGCATGGAATGGAAGCGAACGCGCCGGTCAGGAGGCCGCAGCGGCGCGCTTGCGCAGATAACGTGCCAGCCCCAGAAAAGACAGATTGAGCCCCGCGTTGAAGACGTAGTGTTCCACTTCCTCTGCGGGAAGGTACTCTGCGATTTCAGCCCGGGCCGCGACCATGAAGGAAGCCAGCGCCGCGGATTCGTCCGAAGCGGATCGCATGCTTTTCTCGGCCAGCGCTGCCCATTTGTGCAGCCGTTCGCGAAACAGCAGGACATGCTCGGCCGGATTTTCGGAGAATCCGAAGTGCGTGAGAAAGAGGCGCGCGGGTTTGCGCTCCAGGATCGCGGTGAAAGAATTCTCCCAAATCTCCAGATCAATGTCCGGTGGCGGAGTCGCGGGCATCACGTAGGCATGGCCCTCGATACGCACACCGGTGGTGTCGCCCACAAAGGCGACACCCTCGTCGTGATCGATGTAGCTGACGTGATGCGAAGCGTGCCCCGGCGTATAAACGACTTCAAGTTTGCTCGAGCCGAGCGTGAGCGTTTCGCCCCCATCGAGGATGCGAAGATTTTCCGCCGGCACGGGAAGCGTCTCGCCAAAAAGATGCTGCAGCTCATTCGGCCAGAGCCGCAGAGCGCTGGCTAGCAGCTTCGAAGGATCGGCCATGTGCGGCGCGCCATTCCTGTGCACGTAAACCGCGAGCCGCGGATTTTCCCGCACCAGCGCTCCGCTCGCCCCGGCGTGATCCAGATGGATGTGCGTGAGCAGAAGAGCGTCAAGATCTCTTACGGAAAGGCCGCGGGCGTGCAATTGCTTGCGCAGCGTTTCGAGCGTCGAGCCCGGGCCGGGATCCACGATCGCGCGGTGGCCCTCCGATTCAAACAGCGCCGCGGCGATGGAGCGCGGGTGTCCCATCCACTGGTTGTCGAGTGTGGTGATGGCAGGCATAAGTAGAGCAGTGTAGCGCAAGTGCGCGGACGCGTGGCCGTTTGGCCCGCCGTCGAGACGGCCCAGATCCTGCGCGGGACCTGCGACGTCAGCACCTTTGTCGCCAAGAAGCTGTAAAGCCCGCGCCGTCCGCGGCCCCGGCAAAAATTCGGCGAGCCAGCCAAATCAAAGGCCAGAGGAAAAAGAAGGAAATAGTTGCGGCGAAAGGGAATTGTGAAATAACCTTACGGCACTGTGCTTTGTTGCTTTTTGTGGATTCTCCGGGCCCAAAAATTTGGCGTAGAGTGAGGTGCCTGCGCAGCTTGCGAGCAACTTATTCGAAGACCGGAAAGTGTCTGGCGCGTTCGCCGAAGGCAAAGGGCAGTGCCGCAGCGGGCGTGTCAATCAAACAGATTAGCGAAATCTCTCTGAGGGAGGAAAGTGATGCGCAAGTCGTGCCTGGTACTGGCGATGAGTGCCTTTTTGGCATTGCCGTTGGTCGCCCAGCAAAAGAGCAGCGCGCCGAATGATGGGAGCACTGGGACCGCCGCGGAGAAGAGCGCTCCGCCGAGTTCCGCGTCAAGAAACTCCAGCGTTGTGCGCGTAAATGGCATATTTGCATTGCCGGCTGCGCCTCGTCCCACGCCGTTCCCGGGACCTGCAGCCGCCACCGAGGATACACGTCCGCCCGGGAGGTTGGTGCCCAGGTACGAAATTGCCGGCATGTACGACTACATTAATTTTTCCCCCGAAGAGCCCTTCGCAAATTTCAACACCCAGGGGGGATCGGCCTCGTTCACGTACAACGCGTCAAGGTGGCTGGGACTGACCGCGGAAGTCGCCGGTTATAACTTTAGCCGCAGTCTCTTCCCGCTGACCGGGAGCGATTCACCGGTGACTGCCGGCATGATCAGCTACCTCTTCGGCCCTCGGTTGAACTTGCGCAAATTTGACTATTTCGTTCCCTTTGCCGAATTCCTGGTAGGTGGCACGCACGGCGGAGTCGAATTGGCGGGAGTGAATGATCAGCATGCCTTTGCCATCGCCACGGGCGGCGGGGTGGACCTCGTGCTGACGAAGAATCTGGCGTGGCGCTTCGCGCAATTCGATTACTTGATGACCACCCACTCGGGTCCCGCGGTAGGCCCGAGTGGACGCCAAAACAATTTCCGTGCGGCGACCGGCGTTGTGCTGCGCTTCGGGATTCCGAATCCGCCGCCTCCGCCGAATCATTCGCCAGTAGCGGCCTGCTCCGTGGACCCGGCGTCGGTCTATGCGGGTTCGGGCGGCACGGTGACGGTGCACATAAACGCCAGCGACCCGGACAACGATTCGCTGTCCTACAGCTATACGGCGACCGGCGGTTCCGTGGAGGGCACCGGCCCGGAGGCCCGCTGGAGTTCCGCCGGCGTGGCCGTTGGTTCGTACACCGTGAATGCCAAGGTGGACGACGGCAAGGGCGGCACGGCGTCCTGCTCCGCCGACATTAAAGTAGAAGAGAAGCCCAATCATCCCCCGACGGCCTCTTTGTCCGTGGAGCGCAGCCCGATTCTGCCGGGTGAACGGACGGGCGTCACCTGCAACGGAAGTGATCCTGACAACGACCCGCTGATCTACTCTTACACTACGACCGGCGGACAAATCGTCGGCAGCGGTGCGAGCGTGCAGTTCGATTCGAACGGGCTGCAGCCGGGATCCTACACCGTGAATTGCTCTGTGAACGACGGGCGCGGCGCCTCTGCCGATGCTTCGGGCAAAGTGGAAGTGAAGGAGCCCCCGCAGATCAAGCAATTGGAAGCCAAGCTGGCGCTGCACAGCATCTACTTCCCAACCGCGCAACCCACCGTCGCGAAACCCAACGGCAGTTTGGCGGCCAGTCAGGCGGCCACTCTGGATGCGCTGGCGGGCGACTTCCTGCAGTATCTCAAGTACCGGCCGGATGCTCACTTGATTCTCGAGGGCCATGCGGACATTCGCGGCGCCAAAGACTACAACGTGAAGCTCTCCGAGCGCCGCGTGGAACGCACCAAGAGCTACCTCGTGGAAAAGGGCGTCCCTTCGGATCACATCGAAACAAAGGCGTTTGGATTTGAAAAGAACATGACCTCCCAGGAGGTCATGCATCTGATCGAAGCGGATCCCGATTTGAGCCCTGCGGAAAAGCAGAAGATTCTGAAAAACCTGCTCACCGTGCGCCTTGCCAACAACCGCCGCGTGGACGTCACCCTCAGCACCACGGGTGAACAGTCCGTTCGCCGCTTCCCCTTCAATGCGAAAGATGCTCTGACTTTGCTTAGCAGAGCCGGAGGAGAGACCGGGAAGACCGGAAAAACCGGAACGACCGGAAAGGCCAAGACGCCGGCCCCTGCGCCCAAGAAAAAGTCGACTCCGTAGCCGGTGGCTGTCTCACGCCGGGGAAACCTCATGCCTCCGGACGAGCGATCCGGCACGAGTATTCGAAATACAGAAACGGGCTCTTCGAGCAACTCTCGAAGGGCCCGTTTCTTTGTTCTGGGAAGAGGCCCAGGAATAGGGAAGGGCGGAATTCCGGATCAGCGCCGGCGGAATCTTTGACCGCTGTTTTCCCAAAAGGGAACCGATCCGTTCTATTTTTGCAAGTCATAGAAAATAAACCATCTACGGATTTTCCTGCAGGTAAGCCAGGCCCAGATACTCACAGCGCTTCCCAAACTGGGACTTGCCTTCGAGATACTAGATTAGCTAATGTATTTGTTTATGAATAGAGTTGCAAGGGTTTCCTGAAATGGAATCTAATCTGCAAGTAAGAGCGGGAAGCCGGAAACTTTAGGATTTCAACTATGAGTGAAGAAGCTGCTGTCCGCCGCGAAGTTGCCCCCATGAACCTCCTCATCGTGGATGACGAGCTCGCCATCCGCGAGACCTGCGCGGTCGTCGCCGAGCAGTGCGGGATGAAGGCTACCGGGGTGGCCACGGCGGAGGAAGCCTTGGAGGTCTTGGAGCATTCCGCGGTGGACATTCTGCTGACCGATTTGAAGCTGCCCCAGGCCAACGGCGTGGAACTTCTCAAAGTGGTTCACGATCTGCACCCCCAGGTTTCCGTCGTGGTGCTCACGCAATACGGCACCATCGAATCGGCCGTCGAGGTTACCCGCATGGGGGCTGTGGATTATGTGACCAAACCGTTCCGCATCGAAGAGCTTCGTTCGCGGCTCGAGCGCGTGGCGCGTGCCGTCGAGCTCCAACAGGAAAACACTCTGTTGCGGGAACAGTTGCGGACCCGGCCCGGCTTCGGCGGACTGATCGGCGTTTCCATGAAAATGCAGCGCGTGTATAAGATGATGGAGAAAGTCAGCCAGCACAATTACCCCGTTTTGATTTTGGGGGAAAGCGGCACGGGCAAAGAGCTGGTCGCGCGCAGCATCCATTTTTCCGGTCCCCGCAAGGAGCGTCCGTTTGCTCCCGTGGACTGCTCGGCGCTCGTGCCCACGCTGATCGAATCGGAATTGTTCGGCTACGTCAAAGGCGCATTCACCGGCGCCGTGCAATCCAAGCAAGGCTTGCTGGAGGCGGCCCAGGGCGGCACGCTCTTTCTTGATGAGATCGGCGACATGCCCGTGGACCTGCAGGCCAAACTCTTGCGGGCTCTCCAAGAGCGCGAGATCAAACCCGTGGGCTCCACCGAGCGGCGGCGCATCAACGTTCGAATTATCGCTGCCACCAATCGCGACCTGGAGTCCGCGATTCGAACCGGAGCCTTTCGCCAGGACCTCTATTTCCGGCTCAACGTTGTCCAGCTCAAGCTGCCGCCCTTGCGCGACCGCAAAAGCGATATCCCCATTCTGGTCACCGCTTTTCTCGAGAAATTTTCCGATACCCAGGCCCCCGTTCGAACCATTTCCGAAGAAGCCATGCGGCGTTTGATTGCTTATGACTGGCCCGGAAATGTGCGTGAACTGGAGAACGCCATTGAACGCGCTGTTGCGCTGGGTTCTGGTCCCATCCTCCATGTGGCGGATCTGCCTTCAAGTCTGCAGTATCCGGCCAGCGAACGCGCGCCCGACAAAGATGAAATCTTGCCGCTCGAGGAACTCGAGCGCCGCGCGATTCTCCGCACCCTCCGCGAAACGAGCGGCGACAAACTCGCCGCCGCGCGCATGCTCGGCATCGGCAAAACTACCCTCTACCGCAAGCTCAAGCAATACCACGTGGAGCACGCCGAGCCGTAGAAGCAGAGCGCAGCTTCGAACCGTCCGCGAGTCCGGACTTCCCGGCCGTGCGCTCCGCGCGCCCGCGTTTTTGCAGCTCTCTCAGTCCCAGCCGTCCCGAAGCTTGCCGCTTTTCTGCGCCCCGAAACCTTGACCTCTCGATCCCCTAAACTCTTGGCTGCTGAAACTTCCCTGATGAAACGCTCTGTTTCGCGGCCCACTCTGGGAAGAACCCTCACCACAGTCTCGACATGGAATCCCGCCCAGTATTTCCTCTCCTGTGGCGTTCCCTAAGTGATTGATTCTTTGGGCCCATTTGGCATCCAGCGATGGACTTGCCGGTGCACAGGCAATTGTAGAGGTCTGGCGCCGGGTTCTAAGGTTTTGGGTGTGCGCGCTGGCGAGCGGCAACAGACCGCAGAGCGAAATGATGAGTATCTGGGGGACGAGGACGGACAGCACCGAAGGCATTCGGGGAGTGGCGCGCGCCGCCGTGTCCGGGGCTTCGCGCAAAGAACTCTTGAAAGAGGCACTACGCGCTCTGGGAAAAGTGGGAAGCGCCGACCGCATCGGCGTTTGGATAGAAGCGGAGCCGGGCCAAAGCTTGCAGAGTGATGCCCCCGGCCAGTTTCAAGGATTGGTATGGGATCGCGAGAACGGCGAAATGCCCGCGGAGTGGGCAAACCTATCGGTAGAGCCTCCGCTGCCGGAGAAATCTTTGTTCGCCGGGAAATGCGTCGTGCAGGACCTGGAGGCCGTGCCCGCCCGGCCGATTGTCGGGCCGCTCGTCGAACTGCGGCGCGCGGCGTGGATTCCCATCGAGAGAAATGGACAGTTGAAAGGAGTGATCCTGGCAGGAAGCCGGGGAAAACAAGCCTTCGGTTCCCTGGACTGGATGCAATCGGTTGCTGCGGAATTGGCGCTGGCCATCGGGCTCGAAGAGGAACGAGGGATTGCGCGGATCCGAAATGTGGATTTGCGCGCGGCCCGGAATATCCTCGAAGCGCGCCGCACCAGGAATCCGGCAGGGGTGATGCTCGCAAAGCTGGCGGATAGCTGCACGGAAAAGGGGGCCGGGGAGCAGGGTCCCGGCGCAGCGTTTGCCGTGATCGGCGCGCTCGTGGAGCAGGCAGAACAGTCCGGCAGAAAAGAGGAGATCGAATTTCGCTGGAGGAGCGGAGACGAGGAGTGGGCGCGCGCGGTCGCGAGCGAACCGCTGGCTGGCATTTGGCGCCGCGCACTGGAAGCGCGGCAGGTGATCGGAAGCGACCCACACGTGGCCCTGGGGCAGGCATCCGTGGCGCGAATCCTGGCCTATCCGCTGGAAGAAGAAGGGCATCTCCTCGGCACGCTGGTGGCAGGACTGCCACCCAGCGCCATCTCCCTCGCCACGCTCGAACGTCTGGAACTGCGCGCGGCCTTGGCGGCAGCCGAGCTGGGCCGGCGAAAACGGCATGAAGAAGAGGCGCGGGAAGCCGAATGGCAACGAGTGCTGCTGGACTCGAGCAGTGAAGCCGTGATCTTTCTGGACGAAGCCGGAAAAATTGCCGCGTCGAGCCGCGGCGCGCGGGACCTGGCCAGCTTCGCTTCCGGGGATGAAGAAAAATCTCCGGCCAGCCTCCGCGCAGGGGAACAATTCGCAGGCTTATTCCGGACGGGAGCCCGGGAACGCATCGAGGAATGGGTGCGAGGGACCCTTGCCGGCCGGCCGGAGTTGCGCGCTGCAGGAGAGGAATCTCCACAAGCCGAGCTGTACAACGGAATTTGCGTGCGCGTGCGGGTCGCCGGGCCTGCGCCGGGCCGGGGTCTGGCCATCCTGCTGGAACCTCTGGCAACCCACGAATCCGCCGGCCCGGCAGACCGCGCCGAAACCGAACTGCAAAGTGTTCTGGAATGGATGGAAGAGGGAGTGGCGCTGTTCGACGCGCAGGAAAACGTGCGCGCGATGAACACCAGGTTCGAGCAGATCGCGGGGCTCGGCCCAGGGGACTCCGGGAAGATCAAGACTTTGGAAGCGCTTATCGAGAGAATGGCGGAACATGCCGCCTCGCCGGAGCGGTTCGCGGAACAATGGCGGAAGCTGGCGCGCGGACTCGAATCCGGAGTGCGCGAGGAGTTGCAGATGGCGCGTCTTGCGCCGCGCATCGTGGAACGGGCGTCGCGGCCGGTGCTCGATGCCGCGGGCCGCCAACTGGGCCGGGTGGAAATTTTCCGCGACCTGACCGCGCAGCGGGTTTTTCAATCGAAGCTGCTGCAGACGGAAAAGCTCGCGGCGCTCGGACAGATGGTGAGCGGCATCGCGCACGAATTGAGCAATCCGCTGACGAGCATCCTGGGCTACGCGCAGCGGCTGCTGGCGCGCG
>WNFQ01004266.1_pt1 | contig 10400 bp, 13 predicted proteins | sample 5400171 | NCBI WGS metagenome assembly WNFQ01 (sample SAMN13153356, study PRJNA577476) | soil metagenome | isolation source: 20 cm soil under Madrone tree | place: USA:California | collected 2016-06-14 | reverse complement strand
TGGGAATATCGGTCTTACTGAGCCAATCGATGATCCGATCAATCGTCTGGCGCGCCATGATTTCCTTACGCTTTGGCCCGGCATTCACGTGGCAATGGACGCACGTCAGATTGCAAAGCTTGCCCACGTTCACCTGAAGAATTTCGGGGCGCGCCCGGCGAAGCAACATCGAGTGCGCGCTTAATTTCTCGGCAAATCGATTCCCCCTTTGCCCATGGATGATTAGCTTCTTTCGATGCGCTTCGATCATTTACCAACCTTTAGCAACCTGTCTTATCCCTGCAAAGTCCGCAATGGACGGCGGCAGCTTTTCTTGACGTATGATAATTTAGATTCCAACCTCGATCGATGTCGTGCGTTCGGCTTTTCGTTAGTGAGTTACACGCGTGGCAATGGCTCGGAATTCTGTTGGCGCGATCGATCGTTGGTTTGCTGTTTTTTCTTTCTGGACGCGGCAAACTTTTTGCGCCTGAACGAAGGGAGCAGATGCGCCAAACATTGATTGAAGCGCATGTTCCTTTTCCAGAATTCAACGCTGTATTTGTTTCTGCGGTAGAGTTTTTTTGCGGCTTGCTGCTTATTCTTGGAGCGCTGACGCCTCTCGCGTGCGCGCTGCTAGCCTTCGTAATGCTTATGGCCATTGCGACGATCGCGATTCGAAATATCAAAGCGACATGTCCGGTCGGTTGGCTCTCGGAATTCTTATACCTTCCCGAGGTGCTCTTACTTGTGATCCTGTTGTGGCTTTTCTTCTCCGGCCCGGGCTGGTTCAGTATCGATCACCTGATATTCTAACAAATTCACCTCTAAGCTTGGAAATGAATTCACCGAAATCGAAATGGCGCGGAGCGGCGGTATAATACCGCCGTGCCATGAAATTGTTCGACCCGCATGACCACATTCGCGTCACGAAGAACCGTCTCCCGCATTGGCAGCAGAATGGAGCGGTTTATTTCATCACGTTTCGACTGGGAGATGCGCTTCCGCGAAACCTGCTTGAGCGATGGAAGGAAGAGCGGAATGCCTGGCTCAAGTGGCATCCGCTGCCGTGGAGCGCGGATATGGAACGCGAATATCATCGTCGTTTCTCACGCAGGATCGAAGAATGGCTCGACGCCAATCACGGTTCGTGCATTTTGCGCCGCCATCGGTGCGCGCAAGAGATCGCGGCGGCGTTCCATCATTTCGACGGAACTCGCATTAACATCGTCTCGTTCGTCGTGATGCCGAATCATGTGCATGCATTGTTCGCGCCAATGCACGAGTGGCCGCTGGAGAAGATTGTGCATTCATGGAAAAGACAATCGGCCGTGCGTATCAACCGGCTTACCGATAGCACTGGTGCGCTTTGGCAGCGGGATTACTTCGATCGGCTCGTTCGGAATGAGCAGCACTTTGCCCGATGCGTGCGGTACATCCGGAGCAATCCGGAGAAAGCGCGCCTGCGGCCTGGAGAATACATTTTGTACGAGAGCGACATCGCGCGAGCTGTAGGGGAGGCGGTATAATACCGCCCTTCCTTTGTCCGCCAACCGCGGCACGCAGTCGACTTGTCTGCCGGTTAGCAAACAGAGACGATATGACGCCGCCCTACTACTCTGCGAGTTCATCCGCCGGTTGCGGGTCACGCTCGGGGAACTCTCCACTTGGCAGACGCCACACGCGTTGTTTACGAAACGGCAGAACGAAAAGCTGGCCAAGTGTAAGTTCGTGTTCCTCGCGATAAGCGGCGACACCGATCGTAATGGCGTCCTGCGGCACGTCGCGGCGCAACGTGCGGTGAAATTTATCCCACCAGCAAAAAATCGTGCCCCAATTGGAATTGGTCTCACGCTGCACGATCGAATGATGAATGCCGTGCATACGCGGTGTGACAATGATCAGATTCAAAATTCGTTCGAGCTTTATTGGTAGACGCCAGTTGGAATGGTGAAAGAGCGTCGCAGCCTCGAGTGTGATGAAGAACACGAGTAACATTATCGGGGCGATCCCGAAGACCGCGACCGCAACCGAAAGAAATCCAACCGAAAAAATCATTTCGCCGAAATGAAATCGCGCGGCCGTGCTTACATCGAGATCGAGATCGGTGTGATGCACGTTATGAAAACGCCAGAAGACCGGTACCATGTGATTGGCCCAATGCCACCACCAATAGGCATAATCCATCAGCAAAAACGTCGCGACGAAGGCGATCCAAAACGGGACGGCCAGCCAGTTTAACAAACCAAAATGTTTCTCTTGCGCCCACATCGCTATCGCGAGCGGGATTGGTAGCATGGCGAGACGAACGATGGCAAAACCCGGAATCGAGAGGACGAAGTTGCGTACCAGGCGATGGAGCACACTGAAATGTTGGCGGCGCAAAGGAAAACGCCATTGCAAGCAGAGCAGCGCCAGAAGTACGCAGGCCAGGAGCGGCCTCCCTACATAGTCCATCAATGGAATTTTTGGCATCGCATTAAACGGACGAAACGTTGATGATGTTAACATTGCCTGCCGCGCAAGGACAATGCGCCGCCAATAACACAGGCACCCTGCCTGTTTCCGAGCGGACATCTTGACCGCTGAAATAACAAGCAGGCTGGAAGCCTGCACGACCTGTCAGGCTCGAAGCCTGAGTTACGCGCCGATGCGCCGGAATGTGAACGTGGTCTCGGGTTTGATTACTTCGCCGTTCATTTCGAGCAACGGGTAAACAAGGAAATTTATGGGGCCGCTCGCGGGCTCCGGATCAACGACCAAGTCGCGGCCTTTTGTTAGTTCAAAGCGATTCGCCGGGTTATGCCCGAAGTAGTAATCAGCCAGCTTTGGATTCTTCCACGCTTCGCTGATGTCCACTGGTACCCAGCGTCCGTCTGCCAGAAATTCCGCCCAGCAATGATAGCCATCGATCGTGCCCTCGTTCTTATCGGCTGGAATTGTCGCGCCAATGGCAAAGCGCGCGGGTATTCCGATGCTTCGCGAGAGAGCAATGAAGTAGGCGTGAAAATCGGTGCAATTACCGGTGCGCGCGTCGCAGGCGTACATGGCATCGCCATGGCCCCAGCCAGTTCCCGATTTATCGTACCGCATTCGACCGATCACGTGATCATAGAGCGCTTTCGCCCGCTCTAAATCGTCGGTTTTTCCGGCCGCTGCCTTTTGAGCGAGCGTCTTGAAGGTTTCATTAACAGGCACCAGCATCTCTGGACGCAAGTATCGCGGAGCTTCAGCCGCGTCTGCGTGGTAAGCTGTTTTTTCTTTGCGCACGACGCGATAGCGCAGCTCGATCGTCTTGCCGCCGTCCGAAGGCTGCGGATACAGCACGCAGATATCATTGCCATAGTCCCTGTCTTGAACCTTTTCCCATTTCATTGGGATATTGAACTCTTCCTCGGTGACAGTTTGAAAGGCATCGGTCTTGGCCAACGGTATCCAGACGCGAGCCTCGCCTTTGATCTCAGGAAGTTTAACTCGATAGACGAACTCGAATTGATCCGTGCCTTTAACGATGCCTGGATTGTCAGCAGCGCGAGTCGCAACCGCGTTCGCCAGGAAAAATATCGCGAGTATTAATAGCCGCATCGGCAGTTGGGGAACGATCTGTGAGATTAGCTCGCTGGCACTTTCTGCCACTTGCCATTCTCTTCTTTCCAATTGTAAAGCGGTTTGCCGTCGATTTTATGAACTGACGTCTCAGTGACTTTCATTTTGCTCGGCTGTCCGGTCAAAAAGAAGTCGATGTCGTAGGTTTTGCCATCCGCAGCTTTCATATCTACACAGGCGAAGTACTTGCCCCCACCGAGATCCTGCAGGCGATCATCGTGTACTTTTATCAGGTCGAGCGCGAGATCCTGGCCCTCGTGCGTGGCGTGAAATTTCCCATCAGGGCTCTTTTTGCTTTTCGCGTCGATATTTGTCTTGATGCCAGCGGAGATATCAGCCGTGCTGACTTGTTTTGTCTCCGCACCTTGTTTTGGGTGTTCCCCGCCTTTCTTTGGCTGCTCCGTCGTTTTCTTCGGATGCTCCGGATGCTCCTGGGCATAGAGTGCCACTGCCGGGGTGAAGAAAAGCGTGATTGCTGCTGTCAGGATAAGTCTTGAGATCATATGAATTCCTCCGTTTTCTACTTCGTCTGGTCGTAATTGCTTGGATGCCCTGATGAGTTTTACGCACCGCGACCTACGAGCACAAGTGTAGTTATTCAAATGCAGTTTTCGATCATTGTTCCGGTTTTCAATGAGGCACCGTTGATACGTCGGTTTCTTCAGCATCTGCGCGAAAGAGCACCTGACGCTGAGATCATTGTCGCCGACGGCAAAAGCTCTGATGGAACGGCTGATCTCGCAGCAGGCCTTTGCGATCATCTCGTGGTCAGTGAGCCCAACCGGGCCGCGCAAATGAACCTCGGCGCACGCGCCGCGAGCGGCGACGTTCTATGGTTCGTTCATGGTGATGTCGAGGTGCCGCAGGAATCTTTGTCTGAAATTGCCCGCATACTAGCTGAACCAAGCGTTGCCGGCGGTTTTTTCCGGATTCGCCTGCCTCCAAACCCCCTGTATCGATTAACGGACAGTTTTGCGCATTATGCAGGCATTCTGCTCCGGATGCGATGCGGCGATCATGGAATCTTTTGTCGGCGAAGTGCGTTCACTAAAGTCGGCGGATTTCCCGAGGTGCCATTGATGGAAGATGTGGAATTTTTTCGCCGGCTGCGTCGCTGCGGCCGAGTGATACACAGCGACAAGCGAATTGTGATCAGCGCGCGACGCTATGAAACGATTGGACCCGCACGACTGACGCTTGCTTACGGGTTGATCGCAACGCTCTATACTTTGGGCGTCCCATTATCAGTGCTCGCCCAGATTTACCAACGAACCTGTTGCGGTGCGCGCGAGACAAGATCGGCATCTTAACTTTGCTCCTTTCGGACTTGCTCAGCCGCGCTGGCTGAGTCCTATTTGCGCGACCAAATGAACAGTTTGCGCTTGGGAGTTAACATCGATCACGTGGCCACGTTACGACAGGCGCGCTACGCCACCATGCCGGAATCGAAGAACGCTGAGCCGGATACATTGACTGCCGCGCGCATGTGCGAACGTGCTGGTGCACAGAGCATCGTCGCTCATTTGCGCAGCGATCGCCGCCACATTCAAGACCGGGATCTGGAACGCCTTCGCCAAAACATCATGACGAAACTGAATCTCGAGATGGGTAATACACCCGAGATCGTCGATGTCGCCCTGCGCATCAAGCCAGAGGAAGTCTGCCTCGTGCCGGAAAAACGTGAAGAAGTAACGACTGAAGGCGGCCTGGATGTGATCGCTCAGCGCAAAGAACTCGAACCGACTATTAAACGGCTGCACGTTTCCGGAATTCGCGTCAGTTTGTTTATCGACCCTACTTTGGAACAGGTGGATGCTGCAGCGGAACTTGGCGCGGAGATGGTCGAGCTGCATACTGGCAAACTCGCGAATGCATTTACGGAGAAAATCCAAAAAGAAGAATTGGAACAGTTGCGGGCGGCCGCGCGCGCGGCTTCAGAATCAAATCTCCAAGTAAACGCCGGCCACGGCATCAATTACAAGAACATCGTGTTTATCCACCAGATTCCTGAGCTAACCGAGCTCAACATCGGTCATTCCATCATTTCGCGCGCGATGTGGGTCGGACTGGAAACCGCCGTAAAAGAAATGCTCGCCGCGATGGCGAATTATCCCGGATGAGGTGCGTTCCAGCAATGAAAGCGGTGCGAAGACGCCCCGCACTCCAAAGGCGCTTCGCGCGAAATGCGAAGACGAGATATCGGTTTTGCGAAGCTTTTGGAGTGCGAGCGCGTCCTCGCGTCGCTTTCGCGTGTGCTGGGTATTGGTTGCGAATTCAATAGGTTTATGAGTGTCCTGGGCATCGGCGTTGATCTTGTGGAGTGCGCACGCATTCAGCATTCCGTCGATCGATTCGGAGATCGCTTTCTGCACCGCGTTTTTACCGATGGCGAGATCGAATATTCGATGTCGATGAAATTCCCGGCGCGTCATCTGGCTGCGCGTTTCGCAGGCAAGGAAGCAGTGGCAAAAGCGTTCGGTACCGGGATTGGCAAGGCGATGGGCTGGCGCAATATCGACATTCGGAAAAAAGAGAGTGGCGAACCGTTTCTGGTTTTTTCGGGACCCGCGCAAGAGCTTGCCGTAGAGCGCGGCGTCACTTCTGCCCTGATCACTCTCAGTCACACCGAACATCACGCACTGGCGGCCGTCGTCCTGGAAGGAACGATCGCGCAGCCGGATTAGTCTTGGCGTTCGCGTGATCGCTGACGAAGCATACAAGGTGTCTTCGTGAAACGAACTTTCATCCGCATCACGCTTGTCATCCTTCTTTTCACAGGCGCCGTCATTATCGTGATCGGCGCTCTGGTGCGCCACGCGGCCGGGCGCAAGCTGCGCGAGGCGATCCTTGGAGAGCTTCAGCCAGTCGCCTTGAAGAACTGCACGTTCAAGCGCTTCGGCAGCGCGAACGACGGCGGATACTTAATGTGCGAGAACCTGATCGAGCCACTTGACGCCGGGTACTCGTACGGCGTCGGCAGCAACGACGACTGGGGATGCGAGGTGTCTCGCAGGTATCACGTCCCGGTGCAGCAGTACGACTGTTTTGATCCCGCGCGGCCAACCTGTGACGGCGGCACGTTCGTGTTTCACAATGAATGCGTCGGCGATCGAACCGGCTACAGCGGGTCGCGTTTTTTCGATACGCTGCAGAACCAGATCAGGAGGAACGGCGACACTGGCCGGCGACTGATCATCAAGATGGACATCGAAGGCGCAGAATGGGATTCGCTCCTCGCGGCCCCCGACGATCTGCTTGCATCAATTCCGCAGATTACGATGGAGATGCACGGCTTCGACGACCCGAAGATTGTTGAGGCGCTCCGGAAGCTGAAGCGGAACTTTTATCTGGTGAATCTCCACTTCAATAACTGGTCGTGTACGTCGAGGGCTGCGCCGCTTCCTGCGTGGGCGTACCAGACGCATTGGGTCAACAAGCGCATCGGCGTGCTCGATCCGGATGCGCCCTTTCCGGCGCCGCTGAGTCCGCTCAACGCGCCCGACTCGCCGACGTGGCCTGATTGCCAGCTGTGCACGCCGGGGTCGAAGCCCTGACGGTTCGCGACTTGGCGCTTGGAGCGCAAGGTTCAGCTGGACGATCTGCTAGCAATTCAACATAAGGACCGCGGCGATAAAGTCAGAGCTTCTTCTGTAGAGGCAGCCGTGTCGGCTGCAATTTCTTTTAAGCATTTACATGCAGGATTGAAAATCGGCGCGCTTTCCGGCATTAAGGGCGGCCATGGAATCATTTCGGCAGATCATGGATATCATCGGCACCAGCGTGGATGGCGTTGGCGTGTTTATCGTTGTGGGCGGCGCGCTCTTTGCCACGGTGCGCCTCGCGCTTCGTCGGGCGCATGGCGCCGGCAACTATTACGTTTGGTATCGCCAGGATGTGGGGCGCGCGATTTTGCTCGGCTTGGAATTTCTTATCGCCGGTGACCTGATCCGCACGGTCGTTGTCGCGCCGACGATGCAAAACGTGGCCGTGCTCGGGCTGATCGTGCTAATCCGGACGTTCCTTAGTTTGTCACTTCAGTTGGAAATCGAAGGAAAATTGCCGTGGCAGCGCGCACCGCAGCCGCAAGCGCAGGATCAGTAAAGTTATTTCGGAAAATTCAGAACCCGTAGTGTTACTGATACGCACGCGCGGCTCAGAATGAATTGACGTGGGAGTAATGCGTCTCTAGCCTCATGATCGTGCTTGCTTTCATTGCTCGCAGCGTGACGATCGTTGCGCTTTGCTGTGCGATAGGACTGCAATGGCTGGCGCTCCAATCCATCGCATGGACGGCGATGATTCTCGACTATTCAAAAGACGCTTCGCTGTGTCACGCGATTGCCAAGACGCTTGATGGCGCGCATCCATGTTCTCTCTGTCACGTCGTCAATAGAGCCAGAACGGCTGAAAAGAAGTCAGACCTCCAACTGCTCACTCCGAAGGTCGACATGATCTGCACAAAACGTGCGATCATCCTTGTTCGGCCGTTCATCCAATTCGATTACGCGACCAGCAATTTTTCTTTTTCTCAAATCGGGCGATCTCCGCCCGTGCCGCCACCGTGCCGACTCCTCGGTTAGTTCGCGCTTGATCCGGCTGCGCCGTGCATGTGCACGGGTCGTAGTCCTCGCGCATCACGAACTCGGCAACCACCGCGCAGAATCGCGGCGTTGTTGCGACTTTCGGAGGAATCGAAATGAAAAATTTGTCTTTGGTTTATTTGCTCATTTGCGCCGCATGCGAATTCGGCGCAACCAGCAGCGCTTACGGTCACGGCTTTGCGGGAGCGCGGTTTTTCCCGGCTACGCTTTCAACTGACGATCCATTTGTCTCCGACGAACTTTCACTCCCAACAGTCAGTACGATCAGAACACCGGAGAATGGTGGGACGCGTGAGACCGACATCTCTGTGGATATTTCCAAGCGCATCACCCCGGACTTTGCGATTGAAATCGGTGACGCCTTTACGGTCCTCAATCCTCACGAGGGGCGCGCGGCGAATGGGTTTGGTAATCTGGAGTTAGGCGGGAAGTATCAGCTCCTAAAAAACGGCGAGCACGAAGCGATTGTTTCGGTCGGCCTGGGTGTGGAAGTCGGCGGCACGGGAGGCCGCTCGGTGGGTGCCGATCCATTTAGCACTTGGACGCCGGGAATTTTCTTCGGCAAAGGATTCGGCGACTTACCTACTGAGCTGCGGTTTCTGAAGCCGCTCGCTCTCACGGGGCTGGTCGGCATGGCAATTCCCACCAGCGCGAGCACACGCAGTGTCACCGTGGATATACAGACTGGCGAACGCGACATTGAGATCGAACGTCATCCCAACGTGCTGGAGTGGGGGTTCGTCCTCGAGTACAGCCTGATCTACCTGCAATCGCAGGTGCAGGACATGCACTTGCACGCGCCACTCGATCGGTTGATTCCGCTGGTGGAGTTCGCGCTCGAAAGTCCGCTGAACCGCGGCGCAGAGGGACAAACAACGGGCACAATAAACCCCGGGATCATCTGGGCGGGTGAATACTTCCAGGTTGGAGTGGAAGCTGTTGTACCGATCAATGAGCGTACCGGAAACAACGTCGGTGTGATCGCGCAACTGCACTTCTTCGTAGACGATCTTTTCCCGCATAGCCTGGGCCGGCCGCTGTTTGGAGGAAACAAATGAAACATGTAATCATCGGTTTCTTTGTAATTCTTCTGGCGGAATCAGGCCGGCTGGAAGCGCATGCTTTTTTGAAAGATGCGCATCCGGCGGTGGGCAGCACGGTACAGACGCCGCCGAATGAGGTGCAAATCCGATTTACAGAGAAGATCGAACCCACCCTCAGCCGTATTCAGGTTTTCGACGCGTCTGGGAAAGAAGTGGACAAACGCGATGTGCACTTGGATCACTTCGACGGCGCCCTGCTCCACGTTTCTCTGCCGCGGCTCGGCGCGGGAACGTACAAGGTGCTCTGGCGCGTAGTTTCCATCGACACTCACGTGACGAACGGAGACTTCACGTTCCGGGTCGCTCGTTAGGCGTGGCGCGTAGGAGAACCGATGTTCACGCCGCTGCTCATCGCTGCTCGCACAGCGCACATCGGCGCATCGATTCTCCTTGCGGGAATCTTCACGTTTGATGCCATAATACTTTCGGCGGGTTCTCGAGTCGGGACCGGCGATTTCCAAGAAGTTGAACGCCGCCTGTTGCGTCTGGCTGTTTGGAGTCTGATTGCGGCAATTCTTTCCGGTCTGCTCTGGTTTTGGCTGGAAGTTGCAAGCATGAATGAGTTGTCGCTCAAGAATGCTTTATCAGCCCCAGCGTGGCGCGCGGTGTTGTTTGAGACGCGATTTGGTCGAGTCTGGCAGCTTCGGTTTGGTGTGATCGTAGCTGCGTTTCCGTTGATCTGGTTATGCCGGGCGCAAGTTAAAGCACGCAGGGCACTCATCTTAATTCTCTCGCTGCTAAGCGTTGTGTTTCTCGCTTCGCTAGCCTTAATCAGCCACGCTGCGGCAGCCAGCATTCAACCACTCGGTTTGCTCGGAGATATGCTCCATCTTTGTGCGGTGGGCGGCTGGATCGGCGGACTCGTGCCGCTGGTAATTTTCCTCACGCGAACCCGTGCGTCGCTCGCGTTGGGCGAAATCGCCGCTGCGGCGCTGCAGCGTTTTTCCACGCTCAGCTTATGCTGCGTGAGCGTTCTCGTCCTTAGTGGAATTTCCAATAGCTGGCTACTAGTCGGTTCAATCCACGCGCTGTTCACGACGCCTTATGGTCGCCTTCTGGTTTTTAAGCTGACGCTCTTTGCAATCCTAATTGGTCTGGGCGCACGCAATCG
>WNFQ01008154.1_pt1 | contig 10401 bp, 10 predicted proteins | sample 5400171 | NCBI WGS metagenome assembly WNFQ01 (sample SAMN13153356, study PRJNA577476) | soil metagenome | isolation source: 20 cm soil under Madrone tree | place: USA:California | collected 2016-06-14 | reverse complement strand
TCTCGCCTACCATGTGGGAGGTAACTTTGACCTTCCGGCGGTCGAACATGTCCAACAGTCGCGGAAGTCCTTCTTTGAATCCGTATTCGTACCACTTGATCGCCGGCAGATCGGGATACCTCGGATCAAGTTTCGGCATCGGGCTTTCCGCTCCGCTCAGCGGCTGAGCGCCAGCTTCCATCTGCATCGATATGGAAACGACCAGACGCGCTCCCTCCGGCCAGAAAGGGCCTTTGGATTCCGCCTGCGGGAGCGAGATCGGAGATCTTTCGCTGCCGAAAGTTTCCGGTTCGAAAGTGTGACGTGCCGTACCCAGGGCGAGTGCGGACACGGCACTATCTTTGATAAACTCACGACGTTTCATTGAGCCGCCGACGTTTCATTGAGCCGCTCTCTTGATCGAAACTCCGTTTGCCTTTGGCGGCGCCGCACGCTGGAGTTCGCGTTCGGCTTGCAGCCAATCATCAAGCTCATTGCCTGGGAGGCCGCCACGCTCAAGATGGATTTCATAGGCGCGGAGCCTGATCTCGTCGTGACTTGGTGTGTGGTTTGCTGAAGTATCTTCTGCGTGAGACTGAATTGCGGTTGCGCGAACCTCCAAAGTCTCATTTCTCTTGCCTTTGCCCTGCAATGTCATACACGAGTCCTTTCCTTTCGTCGTTGAATTGCTCTCGATCTCAGTAGCGTGCCCAGGAGCTCGTTGCCACGAGTCCCGATGGGGTCGACGGGACTCCCGAGTCACACTTGTCGCCGCTCCAATCACAGGCACTGCAGGCGAGTTGATGGCGCGAGAGGCCGTTCGCCTAACGGCTCGCCTGCAAGGTCTGTTTCCCGGACATCCAGGCGGACTCGCGTTTCAATACCTGGTGCAATTTCCTCCGTCCATGGAACAGGCGGCCTTTCACCGCTGCGGCCGAAACCCCCATGACCCGAGCGGCTTCTTCTATGGATAATTCACCAAGTTCTCGCAGCTCGATTGCTGTTCGTATTCCTGGCGTCAACTTATCCATTGCGTCGGATAGAATTCGGTTGCGCTCGCCCTGTAAAAAGGCACTCTCGGGGCCCGCGCGTGAATCGGGCATCTCCAGCCCGAGTGCGGTTTCCTCACCTCTGCGCAGCAACATAAGGGCTTCGTTGATGGCGATCCGCGTTAACCAGGTCGAGAAGGAAGATTTCCCTTTGAATTTGTGCAAGTGGACGAAAGCTTTTTGGAAGCTCTGCTGGACGATGTCTTCTGCATCTTCTCGGGTGCGGGTGATGCGTCGCGCAATGGCTAGAATCCTTCGCTGGTGACGCTCGATGAGAATTTCAAATGCCAGTCCATCTCCACTTTTGGCGGCAAGGACGAGCGTCGCTTCTTCGTCCTGGCCCGCGATGTTCTGTTGCTGCGCATCCGAAAATTGGCGCGACGCACCACTCCGCTTCTCCGTGTCCAATCCCTGTATTACGGCCAATTGCGTCGCTGCCGCCATGATGTCTCCTTTCCCGTCGTTCCCAGCAATCACATAGCACACCACCGTCAATTTCAATGCCGCGAGACGGACGAATGACGTTCCCCTGTTCTGTTAGCCAAATGAGCTGCTAACTTTGGCCTCGTTCTCTCGTGATCCACTCGCGGATATACGCCGGGCAATTCTTGAGCTGGATGTTGCCGGCTTCGCAGCGCTCAAGAAAACGGACAGCGTCTTGGTCCACTAGGGTTAGCTCTTTTAAGTCCAAGGTAATGCGGCGACCGCTAGCCTCTGAGCTGAACAGCGTTTTCAACTCGGCCAGGTTTTCTGCGTCCATTCGACCGCTCACCATAAAGACCACATCTCCGTTCGCTGTCCTCGTGATCTTGAGCATCTTCCCTCTCTCACAAATTCCAACTTCTACTGTAGGGAGAGACAGTCATATGCTCCTGTGCTGGCAATCACAGGTCCAACTGCAAGGTGCTCAAGATAGACGAGTTAGCTGCTAGAGAAATGTCCGAGACTTCAGCAATTGCCGAAACTTCCTACAGTATTTTCAGGAGCGTTTTCGTCGAGAAAGAGAGACGCGGTTAAGTGTTTTTCGAGGCGATGGCACTTCTAAAGCGATACTTGTTGAGGCGATCATGCTGCGCGCAAGTACTCGTGGACAAGCTGGATCGCCGTGGCGCCCTCTCCCACTGCAGATGCGACGCGCTTGACGGAGCGGCAGCGCGCGTCGCCGACAGCGAACACTCCCGGCATGCTCGTCTCCAAGAAAAAAGGCTCGCGCTCGAGCCTCCACCCGCTGGGCGGATGGCCGGAGCGGAGCAAGTCGCGGCCGGTCAGGATGTATCCCTTGGCATCCATCTCGATGGTGCCCGCGAGCCACTGAGTATGGGGCGTGCCCCCGACGAGGACGAATAGTCCGGCGGCGCACAATTTCTCGCGCTTACCGTCGACGCGTTCCACAGTGACGGCCTCGAGGCGTCTGTCACCATGGCCGTCCACCACCCAAGTTCCCAGTCGCACGCCGATGTTGGAAAGCGCGCCGATCTGGCGGATGAGGTAGTCGGACATGCTTGCAGCAAGAGACTGGCCGCGCACGATCATCGTGACACGCGAAGCGAACCGCGCCAGATGTATAGCCGCCTGTCCCGCCGAGTTGCCAGCGCCCACGATGAGGACCTCTTCGCCTGTGCAAGTTGGTGCCTCGCTCATGGCGGTGCCGTAGAAAACGCCAACTCCCGCGAAACGCTCGAGGCTAGGTACGTCCAAGCGGCGGTAGGCCACACCCGTTGCGATGACCACTGTCCGGCTTTCTATCTCCGCACCGTCAGAAAGGGTCGCGATGCGCAAGCTCCCCTCCGCTTATACCCCGTGGAAAGCCGAGGTAATTCTCAATGCGGGAACTCGTTCCAGCCTGGCCACCAATGGTCTCTGGGTCGAGCAGGACTGTGCGCAGACCTTCGGACGCGGCGTAGACCGAGGCGGCGAGCCCAGCTGGGCCGGCTCCCACGATGGCCACGTCGTAGAGCCCAGGTTCCGGCGTGGTCCTGGCACCTAGCGCCGCCGCTGTCTGCTCGTTAGTTGGGTCGACGAGCACAGCGCCGTAGTGAAAGCAAAGCACGGGTAAACGTGATCCGTCCACGCCGGCCTGGGCAAGTATCCGCTTACCTTCTTCCGACTCGCTATCGTAAAACCCAAAGGGGACCGTACTACGCTCCAGGATGTCGCGCAGTCGGTGGGAGCGGGGATTCCACTGCTCGCCGATGATCCGAATCGCCTCGAAGCCGCGCTCCTGCCTGGTCCGGCGCAAGCCTCCGAGGAGATCGTCAACAACCGGGTAGAACCGTGTGACCACAGGTTTGCAGGGCTTGTAGAGGAAGTAGTCGATCCGTCCCGACCGCATCGCTCCAGTAATAAAGTCGAATGCCGAAGGGTCAAGGTATCTCGCGCTCAGAACCCTGCGGGCGCTGGGAAAGAGCTCACGAGCACGCTGCAGGAGCAAGAGGAGGTCTGCGTCCCCCAGATCCCGCGAGACGATGAGCAGGGCGACGGGGATGCCTGCGACGGAAAGTGCCGCCAGGGTCGCGTGCGCCTCACTCGCAGTAGCGGCCGTGCGTATCTCGTATTCGCTTGCGTAACGAGAGGTCAACGCGCTGGCAAATGTCGCGAGGTCGTCCGGGTCGCTGTCAACAACCAGGAAAACTGAGTCGGTCACCACGCTGCCCTCACCTTGTACCCAGTAAGCATCTTGCCTACCATACGCTCTGAGAGCCCGTATGGAAACCGATGGTGCAAGAACATTCCTGGAAATCTTTGCAAGGTCGAGTTAGCAGGTTGCGGAATGTCTAAGACCTCAGCAAATGCCGAAATTTCCTGCAACAGTTTTTAGGAGGTTTTTCTTCGAGTAGGTATCGGTGCGCTAGTTATTTTTTCAAGGCACGTGCACTTTTAAAGCGATACTTGTCGATCTTCAACGAGATAATTTTCGATTCTAAGGTTGATCGATGAATTCCCAGCTTTGCAGCCGCTCCGGATGGTCCGGACACTCGCCCTCCGCTTTCGCGCAGGGCAGCCTCAATCATCTCTTTCTCCTGGGCGGCAAGCTTTTGAGACAGTTCCAACCGGCTTTTCGGCTCGCTTGCAAGAGGCTGCGGCGAAAGCCAACTCTCATCCACCGAGAAATTCTCTGTTTCGCATACAATGACAGAACGCTCGACGACGTTCTGTAATTCGCGAACATTACCTGGCCAGGGATACGATAGAAGAAGGTCCAGAGTTTTTTTATTTATCCCGCGGAAGCTCTTTCCTGCCTTCCTTGCGAAATGGCCGATGAAGTATTCGACCAGCAGGGGAATGTCTTCTCTTCTTTCTCGCAGAGGAGGAATCTCAATCGGAAAAACGTTTAGCCGGTAAAACAGATCGCTACGAAACGTACCCGCGGCGATGGCAGCCTCCAGGTCGCGATTGGTGGCGGCTACGACCCGCACGTTAACACGGATAGGCTGATTGCCACCCACACGCTCAAACTCCCGCTCCTGCAGAACACGCAATAGCGCAATTTGGGTTTCCGCGGGCAGCTCACCGACTTCATCAAGGAAGAGGGTGCCTTCTTCCGCAAGCTCGAACCGCCCCAACCGCCGCTGCGTCGCCCCCGTAAAGGCGCCCTTCTCATGACCGAACAACTCCGATGCAATCAACGAAGAGGGAATCGCGGCGCAATTCACGCTGACGAAAGCGCGCGAGGACCGCTGAGATCTTTTGTGGATCGCGCGGGCGATCAACTCTTTGCCTGTGCCCGTTTCACCTGTGAGTAGAACAGTGGAATCCGTGGGCGCTACCTTGGATACGCGAGAAAGCACTGCTCGCAGCGCGGGAGAAGCACCCACAATCTCCTCAAACATCGAAGAGCGGTCGATCTCTTCGCGCAACGCGATGTTCTCATTGTAGAGCTGGTCCTTTAATGCCTTTATTTGTTCAAACGCAGTCTCCAGAGCCGCTCTCGCTTCGTGCTGCTCGGTCATGTCCCTCGCTGCACCGAAGTATTCGATGATGTCCCCGGATGCGTCAAAAACCGGATGACCAGTCGAGCGAATGTACTTAATTGCTCCGCCTGGAAGAACGATACGGTAATCCACGTCGAAGACGGAGCCTTCATCTTCCCTTCCAGCAAAAACTGCTCTCCGCACTCTATCTCGGTCCTCCGGATGAATGCGCTGGTGAAATGCTTCGTCTGACGGTATACCCTCTTCCGGATCGAAGCCAAACACGCGGTAATGTTCCTGTGACCAGTAGACACTATGTCTGGCGGCCAAGTTCCATGCCCAACTGCCCGTGCGGGTCAACCTCTGCGCTTCAGCTAAGCAACCCTCGCTCCGACGCAGGGCGTCGTCCGCGCGCTTGCGCTCGGTGATATCTGTAACCGCTCCCACGAACTCAAAGCTGCCGTCCTCCTCCGAGGGACTGCCCACGACCCGTAGGTATTTGACGGATCCGTCAGGCACCAGCAACCGATGGTCAAAATCGAACTCCGTCCTCTCGCGTGAAACACGTTCGATTAGTTGCTGTACAGCCGACCTGTCTTCCAGGTGAGTTCGTTGCACTATCATTTCAAGCGTAACCTTGGCTGTCGGCTCGTATTCAAATATCCGAAAGGTTTCTCGAGACCAGTAGATCTCTCCGCTGGAAACATCCCAGCCGAAACTGCCTGTGTGGCTCAATTTCTGCGCCTCAGCTAGGTAACCCTCACTCCGCCGAAGGGCCTCAGTCCGCTGCTTAATTTCTGCTAGAGCCTTCTCCAAATCGGCTCTAGCCTGCTCGACCTGGCGATAGGCAGACGCGTTCTCTATTGCGATGGCAATTTGGCCCGCTACCTGGGTAAGAAACCCAATATCATCCTGACTGAAGGCATTCTCCTCCCGTCTGCCAAGGGATAGGACACCGAGGATACGATTCCGGCTAACAAGTGGCAGAATGCATCCGGTTTTGAGACCCTCGGGGATGGCCGCTTCATCGTTCAGACCTAACTGGAGTATGTCCAAGGCACTGCCCGTCCAGGGCTTGCCGGTGCGGAAGACAAAACCACTAAGCGACCCCTCGATCGAAGTAAAGAACTCCTCTCGGATAAATCCTTTGCTCTCTGGAAAATCGAGCACGAAGGTTTGCAATCTGTTCAACTCCGAGTCCGGGAAGCAGACGCTCACCAGATCGCAGTGCATGACGCGCCTGACGCTGGCCGAGATCGCGCGCAGCAGGTCTTGAAGCTGCAAATTTGAGACAACCTTATTGGTGACATCGAGGAGCAACTGCAACCGATCCTCCGCTTGTTTGCGCTCGTCAATATCTGTAATCAAGCTGTACCAGCGGATGATACGGCCTTCACTGTTTCGCAGAGGAAGGCTGCGACCCTGAAACCAACGATACACGCCATCGGCACGGCGGATGCGGTATTCGTTCTCGAACGGCTGCCCAGTTTCGACCGACCGCTTCCAGGCTGCTGCCGCGCGCGGAAGGTCGTCCGGATGGATGACATCAGAGGTCTCCCAGCCTTTCATTTCTTGGAGAGTCTTGCCGTGATAATCGAGCCACCGCTGATTGGCGGATTCGAGTTCACCTGATGGACCCATGGTATTCACAAGGCCTGGGATGCTAGCGATCGTCAAGCGAAAACTCTCTTCGCTCGCGCGCAGGGCTTCCTCGACGCGCTTCCTGTCGTCAATATCCGCATGCAGGGCATACCAGCGAATGATACGACCGTCCGTGTCCCGCACGGGGAGAGCGCGTACATGGAACCAGCGGTATATCCCATCGGCACGGCGGATGCGGTACTCAGAGTCATATGGATCGCCGGTTTCGATCGAGTGTCTCCACGTGGCCAGCACGCGAGGAAGGTCATCGCGATGAACAATGTCCGAGGTGGTCCAACCTTTCAATTTGTCAAGCGTCAGGCCAAAATAATCCAGACATTGCTGACTGACGAATTCGAGTTCGCCTTCCGCTGTCATAGTAAGAACAAGGCCGGGAATGCTATCGACGATCAGGCGAAAACGCTGTTCGCTCTCCGCCAAAAGAGCTTCACTCCGGCGGAGCTTTTCTTCCGCTTGCTTGCGCTGGATGCCTTGTGCGATGCCATCAGCGAGGAACGATAGAGTGTGAAGGGTGCTCTCAGTAAGCGGTCTTTGGGAGAACATGCCCATAACGCCCACGACCCGATCCTCGACAACGAGAGGGTAGCCGGCGAAGGAGGTCATCTTTTCATCTCTTACCCAGTCCTTGTTATCAATCCTCGGATCGTTTTGGACATCGTTGGTCAGATGCGCTCTTCTTTCTTGAGCAATCAGACCGATTTTGAGTTGTCCAAGCGGAATTCGACTGTAACGACCATCCAGCCGAGTGTACATTCCAGCGCTTGCTTGCAACTCCAATTCCTGGCCATCGCTGTTGAGCGTCCAGATGCGGGCAAAGGCCGCGTCGAGATGCCGAACCATTGCTTCGGCGCAGGTATGCAACATTCCCCTCAAAGTATCCTGGCGCGCCAGAGCCATCCCGATTTCCGCACGGACTGCTGACAGGCGTGTTCGCTCGGACATCGCGGCGCGGAGGGCCTCCTCGGCATGTTGTGACGCGTCGAAGTTCAACGCGTCGTCCACCGCCAGCGCCACTTGGTTGGCAACGAGCGAGAGGAATCTGACTTCCTCCTTGCTATAGGCATCGGCCTCGGTGCTGCCCACCGCGAGGCCCCCGAGGCGCCGGTGTACCGTCGTCAAGGGAAGCGCGCATACCGAACGAACCCCGCGGTTCTTGAGCATCTCGGCTACCGCTGGGAAGCGAGTCTCCGCGTCTAAGGAGGGAATTATTAAGGGTTGTTGATGCTGGTACACCCACCACGTGAAGGTTTCTTCCGGCGCGAGTTTTGGAACCTGGAGGGGATCACCTGGCTCGCCGTACGACGTGAGACGAATCTCGTGCGCACTCTCGTCATAGATGCCGACGCCCATGACATAGAAGTTCACCACCCCGCGCAACTCGCGTGCGAGAACGCTAAAGAGTTCCTCGGAAGAGCGAATTGAAATGAGGGTTTGCGAAACGCGGAGGAGCGCTTCATAGCGCTCAGTTAGCGCCTTCTCGGCTGCTCTTTGGACCGTGCCGCTCATCACTCTCCGGCGGCGCCGACGTAGCTGATGTTAAACGTTTGAGTGCTCTCCGCTGCCTGATCGAATTTCGTGGGCGCGTCAACAAGATACACCCGGGCGGGCGCCGACGTCACCCAGCAGCGAGAGGCACTGACCAGTCTCGCCTGGCTCGCTTTGCGCGAGTCCAATGCTGAAACAAACATTCAGGTCGTTCAGCTTAAGAAGTAAAGGATCTCCACCAAATGACAATGGCAATGATCGCCGGGACTGCAAAGACTAGCAGAGCAATTGGAGCCTCATCCTTGATGGAGTAGCCGGCTTTACTGACGCCAACCCACATATTGACCAGCGTGGCGACTAGCCAGAGCAGGAGAAAACACTTGATCGTAGTAGCGACGACCGTCGCTGCCGCGCCGCCAATCCAGCGCCCGAGAAGCAGGCACACTGCTAGAAGTAGGAAGCCACCGAACATAACCTTCAGTGTATGCATTCAGAAATTCTCCCGCAGAGTGCGCGACCCTCTACAGGGTCAACATATAGTTTCCCCTAGGTGGCCCGCCCAATATCCACTCGTTTGATCTTACCCACAGACGAGAGCTGAAACCTGAAGTAAGTCCGAAAATCGCCCCATCGGTCCGAATGGAATGCGCCGGTGAGATCCAGCCCGTTGTTCTCGACGCGATCGATTGAAGTGAACCGCTCGTGACCTAGCGCATCGCGGGTAAATTCCTTGAGGCTACGAGGGCTCCCATCGTCATAGAGCTCAGCATTAGGCTCAAAGAGCGCCGACCAGGCTTTCCGGTCACCGGTCTGGAATGCTTCAAAGGCGGCCTTAACGGTTGGATTCGTGAGCGCATCGGTGTTCACTGGGTCATACGCCTTTCAGAATCTGGCCCGGACGAGTCAACCTTAGATCATAAGCACAGCGCGGAATTGTCCTTTGCTCATATTCTGAAATATAGCTTCAGCTTCTTCCAGCACATGGGTTTCGACGGTCATTGTATTCTCCATTCGTTCGCGAAGCGATGCGGATTTCCCGTCTCAGAGGAACATGCCGCCGGAGGCCTCGATTCGCTGACCGGTGATCCAGTGATTGTCGTCCGCCAGCAAGGAAGCGACTGCACCGCCGATATCGTCGGGCAGCCCGACGCGCCCAAGGGTAGTTTGCGACGCGAGGAATTTGTTGACCTCTTTGTTGTCACGTACAACGCCGCCGGCGAAATCGTTTTCAATCGGCCCGGGTGCGACTACGTTTACGCTGATCTTGCGCGCTCCCAATTCCTTGGCCATATAGCGCGTCAACACTTCGATGCCGCCCTTCACCGTGGCATAAGCCGCATAACCCGGCAGGGTGAAGCGCGCCAGACCCGTCGAGAGGTTCACGATGCGGCCGCCATCCTTTATGAGTGGCAGTAATTTCTGCGTCAGGAAAAAGGGACCCTTGAGTTGAACGTTCATCAGCTCGTCAAATTGCTTTTCGCTGGTCTGCGCAAAGGGGGCGTGGATCCCGATACCGGCATTGTTCACCAGGAAGTCGAAGTCATCGCGCTTCCACTTTGCTTGCAGGACTTCTTTGAGTTTTTCGACAAAACCGTCAAAGAACTTGCTGCCGGAAACGTCGAGCGCAAGCGCTGCGGCTTTCCGGCCGGTTTTTTCGATTTGTTTCACAACGTCTTCGGCTTCCGCCTTCTTGCGGTTGTAAGTCAGGACGACATCATTTCCCTTAGCGGCGATATGCAGGGACATGCTCTTGCCCAGACCACGGCTTCCTCCGGTTACGAGTGCGATTTTCATGGTTGTCTCCTTTTGAAGCCAGGTGATTCTCATACCCTCAGTAGATGCCGGGAACGGCTTTTACTAAATACATAGACCTCCAGTATGATTGCCTAATCCTACAGATTGCCGGATCGAGTGTTTAATCGTGGGGAAAGATGCTGATGCTAAAGCGGCGAAGATAAAGGGGAAAATGCTTCATGAACAAGAATCAACAGCGGGAGTTAGCTGGCTTGATTGGCAAATACTCCAAAACGGATGGGCTCAACGACACCGCTATTGCCCCGCTTCACTTCTTCAAAATGTCGGCGCCAAGCGCGAGGATGCCGGTTGTCTACAATGCGTCTCTTTGCCTCGTGGTGCAGGGCGAGAAAGAAGTGATGCTGGAGGACGAAACCTACCACTACAGCGCATCCGAATTTGTGGTCGTATCAGTCGATCTGCCGGCAACGGGGCATGTGACGGTGGCGACACCCGAAAAACCCTACTTGGCCCTGCAATTGGACATCGATCCCAGGCAACTGAGCGATCTCATAACGGAG
>WNFQ01004264.1_pt1 | contig 10401 bp, 13 predicted proteins | sample 5400171 | NCBI WGS metagenome assembly WNFQ01 (sample SAMN13153356, study PRJNA577476) | soil metagenome | isolation source: 20 cm soil under Madrone tree | place: USA:California | collected 2016-06-14 | reverse complement strand
GCGACGGCCCGATCGGCATGATCGTGCTCTCGCCCAAGGCCAAGGGCGGCGGCTACGCGAACACCATCGCCTATGACCACAGCTCGATGCTGCGCACGGTCGAGGAGATCTTCGGCGTGAGCCCGATGCTGGGTGACGCGGCGAACGCCACCGACTTGAGCGACCTGTTCGTCAGCTTCCCGTAGATAGCTATCGCCAGGGTGCTGGGTGCCGACGAACTCTCTGCGGGGTGCGTAGCGCAGGCTTCAACCGAGCCGACGACCTTGCACCGACGTGCCGAAGCAGGCACGCACTCCTCCTGCGGTAGCCCGCAAAGGGCTTGAAAAGACCCGTGCGGGGATTTTGGTGCAGCGGCGAGGGCGACGGGGCTGGATGACAGGAGAGAACGGCTACAACGCTCCCTGAGCGTTTTGCACAATCCGGCGACGGATCAGTTGATGATACCCTTAGAGCACCCTTTAGACCGCAGATAGCCCGCAAGCGCGCCGCTCGGCGGCCCGAAGAAGTGTTGCCGCCCGCGCTCCAGCCGGCGGTCGAAGGCGCACCGATCCTTGAGGTAGAGGTGCGCCAACCCCGGCTCCCCCTGTGCGCGAAAGAGGGCGGCGGTGATCGCGTCGGCCTCGCGGTTGTATTCCCCCATCACGGCCGTCCACTCGTCGCTGTCCTCGACCTCGAAGCGCTCCTCGTAGCGCGCCGTGAGGTCCCGGTCCCGCATGAGGTGATCGCTGGCCAGGTCGAGGAGGGGCTGGGCGAGGAGGTAGAGGATGGCGTCGGGCGGCAGGGCACCGAGGTCGCGGAGCACGCGGGTAGCAGTGAGCCGGTCTTCGGTGGGCAGCACGGTGTCGAGGTACGCCAGACCACTACGTTCCTGGGATGCGGTCGAAGCGAGGAAGACCGTGATGGCCGTCAGGTCGGGGTGGGTAAGTCTCGTCAGGTCACCCATTTGGCAAGTGCCGCTGCTAACGCGAACGGCGGCGCGGGGTCAAGGACTGCGTGGAATGCAGTCCTCGAACTGTTCGGCCAACGGGGGGAGAGGCGCTAGAAGGCGCCCGGTAGTGTCCCTAATGCTGGGGGTATGACCCGGGCTATGCCAGCGCGATCCTCGACGCACACACCGACTTGCTCCCCGCGTCCCCGCATCCCGCGCCGAGTTCGCCCGAAAGGTCCCGTCTGTCGGAAGGACAGAGTACGGCGAGGAGTTAGACCCACTCCCCTATCGTTGACCTAGTTCCCCCTCTTTTACAGTGTCATCTTCACCTCGCTGCGGCATGATCCCTGGGCTGCAGTATGCCAAGGTGAAAGGTGAGAAGAGGCCCCCAAGTCTACCCGGTTGGCCGCAAATTATAGACTTAACACGTCGCCGGCTCCTGGTGGCGAACCCTAGCAACGGAGCGAAAGGGGAACGGGATCGATGAGGATGGGACACCTAGGCCGTGGCCATCGCCGTGCGCTGCTCAGCCTGCTCATCGCAGCGCTGTGCGCCGGGAGCGGCGCACTGAGCACACACGCCGACGGGGGTGGCTCCGCAGGGCTGGGGCCTCCGGTCACGCAGGCACAGTGTGACGACGTCAGCGCATCGGTCACCGTGTTCCATCCGGCCGGGGTGCCTGGCGTCGACTGGCGCGAGGAGCTGGCCTTCGACGGTCACGGCGGGATGTGGGTGTCCCCCATCAACTCCAACTTCCTGGAGCGGTACGACGCCAGCGGCAACTTGGTCGAGACGGTTCCCGTGTGGGGGCCCGGCGGCCTGGTCCTGGGCCCTGACGGGCTGATCTACGCCAACAGCCAGGGCGGCCCGGCCGGGACGGGTGTGGTGCGCTTCGACCCGACCCAGGCGCAGCCGACGCCGACGGTCTTCGTCTCCGGACTGCCGGGTGTCAACGCGTCGGCGTTTGATGCCGCCGGCTTCCTCTACGTGTCAACCGAGGACCAGCCACCCAGCGTTCTGCGGATCCGTCCCGACGGCACCCGTGACACCGCCTGGGAGCAGGCGGCCGCCTTCTACGGCGCCAACGGGGTTGCCGTCGTCGGCTCCAACCTCTACGGCGCGGTCAGCTTCGACCAGCGCTCCCCGATCGAGCTGGTGCCGCTCGCCGACCCGGCCGCCCACCGCACCTTCACCGAGCTGAGCTTCGGTGCGCTCTCACGGCAGCCGGCCGTCTACCAGCCCGATCCCAACGCCCCGCTGGTCCCCAAGGGGCTCGACGACATGACCGTCGGTCCCGACGGCCAGCTCTACGTCGTCGGCTTCGCGTCCGGCGAGCTATTGCGGGTCGATCCGGTGACCGGGCAGGCGTGCCTGGTCGTGTCCGGCCTGGTGACGCCGACCGCGGTGCAGTTCGCGGTCGCCTTCGGCTCCTTCGACCCGCAACGCGACCTGTTCGTGACTGAGGCCACCGGTCGCATCGTGCACGTCCAGCTGGACGACTGAGCGGGCGGCCGACGCACACCTTTTGGAGAGGCGACGCGCAGCCTCTCAGACAGGCACCGGGGCGATCGCCTCAGTATTCCACGTCTTCGGGCTCACCGGCAGCATCACGCAATTCGTGTTCATGATGCGCTACATTCTGCCTGAGGCGTAAAGGCGGCGACGGGACGGCGAATGCCGATGTACTGGGCGATAGTGCTGAAGACCTCCCTCTTGCTGCGGGGTTTCGGGCCGCTGTTCTATGCCGTCCGCCTCTTCGGCCTCGCGTTCCGCCCGAGCTTCTCCTTCAACGCCTCGACCACGAAATCCATGACCGACGTGTCGTGGGTCACGCAGTGCAGCTTGAGCCGGCGGTGAAGCTCCTTCGGGATGCGGGTCGCCAACTGCGTCCAGGCTTCGTGTGCCGTCGTCATCTACGCCGCCTTGGTCTTCGAGCCCGCTGCCCGCCCAGGACCACGGCGACGCCTGCGACGGCGACGAACGGTCTTCGCCTTCGGGGATACGGGCACCGCCCCGGCTTTCTTCGCGTGCGCCATCCTCTCGGCTACGGCCTTCGGCGGACGACCGGGACCACCTGGGCGCCACTTCCCTCGGCGCTTCCGGCCCCGACCGGTCTTCGGCGTCGTCTTCCCCGTGGAGATGCTGCCGAGCAACGACTGGATCGCGAAGCGGACTTCCTGTTGAACCAAGTCACGGATCACCGTCACGAGGCTTCGCTGTCTCGGCATCGGCTCCTCCTTGCCGGCGCCAGATACACGAAAGGGCGATGACGGGCAAAGCGAATCCTACCACGACAGCGCGTCTGCGTGTGCCTCGGTCGGGGCGAGCACCGCGTTCGCAGAGCGAGTCCGGCGGCGTAGAGGGCTACGTACTCGGTATCGTAGTCCGCATCTCTTGCCAGGCTCGGCGGTCGTCACGGAGGGCTGCCGCCGCCTCATGCAATCCGAGGATGTCGAGGATCATCGCCAGCAGCATCCAGTACGCGGCGACTCCCAAGGTAAGGACTTGGACAATGCGCTGGTAGCCCCCGTCCGCTTGGTCTTCCAGCGCCGCCCACCCGAAGTGCACGCTGCCGGATTCGGTCCTATAGACTACCTCGCATTGGTCGTCGGCGGCGACCTCCTTCGCTCGCTGGAACACGGTGGGGAGGCATGCTTCCTCGTCGGGTGTCCATGGCGGGAAGGCTTCCCCGCGCTCCTTCGCCGCCTTCCTCTCCGCGTTTCGCTGTTTGCCGATGGCCTCCCGACGCTTCAAGATTTCGATGCCAACGGGCGCTACTTCGCGCCCGAGCTTTTCGATGGTCCACCGAGAGGCGTTGAATTGCCGTTGCCGATCAATCGCGTCGGCCAGTAGCTGCTCTAGCCGGGTCTCCGGCCGTCGCGCGACGTATTCGAGGGTGACCAAGTCCTCCCACAACATGCGTGAGAGCGCTGAGCCCCCATCGATGATCCCCAGCCCGACGAGGACGCTGAGTCCTGCGGCCAGTCGATCCGCGCGCTTCCAGGTCTGCACGGCGAGGCATTCGATGGCGCTCCATTCCGGGACATCGCCAAACGTTTGGTGGAGGGCGGCTGAGCGACCACGCAGCACCAAGAGCTGCTGTTTGAGCGCGTTAAGCTCGTTCATGGCAGGGTGGCTCCGTAACGAAGGGACGAGTTCCTGTCAAAGGGCGTTGTGTCTAGACGGGCCTTCTCGCTGGCCGTCTTTAGGGACGGGCGAGTGTGCTCGCCGCCGCCTGCCGCTTCCTCACGGCCTTCTTCGTGGAGGGTAAGATCGCAGCGAGCCGATCACGCCGAAGGATGGCGAGACCGTTGCGGGGGATGCGGCGCGCTCCTATGCTGGGTTCCAATGTTCGGCATGGGCTTCGGTGAACTGCTCGTCGTGCTGGTGATCGTCCTGCTGGTCTTCGGCCCTGGCCGCCTCCCCGAGATGATGGGGTATCTCGGGAAGGCGATGCGGGAGTTCAGGAAGGGGCTGAGCGAGCTGCCCGAGATTGATCCGCGTCCCGAGAAACCGACCGCTCCGGCGGAAGCGAAACGGGAGACGTAGCTGGAGACACTCCAGTCTGGAGACACCACCAGAGAGTACGGGAGATTCGACCTTGGGATCGCGGACCTCGTTCTGCTCGGTCCCGCCGATCAAGAGGTCTACCTCGTGGAGTTCCGCTGTCGCTGCGCCGTCGTCGTGGCGCGAGGGCAGGTGATTCGGCGGCCCCGGGGGTTCAGGCTCGTGTGCGAGCATGTCTCGGGGGACGGGTAGGGCCGGCCGCTCGCCACGGCAAACGTTGCCCGTGAGCGCGTGCCCTGATAATCGACCGCCGGAGAGGAGGTTCGAATGCCGCGAAGGACTGAACTTGGCAAGATTCCCGCCGTTGACCTCGCCTACGCGCTCAATAGGCTGATTCAGGAGGGCAAGACCTCCATCGCAGAGGTCCGGCGCTTCGCCGGAGAGCGACCGGCTCGCATTGCGGCGCTCGAACGGGAACTGGCGACACTCAAGACGGGACACGTGGCCGCCAGGAGAGTAGGTCGCCCACCGGGTTCTGGGATGGCGGCCGCGAAGCTGCCCAAGCGCAAATTCACAATGACGGCGAAAACCCGCGCCGCCCGCAAGCGGCAGGGTCAGTACCTCGCGGCCCTGAAGAGGCTCAAGGGCGTCGAGCGTGCCCGTGTGAAGACCGTGGCCCGCAAGGAGGGCGTCGCGAAGGCGGTGGAGTTCGCCCGGAAGCTCACCAAGGTGGCTCCGGGCAAGGCGGCATAGTTTCCGAAGGCTAGCGCCGTAGGAAGGCCCGCTTCGGCGATAGCTCGATGTCAGGTCACAAAGCGATACCGTCGGACGGTTGGTGTGTCACCCAGCCAAGAGCCGGCAATGTGAAATGCACCTAGCTTCTTGTCCGCCATCAGGCCCTTGATCCTGTCGAGACTGAAGCTAGGAGCCAGCGCGGTGAACGTTGTAGTCGAGCCGCGTGCCTTCAATAGGAACTCAGCCTCGGTATGTACTCTGTCCCGCCCCGGAAACAGTAGCTCCCCCTCCTGGCCTCCGGCACTGCATCGCAATCGGGGATGCGGCTTGACGTTGGCCGCAAACTTGAAGAACGCTGAGTGTAGTACAACGTCGATTCCGCTGCCGTTCGTCAATTCCAGCCATACCTTCACGGGGAACGTCAGTTTCTCACCTGGACGAGCGACAATGAGCGATATGCTCTCGTTCAAGCGGCGCTCAATGCCCGAACTCTCAATGACCTCGCGAATCTGCCTTACCGCAGGAGCGGTGCCGGGAATAGCTCCCTTTGGGTGATGTGGGTTGTATGGTACTGTGGTGAATCCGGTCAGGTCTGTCGGGATGCGGAGGCGAGTCTCATTTTCAGGGCAGGCCAAGAAGACATTGTGGCGCCCGTATCGGCCCATGAAGAGCCCGGCCTCGAAGATCACGTTGTCACGGACTGAGCGGTACTCTTTGTCACGAATCTTGAGCTTGTCGTCGGGACTCATCACGAAGATGCCAAAATCGTGTTCACCGACGAGCGTCAGTAGGGAATCAAGTGTGCCGCCGGACGGACGGAAGGCGTCCTGGGTCCATATCTGGCAATCGGCAGCCCCGCGTAGCTGTTCTTGAATCGCCTCCGCGATCTTAAAGCCTTCCTTGGACGACGCGATGAATACGCTCGGCTTCATAATGGGCTACCACCCTCGATCTGACGCCACTCTTCCGGCGCGACATTGAAACTTGCCTGGGCTGCTTTCATACCTTCGGCAAGGGTTCATGAACAGCTCCGCGTCACGGAAGCGTGCTATCCGGTCGAACGTCGGCCTCGGTTTCTTGAGCCTCGTAAATCATCGACCCGGGGCGAGGCAGGGCGCCCGCGAAAGATTCCATCCCCGGGTCATCGGGTCGCAGCGTTGATCTGATAGTAGAAGGAGCATGTCGATCTTCGTGTCGTGCTGGCATTGCAAGGGGCCAGTCTTGACGGCGCCGCGTCTCGCGGAACGTGAACTCGTCTCGCTGTGGGAGCATCTCGATGCCTGCGATCCTGACGACCCCGCCCTCGATCATCCGTCCATCGGACTGAGCGCCGATCACATCCTCCTCGCGTGTTGGTCGCTTGAGGACCTCTATCTCAGCGCGACAACCGCGCTGCAGGTCATCGCTGCGACGGAAGAGACCATCCAGGGTAAAGGCGGGCTTTGGTTCTTCGACGCCGTGGAGGGGGCGGCGAAACGGGTCGGCATCTCCCCGCTGCAGGCCGACTTCAAGAACATGCGGAACGACCTCATTCACGACGGGCGCCTGTCTGCGTCTCGCTTCCCCCAAAAGACGGCCGCCGACTGTGCTACGGTTGCCGGTGAGGTTCTCAACTGGATTGACCAGTACATCCACACCGTGCTCGCCCTCGGGCCCGTTGAACACGTTCGATTCTCTCCCGCTAACCTCCAGACCCTCAACGCGTATTCGTTCTAAGGGGGGGAGGTCGTGGTAACACGCACGAGCTTCCAGGCGCAGATGACCGCCCTATTCGACCCCGACGAGGTCGCTACGCGCCTTGCCTCTTTGCCCCGCCTCGCGCCCGCTCTTGGCGACCCGCATCTCGAGGGCGAATGCTCGACGGTGTTTGCGCAGGCGCGAAAGAGCGCCCGCGAGATATACCGCGTCCTCGGGAACGTCCACTTCCAGCACCTCGATGAGCTGGTGCAGGCACTTGACTTCTGCCTAGAGGGTGGCTTTACCCAGCCGACGATTCTGCGCACCCGCGCGCGCAAGTCGTTTGCCGAGTCACTCGCCGAACTGCACGCTGCCGAACACTTTCTCCTGCGCAAGTTCGAAGTCGAACCGCAGGACACGACGAAGGGCTCGGAGCCCGTGCCCGACTTCATCGCCAGAGGGCACGGGACCGAGGTCGCTGTGGAGGTCTACTGCCCGCGCGCCTGGGAGGGTCTTTCAGACCTCCTCGACGACCTCAAGGACGTCATCAAGAACCTCGACGTCCCCTACGACTATGCGTTCAAGGTGCGCATCGAACAGCTCGAGCACTTCACTGCCGACGACCGCTTGTTGACCTTCCATCCCGGTGAGCTTGCCGCTGCTCTCACGCCAACAGTGCGTGAATCTATCATCCTCGGCATACGCGACGACCTCGCGGCCAAGCTCGCCCGCGCGGTGTCGCACGGCAGTGTGCACGGCGAGTGGGAGCGGCCTGACCTGAACATCGGGATAACCATCGCACTCGAGTCAGGGAAGGGAAGCCGTGGCCGGCTGCCGTCTCGTCAGGGCATCATCGAGGGCCCTTCGACCAGTGGCTATGCACCCGAGGGTATGTTCGACCGGCTGGTCCTGAACAACGTGCGCAAGAAAGCAAAGAAGGGGCAGGCCGCTGGTCATGCGTCACTCTCGCTTTTGCTCGTTGACCTTTCGTGCAGCGAGTTGACCAGAGAGCTTTTGCACCCGAGCTATCGCCCCTGTTCCTGCAGACCGTTGACACCCGACTCGGGTCCGACCTCGGAAGCTACGACTTCATCGCCTTCTGCGACGCACCGGCCTGGCGGCGTGAGCTACGTCTGCACTTTCTCAAGCGCGGACATCAAGTGAACACGGCGGGGGTCCGACTGTTCTTCGGCGAGCAGGCGTTCGTAGGGCCCGAGAGCCGTGAAGGAGCGTAACCTTGATGAGCGCTCCGACGTCCCCTGCCTGCGCCTTGGCGGGGGGGCGAGTCGATCTACTCTGTGCATCAAGGGCGCGGGGTTCGGATTGACCACGGGGTGGCCGCCACCGATGCGTAGAAGGCCCGTGCGGGGATTTTGGCACGGCGACTGGGGCGGCGGGTCGGAGGGGCAGAGGGAAAGGCTCAGAACGCGGCGAGGTGGCCGTGGGGTCGCAAGGCAGTCAGCGATGGTGGACGGTCGTGGGGCGCGGTGCACGGTGCCGACAGCGCCGCGTTGCCTCGCAGCCTCGGATGCCGCTAACCCCAGAGCCGCGCCAGCAACATCCATACGCCCATCAGGACCGCTGCGCTGAGTCCCAGGACGATCACCCCCAACGTCCACCGGCGCATGACGGCATCCATCCCCTCGCGCCACCCCGACGTGAGGGGCGGCGTGAAAAGCGTTGCGAGGACAGCCCAGCCCCCGGCGACGACCGCCACAAGCACCACGACTTTGAGCACGGCGGTCATCTGAAATCCTGTCCCGGCGTGCTTCGCACGTGTTCGCAGACGGCGGCGACCCTGCCGGGCCAGAGCAGAAGACGACCACCGCCGACGACGCAGCCGCAGGTGAACTGGACGATGAAGATGTCCCCCGCCACGTGACCGATGTGCAGCGTGTCCGTGACGCCGAAGGCGAGCATCTCGCGCCGGCCGGGTGTGTGCCACGACGACGATGGCGGTTCTCCGCGCCTAGGACACCGACCCCGGGTTCACCCGCTCAACTGCTGGAGCGCGGCGCGAATGATGTCTTCGAGTGAGGTGACGGACGCACTGACCTTCCGGACCACCCGGTCGGCGTCGGGCCGCTTGTAGCCGAGGTTCATGAGGGCCGAGATCGCCTGCTCCCGCTGACTGTCCCCGGGCGCGGCCGGCTGCTGCGGCGTCTCGCCCCCGGGCGAGAGCTTGATCGCTTCCTCGCGACACTCCACGATGATCCGCTCCGCGAGCCGCTTGCCCACCCCGGGGAGCGTCTGCAAGCGGGCGGCGTCTCCAGCCGCCATCGCCGCCACCAACTCCCGCACCGGGAGCCCCGAGAGCACGGTGAGGCACGTCTTCGGCCCAAGCCCTTTCACCTTGCGCAGCAGGTGAAAGAGCGCTCGCTCGCTGGCGTTCGCAAAGCCCACCAGCTCGATGGCATCCTCGCGCACCTCGGTGTGCACGAGCAGTCGCACGGCCGTCCCGGTGGGCGAGAGGCCGGTGAAGGTCTGGAGGGAGACGTGGACGGCATAGCCGACGCCCCCGACCTCAATCAGGAGGCGGTCGGGCGCCTTCTCGACGAGTGTCCCGGCGAGGCTAGCGATCACGAGAGCCGCCCCGCGCTACGCACACGCAGTTGTGGCCGTTCTTGTCGTCCATGGTCACGCGCCTGGAGCTGTAGTGCGTGCCCTCAACGAAGGCAACGGGATGGCCCGCAGCCGCTCGATCTCGCCCAGGAGTTCGGGGATGGGGTCCGCCTCGACCTCGGCGGCGAAGGCGGCTCTTGCCGAGAAGGCACCAGCCATTCTATGAACGCTCGCACCCAGACCACCTCAGGAACGGAGCCCGCCGAACCAGCGTCTGGCAGGCGGCTGGCTGAGCAGTAGCCTGCGGGAGGTACATCTCATGCAGACCCCTGACGTTGTAGTGCTTGTCCCTGGCTTTCTCGGCTTCACCCGCTTCGGCGGCTTCTACTACTTCGCGGACCGATTGATCGCCATGCTCCGGGGGCTGCTGGAGGAACCCTTGGGGCATCCGATCCCCGTCGTCCCGGTCACGATGCTCCCGACCGACAGCCCCGGCAATCGGCAGGGGGCACTCCTCCATAACCTGGAGGGTATTCGTGAGAAGCTCTCCGGCGTCGAGCGCATCCACCTGATCGGCCACAGCACGGGCGGCGTCGATGCCCAACTGCTCGCCTGTACGAAGTCCTTTGACGGCCGCGCCTGGGACAGGAAGGCGAACGCCGTTCGCAAGAAGATCAAGTCGGTCGTGACGATCTCAGCCCCGCACTACGGGACGGGGCTGGCCGATAGCCGGCTCGCCCGCTGGGGCGAGAACCCGCTGCTGCACCCGACCGCCATCCTCCCTGAGGCCCGAACCCTGATCGACCTGTTGCTCCTCGTCCCCCGCGACCTCGCCGCCGCCGCTGGGTTCGAGTTCGCCGCCCCGAACGACGTGATCAAGTTCATGTGGCAGATCGCCAGGAGCCGCGACCTCATCGAAAACCTCACGCCCGAGCGGATGGAGGCAGTGCGCGCCCGGCTCTCCTCGGACCCGGAGATCGCGCTCACCTGCT
>WNFQ01012083.1_pt1 | contig 10402 bp, 10 predicted proteins | sample 5400171 | NCBI WGS metagenome assembly WNFQ01 (sample SAMN13153356, study PRJNA577476) | soil metagenome | isolation source: 20 cm soil under Madrone tree | place: USA:California | collected 2016-06-14 | reverse complement strand
GAGGGACTTGCTTTGCCGACAGTAGATATTAGTATTCGAGGAAATTTGCAGCGGCGAGATGGCGATTGAGCGGAGCGACCGACCGCGAGCGGATTGTTCTGTTAGCGTATTGGCGCTATTGTGCATTCGCATAACTCCTTTGCAGCAATTGCACTGGGCCGCTATCCCTCCCTCGATCGAGAGCGATCGAGGGAGGGTAGCCAATGACGGTTACTCAGCGGCTGGTTTGACATCGAGACCAATCGCCCGCGCCAGCCCCTCGCCATATGCCGGATCGGCGCGAAAACAATTGGCGATGTGGCGCTCCTTGATGTGCAAGCGCGCATCGCCCATCGCGCGGGCTGTGTTCTCGAACAACGCCTGCTGCTGCGCCGGCGTCATCGGCGGCTCGGCGAAGTCGGGCTGGTTGTCCCACAGCCCGGCGCTGTTAGGGTTGAAGCTGGTGGTGCCGCCGAGATTGCCGTCGACCCGCATCTGCCCGTCGCGGTGGTAGCTCATGACCGGGCATTTCGGCGCGTTGACCGGGATCTGGTAGAAGTTGACGCCGAGGCGGTAACGAACCGTGTCGTTGTACGAGAACAGGCGCGCCTGCAGCATCCGATCCGGAGAGAAGCTGATGCCGGGGACGACGTTCGACGGCCCGAACGCCGCCTGCTCGACTTCGGCGAAATAGTTGTCCGGCCAGCGGTTGAGCTCCATCACGCCGACCTCGATCAGCGGGTACTCGGCCTTCGGCCAGACCTTGGTCAGGTCGAACGGGTTGTGCCGGTGCGTCTTCGCCTGCGCTTCGGTCATCACCTGGATGAAAAGCGTCCAGCGCGGGAAGTCGCCGGCTTCGATCGCATTGAAAAGGTCGCGGCCGTGGCTTTCGCGGTCCTTGGCAATGAGAGCTGCGGCTTCCTCATCGGTGAGATTCTGGATGCCTTGCTGGGTCCGGAAATGGAATTTGACCCAGACGCGTTCGTTCGCCGCATTGATCATCGAAAAGGTGTGGCTGCCGAAGAGGTGCATATTCCGGAAGCTCTTCGGGATGCCGCGGTCGGACATGACGACTGTGACCTGGTGCAGCGCTTCGGGCAGCAAGGTCCAGAAATCCCAGTTGTTGTCGGCGCTGCGCATCCCGGTGCGCGGGTCGCGCTTGATGGCGTGGTTGAGATCGGGAAAGCGCAGCGGATCGCGGAAGAAAAACACCGGCGTGTTGTTGCCGACAATGTCCCAGTTGCCTTCCTCGGTATAGAACTTGAGCGCGGTTCCGCGGATGTCACGCTCGGCGTCGGCGGCACCACGCTCGCCGGCGACGGTCGAGAAGCGGGCGAACATCGGGGTCTGCTTGCCGATCTCGGAGAAGATCTTCGCCTTCGTAAAGCGCGTGATGTCGTGTGTCACGGTGAAGGTGCCGTGGGCGCCCCAGCCCTTGGCATGCATGCGGCGCTCGGGGATCACCTCGCGGTCGAAATGCGCCAGCTTCTCGATCAGCCAAATGTCCTGCAGCAGTGCCGGGCCGCGCGGACCGGCGGTCAAGATGTTGGTGTTGTCGGCGACCGGCGCGCCGGCTTCGTTGGTGAAAACCTTCTTTGCAGACATGAGGAACTCCCTAGGTTGTATGGATGCTGGGTGGGGCGCGGATGTGCCTAGCCGGGCCAGGCAGAGGCGCGGATCACGCGGCAGAAATTCTCGGGCCGGAAGGAGGGATCCTTGTCGGCGAGCACGTCGGCGTTGACAGTGCCAAAGGTCGTCTCGGGCTTGCGGTGGAAGCCGTCGTAAAAGGCCTGGATGATCTCTTCCTTGAAGCGTCCGGGGCGCGGGTGTGCGCGGACCACCGCTTCGCGCTCGGCGTCCGCGAACTCGGAAAAAGCGATGCCGAGCACGTCCATCTCGACGCCGGCGGTAACGAGCGCGATGACGGGATGCATGTGCTGTGGGATGCCGGGTGTGGTGTGCAGCGCGATCGCGGTCCAGACCGTCTCGATCTCGTGCTCTGCTATGCCGTGGCTGCGGAGGAAGTCACGGGCACCATTGGCGCTGTCGACCTCGAAACGCTCATGCGCGCTTGCATGCTTGGGGGTGAGGCCCATGTCATGGAACATGGCGCCGGCGTAAAGGAGCTCGGGATCGAAGCGAAGCCCGCGGCGCTTTCCAGTGAGCGCGCCCCAGTAATAGACGCGGCTCGAGTGATGGAAGAGCAACGGAGGCTCGGTATCCCTGACCAACTCGGTCACTTCCCGTGCCAGTTTGCTGTCAGGAATGACAACACCCGCTACTGAACCGGGCATTGCATTGCTGGCGAATGATGTTGCTGACGTCATAGATCACTCCCGCAAGAAATCTATTCAAGTGCGATTGGTGTGTGCAGACTGATGACCCCTGAGCGACGCGGTGATTTAGAGAGCTGTTCTTTCACTCGGCGGGCACGACTTCGTCCTGGGTCGGCACCGACAGGGACGCCATCGTTTCGAACACGCCGTCGCGCCGGATCAGCGCATGGAGTAGCGCCGCCGCGACATGCATCAGGACCAGGGCGAAAAACGCGAAAGCCAGGTAGAAATGCGCGTCCCAGAGCCAGGTATGCAGACTGTCGCTCTGCGGCAGGATTTGGGGAAGGTAGATGCCCCCGAAAACCACGACCGGATAGGCGGCGGCCGCCAGCATGGCCCAGCCGAGCAGCGGCATGCCGATCATCAGGGCATAAAGCGCGTAATGCGACAGGTGCGCCGCGAGCTTCATCGGCTCGGGCAGGTCAGCCGGCAGCGCTGGCGCGCCGTAGCGCAGACGTACTGCCAACCGGATCAGCGCGAGCACCAGAATGGCGATGCCGAGCGATTTGTGAACCGCAACGAGCGGCAGGTATTTCGGCATGGTCGTGGACACCATGCCAACGCCGATAAAGAGCATCGCCAGGATGCCGATGGCCATGAGCCAGTGCAGCAGGCGCTGCAGCGGGGTGAAGCGTTGGTCGACGCCGATCATGGCTTGGTGTCCGTTGCAGTTCGGGGATAATCCTTGGCCTCCGCCGTGCGCAGGTCATATGACCTGGTATAGGCGGCCGACCGTGCTGCAGGGAACGGGTCGTCCGATACCTGGATGCCGGTCGGCAGGACGGTCGGATCAAAGTTGATGTCGCGGCACGGGCCACCCCGCTCGGCCTCGACCTTTTGCGCGACGAGCGTGCCGACCTCGACGGTGCGGCGGTCTCCTGGCCAGGCCTTGCTGGGGTCCGCGGTGGGATCTCCCGGATTGGCGATCGTCACCACCATGGACCAGCGTTGCGGCGCGCCGGTCACGCGTTCGGTGATCTCCTGTTCGAGGAAGTCGGGGCCGCGCTTGGCGAGATCATCGGGCGAGATCGGGACCGACTGCGCCGCCGGCAACAGCGACCAGCGCACCACATGCTCCGCGCCGGAATTGTCGACGAAGACGAAGCTGTTGAGGCTGTTGTACCGATCTTCCGCGTAACTGCCGGTCCACGGCGCGTTCTTGGCCCAATCGCCGAACGGTGCGAACTCCGGATGCGCCGCAACGAAATTCTTCATCGCAATCGGGTCCTTGCTCGCCGACGCGAGCAGCAGCTCGTAGAAGCCTTGCGGCGTCGAGACCGGGAAGACGGGGGGATCGATCATGGCGCTGCGCCAATCCTGTCCGTCCGGCGTTGCGATGCTTATCCCCAGGCCCCGTACGCGGACCGTCGCATCCGGCGCGTTCGGATCGGCGGTACCAAGATTGAAGCGCCCGAGCACCGGATACTGCCCGCGGGCGAAAACCCGGGCCCGCGACAGCTCGGACCCGGCTCCGTTTGCTTCGAACACGCCGGTAAAACAGATGCCCTTGGCATGGTTGCGGCGATGGCCGAGCGCCGGCCCGGTGGGCGGCGCCAGTGCCGCCAACAGTCTCCTCGGCGTGAGACGCTCAGACGAAAACCATCCTGCCGTATAGGCAAAGGCAGCGGCGCCGGCGCCAATGACGATGGCGATCAGCGCCAGTGATCCCAGCGGAGATCGGTGGGGCTCTAGCATTCAGACCTCATTGTTACAGTCAACGGGCCTTCGGGGCCCCCAGAGGCGGGCAACGACTGCGTTGCCGCGTTTCTATACCGGCCCATGTTGTGGAACATCGCACCGGCGTAAAGCAGCTCGGCGCGCCCCAGTAATAGACGCGGCTCGAGTGATGGAACAGCAGTGGGGACTCCGTATCCCTGACCACTTCAGTTACTTCACGTGCCAGTTTGCTGTCAGGAATGACAATACCCGCTATTGCGTTGGGCGCCGCATAGCTTGCGGATGAGGTGACTACCGTCATAACTAATTACTCCTGATCCGGTTGCCTGTTGCCGCGTAGATCGCATTGCGGACCACGCGCCCTCGGCGGCGCCCCTCGGCAAATATCGTGGCGATTCAATCCCTGCCGTCAGCCCAACCGCACAGCTTCGCGCAGGAACCACGCGCGGCCCTGGGCTTCGTCGATCCACACCTCGATCAGGCTGGCGCTGGCAACGTCGCCCTGCTCGTCGCAGAGCGTATGTAATTTTAGCATCTCTTCGGTGAGGCGTTGATTGTCTTGCAGCAGCTCCTTCAGCATGTCGCGCGGCGCAACCTCGTCGGCATTGTTGTCCTCGATATGCTGGAGCCGGCTGATGTGGCCGATCGACTTGACGGTCTGGGCGCCGAGTTTCCGGACGCGCTCGGCAATGGTGTCCGTCGTGGCTAAGATTTGCGTCGCCTGCTCGTCGAGCAGCAGATGGTAATCACGGAAATGCGGACCCGACACGTGCCAATGGAAGTTCTTGGTTTTGAGATAGACGGCGAACATGTCGGCCAGCAATGCGGTGAGCCCGACAGGGATGTCGGCACGGTTTGCGCCGCGCGGATCTTGGCGGCGGTCGGCTTGGGTGTGCATGGTCATTGGGGGTCCTCCGTTGGCTCCGTTGGCTCTACACCACGGAATCTGGTCTCGTCGTCATCTCTGGCCCGGTTAATCTTTGTAAAATCGTGTCACGGGTGCTTTGGGATTTCCAACGCGCGGTCAGCGAAGGAGCTTTTGCGCAGTTTCGGCAATTTTGCGCCCCTGGTAGCGCGCGCCTTGCAGTTCGTTCGCTGTGGGCCAGCGTGAGCCGTCGCTCCCAGTGATTGTCGTCGCGCCGTAGGGCGAACCGCCGGTGATCTCGTCGAGCGTCATCTGGCCGGCATGGCCATAGTCCAAACCCACGATCACCATTCCGAAGTGCAGCAGGTTGGTGATGATCGAGAAGAGGGTGGTCTCCTGGCCGCCATGCTGGGTTGCGGTCGAGGTGAAGGCGCCGCCGACCTTGCCGTGCAAGGCTCCACGCATCCAAAGCCCGCCTGCCTGATCAAGGAAGTTGGCCATCTGCGAGTTGAGACGGCCGAACCGCGTGCCGGCGCCCACAATGATGGCGTCGTAATTGGCGAGGTCTTCGACCGTTGCCACCGGGGCGGCCTGGTCGAACTTGTAGTGCGCCCTGCGAGCGATCTCCTCGGGGACCAGCTCAGGCACACGCTTGATGTCGACCTCTGCGCCGGCTCCGCGTGCGCCTTCGGCCACCGCATTGGCCATCGCTTCGATATGGCCATAAGCGGAATAGTAGAGCACCAGTACCTTGGTCATCTTTATTTCCTACAAGCTAAGCCTTCAACAGCTGCGGATCGACCGGCAGTGCCCGGATCCGTTTGCCGGTTGCCGCGTAGATCGCGTTGCAGATCGCCGGCGCGGTCGGCGGCACACCCGGCTCACCGACGCCGCCCGGCAGATGCGTGTTTTCGACGAAATAGACGTGGGTCTCCGGCGTGATGTCGATGCGCGGGACCAGGTAATCGGTATAATTGCTTTGCTCGACGCTGCCGTTTTTCACGGTTATGTTGCTGTACAGCGCATTGCCGATGCTCATGATCGCGGCACCCTCCAGTTGCGCGCGCACCCGATCGGGGTTGACGATCGTGCCGCAATCGATCGCCATATCGAGCCGCGGGATCGTGACCTGGCCGTCATTGCCGACGGCGACATGCGCGACGACGGCCACATAGCTCAAGAAGCTGCGATGGACGGCGATGCCGCGACCTTGCCTCGGCGGCAGCTTCTCACCCCAATTGCTGTTCGCGGCGACGAGGTCGACGACGCCGCGCAAGCGTCCGGTGTCGATCAGGTACTGATCGGCGATCCCGGGCGCGAGCTGGTCGACGCCGTAATTCGGATAATCGACGACGACGCCCAGCGCCTTCAAGTCGAGGATGCGCGGCGGTCCGAGCAGCTCTCGCAGATATTCGACCGGGTCCTTGCCCGCCGCGGCGGCGAGCTCGTCGACGAAGGAGCAGACGGCAAAGGCGTGCGGGATGTTGTAGACCGAGCGGTACCAGCCGATCCGCACATGGTTTGCCACGGCGCCGTTCTCGGAGCGCACATTGGGAATGTCGTAGGGCATGTCGACCACACCCTGGCCCAGCTCGCCGCCGCTGCCGTAAACGACATCCGGCTGGAATGTCGCCTCGATTGCGGGGAACACGGTGCGATGCAGCCACGCATTGGCACGGCCGTCCTGGTCGAGTGCGGCTTCGAGGTGCTGCGCGCAGACCGCGTGGTAATAGTCGTGCTGGATGTCATCCTCGCGGGTCCACGTTACTTTGACCGGGCCGCCGACCATGCGCGACAGCAGGGCGGCTTCGGCGACATAGTCCGGCTTTGACTTACGGCCAAAGCCGCCGCCGAGCAGGGTCACATTGACGGTGACGTTCGCTTCGTTGATGCCGAGGACCTGAGCGACGGTCTGGCGCACCTGCGTCGGGTTCTGCGTCGGCGACCAGGTCTCGCAGGTATTGCCGACCCAGTGCGCCACAGCATTGGGCACCTCCATCTGGGCATGCGCCAGATGAGGGACAAAATAGTCGGCGGTTACGCGCTTGGCGGCTGATGCCAGCGCACCGTCGACATCGCCGTGGTTGCGCACGACCTTGCCCGGCTCCTTGGCCGTTGCTTCGAGCTCGGCGCGGTAGGCAGCGCTATCGTGACCGGCATTTGGCCCGTAATCCCACTCGATCTTGAGGCGCTGGCGGCCCTGCTGCGCCGACCAGGTGTTGTTGGCGATTACCGCGATGCCGCCCAATGGCTTGAACCCCGAGGGCATCGGGGTCGCGGGGATCTCGACGACCCGCTCGACACCGGCAACCGACAGCGCGTCCTTGGGGTCGAAGGATTTGACCTTGCCACCGTAGACCGGGCAGCGCTCGATCGAGGCATATTTCATACCCGGGAGCGTCAAATCGATGCCATAGGTCGCGCGACCGCGGACGATGTCCTTGAGGTCGACGATCGCGTGCGGTTTGCCGATATAGCGCCAGTCCTTTCGGTCTTTGAGCCGCACCTGGCTCGACGGCGGCACCGGCATCATCGCCGCGATTTTCGCGAGGTCGCCATAGGCGAGCTTGCGGCCGCTTGAAGCGTGCACGACGAAACCGTTCTGAGCCTGGCAGTCGCCGGCCGGAATGTCCCAGGTCTGGGCTGCGGCGGTTTCAAGCATCTGGCGTGCGGTGGCGCCGGCCATCCGCATCGGCCCAAAGAATTGCCACGTGCTGCGCGACCCGTCGGTGTTCTGGTCGCCGTATTTCGGATCGCCCTGTCCCTGGACAACCTTGACGCGGTTCCAGTCGGCCTCGAGCTCATCGGCCAGCACCAATGGCAAATCGGTTTTGATGCCGGTGCCCATCTCGGAGCGGCTGGCGACGATGGTCACAAGTCCCGTGCCGTCAATGGAAAGAAAGGCATTGGGTTGAAATGGCGGCATTTCGGCCGCCTCGGCAAAGGGGAGCTTGCGAAACCCGACATGAAAGCCGAGAACGAGCCCCGAGGTGGCGGCGGTGCCTTTGAGTACATCCCGCCGGCTGAGATTGGTGATGACAGTCATCCCACCCTCTCCGTTGCTGATTTGATGGCCTGCCGGATGCGCTGGTAGGTGCCGCATCGGCAGATGTTGCCCGACATCGCATCGACGATCTGCTGATCGCTCGGCTTCGGCGTCTGTTTGATCAGCGCTGCGGCCTGCATGATTTGACCGGCCTGGCAATAACCGCACTGGGGGACGTTGTTCGCCTCCCAGGCAAGCTGGATTGGATGCGTGCCGTCAGCGCTGAGGCCCTCGATCGTGACGATCTCGTGCCCCTGCGCGTCGGCTAAGGTGGTCAGGCAGGAACGAACCGCCTCTCCGTCGATATGGACAGTGCAAGCGCCGCAGGCGCCGACCCCGCAGCCGAATTTGGTTCCGGTCAGGCCGACGATGTCGCGAATGGCCCATAAGAGCGGCATTTGCGGATCGGCGTCGATAGTGTGCTCAACGCCGTTGATCTTGATCTGTGGCAAGGGAATTCTCCGGCGGAAATTCAGAATGTCGACTGAGCGGCCCGTGTCATTTCTTCAGCGTCTCGAGATAGGCGATTACGTTCTGTCGATCGCTTTCGCTGGGAAGATTGACAAACATTTTTGTCCCGTGAACGTCCCCGGCGGGGTTCGCCAGAAACTTGTCGAGCTCGGCGTCATCCCAAGTGATGTCAGCGTTCTTCATCGCGGGGGAAAAATTGAAGCCGGGAACCGTGCCGCTCTTGCTGCCGACAATGCCGGCCAGCGACGGTCCGATCTTGTTCTGGCCGGCCTCTGTCGCGTGGCACGTCGCGCAATGCGACGCGAAAACCTTCTGGCCGGCTCCGGGATCGCCGGCGGCGAGTGCCCTCGAAGAGCTGCCGAGAACACTCACTAGCACGAGAATTGCTTTGCCAGGGGGGAGTTTCATGTGGTGAATCTCGTCGTCAGCATTGCCGTGCACGCCCAAGCCATCTGCACTTCCCAGGGGCACGGGAGGCACAAACTGGCGTCGTTCGCATCGAGATAGTGGGTTCGGGTCCGCTCCGGTCCGAGTCAAATCGGGTTAAAACGGGTAAAGGCGCGGCGAAATAGTGTCCGCGTCTACCTTGTCAAAATGACCCCCTGGTCGCCTTCTCAGTGTCGAGGCCGCGCTCGCGCTCGGCAGTTCCGTTCGGAAAGCCGGTCATCTGGGGTATGCTGGTCTAAGCTGCGGTCGCGGCGGTTTCGGGAGATACCGTTGCTCGTCGATTTTGGCGCCCGCCGCATATAGAAGCTGGGCGTACGGCTACGGCAGGCCTACGCCGGCCTCGACCGCAGCGATCTCGGGTTCCACCTCCTGGGTGGGCGGGCCTACACTCTCCTCACGCTCTTCAATCACGACATGACGCCTCGCCAGGAGGACATCCCGCTGACGATCGACGGGCAATACGTTGTCAGGTTCACCTAGACGCGGAACCCGCAGTTCAGGGTGGTCCAGGATCTCGACAAGTCGGTGTCGGTCGGCTTCTCATTGGAAAGTCCGCAGGCCTGCTCTTCAACAGGCCGAACGCGCCATTGGTGCCGACGACCGTCGGCAACCCCTGAGGAAATCACCTCAACCCGTTGGCCCAATATTCGACCGACATTGCGCCGGATACGGTGGCGAAGATCGCCGTCGAGCCCGGCTGGGGCCATTATGAGCTCTATGGCATCGGTCGCCTGTTTCGCAGCCGCGCCGCGTTCGCGAACCGGACGAAGGCGGGCACTGTCCACCGAAGGATTTGCGATATTATCGTATAGGTTGTCATATACGCATGTAAATATTGATAATCTCGCCCGGACCGTATATTCTCCAATCCGCTATCCAAGGCTGCGAGTTGCGGCTTGGACCCTGGGCCAGACCTCGGTGCCGAGTTTGACGATCGTCTCCTCGATCATGCCGGCTTCGGTAGCAACCGGCCGCGCGATAATCGAATCGGCGCCGGCCTCGCGTAGCGCGATCGCGTGCTCGGCGACCTCGTCGACGGTCCCGGCCAAGGTGAAGGCGTCGACATGGCGGTCGGTGACCAGTGGCACGAGCGGCAGGTAGGGCGTCACCCCGGCAGCGTAGTTTGCACCGGCGACCTGGGCCACCGCCTCTGCCGGAAGTGTCAGCCCTTGCGCAGCGGCGGTGCGGGATCTTAAGCGGCCAGCGCCAAGATACCGGGCGACGGCCGGGCGGACTGCCTTACGCGCGACGCGGCCGTCTGCAGCGATGCAAGTATTGAGGCGGGCGATGATCCGGATCGCCTGCGGATCGCGGCCGGCTTTGCGCGCGGCACCTTCGACGGCGGCGCGGAACGCGCGAACCTCCGCTGCCGAAGCGCAGGCCTCCATGATCACACCGTCGGCGATTTCCGACGCCACCCGCTGTCCGAGCGGTCCGTTGCCCGCGACGTAGACCGGTATCGCGGGACGAAGCGGCGAGAAGCTCAACCGGCCATGATGGAACGCGACGACCTCACCGTCGATGTCGACGGTCTCGCCGCGCAGTAGCGCTCGGATCAGCTCGATCGTTTCGCGCATCGCC
>WNFQ01004262.1_pt1 | contig 10403 bp, 7 predicted proteins | sample 5400171 | NCBI WGS metagenome assembly WNFQ01 (sample SAMN13153356, study PRJNA577476) | soil metagenome | isolation source: 20 cm soil under Madrone tree | place: USA:California | collected 2016-06-14 | reverse complement strand
AAACCTGCTCCTCGTCTTCGGCGGCGTGGCGTTGCTGGCGGTCCTGGCCGGCGCGGTCTTCGCCCATCAGATCACCAAGCCGGTCATCCAGGTCGTCCGCGTCGCCGAGCGCGTCGGGCAGGGCGACCTGTCCAGACTGGTGGCCGTGAAGTCACGCGACGAGATCGGGCAGCTCGCCAACACGTTCAACGACACCGTCGTGCGCCTGCGTTCGCTGGTCCAGACCGAGACGGAGCGCGACGAAGAGCGGCACAAGCGGGAGGAGCTCCAGCGCAACATCACGCGCTTCCTCGACACCGCGACCGAGATCGCTCAGGGGGATCTGACCAAGCGCGGTCAGGTCACCTCCGACGTCCTGGGCAGCGTCGTCGACGCCATCAACGTGATGGTCGGCGAGCTGGCGATCGTCATCAACGACGTGCGCGCCGCCGCGCATCAAGTCTTGACGAGCGCCACCGAGATGATCGGCGCGATGGAGGCGACGGCCGGCGGCGCTCAGACGCAGTCGCGGGAAGCCGTCGGCGTGAGCGACGCGATGGAGGGACTGAGCCGCTCGATGCGGCGAGTGGCCGAGAACGCGGAAGCCTCCGCGGCCGCCGCCAAGCTGACGCTCGACTCCGCCACGAAGGGCGAGCACGCCGTGCGCGCCAGTCTCTCCGGCATGCAGCGCATCCGGGGCGAGGTGCAGGGGATCTCGAAGAAGGTCAAGAGCCTGGCGGACCGCTCGCTCGAGATCTCCGAGATCGTGAACACGATCGAGGACATCGCGTCGCAGACGAATCTGCTGGCGCTCAACGCCGCCATCGAAGCGGCGGGCGCCGGCGAGTCGGGCCTGCGCTTCGCGGTCGTGGCCGAGGAGGTCCGCAAGCTGGCCGAGCGATCCGGCAAGGCCGCCAAGGACATCGTCGTGCTGATCAAGTCGGTGCAGGCCGAGACGCAGCAGGCGGTCGTGGCCATGGAAGAAGGCACGCGCGAAGTGGAGGCGGGCTTCAAGGTCACCGTCGAGGCCGGCGAGCAGTTGCACCAGATCGGCGAGATCTCGCAGAAGTCCGCGGCGCTGGCGCTGGAGATCTCGGAGGCGACCCGGGAGCAGGTGCGCGGGGTCGAGGGCGGCACCGTCGCGGTCCAATCCATCGCGGGCGTGGCGGTCGAGACCGAGAAGGCCGTTCTCGAGACGCGCAAGACGATGGACCAGGTGGTTCGGGTGGCCGAGGCCCTCACCGCCAGCCTCGCGCGCTTCAAACTCGCGACCTAGGCTCCCGATCGACTGGAGGTAGCGCGTGGCTGACGGCGACCGGCAGTTTCTCCTGAGTGTCTTCCTGATGGAGGCGTGGGATACCCTCGCCGCCGTCGAGGACGGCCTCGCCACGCTCAGACACGCCGATGATCCCACGGCGGTGACCGAGCATCTGGCGGTGGTGACTCACCGCCTCCGCGGCTCCGCGGCCCTCAGCGGGTTTCCCCAGGTGGCGGGCCTCGCCGCCGCGATGGAGGAGGCGGTCGAGCGAATGGCCGCGACGCCGCCCGCCGCCGACCGCCGCTCGCTCGGGGCGCTGAGCGACATGGTGTTCTGGCTCAAGACGGCGCTCGACGTCATCGGTGAGACGGGTGTCGAGGACGCCGAAGCGATCGCGGAATCGCTCGCGGGCCTGGTCCCGCCGACACCCCACGCGCCCGCCGACGAGACGGCGCGGCGGCTCGCCGAGCTAGATCGCTTCTTCTCCGACCAGGGGGACGTCCTCGAGTACTTCGTTCCGGAGGCGATCGAGCATCTCGAAGCGATGGCGCAATCGCTGGTCGCGCTCGAAGGCGAGGGCTCGACCGAGTCCGAGATCGCGGCGCTGTTCCGGGCGGTCCACACGCTCAAGGGCGCCGCCTACACCGTCGGCTGCGGGATGATCGGCGATCTCGCGCATCGGGTCGAGGACATGCTCGGCGAGATCCGCGAGCAGCAGCGCCCGCTGGATCGGGGAGCGATCGAGACCGTCTTCGCCGGCCTCGATGCCCTTCGACTCCTCGTGCGGAGCGGGGAGGACCGCGCCGACACGCGCGCCACCGCCTACGAGAGGGCGATGGCGCTGCTCGACGCCTTGCCGGCGGTCGGCGCCACGACCACGCTCGTGGCGCAGTCCAGCGCCGAGTCGGACGCCGATCGAATCGCCGAGCCGCGCGCGGAGGATGCGGCGACGGGGAGTGCCGCCGCGAGCCAGCCGTCCGTGAGCGAGGCGCCCGAGCGACTCGCGCCGGCGGTCGCCGCCGAGCGCGTCGCGCGTGCCCCCGAGCCCGTCACGCGCGGGTCAGAGCGAGGCCGCTCGTCCCGCGAGGCGGTGTCGCGGCGAGTGCGTCCGAGCATCCGCGTCAGCCTCGATCGACTGGACGCGCTGATGAATCTGGTCGGCGAGCTGGTGATCACGCGAAGCCGACTGGACCGCCACCTGGCCCAGCTGGATCAGGCCGGCGAGCTCCTGTCCTTCACGCAATCTCGCATGACCCAGACCGTCGCCGAGTTCGAGTCGAAGTACGCCGACCGGCTGGTGCCGCCAGTGCGCTCGTCCGGCGGCGGCTCGAGCGATCCGGACGCTTCGCCACTGGGCGAATTCTTCGAAGAGCTCGAGTTCGACCGCTACGACGACTTCAATCTTCTGGCCCGGCGTGTCGGCGAAATCTCCAGCGACCTCACCGAGATCCAGCACGAGTTCACCTCCCTCGTGCGTGTCGTCCGCGAGGACGCCGGTGGCGTCCAGCGGCTCAGCGGCGAGCTGCGCGGCCAGATCACCCGCGCGCGCATGGTGCCGGTCGGCCGTCTCTTCGCCCCGTTCGTGAGAATGGTGCGGGATGGCTCACGGGCCGCCGGCAAGAGTGTGGTCCTCGAGGTCCGCGGCGAGACCGTCGAGATGGACACCACCATCGTCGAGCTCATGGCCGATCCGCTCATCCACCTCGTTCGCAACGCCATCGCCCACGGCATCGAGCCCGAGGAGGTGCGACGCCGCAGCGGCAAGCCTCCCCAGGGCACGATCCATCTCGGCGCCGCCCACAAGGGCGGATCGATCTACATCGAGGTGGCGGACGACGGCCGGGGCATCGACGTCGAGGCGGTCAGGGAAGCGGCGCGGCGCAGCGGCTTCGTCACGGCCGAGACTCTGGCGCGGCTCGGGGAGCGCGACATTCTCGATCTGATCTTCCTGCCCGGCCTCACCACCGCCACGTCGGTGACCCCCGCGGCGGGCCGCGGCGTCGGCATGGACGTCGTGCGCTCGAACGTCGGCCGCCTCGGGGGCGAGGTCGAGGTACAGACAGAGGCCGGGCGCGGCACGCGCTTCAGGATTCGTCTACCGCTGACCGTCGCCATTGCCGACGCACTCATGGTGAACGTGGGGCAACAAACCCTGGCGATTCCCGTCCCCGCCGTGAAGCGCGCGATGAACGTGCGTCCGGAGGAGATCCGGACCCTAGACGGCGTCGCGTCGATCGAGATCGAGGGCGAGAGCGTGGATCTCGTGCGACTCGATCGCGTGCTCCGGATACCGGGCTACGAGACCGACGGGCCGCTGTCGGTCGTGGTGCTTCGCACCGGCCGCAAGACGCTCGCCGTGGTCGTGGACGAGTTCTTGAGCAAGGAAGAAATCGTCATCAAGAATCTCGGCGCCTTCCTGCAGGGTATCGGGCCCTTCGCGGGCGCGACGGTAACCGGACAAGGTCAAGTCGTCCTGCTCCTCGACTCGCTGAAGCTGCTCGAGATGAGTGCGGTGTCGGGGTGGCCCCATCCCGTCGAGTTGCGCCGCGAGCTCGAGGCCATCGCCGCGCCGGCCGCCGAGGCCAAGCGTCGTGTCCTGTTGGTCGACGACTCGGTCAGCGTTCGCAAGTTCGTCGGCGGGATGCTCGAGCGAGCGGGTTTCCATGTCGTCACCGCGCGAGACGGCGCCCAGGCGCTGCAGCAGCTCTCGGAGCAGTCGGTCGACGTCATCGTCACGGATCTCGAGATGCCGCGTCTGAACGGCTATGAGCTGATCCGCGACCTCCACCGCGAGCCGACCACGTGCGACCTGCCCGTGGTCGTCCTGACCACGCGGGCCGGCGCCAAACACGTGAACCTCGCGCGCGACCTCGGCGTGGCGCACTACGCCGCCAAGCCGGTCGACGAGGCGAGCTTCATCCAGTTGATCGAGTCGCTCGCGGCCGCGACGCCGGCGCGGGCGGGAGCTTGAGGTCGCCGTGCCTCGAGTGCTCCTGATCGATTCGGACCGGACGGTGCTCGCGGCGATGCAGGCGGCGCTCACGCAGGGTGGCTTCAACGACGTGCTGGCCGTGACCAGCGGCTCTTTCGCGCTGACGATGCTCGAGCGCAACCGGCCGGATCTCATCGTGAGCCGCGTGGGCCTGCCGGACATCGACGGCTACGAGCTCTGCTCAATCGTCCGGAAGGATCCCCTGATGACCGGCGTGCTGTTCCTCTTGCTGGCGAGTCCCGGCGACGAGGTCGCCGCGACCATGCTCGAGGACAAGCCGGACCAGACGCTCGCCGGCGACTTGCCGCTCACCGCGATCGTCTCGGAGGTGGCCAAGCTCCTCAAGGGCGGCGCGCAGCCGCCCGTCGCTGCGAGCGAGCCCCCGGCGTCCGCCGCCGCGCCCGACGGCGCCAATGGCCTGCGCGGATCGCTCACGGTGATGGAGCTGCCAGATATCACGCAGGCGATCGCGCTCGGGAACAAGACCGGCCAGCTCGTGGTGACTTTGCCATCGGGGCGCGGCGCCGTCTTCTTCGACCACGGAAAGGCCGTGCACGCGGAGTTCTTCGGGCTCATCGGCGAGACGGCCTTCGCGGCCTTGCTGGTGGCGGCGCACGGTGAGGCCCGCGGGAACTTCGCGTTCAATCCACTCGAGGCGACGGCGGTCAAAGGCGCGAAGACGATTCACCGCGATCTCAAGCAGCTTCTGCTCAGCGCCGCCGCTGAAATCGACGAGGGCCGCGCAGACGCGGCCTGGCTCCCATCTCCTAGGAGGACGTGATGCAGAAGGTCCTCGTGGTAGACGACAGCTTGAGCGTGCGGAAGGTCGTCGAGAAGGCGCTCGAGCGTCGTGGGCTTCAAGTGCTCGCCGCCGCGTCCGGCGCCGAGGCGATCCAGATGATCGAGCGCGACCGGCCCGACGTCGTGATCTGTGACGTGATTCTGCCGGACATGGACGGCTATCAGATCTGCCAGTATGTGCGGACCCATCCCGCCGTCGGCGCGACGCCGGTACTCCTGATCTCCGGGATCGACAACGGCACGGTCCAGGCGCGGGCCGCCGAGGTGCGATCCAACGAGGTGATGTTCAAGCCGTTCGGCGTCGACGAGCTCGTGCGGAAGATCGACAGCCTGCTCGCCCCGAGCTCAAACGAAACGAAGAAGGAGGCGGCCTCCGCGGCCACGCCCGCGCGGGTATCCACATCCGCGTGGACGGCGCCCGTGCCCGCGGCGAACGGACCGTCCTCGGCGTCAACTACGCCCGCGGTGTGCGACCAGGGCGTCAAGCAGCGGCTACAGGCGCTCGCCCGCACGCCGGGTATCCGCTTCGTCGTGCTGACCGATCGCGAAGGGTTCCTGATCGAGACCGCCGGCGACTTCGCACCCGACGCTGACGAGGTGGCCGGCGCGCTGGCCTCGTGCCTGGCGGAGGCGTCCGATGGGATCGGACGCGAGCTCGGCCAAGGGCGGCTGGTTGGGACGATCCTCGAGTACGAATCCGGCACTCTGCTGCTGCACGGTGTCGGGCCCTCGGCGCTGCTGGCAGTGCTCGTCGGCGATCAGAGTGCTTTGGGCAAGGTGCGCTACTACGTGAGGAAAGAAGTGCCGGAGCTCGTGCGGGCGCTTTGATGGCGTTGCCACGCTCCTCGCGGGTAAGGTTGGTCTGGGGCCTCGAGCTCGCGCTCGGTCTCGAGCTCTACGCCTGCGCGGTGCTAGCCCTTCACGCCCGCGGCCTCCGCGCCACACCGCTGGAAGCCTCGCCAGCGCTCGTGCTGCCGGCTCTGCTGATCCCGCCAGTGTTCTACGTGCTCGTCGGGCTCGTCAGCGTGCGCCCGCGCTCGATCCTTTCAATACTCGGCGCGGCGGTCACGATGTGCGGGCTTCACGCGCTGCTCGTGGCGGCGACCGGCGCGCTCTTCATGATCCCAGACCTTCTCGACTACGGCGGCGCGGTCGCGTTCGCGCTTTGGGGCTCGCCGGCGGTGACTCTGCTCCAGTTGACGGCGGCGCCGCTGGTGTTCACTCGCCTCAAGCCGCTCTTGTCACCCCGCGCGGCTCGCGGTGAGGGGCGAACGGTCCTCGCTCAGCGCCGTGCCGACGCGCCGCCGATCCTCGGGACGCTCCCGCCACTCGGGGGGCCGAACGCGGATTCGGCCGCCGCCACCCGTGCGGCGATCGCGCGGCAGCGTGAGCGGGCCGCCGCGGCACAGGCTCCCGCTCGACCGCCAGCGGCGCCAACAGGCGTCGCCGCGTCGGCGATCGCGGCGTCAGCCGCGCCGACCAGCCCGCTCGTCTTGTCACCCGCGCCCGCTGACCAGGCGCTCACGCCGTCGCCTTCAACCCCGGTGGTCGTACCGCCACCGGCGATCGTCAAACCGTCCGTCGTGAAGGCGCCCGCGCCATCGCCGCCGCCCGTCGTGGAAGCCGGGACCCCGCGGCGCACGGTTCCCATGCCGGAGGATTCGAAGCCGAGCGTCACTCCTCCGAAGCGCGCGCTCGACTCGACTGAGCCGATGATTCGGGTGCCGCTCGTTCGTGTCGTCGACCAGCTCCCCGTCGAGATGTTCGCCCGAGGTCGCGAAGGCCTGAAAGACACGCTGCGGCCAGGCGTTGCACTGCTCGTGCCGCGAAACCTCTTGCTGCCGCATCTGGGCGAAGGGCTCGCGCCGGTGAAGTGGGAGGTCGTCGCCGACCAGTTCCCCATGGACGAGCTCGCGCTGACTCAGGAGGAGATCGCGGATCGCTTGCCCGACGGCTCTTTGCAGTTACCTCTCGACGAAGTAATACCGCAGATCCCGCCGGCATTGCTCGCGCTGCAGACGCCACCTGCCGACGTCGGCGACATCGAAGAGTTTCCCGCGCCGTTCAAGCCGCACGCTCCGGCGCCGTCCGAGGCGACTGCTACTGACGTGACAGACACGCCGGAACGGGACGTCGCGGAGGTCGAAGAGACGCGCGAGCCCCAGGCGGTCGACGAGATCGAACCCGACCAAGAGCCGGAGACCGAGACAGAACCAGAGCCTGAATTCGAGCTGGAGCCCGTTGTCTCAGCAGAACCTGAGCCCTTGACACCGGTCGGGCTGGCTGCGACCGCCGCCGAGCTTCTCACAGGGCCGGAGCCGGTCGCCGAGCTCGAACCCTCTGCTGACGCGGCGCCGGCGAACATGGGGGTTGTCAACGTCGCCGCCGCAAACGTAGCCCCCACGGCGGCGGAGCGAGCCGACGTGGCGGCGGGGAACGGCGGGAGCGAGCAAGCGCGACGCATCGCCATCTTGCTCGCGCCGCTACTGAATGGTCTCGGGATCGGCCAGCGAGACAGCGCGGGCATCACACTCATCGTGGCAGTCGCGCCGACCCTCAGCGAGGATTCCGTCGTGCGGGCGGCGTCGCGGATCGTGCCGTTCCTGGCCGACGCCCGTCTTCCCGAGCCGGTGACACAGGTTACGGTGACGGCGGCCGAGGCGACAGTCGTGCTGACCCCATTGGGGCCGCGAGACGCTGGCGCGATCCTCCTGACGGCGGTCGCCTCGCGCGCGTCATTGGCCTGGCTCGAGCGCCTCTCCCTGACCGCGGCGCGCGAAGCACAGCTCGAGACCGGCAACGGCAAGCATGCTGGACCGCCGCGTGAACTGGGCGCCGGAAGCGAGCTTCGCACCGTTAACGTTCCGACCGCCGTGCGCGAGCTGGCAGGCTCGCTGACGGCATTCGGTCCGGTGGCGCCGACTCTGGTGCGTGACCATGCGGGCGCGCTCAGCGCATATCTGTTCCTGCCGAGCTCACTCGACGCGCTACCGCTGGCGCGGTTCGCGTGCGATCTTCACCTCGCCCTCGACGGCGCCGAAGTTGGCCGAGTGGCGTCGGTCACCCTGAAGTTCGGCGCGCATCGTCTGGTCTTGCGGCCGATGGACGGCGCGGCGGGCAGCGTGACGATGCTGGTCGGCGTCGGGCGCATCGATCGACCGGGGCTCGCGCGTATCGAGCTCGACCGCGCCGCGACGCGCCTGGGCGCCCTGGTGCGGAGCTGAGCCGTGTCCGTCATCAACTACGCGAACCGGGTCATCGATTTCAAGATCGTCTACTACGGACCCGGCATGGCCGGAAAGACCGCCAACCTCGAGTACATCCATCGCAGCCTGCCGAACGCGAATCGCGGGAACATGATCTCGCTCGCAGCCGGCGACGACCGGACGATCTACTTCGACTTCCTGCCAGTGTCGGCGCTCACTGTGCGCGGATTCCAGACGCGCTTCCAGCTCTACACGGTGCCCGGCCAGGTCCAGTACGACGCCACGCGGAGGCTGGTCCTCCGTGGCGCCGACGGCCTCGTGTTCGTCGCCGACTCGCAGTTCGAGCGTCTGCGGGAAAACGTGGAGAGCCTGCGCAATCTGGAGACGAATCTCCGCGAGTACGAGTCGACGCTCGACGACATTCCGTACGTGCTCCAGTACAACAAGCGTGACCTGCCGAAGCTGGCGCCCGTGACCTACCTCGAGTTCGTCCTCAACCGCCGGGCCACCCGCGCGCCGTTCTTCGAGGCCTCGGCCATCGAGGGTAAGGGCGTCTTCGACACGCTCAACACCGTCTCGCGCATGGCGCTCGCCAGCGAGTTCGGCGGCAAGCGGGAGAGGCACGATGAAGCTTCGTAACACCGTCATTCAACAGCAGGACGCGACGCGGATTCACGAGATCCTGATGCGCTTCCTCGACGAATCAGGAGTGGAGCAGGCGCTCCTGATCGACCGCAGCGGTCAGCTCTTGGCGATGGACGGCGCCTCGGAGACGCTCGACACGGTGTCTATCTCGGCGCTGACGGCCGCCGCCTTCAGCTCCACCGCCGCGATGGCCCAACTGCTCGGCGAGCCAGAATTCAGCGTGCTCTTCCACGAGGGCACCAAGCGCTCGATCCACGTCTCGACCGTCGATGACGACGCGATCCTCCTCGCGATCTTCGACGGGCGCACGACGGTCGGCATGGTGCGGCTCTTCGCCGGCGAGGCCAGCCGCGCGGTCGGAGGGGTGCTCGGCGAAGCCCGCGCACGCCCGAAGGCCCTGGCGGAGTTCGCCGCTCCACTGAACGACACCGAGGCGCGCCCGGCCTGGACGCCGCCGAGCTGAGATGCGTCTGGTACGGGTCGGCGGAAGCTACGAGGGGAGCCGCGAGCAACGGCTCTGGGCGGCGCTCGTCGGGCTGATCGGGCTCGGAATCGGCGGGCTCGCGCTCGTCGTCTGCGACGCGGGCAGCGGGCTCTGTCATCCGACCCTGCTGCGCCTCGGCGCCGGGTTCGCCGCCATCGTGATCGCGCTTCGGCTCGGTCGACCCGTGATGCGGCTTCTGCGACGCGTGCGCAGCGGACGTCGCGGCGAGCGCCTGGTGGCCGATCTGCTCAGCGGCTTGCCGGACGACTACTGGCTCGTCAACGACGTGATTCTGGGATTGGCGCGCGGCACGATCGACCACGTGTTGATCGGACCGTGCGGGGTCGTGGTGATCGAGACCAAGCGGCTCGCGGGGCACATCCGATGCTGGGGCAACAACTGGTCCGTCAACGGATCGCGCCGGGCGGACATCAGCCTGCACGTCAACTCCGCGGCCTGCGCGATCCGGTATTTCCTCACCGAGCGACACCCGGACCTGGCGGCCTCAGTCCTGCGATGGGTGGAGTCGATCATCGTGTTCACCCACCCGCTCTGCCACGTCGAGGCGAGCGACGCGCCGGCGAAGGTCGTCCGCTACTCGCAGCTCTACCAGATGATTCTCGACCTGTCGCGCAAGCACCGGCTGGCGCCGCCGACGGCGAGCCAGCTCGCCCAGACCCTGGCGACGTCGCAGCGCCCTCGCGGCGCCGCCGTCGCCAAGCGCGACGCCCTCACATCCGGGTCTTGATCCGCTCGATCGCCTCTTCGGTCTGCGCGCGGGAGCCGAACGCGGTCAGCCGGAAGTAGCCCGCGCCGCCTGGGCCGAATCCGGCGCCCGGCGCGCCGACGACGTTCGCCTTCTCGAGCACCTTGTCGAAGAAATCCCACGACGCGACCGCCCGCGGCGTGCGGACCCAGATGTAGGGCGCGTTGCGCCCGCCATGGACGGTGAAGCCCGCGGCGGTCAGCCCGGCGCCGATGATCCGAGCATTCTCCATGTAGAAGTCGATCAGCGCCCGCACCTGCTTGTGCCCCTCG
>WNFQ01004261.1_pt1 | contig 10404 bp, 11 predicted proteins | sample 5400171 | NCBI WGS metagenome assembly WNFQ01 (sample SAMN13153356, study PRJNA577476) | soil metagenome | isolation source: 20 cm soil under Madrone tree | place: USA:California | collected 2016-06-14 | reverse complement strand
TAGCGAGTATGATGATGTCAACACGACGGATCAAAAGGTGCGAATGCGGTCTTGAACGCCTGCACATCAGTCTTGTCGGCCGCCTCGGACTGGAGACAATTCTTCCAGTCTATCCGCTCTTCCACTTTCAGCAGTGAAGCTAGAACTTTTCTATAAAAAAAACTACTTGAGCCATCACCAAGCAGAGCATACCGGATTTAGCCGCATACCTGCCGAATTGGACGCTAAATGGCAAACCTCGCCTCATTCGATGCACAAGTCTTCTCCCGCTAGGCAGCTCCACTCGAAAATAGCCCTCCCCGCCTTCGTCGCTGGGTGTGCCATCATCCTCCTCGTCGAAATTAATGCCATGTAGCCTGCCCTCATCCCGGAATGCGGACTCCACCCTGTTTTCAAGGGAAATTGGCACAGGAATGGCTTGAATATGCGCATGACCCCCTTTGGATGAAACACGCCCCACTTCGAAGAAGACAGCTGTCGCGCCATGTTTGGCATACAGTGTACGCAGCGCCGCCTGGTATCTGTGGGGTAATGACGCCTCAAACCACATTCACCGCACGCTTAGAGATGTACCTATTACATTCGGCAATTACTGGAGCACGTAGTTCTTCAGGAATCGAGTCGAGCGTTGCAACGTGAGCAATCGGCACAATGAGAACATGCCCTCCACCAGGAACTTTGAGAACATCGTTCTTCTCGTGCTGATCGGCACGGTGAGTTGGCACGAGTTGCCCTTTGGGGAAGGTAAGATAACATTCTCCGCCAACCGCAACTATGAGGTGCTTCGCTAAGGCGGGGTTAGACAAGCAGAACCAACATTCGTCTGGTCCAACCTCGAGAGCTCGTCGTTGGTAGTTACTGTCACTGGCATGTCTGTCCTTTACGACAGGGCAGTCCTCGATGTAGTGCAGTTCACTGCCACACGCCCGGCAGACATAACCTTCGCGTGGTTTGCGACCTCCAGTATCACCAACGACATGCTTAGTTGGGCAATCGCGAAGAAAATGCCCTGGCTACAATATTACGTCAGCGACTGTAGGGCCAAAAAAAACTCTCTAACGTTGTTGCAGATCCTACATATATACTCCTGGGGAGGGCGCGCACGGTCTGGGCAGTCATTTATGAGATGCTGGGGTTTAAGAGTTACGAATCGTCTTTGTGGTGATAAACGAACATACATCTGTCCCATCACATCGCTTGCAACGATAACACAGAGCTGGCTTGCCTTGTTCTCCCCCTAGAGATGGGTCTTAAAATAACGAGGGAAGAGATGGGGATCGGAGCACAGGCCTTTGAAATTCCGCTTCCATGGCCGCTGCACACTTCCCCACTCTGATGCTTCTTCGCCTTCTACGGAATAAAGAGGGCGCTTGTAAGTACGCGAGATGTCCACGAATGGATTCAAAGTCGCATTAGCAGGTCGATGGGACTCTGTCGTCGTCTGGACTTGTGGTCTAATTACGAATGCATAAAACCACTGTCCGAAAATTCAGCAAGCGAAGCAAAACTTAATTGAGCAAAGCACACTAACGCGCTGTTTCCTTCCGTCGATCTGCTCTCGACCAAATGCACCCAGGCCTATAAATCTAGAGACTCTGTCCGCTTCATCTTCCCAGATGAACGGTTCCCTCTCCCAGAAACTCGGCGGTTTGCCCCCACCACTACAAAAAATGTATCTCGGCTTCGTTTTCGTGATAATATTGTCGATCGGTGGAGAACCAAAGTTTGACAATTCGGTTGAGGGAGGTGGCACAGAAGAGAAATTGGTGATCAGGGATGGCCAGTCATGTGAAACAAGTACATCAATCAGTGGAGAAGGTGTTGCAGAAGACGCTATGGACGAGAGAGACGAGCTGTCAACCCGAGACGAAACGGCGTTAGCGAGTAACTTAGAGACCGTTTGTGACGTGAAATAAGGAGACGAGAAGCCCTACAAAAGTTTTATCAGACAGGGTTGACTTCAGAATGAACACGCACGTGAGGGATTTCTGACCCACTGTATACGGTCGCTTTGTATGTCCCACCTATACATGCAATTCGAAGGCCTTCTTCTGTGGTCACTACCGCGGACTTGTCTGGGTACAATATATCAGTAACCTCATGAGGACCAAAAGGAGTGGTCCCACTAAGAAGAAATACACCATTGCATAGCTTTCCGCTAGCTTTGGAAAATTGTTCGATTACCCTGTCAGGCAGAGGGTACTCGCCCTGCATAACGTAACAAGGCATTGGGGCTTTGAATGATATCATTCATCTTGAAATCTCTGACAGAGAAGGATCTAAGACGAACCCCGCAATTCCCCTCCCAAAAGCCTCACAACGTCGTCCGAACCTTTATCACCTGATAATGGTCCGAAAAAGTCTCCAATACAGAGCGCAAGGTCGAACGGGCCATGCTTGTTTTGGATAGCCAGCATCTTGTCGAACAAAGGGCCAATTGAGCCGATTGCAGAACCTGTGACAAGTCTTGGGTTTATCAATGACCAAATTTTGGAGACGGGCGCCAACACTGAGTTCTCACATTTTGAGAGCTGGAGTTGTAGAAGCCATGGTGCGTGATGGATGAACTTCAAACTGATGAACTTCTGTAGCACATGCTCCATTGCTGACCTAATCACATTGCGGCCATAGCGCGGCCCGTTGTGGCATTTGATGGGCACTTATAACGGCAACAATACAGTGAACCCTTACACGGCAATTCGCGCCGTTGGTCCCAAAAAGGGCAAGCTCTTTCACCTTCCCATCTTCGTCGTGATTTAGTACACGAACTTAACGCGCACAACGTAATGAATGCTGCCGGTTCACGATTGCCGAACAGCCTGAGACCTGAGACGTATCTTGGGTCATTGTTCTCTTCCGAGTGTGAGTCCGTTCCGGCTCGTACCTGGACGTCCTTCTCACCTTTCATATAAGTTACCACTGGCTCAGTGCTCAACAACTGATCCTCTCGTTAAAAGCCCACTTATCGACACTCCTTCTCAACGATACCTGTCTCTTCCTGAGGAAGCAAGGCAGTCGTATTTATATTGGTACTGTTTCCTTGACTATGACTGCCCTCGCATTTTTCCTCGCTCCTCTCCTCTTTGCTATATTGGTTGATGCCTCCCCCTACCAACTGCGGTCACACTTGCCCAGGATCAATCTCCTTGGAGAACTTGTTTTGACCCCAATTGGCATTGCTCGAGGCACGTCACCCATCAACGGAATTTCTCAATTTGCTGTAAAATACGCAACTACACAACGATGGCAAAACCCTGTGGTTATGAATATATGGGAACTACCGTATGCACCGTCTACATAGTCAATCGTTAGTCCACTAATTTTCTGTTAGTAATGGTTCAATGGATCCAACAGCACTCCCAAAGCCGTGTCCCCAGAGTGGTCTTGATCCATCTCAATATTCCGAGGATTGTTTATCTATGCTGCTTTACGTTCCGAGTGTTGTACCACAGAATACCAAACTACCCGTTTTGCTATGGTAAGTATTCGATATCCGCTGAACAATGAAGCCTAGAGAGATTAGCGATGTGATTATAGGATCCACGGAGGTTCGTTTATTCGCGGTTCAGCAACAGCGCCCGGTTTGAATGGGGCCCTTCTGGCCAACGCGACCGATGCCATGGTTGCCGTTGTACAATACCGCCTTGGTGCTGTACGTTGTCCTTATCTGAGCCTTACTGTTAAACAATGATTCTTGTCAGCTCGGATTTAATTCACCAGACGGACGCACGAACTTCGCTGTACAGGACATTATTGCTTCCCTTAAATTTTTGCGCAAGGTCTCGCCAAGTTTCGGGTGTGATATCTCGAAAATAACCGTCGCTGGTCAGAGTAGTGGCGCGAACCTAATACGGGCTTTACTTGCAACTCCATCAGCCGCCCCGCTGTTTCAATCTGCTATCCTTCACTCTGATCCCATGGTCAGCTTCTATTTGCTCGCAAATTTTTCGTAGCTAAAATTTCTCAGGACTTTGGATTTCAATCTGCCGCCGTGCAGTCCAAACTTCAGCAATACTTTAACCAGCAGATCAACTGCGTTGCGGCAAACACGTCGTGCTTATGTTCCCTTCCCCTTAGCACGATTCTTTCCGCATCAGATGCGTTATTTAATAACGCAGTGAGCATCGATCCATCTGCAACCTGGGAAGAACCTATGCGTCCTGTCCATGACGGTGTTCTGATCACGAGCACGCTTGATTCCTCGTCGTCTTTTCCTCAGGTTTCCAAACCAATAATCCTCAGCACTGTCGTGAATGAAGCCGGCCCCGCCATTTACAGTTTATTCCCTGCCCCGATCGGCCCATACACATATGAAGGGTTTGTATATTCGTCCTTTACGGAGCCCGAAGCAAGTAACCTTCTTGCCTACCCTGAGTATCAAGTACCAACCCTGACTGGTGGTCAAACTGCGGATGCTCGTATTCAACTTGAGCAAATGGGTACGGATCAGATTTGGCGGTGCCCGACATGGACTTTCGCGCGTAGCTGGACCCAGCATGGCGGAAGCGCCTTTGTTGCACTGTACACCGTTGGTGCAACATATCCTGATAATGAGGACGTTCCGTATTGCTCTGGAGCGGGTGTCGTGTGTCATGAGGATGACATCGAGATTGTTGTACGTGACTTGTTTGACTTTCCGAGACCGTATTCAACGGAAAAATGTAGTTTGGCACAGTTTCAAATCCTACTTCAGCCCAGTCCTCTTTAATTAATGAGGTCCAGTCTCGCTATAAATCGTTCCTTCTCACTGGTAACCCAAATCCGTCCGGTGCGCAGTTTTCTTTGTGGTCTCCTGCGACCACCGGAAACTTCTCTGCTCAGAACTTGGGAAGCCCGGGAATGGCTGCTGTTGGCGCATGTAACACCCAGTTTTGGGGTACTACTAATGTGCCTTATGATTATCAGCTATTTGGGATCTAAATATAATTCACTGTTTTTCAAGCTTCCTCTCGATACGTAGCATCATCACTGCACAGGCTGGATTTTAAACCCACTATATCAAGGTTCACCTATATACAATGTTGTTGCATAACTTAATCTACTATAGTACAAAGATGTAACTCATGAAATTTGGACATAAGGGTGTAACCCTTTCCTTTTTGTGTAACTGTTGAGCATGCCACTCTTGTAACTAATTGGTTGAGAAGGCCATAAGGAAACATCTCATGTTTGAATGATGTTTCTGGGGCCCCTTGAACCATATGTACATCAGCAAATTGGTCAGAAATTTTGGGGGATTTTCTGGGCAGGCTGAAACTTATACAATTTATTGCATGTCATGAGGCCTCATGGGGTGGCCTGGATGTGGAGGCCCAAATACAAAGCCTTATGAGGTACCCTGGAAACAGATGGGCTGCATACAATACCTTATGAAGTATCCTGGAAATGGATGAGCCCCATACAAAACCTTATGAGGTGGTCCTGGAAACAAGGGTCCATGTATGAAGCTTTATGAGGTAGTTACACTGGCTGCTGATGCAAGGAGTTGCCACTGTATGCACAGCAAACAACCCACAAGCTTGCTTAAGTCCAGAGGTTGCTGTACCATCTGGTCTGCTGCTGTGCCACTGCCTGTCTGATCCACCACAACCCACACTAGGGCTGGTCCAATGGAGACTGTTCTAGGTCACTGGGTGCTGCACACACTTGTATGGGCTTTGATACTCAGAGGGCAGGGTCACACTGGACCACTACACACTATGTTGGAATCACTAGCGCTGCCAATATGTGTGGCACCACTGGGAGCAGAGACAGAGGGCTACACTGAGCCAGAGAGAGGGGAAGTGCCACCTACCACACACACTTGCATGGGGTCTGGTACTTGGCTGGAGGGGCTGCACTGGGCCACTATACACTGGTGAGCTGCACTGAGCTCTGAGGACTAAGGGGGAAGGGGGAAACTTAGTTGCTTGAAACTTAGGTAAATACAGGAACTATATACTAATGCAGAAGGGTCTAGACTGGATCCATGGGCTATAGTAAGGTACAGGAGAGACTGGCAAGCTGCCAGTGGTCTAGGGATTATGAGACCATATGAGCATGGGAAAGTGGCAGAAGGGCAGCCTGATAGAGTGGCTGAAAGCACTGTAGGTGGTAGGGGTTTGGCTCACACTCCTGCTCCACTCCAACATGCATAGCTGGGTGACTAGCACATCACCACTTATAATGTGGCAAAGTTCTTATGCATGATTATGGGAATTGCAGGGTTACAAGACTTTTTGACAGTTATAAGGCATCATCAGGAAAACATCATTTGTCTTAATTGGCTTATAGCCCTTGATTTCCCTTGAAAAATGTACTCTTGAAACCTCTTGAAAAACTAATATTGCTTAGAAACACTTTTTGTCATAGACCTTACTAATGAGGATAGCTCAAGTGATGATGAAGAGCTTTAGTAGGGTCTTAGTAACACGTTCTTGGTCTGCTTATTGATCTACCCCTCTTGATTACTCACCAGTTATCTCTTTTACAAAGTGCATTTCTAATCGCTTACTGATCCCAGAAAATAGCTTAGTAAACCCTAGTTTTGTATGATACAAATAGCCCTCCTTGCTGTCTCTAGGATGGCAAGTTGAGTCTCCTGTCTACTTACTCAGAAAACCCACAATCTATCTGTCTTCTCAACTTCTCTCTCTTTGCTCACTTCCCTTCTCTTCATAGTGGGTCTTGTGACGTACTGCAAGGCAGTAACCACTGCTCTATAAGCACTCTAGGAGAGGTGTTCTCTTAGCTCATCTATCAGATGCTCGAATGCGTACCTTCTCAGTCAGATGCCCATATATTCTGCTTTAGGTGTACTGAATCATGTGACCATGTGATCTCTTTAGGGCTGGTGCCAACTTGACTTCAAGTCTCACTCACAAATCACATGACTACTTCAGGGCCAGCATAACTTTGACTTAGCTTTCCAAGTCTAAAGTCGTGGCAGTGACATTAGACTCAACTTTCTATCTACACCACAGCTTCCACAAGCAAAGGGAAAGCCAGGAAACACCAGGAAGAACCACATACCTTCCTATCAAATCTTGACATCTTACAAGCTAGGCAAAACTATTGTGTAACCCTTATTAAAGGAACAGATAGAAGAAACCCACTAGGCAGAGACTTCCTAGCATATGTACAACCCACAACAAATGACTCACCAGAAGAGAAATTCCCAGTCTGCCTCTATCAAGGAGTCTGGCACAAAATCAGATACACTCACTCTGGAGAAGACAAGCTTGTCTACCTAGCCAACCCCTGCTCTGATATACATAACTACAATGTAGAACTTCCCAAACAAACTCCTGACATACCAACCAGTGAATCAGAAACAGAAAAAGACCCCTTGAATGTCACCATCCGTAATAGCCCAGCACTGTTAAAAGAACCTCTGACACCCGAAACACCCATCACTCCCATACCATTCTTTGCTATCACAAAGAGTAATCTATCACAACAGCTGACCATGACCACTTCAACCCAAACCACTACCCAAACGGCAGCTGTAACATCTACTGCTGTTGCACCTCAATATCCCCTCACAGCAGCAGAATTAGAAGCACTCCTCGATGTCACTATGGGAGAGCGAGGAGGAGGAACCGGAGGAACACCACCTGGAGGAGGAGGACCACCCAGAGGAGGCCCTGCCGCTGGTGCCCCAGCACAACTACAACCCATTGCAGTAGCAGCCAATGTCAAAGCTATGGGAAAGGACCCTCCCCTCTTTACAGGGCAAAGGGAAAAAGCCGACACCTTTATGAACAAGGTCGAAAAATATCTGACCCTCAACAACGATGTCGCAGGCTTCAGATCTCCAAAGAAAAAGGTAGCCCTCATACTGACCTTCATGCAAGGACCAGAAGTGGAAGAATGGACCTGGGAAATGCTACAATGGATCTAACAAATTGACAACCAGAGCAACACCGATGACATCTGGTGCATATTCTGCCAATGGTTTTATACCTGATTCCAGGATACCCAGTCAGACTCGACGGCCAGAAAAGACCTCACCATGCTAAAAATGAGGTTCCCCTATATAAACTCCTACATCTCTGACTTTGAACAGCTTGTCAGAAAGGCCCTCTACCAACTCAGGTCACATGAAATGAATCAACAATTCCTATCTGGACTACCAAGAGATGTAGCCAAAGACGTAATGCACTACCCAACACCTATCACATACCAGGAATACTCCCAAAAAGCCCTTGCCAGCATATGATTGAAAGTACTCCTTAAAAATGTCTTTGGAGGAGGAAACAGAAACTTTGGTGCCTTCACCCCTCAACAACAACAACTGCAGTGGAACAACCCATGCCCTCAAGGACAAAATGTGCCCCAATACAACTCGTCCAATGCCCCACAATGGATGAACAACACCCCAGTCCCTATGAAAATCAACCAAAACAGAGCACCAAACCACAGACAAGGGAACTACCATGGTCAAGGAAACTACTGCAGCAATAACTTCTGAGGACAGAGAAACCCCAACCACTATCAAGGCAACTGCCCCCAGACCAACTTCCAAGGGAACACTGCCACTACTGGAAACTCCTCAAATGCATGCTTCCAATGTGGAGAAGTAGGACACTTTGCTAGGAACTGCCTGAAACACTGCCAAAATAGCCAATATAACTGCACCGCTAACCTAATCGACTTTAATGACAACCAGAGCTACAATGACACCAACATTGTTGAAGAGGATCCAGTTGAAGCACTCCAAACTCAACTCAACTCCTTATCAACCCAAGATAGAGAAAAACTCACCATCACAATGGGAGGAGGAGACCAACAGGATTTTCCCTCAGCCTAATTAGATCGGCACTAATTAGGCCTAGCAATTCCAATGTATACATATCCACTTGAAAAGTCAATGACAGTCCATGTTTTTATCCATTCAAATAACAAAAGAGCTGAAACCATATCGCTCCTCAACTCAGGGGCCACTGAAAACTTCCTCAACATTGACTACATGAAATGGTTAAACCTCCCAATCAAAAGACTACCCTTTCCAAGGAAGCTGTTTAACATAGACAGTATGGAAAACAAGGCCGGCCAACTCCAGTTCTACACTGACCTAGCAATATGAACAGGACCAACCATCACCAATATGAGGTTCTTCCTCACTCACTTAGGAGAACACAGCAATTCTAGGATACCCTTGGTTCACAGCTGTTCAACCTAAAATCAATTGGAAAAGAGGATGGATTGATCACATGCAACTCCCTATCGTGTTCAAAGCCTCAAATGCAGCCAAAGTGAGATTCATACCACACACCATCAATAAACCTCAACCAATAATGACAAACCAACTCTTACTCTGCAGAGCTACCATAGGAAATGCTCAAGAAACAAATCCCATAAAAATCCCACAGGAGTATGCAAAGCACAATAAAGTCTTCAGCGAGGAACAATCACAAAGGCTCCCCAAACATACAATATGGGACCATGCTATCAAACTACTCCCAGGTGCCCCCTCTATGATTCCAGGACATCTCTTACCCCTAAACCAAAAAGAAATCCAAGAAGTCCACAACTTTGTACAGGAACATCTGAAGAGAGGAACCATACACGAATCCTGGAGCCCCTATGCAGCTAATTTCTTCTTCGTCAAAAAGAAAGATGGAAAACTCCACCCAGTGCAAGACTACCAACTGATCAACAAATGGATGAAATGGAACCAAAATGTTTCCCCACTCATCCCACAAGTAATTGACAGGCTGAGAGGCTGCACCTTATTTACAAAAGTCAACGTCCACTGGGGGTACAACAACATCAGGATTAAAGAGGGGGACAAATGGAAAGCCGCCTTCCTAACACCCAAAGGTTTATTCAAACCAACAGTAATGTTCTTTGGGCTTACAAATTCCCCAGCTACCTTCCAAATGATGATAAACACCATCTTCCACACTGAAGTGGCCCAAGGATGGCTCTTGGTTTATATGGACGACATCACAATCCACATCAAATGCAAACCAGATGAAACAGAACAACAACACCTTGAACAACATTGACTATACACCCATCACATGTTGCATAAGCTGGAACAAAACGACCTTTACCTAAAACCTGAAAAATGCAAATTCGAAAAGAAAGAAATTGACTACCTTGAAGTTATCATCAGCAATGGTAAAATACAAATGGATCCAAAGAAACTCAAGGGGGTTGCAGACTGGCCCATACCCAAAACACCAACAGACATATGAAAATTCCTTGGATTCATGGGCTACTACCGCTACTTTGTTCAAGGTGTAATAGACCTTACTAATGAGGATAGCTCAGACGATGACGAAGAGCTTTAGTAAGATGTCTTATTGTTCGATTACCAATGCCGGACCACCGGCTTACTGTTCTATTCTCTGCTGACTCGTTGATTACTACTTGCTTACTCGTCTCTTAGAGTAGCTGACTGATGTACCTAAAACG
>WNFQ01004260.1_pt1 | contig 10404 bp, 7 predicted proteins | sample 5400171 | NCBI WGS metagenome assembly WNFQ01 (sample SAMN13153356, study PRJNA577476) | soil metagenome | isolation source: 20 cm soil under Madrone tree | place: USA:California | collected 2016-06-14 | reverse complement strand
CGCGTCTCACCGGCGGCCATGCGCGTGCCCTCCGGGAAGATCACGATCCAGTCGCCCTCGTCCAGTCGCTGCTTGCCCTGCTCGATGACCTGAGCCACCGCGGAGTGTCCCGCCTTGCGATCGATGGCAATCGCGTGCATCTGGCGGAGCGCGAGCCCCACCATTGGAATCCACAGCAGCTCGCGCTTGAGCACCCAGACCTGGCGTGGGAATACCACCATCATGGCCATGGTTTCCCACGACGAGGAGTGCTTCCACAGGGCCAGGTGGCAGCCCGCGGGAAGCGCAGCGCCCTCGATCCGGTAGTCGAGCCCGCAGCTCCACTTCAGCACCCACAGGACGCTGGCGCCGTAAGCGCGCGCGACCGCGAAGCGCCGCGGGAAGGGCAGGAACGCGCAGATGATCACGAACGGGATGGCGTAGAGAAACGTCCACAGGGGCAGGAAGCCGGTGAAGAACAGCGAGCCGAGGAGCTGCACCACCGGCCCCCGCGCGCGGCCGCCGGCGGCGGCACTTGGACTCGCGTGGCTCAACCCGGCAGTCGCGACAGGTCCGCGATCCCGGCGAACAACCCCTGCAGCTGGGCGAGGAGACTCAGGCGATTCGCGCGCAGCTGCGGATTCTCGTCCATGACCATCACCTGATCGAAGAACGCATCCACCGCCGGGCGCAGCTGCGCCAGCTGCCCCAGGGCGCCGGCGTACTCGCGCCGCGCCGTGGCGGTGGCCACCGCATCGCGCAGCGCGCGCATGGAATCGAACAGCCGCACCTCCGCGCTCTCGCGCAGGCGCAGCACGTCGACCTCGGGCGGCGGGGTCTCGTTGGCCTTGCGCAGAATGTTGGCGATGCGCTTGTTGGCGGCGGTGAGGCTGGCGGATTCGGGCAGCTCGAGGAAGGTGCTGAGCGCCTTGAGGCGCGCATCGAAGTCCAGCGGCGAGGCGGGCCGCGCCGCCAGCACCGCATCGAACATCTCGGCGGTCACGACGGCCCGGCCCGGCAGGGGCGGTGCGGCCGCGTTGTCCAGGTAGTAGGCGCGCAGCCGCTCCATTAGGAAGTCGTAGATCTCGCCCGCGGTCGAGTCCGTTGGTGTGGCCGCAGCGCCCGCCGGCGTGCGCACCGGCGCGGCCTCGGCGGGCTGGGCGGACTGGGTTGCCGGCGCGGCTGCCCTGGCTGGGGTGGCCTTTGCGTCCGTGGCGCGCAGGCGCGCGATGTCGGCACGCACACTGGCGAGTGCCTGATCGATGTAGCGCCCGAGATCCAGGTCGAGCCCCTTCTCGATCAGCATGCGTTGCACGCCCAGCGCCGCGCGCCGCAGCCCGAACGGATCCTTGGTTCCCGTCGGCTTCTCCCCGATCGCGAAGATGCCGGCGAGGGTGTCGAGCTTGTCGGCGATGGCGAGTGCGAGGCCCGCGCGCGTGCCGGGCAGCTGATCGCCGGCCGCCCGCGGCAGGTAGTGCTCGCGAATCGCCGCGGCCACCTCGTGCGGCTCACCGTCCGCCTGCGCGTAGTAGGTACCCATGATGCCCTGCAGCTCGGGAAACTCGCCCACCATGGCGGTGAGCAGATCGCACTTGCACAGCTGCGCTGCGCGCACGGCGTGCTCGCGTGAGCCGCCCGCCGCGAGGGCGATCGCAGCGGCGAGCGCGCCCACGCGGCGTGTCTTGTCGCCCAGGGATCCGAGCTTCGCCTGGAAGGTCACCGCATCGAGCCCCGTGCAGCGCGCGGCGAGCGGCTGCCTGCGGTCCTGCTCCCAGAAAAAGGCGGCATCCGCGAGGCGCGCCCGCACCACGCGCTCGTTGCCGGCGCGCACCGTGGCCGGCTCGCGGCTCTGGATGTTGCTCACGGCGATGAAGGCGGGCAGCAGCCCGCCCCGGGCATCCTCCACCGGGAAGCAGCGCTGGTGGTGCTCGAGAGTGGAAATGAGCACTTCGCGCGGCAGCGGCAGGAAGCGCTCCTCGAAGCGCCCGGTGAGCGCCACCGGCCACTCCACCAGCGCGGTCACTTCCTGCAGCAGCGCCTCGCTGATCAGCGCACGCCCCTGCGCCTCGGCCGCCGCCGCCGTGACCTGCGCACGGATGCGCTCGCGCCGCCCCGCGAAGTCGGCCAGCACGTGCCCGCGCTCGCGCAGCGTGCGCTCGTAGGATCCGGGGCTCGCGATGCGGATCGGCCTGGGGGCGTGGAAACGATGGCCACGGGTGAGATGGCCCGCGGGAGTGTCGAGGAGCGTGGCGGGCACCACCTCCCGGCCATACAACATCACCACCCAGTGCACCGGGCGCACGAAGAGGGCGTTGCCGGCGCCCCAGTGCATGCGGCGCGCAATCGGCAGCGCATCGAGCGCGGCCTGCACGAGCCCCGGCAGCAGCACCACCGCGCGCTCGCCGGCCTTGGTACCCAGGAAGAACAGGAACGTCCCCTTGCCCTCATCCAGGCGCTGCAGCGCCTCGAGGCTCGTGCCGCAACTCTCGGCGAACCCCAGCGCGGCCCGCGTCGGCCGGCCTGCCGCATCGAGCGCCGCGCTCAGCGGCGGTCCGCGGCGCTTCAAGTGCTGCTCGGGCTGCTGCGCGGCGAGGCGCTTCACCCACACGGCGAGCCGCCGCGGTGTGGCAAAGCCGACGAGCTCCCCGTGCGCCAGGTCCGCCCTGGCGAGCCCCGCGGACAGTGCGGTGACGAGCGCCTGCTGCAGGGCGTGGAGCGAGCGGGGCGGCAGCTCCTCGGTGCCGATCTCGAGGAGGAAGTCGCGCCGCTCGGCCTTCATGCCGGCGCTCCGGCCGCGGCCGCCGGCTGCGCTTTCAGCAGCGGGAAACCGAGCGCCGCGCGGCTGTCGAGATACGCCTTGGCCACCGCGCTCGCGAGCGTGCGCACGCGCAGGATGTAGCGCTGGCGCTCGGTCACTGAAATGGCGCGCCGCGCATCCAGCAGGTTGAAGGTGTGCGAGGCCTTGAGCACCTGCTCGTACGCGGGCAGCGCCAGCCCCGCCGCGAGCAGCCCCTGGCAGGCACGCTCGTGATCCTCGAAGTGCGCGAGCAAGCGCGGCACGTCGGCGTGCTCGAAGTTGTAGGCGGACTGCTCGACCTCGTTCTGATGGAATACGTCCCCGTAGGTCACGCGCCCGTCGGGTCCCTCGCTCCACAGGATGTCGTAGATGCTCTCGACCCCCTGCAGGTACATCGCGAGCCGCTCGAGTCCGTAGGTGATCTCCCCGGTCACCGGGCGGCAGTCCAGACCGCCCACCTGCTGAAAGTAAGTGAACTGAGTGATCTCCATGCCGTTCAGCCACACCTCCCACCCCAGGCCCCAGGCCCCGAGCGTGGGCGACTCCCAGTTGTCCTCGACCAGGCGCACGTCGTGCACCAGCGGGTCGAGCCCAAGGGCGGCGAGGCTCCCCAGGTACAGATCCAGGATCGGCAGCGGCGAGGGCTTGATCACCACCTGGTACTGGTAGTAGTGCTGCAGGCGGAAGGGATTCTCGCCGTAGCGCCCGTCGGTCGGCCGGCGCGAGGGCTGCACGTACGCGGCGCGCCACGGCTCAGGTCCCACGGCACGCAGGAAGGTCGCGGTGTGAAACGTGCCGGCGCCGACTTCCATGTCGTAAGGCTGCAGGATGAGGCACCCAGCGTCCGACCAGTAGCGCTGCAGGGCGAAGATCAGCTCCTGGAACGTGCGCGGCGCGCGGCCGATTTTCATGGAGGGACTTTCCGACCCCAAAGAGCGCGCGAGTATACGGCGCGCAAAAGCGCGCGTGCGCCGTCTGCCGCTGCGCGAAATCCGCGCCGCCGCTGCCCGCCGCACGTGAATGGTGCAATAATCTCCGCGCCCCGCACCAACCTGGTGCAAACAGCGCTCACTTTGCTTGCTAACTGCTTGATTCGCTATGGCGCCGGCCTTGGCACGGACCCTGCAATACCAGGCCACTCCGCCAGCCTCGCACACAAGCCCGATGGATCCCGGCGGCGAGCTCTACCCCTTTCCCGGAGGCGATATGACACCCAGTGATGTACTGAAACTCATAAAAGAAAAACAGGCGAAATTCGCGGACCTGCGCTTCACGGACACGCGCGGCAAGGAGCAGCACGTGAGCATCCCGGCGCGGCTGGTCGATGAGGACCTGTTCCGCGACGGCAAGATGTTCGACGGCTCCTCCATCGCCGGATGGAAGGGCATCAACGAGTCGGACATGATCCTGATGCCCGACCCCAACACCGCGGTGATCGATCCGTTCTTCGAGGAGCCCACCGTCGATCTGCGCTGCGATGTGATCGAGCCGACGACCATGCAGGGCTACGAGCGCGACCCGCGCTCGCTCGCCAAGCGCGCGGAAGCGTATCTGAAGTCGACCGGCATCGCCGACTACGCACTGTTCGGACCGGAGAACGAGTTCTTCATTTTCGACAGCGTGCGCTTCGGCAACGAGATGCGCGGCAGCTTCTACTCCATCGACTCGGTGCAGGGCGCGTGGACCTCGGGGACCGAATACCAGGACGGCAACAAGGGTCACCGCCCCGGCATCAAGGGCGGCTACTTCCCGGTGCCGCCGGTGGACGCCTACCAGGACATCCGCTCGGCCATGTGTCTGGCGTGCGAGGAGCTCGGGATGAAGGTGGAAGTGCACCACCACGAAGTCGCCACCGCCGGGCAGTCGGAGATCGGCATCGGCGCGGGCACCCTGGTACAGAAGGCCGACCAGGTGCAGCTGTTGAAATACGCGGTGCAGAACGTGGCGCACGGCTACGGCAAGACCGCGACCTTCATGCCCAAGCCCCTGGTGGGCGACAACGGCAGCGGCATGCACGTGCACCAGTCGCTGCAGAAGGAGGGCAAGGCGCTGTTCGCCGGCGACAAGTACGGCGGACTGTCGGATCTGGCGCTCTACTACATCGGCGGCATCATCAAGCACGCCAGGGCGCTGAACGCCTTCACCAACGCCGGTACCAACAGCTACAAGCGCCTGGTGCCTGGCTTCGAGGCGCCGGTGCTGCTCGCGTACTCGGCGCGCAACCGCTCCGCCTCGATCCGCATTCCGTGGGTGTCCAACCCCAAGGCGCGGCGCATCGAAGTGCGCTTCCCGGACTCCAGCGCCAACCCGTACTTCGCCTTCACGGCGATGATGATGGCGGGGCTGGATGGCATCCAGAACAAGATCCATCCCGGGGACCCGGCCGATAAGGATCTCTACGATCTGGAGCCCGAGGAAGCGAAGCACATTCCAACCGTGTGCCACTCGCTCGACATGGCGCTCGAGTACCTCGACAAGGACCGTGAGTTCCTCACCCGCGGCGGGGTGTTCACCAACGACGTCATCGACGCGTACGCCAACCTCAAGCTCCAGGAGATCACCAAGTTCCGCATGTCGACGCACCCGATAGAGCTGGAGCTGTACTACAGCTGCTGAGGCCACCGTGAGGCGACACCATTCCTCGCTCGCGAGCGTCACGACCGGATGCGACGGGCGTGCCGGCGCGAAGGGGAAAGGGGCGCGGGTAGCGGCGTTCACCGGGCGTCGCTACCCGCTTTTGTCGCCGGCCCCGCCGCAGGCTATGCTGTGCCGTTATGCGCAGGCACCTCTTTACCTTAACGTCGCTCGTGTGCTCGCTGGCACTCGCCGCCACGGTGTACAAGTGGGTCGACGAGAACGGGATCGTTCACTACAGCGACCAGCCGCACCCGAACGCGCAGAAAGTGGGCGTGCAGCCGGCGCAGACCTACAAGGCGGGCGATATACCCGCTGCGCCCGGCGGACCGATCGCGCCGCCCGCCGCCGCCGCGCCGCCACCGTACCTGGGCTGTGCGATCGCGCAGCCAACCGAGGACCAGACCTTCACCAGCGTCGACTCGCTCAGCATCATCGTGCGCACCGATCCGGCGCTACGGCCCGGAGACCAGATCTTCCTCATACTCGACGGGCAGCCGCTCAACGGCGGGGCGGCTACGGGGAGCCAGTTCACCCTCACCCCGGTGGATCGCGGCTCGCACACCCTGCAGGCGGTGGTGCGCGACAACGACGGCGGGGTCAGGTGCCAGACCCCGGGCGTGACCTACAACGTGCAGCAGCCCTCGCTTCTGAGCCCGGCCAACCCCCTGCATCACTGAGCCGCGCACCCGCGGTGGCCAGGGCGCGCGGTGCGGCTGGTGCGCGCCATGGCGGTTGAGCGTGCCAGCCCCTCGGCCCTTGCGCACTTCGATCCGGCAGACCTGCTCGATGCCTTGTCCACGGGCATCATCATGCTCGATGCGCAGCTGTGTCCGGTGTACGCCAACGTCGCCGCGCAGGACCTGCTCGCGTTCAGCCTCAACACGGCGCGCGGCCGTCCGTTCGCCGATTTTCTGCACGACGCGGAAGGCTTGTGCCGCATCCTCAAGCGCGCGCTCGAGACCGGCGAGGGCATCGCCGACCGTGAGCTCGCGGTGCGTCCCGCGGGCGCGCCGCGCGAAGTGCGCACGCTCGATGTCACCATCACCCCGCTCACCGGCCTCACCGGCGCTCATCTGCTGCTCGAGCTCGCCGACACCACGCAGCGCCAGCGCATCACGCGCGAGAACGACCTGCTCGCGCGCCTCGACGGCAGCCGCCTGATGGTGCAGCAGCTCGCCCACGAGATCAAAAACCCGCTCGGCGGGCTGCGCGGCGCGGCGCAGCTGTTGGAGCGCGAGCTGCCGGCGGCGGGACTCAAGGAATACACCCGGGTCATCATCACGGAAGCCGACCGCCTCACTGCCCTGGTCGACTCCATGGCGGGCCCGAGCCGTGCGCCGAGCAAGAGCGAGCTCAACGTTCACGAGATCTGCGAGCACGTCTATCACCTGCTGCGCGCCGAAGCCCCGGGCGGCATCGTGATCGAGCGCGACTACGACCCGAGCCTGCCGAACGCCATGCTCGATCGTCACCAGCTGATCCAGGCGCTGCTGAATGTCGCGCGCAACGCCCTGCAGGCGCAGGGCGATCTGGGGCGCATCGTGCTGCGCACCCGCGCGCGCTCCAACGTCAGCATCGGCTCGGCGCTGCACCGGCTGGTGGCGAGCGTGCAGGTCGAGGACTCAGGTCCGGGCGTGCCGGCGCACCTGCGCTCCTCGATTTTCTATCCGCTGGTGAGCGGGCGCGCCAACGGCACGGGCCTGGGGCTGGCGGTCGCCCAGGACCTGGTGACACGCAACGGCGGCATCATCGAATTCGAGAGTGAACTGGGGCGCACGGTGTTCACGCTGCTGCTGCCCCTGGGAGAGGACACATGAGCGGCAGTGCACTGCGGGTCTGGCTGGTCGATGACGACGCATCCATACGGTGGGTGCTGGAGCGCGCGCTGCGCAGCGACGGCATGGCGCCGCGGGCGTTCGAGGCGGCGGAACCGGCGCTGGATGCTCTGCGGCGCGAATCCCCGGACGTGCTGATCACCGACATCCGCATGCCGGGCGCCTCGGGGCTGGAGCTGCTGCGCCGCATCCGCGACGCGCGCCCGGCGCTGCCGGTCATCGTCATGACGGCGCACTCGGATCTGGGCAACGCGGTGTCGGCTTACGAGGGCGGTGCGTTCGAGTACCTGCCCAAACCCTTCGACATCGACCAGGCGGTGGCCCTGGTGCGGCGCGCCGCCAGCGCCCGCCAGGCGCCCGGGAGTGAGTCGGCCGGCGCGCCGCACATGCCGGAGCTGCTGGGACGGGCGCCGGCGATGCAACAGGTGTTTCGCGCCATCGGACGCCTGGCGCGCTCGAGCGTCACGGTGCTCATCACCGGGGAGTCCGGCACCGGCAAGGAGCTCGTCGCCCGCGCGCTGCACGAGCACAGCCCGCGCGCCACCCGACCCTTCATCGCGCTCAACACCGCGGCGATTCCGGCCGACCTGCTCGAGTCGGAGCTGTTCGGGCACGAGCGCGGCGCGTTCACCGGGGCGGACACGCAACGCCGCGGGCGCTTCGAGCAGGCCGACGGCGGCACGCTGTTCCTGGACGAGATCAGCGACATGTCGCTGCCGCTGCAGACCCGGCTGCTGCGGGTGCTCGCCGAGGGTGAGTTCTACCGCGTCGGGGGCCAGACCCCGATCCGCGTCGACGTGCGCGTCATCGCGGCGAGCCACCAGAACCTGCAGGAGCGGGTGACGCGCGGCCTGTTCCGGGACGACCTGTATCACCGCCTGAACGTCATTCGCATCGAGCTGCCGCCGCTGCGCGCCCGCGCCGAGGACATCCCGGACCTGCTGGCCTATTACCTGGTGGTGAGCGCCCACGAGCTGGGCGTGGACGCGAAGTCCCTCGCCCCCGACACCCTCGCCCGGCTCGCCGCCTACGACTGGCCCGGCAACGTGCGCGAGCTCGTGAACCTGTGCCGGCGGCTGTCGGTGCTGGCCCCGGGGAGCGAAGTGCACTTGGCCGACCTGCCCCCGGAGCTCGCCGCCGTGCCCGCGGCGGGCGCGCCGGCGGACTGGGCCACGGCACTCGAGCGCTGGGCTGAGCGGCACGCACTCGCCGGCCAGGCACCGCTGCTGGATACCGCGCAGCCACAGTTCGAGCGCGTGCTCATCCGGGCGGCGCTCAAGCGCACGCAGGGCCATCGGCAGGAGGCTGCGCGGCTGCTCGGGTGGGGGCGCAACACCCTCACCCGCAAGCTCAAGGACCTTGGCATGAGCGGCGCCGACACGGGCGAAGAATAGTCGCCGGCAGCGGAACCCGGTAAGGTTCGCGGCCAGCCGTTTCGGGAGTGATCGGATGGCGGGCTGGCGTGCGCTCTGGCACCTCGAGTTCCTGGGTACCCCGCTCGGCGCCTGGACGCTCGCCCTCGCCACCCTCCTGGTCACGTTCACGGTTCTTCCCCTGGTCACGGGCTTCATCAGCGCGCGCCGCCGCCGGCTGATCAGTCATGGGCCGACGGGGGTCCATTTCGCCATCGACCTCACGGCGTTGCTCATCGAGCGCACCAGCCGCGTGTTCCTGTGGGCGGTGGCGGTGTGGCTGGGCTCGCGCCATCTCACGCTCGCACCGCGCCTCGAGCGCTGGCTGACGATCGCGCTGGTGCTGCTGTTCTGGATGCAGGCGGCGCTGTGGGCGATGACGGCCGTGCGCTACGCCATCGACGTGCGCCGCCAGCGCTCGAGCGGGCCGGACACGCTGCTCAAGAGCTCGATGGCGGTGATCCTGTTCGCGGCCGGGATCGTGATCTGGGGCCTGGCGCTGCTGCTGGCGCTCGGCAATCTCGGCGTGAAGATCGAGCCGCTGCTGGCGGGGCTCGGGATCGGTGGCATCGCACTCGCGCTCGCGGTGCAGACCGTGCTGGCGGACCTGCTCGCCTCGCTCTCCATCGCCCTCGACAAGCCCTTCGGGCTCGGTGACTTCCTGGCCGTGGATGCCGCCCAGGGCACCGTCGAGCACATCGGCGTGAAGAGCACGCGCCTGCGCAGCCTCTCGGGCGAGCAGATCATCATCTCCAACGTCGACCTGCTCAAGGCACGCGTGCGCAACTACGGCCGCATGATCGAGCGCCGCACGGTGTTTCAGCTCGCGGTGGATTACGACACGCCGGTGGCGACGCTCGCAGCCGTGCCGCGCGCGGTGCGCGAGATCATCGAGGCGACGCCCGACACGCGCTTCGAGCGCTGTCACCTGCTCAGCTGCGGGGAGCGCGCGCTGCAGTTCGAGATCGTCTACGTGCTCGCCAACCCCGCCTTCGAGCACTACGCCGACGCCCAGCAGCGCATCAATCTGCGCATCCTCGAGCGCTTCCGCGCCATGGAAGTCAATTTCGCCGCGGCGGTCCCGAGCGGCGTGCGCCTCTACGGCCCACCGACCCCGGCGCCGGAGGCCGGCGGCCAGCAGCGGCTGCTGTAGCGTGCGCCGCAGCCCTCAGCCCGAGAGCGCGCAGTCCTGCGTGTCGCTGCCGGTGCGCAGCGTGCCGACGAGCTCGGTCACGTTGCCGAAGCCCTGTCCGCGCAGGTACCGGGCGATGCCCGCATTGATGGTCTTGCAGACCATCGGGTCGTAGAACAGCGCCGTACCGATGCCGACCGCGGAGGCACCGGCGATGATGAACTCCAGCGCATCGTTTCCGGTGGTGATGCCGCCCTGCCCGATGATGGGGATCCCGTGGGGGCGCGCGACCTCGTACACCTGATGCACCTTGAGCAGCGCGATCGGCTTGATCGCAGGTCCCGAGAGCCCGCCCTGCACGTTACCCATCACCGGGCGGCGCGATTGCACGTCGATGGCCATACCCATGATGGTGTTGATCACCGACAGGGCATCCGTGCCTGCCTCGATGCAGCGGCGCGCGTTCTCGCGGATGTCGGTCTGGTTCGGGGAGAGCTTGGTGATGAGGGGCTTTTTCGTCACGCGGCGGCAGGCGGCCACCACCTGCGCCGACATCTCGGGGTAGTTGCCGAACGCGACGCCGCCCTCCTTCACGTTCGGGCAGGAGATGTT
>WNFQ01004257.1_pt1 | contig 10409 bp, 8 predicted proteins | sample 5400171 | NCBI WGS metagenome assembly WNFQ01 (sample SAMN13153356, study PRJNA577476) | soil metagenome | isolation source: 20 cm soil under Madrone tree | place: USA:California | collected 2016-06-14 | reverse complement strand
GTCGTCGCCCCGGAATCGGGGCTCGTCGAGCGCGGCTTCGCGCGTTCCGATCTCTTCGTCTGCGTCCACGAGCAGTTCATGACCGAGACCGCGGCGATGGCCGACATCGTGTTGCCGGCGACAACCTTCCTCGAGCATGACGACATCTATCTGGGCGGCGCTCACTCCTACCTGCAGCTCGGCCGGACGGTCCTGCCGCCCCACGCCGAGTGCCGCTCGAACCACGAGGTGATCTGCGGCCTCGCCCAACGCCTCGGCGCCGACCACCCGGGTTTTGCCATGAGTGCCTTGGAGCTGATCGACCGGACATTGCGGATGAGCGGGCTGCCCGATGTCGAGCATTTCCCGGAAGACGGCCGGCTCGACTGCTGCCCGCCCTTCGCCACCGGCCATTTTCTCGACGGCTTCGCCCATGCCGATCGGAAATTTCATTTCCACGCCGATTGGCCGGCGATCGGACCGGCTTTCGCGCGGCTTCCGGCGTTTCCCGACCATGTCGCGGTGATCGACGACGGCGATCCCGAGCGGCCCTTCCGCCTGGTTGCCGCACCCTCGCGCTCGTTCCTCAACACCACGTTCAACAACACGCCGTCGAGCCTCGCCCGCGAGGGCCGGCCGACCGCCCTGGTCCATCCCGAGGCGTTGGCGGCGCTCGGGCTCGGTGACGGCGACCGGGTGCGCCTCGGCAACCGGCGCGGCAGCCTGGTCCTCCATGCGCAGGAATTCGAGGGCATGCAAAAACGGGTGGTCATCGTCGAAGGGCTGTGGCCCAATCATGCCTTCGAGGAGGGTATCGGGATCAATTTGTTGACGAGCGCCGATCCCGGTCTGCCGCGCGGCGGCGCCGTCTTTCACGATACCTCGGTCTGGCTCCGGCCAGCGTGAGGAGGCGATGAGCGAGGACAAGAACCGGCTTCCCACCGAGCGGCACTCGGCCGAAGTCGCTGACTTTCTGGATAAGCTGAAACAGGCGCCGGCGGCGCATACCGGGGGCGGGCGTGGCCGGCTGATCTTCGCGCTCGACGCGACCGCCAGCCGTGAGCCGACCTGGGATCGCGCTTGCCGGATCCAGGGCGAGATGTTCGAGGCGACGGCGGCTCTCGGCGGGCTCGAGATCCAGCTCGTCTATTACCGCGGCTTTTCGGAATGCAAGGCGAGCCGGTGGATGACCACCGCCGCCGACCTGCACCGCGTCATGCGCTCGGTCTTCTGCGTCGGCGGCGAGACCCAGATCGAGCGGCTGCTGCTCCACGCCATCGCCGAGACCCGCCGGCGCAAGGTCAATGCGCTCGTCTTTGTCGGCGATGCGATGGAGGAAAAGGTCGACCGGCTGTGCCGCCATGCCGGCGAGCTCGGCCTCCTCGGCGTGCCGGTCTTTCTCTTCCACGAGGGCCGGGACCGGGTCGCGGCGGCAGCCTTCAAGCAGATCGCGAGCCTGTCGCGCGGCGCCTATCTCAGTTTCGACCTCGCCAGCGCCGATCGCCTGAAGGAACTACTCGGCGCCGTCGCCGTCTATGCCGCCGGTGGCTATCGGGCGCTGACCGCCTATAGCGAGAAGAAGGGCGGCGAAGTGCTCCGGCTTACCTCACAGCTCAAGAGCTGAGCGGCGGCAATGCTCTATCTAATCGGCGGATTTGCGATCCTCGGCGGCTTCCTGCTGCTGGTTTATTTATTCGTCAACGCCGATCCGGCGCGGCTCGCCCGCGGCCTCAAAGTAACCGGCATCGTCATCGCGGTATTGGCGGTGGCGACGTTGGCGATCTCCCCCGCCTCCGGGCGGCTCTCGGCGCTGCTGATTCCGGTTGCGATGATGATGCCGGCGCTGGTTCACCTCCGCACCTTTCTCGACCGCTACCGCACTCCTGCCGCCGGTCAGACTTCGACCGTGGCGACGCCGTTCCTGCGCATGACGCTCGATCACGACACCGGCAGCATGACCGGCACCATCTTGCGGGGCCGGTTCAGCGGCATGCGGGTCGAGGAGCTCGGCGGCGCCGACCTCCTGGCGCTGTTGCGCGAATGCCGGGCCGAGGACGAGGAGGGCGCGCGCCTTCTCGAAGCCTATCTCGATCGCGTTCGTCCCGATTGGCGCGACGAGCTCGCCGGCGAACGTCCCGGCGGCTCCGGCGGTGGCGCGCGCTCGGCGGGCGGCGATATGACCGTCGAGGAGGCATACGCCATCCTCGGCTTGGCCCCCGGCGCCGATGCCGAGGCGATCAAGGAGGCGCATCGCCGCCTGATGGTGAAATTGCACCCCGACCACGGCGGCTCGGATTATCTCGCGACCAAGATCAACCGCGCCCGCGACGTGCTGCTCCACCATTAGCGCTGGAGGACGGGGCGGCAGGGAATGGGGGATGGTATGAAGAGGCTATTAACCGCCGCAATCATGCTCGGTTTTACCGTCGCCACGGCGCATGCCGCCGGCGATCAGATCGAGCCGAAGACCGGCACCTGGAAAACCTGGGTGATCTCTTCGGCCCGCGAATTTCCGCTCCCTGCACCACCCAACGATGCCGGGACCGCCGTGGAAATTCTCGAGCTCAAAGCCCTTGCCGACAAGCGCGATGCGGCAGCCAGAGACCTCATCGCCTACTGGAACGTGGGCCCGCCGTCATACCGCTGGCACGAGATCGCTCTGAGCGAAGTCATGCGCAACGGCTTGCCGTGGAACTTCGCGATGCGCGACTTCGCCTTGATCCACGCCGCCGTCTACGACGCCATGATCGCCGCTTGGGACGCCAAATACGCTTATAACCGCAAGCGGCCGAGCGAGGTCGATCCCGACCTGGCGGCGGAATTGCCCGTCCCGCTCAGCCCGTCCTACCCTTCCGAGCATGCGGTCGCGGCGGGAGCGGCCGCGGCGGTACTCTCGTATCTGTTTCCGGATCGTGCCGCGTACTATGCGGACCAGTCGGAAGCGGCCGGTCGGTCGCAGCTCCTCGCTGCTCTCCAATACCCCAGTGACATCAGCGCCGGGCTCGAGCTCGGGCGTCAGGTTGCCGCACGCGTGATCGAGCGCGGCAAAGCCGACGGCTCCGACGCCAAGTGGACCGGCAGCGTACCGGCCGGACCCGGCAAATGGAACGGGACCAACCCGATCCTGCCGCAGATGGCAACGTGGAAGACCTGGGTTCTAACCTCGCCCGACGAGTTCAGGTCACTTCCTCCGATTGCCTACGACTCGCCCGAGAAAGCCGCGGAGCTCTCTGAGCTGAAGAACTTCCAGCGCACCCCCAAAACCAATTCCGCGGCCTATTTCTGGGAGTACGCCGCCGGTGGTCTGCGCGCTCACCAGTATTGGAGCGGACAGATCGGCCGTCTCGTCCTCGAATACGGGCTCGACGATGATCCGCCCTTGGCAGCACGCGCCTACGCGCTGCAAAACATTACCTCCATCGACGCCGGCATCGCTTGCTGGGACAGCAAATATGCCTATTGGGCGATTCGTCCCTTCCAGCTCGACCCGGACGTCAAGCCGTTGTTCCCGACACCGAACCATCCCAGTTATCCGGCGGCACACGCCTGTCTTTCTACCGCGACCGCCGCGATCCTGGGCTACCTGTTTCCGCGCGATGCCGCCGCCCTTGCGGCACTCGCCGACGAGGCCAGCGAATCGCGCGTCTGGGCCGGCATCCACTATCGCAGCGACATCGTCGCCGGTGCGGCACTCGGCCGGGCTGTTGCCGACAAGGTGATCAATCGGGCGCGAAAAGACGGTTCGCAATAGTCACAAGCTTGCGACGTGCTGCTCCGTCGTTTTAGTTCAGCCCGGTTGTCGAGACGCATTCGAAATAGCCGTAGTGCAGACCGAGGCCCTGGTCGCTGACCCGTCTCAGTCGCGCGGTCTTGCCTCGGGCGGCGCAGGTCTTTTCCGCGATCTGCTTCGCATCGTCGATGCCGTTGACGATGCCGTCGTAGCGAACGTCAACCTCGGTGGCGGTATTGCGGACGATCGTCGGCGTGCTCGTGCAGGCGCTGAGCGCGAGCGCGAGCGACAATATCGCTGGCCGGCGCTTCTTAGCGGTGCGGAATGTCATCGCTTCTCCCGAAAAAGGGGATAGATAGACCGAGCAGGCGAATCGGTCATCCGGGCGTCGACGCCGGAGACATCATTGTCATTGTTGCGTTGGAACAGCACCGCTGCGCGATCCGATCCGGCGCGTCGCCCGATCCTGGTGCCGCTGGTCGTCGCCTGCGCGATGTTCATGCAGAACCTCGACTCGACGGTGATCGCCACGGCATTACCGACGATCGCGCAGTCGCTTGGCGAGAATCCGCTCACCCTCAACGTGGCGATCACCTGTTATTTGCTGAGCCTCGCGGTGTTCATCCCGATCAGCGGCTGGACCGCCGACCGGTTTGGGGCGCGGCGGGTGTTCAGCCTGGCGATCGTCGTCTTCACCTTGGGCTCGATCGGCTGCGGCATGGCCAATTCGCTGGGCGCCTTGGTCGCCGCCCGGATCGTGCAGGGGATGGGCGGGGCGCTGATGGTGCCGGTCGGGCGGCTCGTCCTGCTGCGGACGGTGGAGAAATCCGATCTGGTGCGCGCCATGTCCTATGTCAGCGTCCCGGCATTGATCGGCCCGGTGATGGGGCCGCCCGTCGGCGGCTTTATCGTCACCTATTGGTCGTGGCCGTGGATTTTCTTTATCAATATCCCGATCGGCGTGTTGGGCATCGTCCTCGTCAACCTGCTGGTCAGCGATCTCAAGGATGCCGGCCGCCGGCCGTTCGACCTCGCCGGTTTCGCACTGACCGGGGTCGGGCTGGCGACGCTCGCCTTCGGCTTCGAGAATGTCGGTCGCGGCGCGCTGCCGAGCTTTCTCGTCGTCGCATTGCTGGCCGTCGGCGCTGCCTGCACGGTACTCTACGTGCGCCACGCCCGCCGCGTCGCCTACCCGATCATCGACCTCAAATTGTTTCAGATCCCGACTTACGCCGCTGCTTCGATCGGCGGCTTTCTGTTCCGCATGGGATTGGGTGCGCTGCCCTTTCTGCTGCCGTTGATGCTGCAGGTCGGGTTCGGGCTCGACGCGCTCTCCTCCGGCCTCTTGACCTTCGCCAGCGCCGCCGGCGCCATGACGATGAAGATGACCGCGGTGCGGATCATCCGCACCCTCGGATTTCGCATCGTGCTGGTCGGCGACGCGGTGATCAGCGCGCTATTTTTGTTCGGCTACAGCCTGTTTCGCCCGGACACGCCGCATTTCGTGATCTTTCTGGCGCTCCTGGCCGGCGGTTTTTTCCGCTCCCTGCAGATGACCAGCATCAACACCTTGAGCTATGCCGATGTGCCGCCGGCAATGCTGAGCCGTGCGACGAGCCTCACCAGCATGGCCCAGCAACTCTCGCAGACCGTCGGCATCGCATCGGGGGCGATGTTGCTGCAGGTGGTGCTGGCATTGCGTGGCGGGACCGCGCTCGTGGCGGGCGACTTCTACCCGGCCTTTGTCGGGGTCGCGATAATCTCGCTGATGTCGGTGCCATTTTTTATGAGAATGTCGCCCGACGCGGGCGCAGAAGTCAGCGGTCGGCCGGTGGCGCGCTGACGGCCAATCTGTTCGGCCCGGTGCGGCCACTAATTCCCCGCCATGCGGATCGGTTGCTGCGCGCCGGCGATCTGGCGGCGGATCAGCCGGGCATAGAGGCCGTTGCGGGCGAGGAGTTCGCCATGGGTGCCGGTCTCGACGAGGCGGCCGCCGTCGAGCACGGCGAGCCGGTCGGCGTTGCGCACTGTCGATAGCCGATGGGCGATGACGATCGTCGTGCGGTCGCGCATCAGGGTCGCGAGGGCGCGGCGCACCTGGGCCTCGCTGACCGCGTCGAGATGCGAGGTCGCCTCGTCGAGAATCAGGGTCGGCGCGTTCTTCAGGAACGCGCGGGCGATGGCGACCCGCTGGCGCTGCCCGCCGGAGAGCTGCACGCCGCGCTCGCCGACCATCGTGTCGAGCCCCTCGGGCAGGCTCGCGACAAAATCGGCGAGTGCGGCCTGCTCGAATGCCTGGCGGATCGCCGCCTCGTCGGCCTCGGGGCGAGCGAGCCGCACGTTGGCGCGCAAGGTGTCGTTGAACAAATACGTATCCTGCGAGACCAGCGAGATCCGCGCCCGCAGGTGATCGAGCTCGAAATCCCGCAGATCGAGCCCGTCGATCAGTATCCGTCCGGCACTCGGATCCCAGAAGCGCAAAAATAGGTTGGCGATCGTCGTCTTGCCGGCGCCCGAAGGGCCGACCAGCGCCATGGTGGTCCCGGCCGGGACTTCGAGGCCGATTTCGGCGAGTGCCGGCCGGCGGGCGCCCGGATAGGAAAAGCTCACCCTCTCGAAGCGGATCAGCGAGCCGCCCGCCGGTGCCGGGGGGTGCAGGGAGCCATCGACGACCGCCGGTTTTTCACGCTGTACGGCGTAATAGCGCCGCGTCGAAGCGATCGTATCGGCGAGCTGCCGGCTGACATGGGCGATCTCCGAGATCGGCAGAAACGAGGCCAATGCCAGGAGGATCAACAATGGCAGGGTCGTTGCCGTTAGCTGCTGCTCCGCGGCGAGCAGCGCGCCGACCACAGCGACAGCCAGCCCGCCGAGCCCGGTCACGATCTCGAGCTGGGCGGTCTGCGAGGACAGATCGCGGAGCAGCCCGAGGCGGATTTTCTGATATCCGCGAACGGCGTCCATGAAGCCCAGGCGCCGACCGGCAATCGCCTGAAAGGCGACGAGATCGGAGAGGCCCTGGATCGTTTCGGTAACGTAGGCGCCCAGGAGGCCGAGCGCCTCGCGCGCCTGCGCGCCCATACGATCGATCCGCCCTCGCATCAGCACTGGCGCCAAGCCGGCGAAAAGGACGAAAGGCAACAGCGCCAAGGCGATCGGCCAGGCGATAACGGCGAGGGTCAAGAGCACCGCCGAGGGCACCAGGATGGCCACTAGCGCGGGCGCTACCGTATGGGCGTAGAAATACTCGATCGTCTCGATGTCCTGATTGGCCAGCGCCACCAGGTCGCCGGAGCGGCGGCGCACCAGATAGGCCGGCGCCAAGGTGTCGAGCTTGCGGAAGAGGTCGATCCGCATCTCCGCCAGCAGGCGATAAGCGATGTCGTGGGCGAGCCAGGATTCGAGCCAATGCAACAACCCGGCGAGGGGTGCGGCGAGCCCCAGCAGGATCAGCAGGTAGCCGAACGGCGTTCCCATTTTGACAGCAGCGACGGCGAGCGCACTGAAGATACCGATCCCGATGAACGCCGCGACCCGTGCTATTCCCGAGGTCACGACAACACCGAAGCGTCGTCGCCACGGGTTGATGATCCGTACCAGGGTCCCGAGCGTGGCGCCCCAGCCGACCGCGGCGGCGAGCCCGGCGATCGCGTCCGTCGCCGTTGCGCCGGAGGTCTCGATTTCCTCACGGTCACCCCGGCCCTTGGCTCCGCGGACGTCCTCGACAATGTCGATATCGACGTCGCGCTCTTCGGCCTGCGTTCCCATCAGCCGACGATACGGACCGTCGCGGCGGATCAGCTCGGCGTGCCGGCCGCTCTCGACGATTCGCCCCTTGTCGAGAACCAGGATGCGGTCGGCGCCGATCACGCTCGACAGCCGATGCGCGAGGATCAGCGTCGTGCGACCGGCCGACAGACGGTCGATCGCCTGCTGGATCACCGCCTCGTTTTCCGCGTCGACCGAGGAGAGCGCCTCGTCGAGGATCAGGATCGGCGCGTCGCGCAACAAGGCGCGGGCGATCGCCAGGCGCTGGCGCTGGCCGCCGGAGAGCAGCACACCGCGCTCGCCGATCATCGTGGCGTAACCTTGCGGCAGAGCCGAGATGAACTCGTGCGCGTTGGCGTCGCGCGCCGCGGCTTCGATTTCCGCGTGGTCGGCGTCGGGCCTGCCGAGCCGGAGGTTCTCCTCGACCGTGCCGTAGAATAAATAGGTGTCCTGGTGGACGACGGCGATCATCCGCCGCAGCGTGTCGAGATCGAGGGTCTTCAGGTCTTGCCCGCCGATCCGCACCGTCCCCCGTTGCGGATCGAAGAGGCGCAGGAGCAGGCGCGCGACCGAGGATTTGCCTGAGCCGCTCGGCCCGACGATGCCGATCTTCTCACCCGCCGCGACGGTGAAGGAAAGCCCTTCATGGGCCGCACCCCGGCCGCCGGGATAAGCGAAATAAACATCCTCGAAGGCGATGGTCGGGACCAGCGGCCGCGGTTCCGGCGCGTTCGGAGCCTGCGAGGGCACCAACGGTTCGGCGGCGAAGAGCGCGTTGATGCCGGCAGCGGCGGATTGGCCGAGCATCCCCTGATGCAGCACCATCCTGAGGTCGCGCAAGGGACGGAACACCTCGGTTCCGGCCATCAGCACGATCAGCAGCGCCTGCATGCTCATCTGGCCGTGCGACACCCGCCACACGGCGAGCGACAAGGCAGCGGCGGCGCCGATCGCCACCCCGCAATCGGTGATGCCGCGGGTCATCACGCCCATCGAAATCACCCGCAGCGAGCTGTCGCAAAGCTCGCGCGCCCGCTCCGCGAGCCGGCGGCCATAGGCGGCGCTCTGGCCGAACGCCTTCAGGGTCGGCAAGCCCTGAACGCCGTCGAGGAACTCCGAGCCGAAGGAATTGAGGGCCCGCTGCCGCCCATGGCTGGAACGCCGCTCGATGTGCAGAAAGACAGTTGGGGCTATCAGGGTCACCAGCGCAAAAGCGAGCATTACTGCGGCAACCGGCACGTCCCAGAAGGCGATAAAGGCAAAGATCGCAAGAGGCGTCAGCACCGCGATGCAGAGCTGCGGCACGTATTGCCCAAAGAAGGTCTGCAATTGCTCGACGCCGTCGACAATCGACAGCATCACTCCGCCGGTGCGCTCGCCGGCGAACCATGCCGGCCCGAGCGCGGCAATCTTATCGTAGAGACGGCCGCGCAAATCCTCCTGCACATGGGCGGCGGTGCGATGGGAAATCATCGTGCGATGGTGATCAACGACCCCGCGCAGGAGCACAGCGGCGGCAACCCCGGCGGCCGGAATTGCGATGGCGACGAGACCGGCACCGTCGAACACACGTGACAGCAGCACGCCCAGAAGGGCGAAGCGCGCAATGCCGACCACCGAGGCGATGAGCCCCAACAGCACCGCCAGGGCGATCCACCCCCGCAGCCCGCGCGTCAATGTCCACAGGCGTCGGTCGAAATACATCAGCAGTTCCCTCCTAATCGGCGAGCATAGTCGAAGACTGTGCGACCAAAAGCGCAAATCCGGTCAGAGGCGTCTGCGGCCCGATTCGCGAGCTGGGAATTTACCCGAGGAACATGCACCCTCCACCAGAGGCCGACGGACGGATTCTCCCGCCGGGGCTTTCGGACGCCGCCTCGCCCCGCTAGCATTCTCGAGCTCGCGGCAAGGAGGGTGAGGCATTGAGCTTACGTGGTGATCTGCGGCTGGCTGACCCGGACTTCGATACGGGTGTTGATGCCCCGGTTTCGATCCGGGTCAGCCCGCGGGCGCGCCGGGTAGGGCTGCGGATCGACGCCGCCGAACGCAAGGTCGAATTGGTTTTGCCGCCCGGCGTCCCCGTGAAGACCGGCCTGCGCTTTCTGGCGGCGAAGCGGGGATGGGTCGCGGCGCGCCTCGACGCCCTGCCGCAAAGGGTGCCGTTCGTCGAGGGGGCGATCGTGCCGGTGCTCGGGGTTCCCCACCGGATCGGTCGCGAAACCGACCCCGCGGCACCGCCGGTCCGGATCATCGACGGTGAAATCCGGGTGCGCGGCGATCCGGCCTACCTGGCACGGCGCGTGCGCGATCATCTCGCTGTGACAGCGCGGGAGGAGATCGATCCGCGCGCACGCCGCCTGGCCGCTCGCGTCGCTCGCGATGTGGAGCGGGTCAATGTGCGCGACACCAAGAGCCGATGGGGCAGCTGCTCGGGACAGGGAAACCTTTCTTTCTGCTGGCGGCTGATATTTGTCCCGGAGCCGGTGCTCGATTATGTCGTTGCGCACGAGGTGGCGCACCTCGTCGAGATGAACCACGGGCCGCGCTTCTGGCGTCTGGTGGAGAACCTAACGCCGGACAGCGCCTGGCCGCGGGTGTGGCTGAAGCGCCATCGCGCTCGATTGCTCTCTTATGGTTGAAGGAGGCGTGCAATGGCGCAGAGCCAGGGATACACGGTCAAGTCCATCGCGCAAGTGGCGATCGGCAGCGACGTGCAGGCGCGCCTCTTCACATTGGCGCCGGGCGAGACGATACCGTGGCACTATCACAGTGCCGTGACCGACTGGTATTTCGTGCTCGAGGGCGCGCTGTCGATCGAGACCCGGGCGCCCGCCGATCGCCGCGAGCTCGCCATGGGCGAGAGCTATCACATCGTTCCGAAAACCGCGCATCTGATTGCCAACCGATCGGATGGCGACACGCGCTTCCTCTT
>WNFQ01038467.1_pt1 | contig 10411 bp, 17 predicted proteins | sample 5400171 | NCBI WGS metagenome assembly WNFQ01 (sample SAMN13153356, study PRJNA577476) | soil metagenome | isolation source: 20 cm soil under Madrone tree | place: USA:California | collected 2016-06-14 | reverse complement strand
CGGTTTTTTTTGTCGCCCAAAACGTGAGATTTGGGCGGCGTTTTGTTTAAGGAAAAATGCCCACGATTAATCAGCTGATTCGGAAAGGACGACGCAAGGTATCGGTGAAATCGAAGTCACCGGCGCTGACGAATTGTCCGCAACGGCGCGGTGTGTGCGTGCAAGTAATGACGCGGACGCCGAAGAAGCCGAATTCTGCCTTGCGCAAAGTAGCAAAGGTGCGGTTGACGAATGGCCAGGAAGTGATTGCCTACATACCGGGCGAAGGGCACAACTTGCAGGAGCACTCGATCGTGCTCGTGCGTGGCGGACGGGTGAAAGATTTGCCTGGCGTGCGTTACCACATCGTGCGCGGGACGCTCGACTCGTTAGGCGTGGATGGCCGCCGCCGCAGCCGATCGAAGTACGGGGCGAAACGGCCGAGAGCAGGGGGTGGCGGCGGTGAAGCTGCGCCCAAACCGGGTGCGGCGAAAGAGCCCGCGCCCAAGGAAAGCGCAGCAAAGAAAGAGTAATTTAGAATAAGTACGAAAAGCGAAAATGTCTCGACGGCGGAAAGTTTACAAAAAAGAGGAGCACGTCGATTCCCGTTACGGGAGTCGGGCGGTGGCACGCCTTATTTCCACGGTGATGAAGCGCGGGAAGAAATCGCTCGCGGAACGGATCGTTTACACCGCGATTGACAAATCGCGGGAAGGCTCCGATTCGGTCGATCCGCTCGAAATTTTAAACAAGGCGCTGGAAAACGTTCGGCCGCGGCTCGAGGTGAAATCTAGACGCGTGGGCGGCGCGACTTATCAGGTGCCGATGGAAGTGGCGCCCGGACGGCAACTCTCGCTCGCCATGCGCTGGATCGTTCAATACGCGGACAAGCGGCGCGGCACGCCGATGGCCAACGCGCTCGCGCAGGAAATCAAAGACGCGGCCGCCGGGCAGGGTAACGCGATCAAGAAACGCGAAGACACGCACAAAATGGCGCAAGCGAACCGCGCGTTTGCGCATTTCCGTTGGTAACGAATTATGCCCGCGACGCTCGAACAAAAACAAACCGCGGCGAAGAATCCGAATTCGCCTAATCGGAAGTTCCCGCTCGAGCGGACGCGCAACATCGGGATCGCCGCGCACATCGACGCCGGCAAGACGACGCTCACCGAGCGCATTCTGTTTTACACTGGCATGATCCACAAGATCGGTGAAGTGCATGAAGGCACCACTGTGACCGACTGGATGGAGCAGGAACGTGAGCGTGGCATTACGATTACTTCGGCGGCGACGACTTGCGCGTGGACCCAGCGCCAGGAGCCCGGCGTTTACAAGATTTTCGAAGGGATCAAGCAGCGCATTAACATCATCGACACACCTGGCCACGTCGATTTTACCGCCGAAGTGGAGCGTTCGCTTCGCGTGCTCGACGGCGCGGTCGCGGTGTTCGATGCGGTGGCTGGGGTGCAGCCACAATCGGAAACCGTCTGGCGACAGGCGACAAAGTACAATGTGCCGTGCATTGCGTTTATCAACAAAATGGACCGCGTCGGCGCGGACTTTAAAATGTCGATCGACAGCATGCGCAAGAAACTCGGCGCCAACGCGTGGCCCGTTCTGCTTCCGCTGGGCAAAGAAGATCAGTTCAAAGGCCAGCTCGACGTTATTAATAAGAAAGCAGTCATTTATTCCGACAGCGATCAGCTCGGCTCGACGTATGAACTTGCCGACGTTCCAAAGGAATATGTCGATCTTGTCGACAAGGCTTATCACGATCTGGTCGAGCAAATTTCAAATCTCGACGACGAAGTTGCGGGGGCTGTTCTCGAAGAAAAACCGGTTACACCGGAGCTGTTGAAAGCGGGCATTCGTCGTCAAACGATTGCGAACAAGTTTGTGCCCGTCGTTGGCGGTTCGGCACTCAAGAATAAAGGCGTGCAGTACCTGGTCGATGCCGTGGTCGATTATCTGCCGAGTCCGCTCGACATTCCGCCGGCCAAGGGCATGGACCCCGACTCGCACGAGCCGATGGAGGCGCCGACGGATGACAACGCGCCGTTTTGTTCGCTTGCTTTCAAACTTTGGAGCGATCCATTCGTCGGCAAACTTATTTTCTTCCGAGTTTATTCCGGCACGCTTTCCAAAGGCGACACGGTTTACAATCCGCGCACGAACAAGCGCGAACGCATTTCGCGTTTGATTCAAATCCAAGCGGACAAGCGCGAAGACATCGAGACTTGTTACTCGGGTGACATCGCGGCTATCGTCGGAATCAAGAATATCACGACGGGCGATACTCTTTGCGACGAAGACCATCCGATCCTGCTCGAGCCGCCGACGTTTCCTGATCCCGTCATTTCAATGGCGATCGAACCAAAGACAAAATTGGACCAGGAAAAAATGGCAATCGCGTTGCAACGACTCGCGGAAGAGGATCCGACCTTTCGCGTTTATACGCATGAAGATACCGGTCAGACGATCATCGCGGGGATGGGCGAGCTGCACCTCGAAATCATTCGCGACCGGATGTTCCGCGAGTTCAAAGTGGATGCGAATGCGGGCAAGCCGCAGATCGCTTATCGCGAAACGATCACCGGCAATGCGCACGGCGTCGGCAAGTTGATCAAGCAGTCAGGCGGCCGCGGTCAGTACGGACACGTCGAAGTTGATATGCGTCCGGGCGATCGCGGGAAGGGTTTGGTAATCGAAAATAAAATTGTCGGCGGCATCATTCCGCGCGAGTACATTCCTGCGGTCAAGAAGGGTATCGAGGAAGCCGTGCTCAACGGCGTGCTCGGCGGTTATCCGGTTGTCGATGTTGAGGTCGATATCGTTTACGGCAGCTTCCACGAAGTGGATTCGAGCGAGCTCGCGTTCAAATTGGCGGCGATCTTCGCGATGAAAGACGGCTTCAAACAGGGCAAACCGATTTTGCTCGAGCCGATCATGAAGGTCGAAAACATCACGCCGGAAGAATCTCAGGGCGACATTTGCGGCGACCTGAGCCGTCGTCGCGGCAGCATTAACAGCATCGAGACCCGCGGTCATCTCGCGATTATTCACGCGGAAGTTCCGCTCGCCGAATTGTTCGGTTACGCGACCGCAATCCGTTCGCTCTCGAAAGGCCGGTCGAGTTACTCGATGGAGCCGTCGCATTTCCAACCCGTGCCGCAGAACCTGGTCGCGGCGATTCTCGATCAAAAGGAGACGAAATGACGAACGGCCAGCGCATTCGCATTCGCTTAAAAGCGTTTGATCATCGCATGCTCGACCAATCGGCCGTCGAGATCGTCAAGACGGCGAAACGCACCGGCGCGCGCGTGGCGGGGCCGATTCCGCTGCCGACGTTGATCGAGAAGTTCACGGTCAACCGCTCGCCGCACGTCGATAAAAAATGGGCCGATTCCGCTGCCGACGTTGATCGAGAAGTTCACGGTCAACCGCTCGCCGCACGTCGATAAAAAATCGATGGACCAATTTGAAATTCGCACCCACAAGCGTTTGCTCGACATCATCGAGCCGACCGCCAAAACGGTGGATGAACTGAAGAAGTTAAATTTACCTGCGGGCGTCGATATTACGATTAAGATTTAGCGCTTGAGAATTTTGCCACATCGCCAACATGAGCATCGGGTTACTTGGACAGAAAATCGGCATGACCAGCGTCTACGACGCCACTGGCCGGCTGCATCCAGTGACCGTGATCGCGGCGGGCGATAACGTTTTGCTGCGCCGCTTGACGGCGGAGAACGAAGGCTATTCAGCCGTGCAAGTTGGATTCGACACGCAAAAGGAATCGCGTGTGACGAAACAGCTTCTCGGGGAATTCAAGAAGGCTGGCGCGGAGCCGAAAAAATTCGTGCGCGAGTTCCGGCTCGAGATCGATACGCCAGAGGGCGAGATCAATTTAAGCGTCACGCAATTTCAGGCGGGCGATTATGTCGATGTTACGGGGCGCTCGAAAGGCAAAGGTTTCCAGGGCGTAATGAAAAAGCACAACTTCCACGGGCAAGGCGCGGCGCACGGCTCGAAGACGCATCGGCGCAACGGCGCAATCGGCAATCGCTCTACGCCGGGCCGCATTTGGAAAAACATGGGTATGCCTGGTCATCTCGGCGATGAGCGCGTGACCGTGCAAAATCTTCAGGTCATGCAGGTGCGCGAAGCGGAGAAAATAATTTTGGTGAACGGCGCAGTGCCGGGCTCGAACGGCAGCTACGTCATGGTGCGTCCCGCGCTCAAGAAAGCAGCCCCGAAAGCATTCGGGGTTAAGAAATGAGCGCAAAAGTTTTAACCAAAGCCGCCGCGAAGGAAGCGAACATCGACATGATTGAGGGCGGCCGCGGGACGCAAGCCGTGAACGATGTTGTCGTTGCTATGCGCGCTGCTCGTCGTTCCGGAACAGCGAACACGAAAACCAAAGCCGACGTAGATTTGTCGGGCGCGAAACCGTGGCGGCAAAAAGGAACCGGTCGCGCCCGCGCCGGCTACAAATCGTCGCCGATTTGGCGCGGCGGCGGCGTCGTGTTCGGACCAAAGCCGCGCGATTATTCCAAGAAGGTTTCGAAAAGCGTGCGGCGTCTCGCTTTTCAAAAAGCGCTGAGCGAGCGGATCAGCGCGGGCGATGTGCTGACCATCGACCAGTTCGTTGTGCCGGAACTCAAAACAAAATCGTTCGTGGCCTTGCTGAAGAGGCAAACGGAGGCGGGGAAAGTTTTGCTGATCTCGGACGCGTTTGACGAGACAACCCTCAAGTCAGCGCGCAACATGAAGCCGGTGCAGCTCGCGACGGCCTCTGATGTAAACACGGAACAATTACTCGCGTTCGAGAAAATTCTCGTAACGCACAAGGCGCTTGAACGCCTCGCGGAAAGGATCCGTCCGCCTTCGCCGAAGGCTATGGCGCGATAAAATGAACGAGCCGTACGACATTATCCAAACCGCATCATTGACGGAAAAATCGACGCTGCTGAGCGAGAAGCAGAACAAGTACGTCTTCCGCGTCAGTCCGCGCGCGAACAAGATTCAGATCAAGAACGCGATCGAGCGCTTGTTCCAAAAGAAAGTTGTCGATGTGAACACCTGCAATTACGCCGGCAAAAAAAAGCGCGAACGCCGCGCCGATTACGGGCGCAAGGCGCATTGGAAAAAGGAAGTGTTGGAGTGATGGAGTGGTGGATTCTTCCTCCCTTCCTCCCTTCCTCCCTTCCTCCTTTGCTCCATAAGTCTTTATGGCGCTCAAGAATTATCGCCCGCTCACACCGACTCTTCGGTTCAAATCGCTTCCCGCTTTCGAGGAAATCACGAAGTGGAAACCGGCGAAGCGTCTCGTCGAACCGAAAAAGAAAACCGGCGGCCGCAATCATTACGGCCGGTTGACTTCGCGTCACATTGGTGGCGGCCACAAACAAAAATATCGCAAGGTCGATTTCAAACGGCGCAAACGCGATGTCGCCGCGGAGGTGATCGGGATTGAGTACGATCCGAACCGCTCCGCCCGCATTGCTCTTATTAAATATGCGGACGGCGAGCTTAGTTATATTCTCGCACCGGACGGTCTGCGCGTTGGATCGAGAGTCGCCGCCGGCGAGGATGTCGCACCCGATCTCGGAAATGCATTACCGCTGCGCGCCATTCCACTCGGCGCGAACATTCACAACATCGAGCTGACGCCCGGCCGCGGCGGACAGATTGCGCGCAGCGCCGGTCAACAAGCCACTCTGAACAATCTCGAAGGCGGTTACGCGCTTGTGAAAATGCCTTCCGGCGAAATTCGCCGCATTCACGAAAACGCTTACGCGACGGTCGGCCAGGTTGGAAATGTCGATCATATGAATGTGTCGAGCGGGAAAGCCGGACGCACACGTTGGCGCGGGCGGCGGCCGCATGTGCGCGGCATGGCCATGAATCCGATCGATCATCCGATGGGCGGCGGCCAGGGCAAATCGAAAGGCGGCGGCGGCCGGCATCATCCGGTGAGTCCGTGGGGCCAACTCGCGAAAGGATTCAAGACGCGCAGCAAGCACAAACCGAGCGGATTCCTGGCTTCCAGATTCGCAACTAAAATTTGATTTTTATGGCAAGATCGTTGAAGAAAGGACCCTTCGTCGAGTCGCATCTTCTGGAGAAGATCGACAAGATGAACAGTGCGAGTGCGAAAAAACCGATCAAGACCTGGTCGCGCCGCTCGATGGTGACGCCGGATTTTGTCGGCCACACGTTTTTGGTTCATAACGGAAAGATTTTTAATTCCGTTTTTGTTACCGAAAACATGGTCGGTCATAAGCTCGGCGAATTTTCACCGACGCGCGTGTTCAAGAAACACGGTTCACACACGGCGAAGGTGGCGAAATAGTTGAGGACCATTTTTATAGTTTTGGGCTGCGTAACGCTGGCTCGCGGGCTGACGGCAGAGGGAAATAGTTCTTTGTCAGAATCCAAAGTTGAAAACGTGGAACCGAGCGCGACAGCGGCGGCGTTGCTGGTGCAGAACGACGAGCTGCGAAGGCAGTTGTCGATCGAGCAGGAATCGCTCAAGACGTTAACGAGCAGCCTGGCGGAATCGAATGCCGAGGCGGAATTGTTTCGCCGCAAGTATTCCGATTTGGAATTGCGCATGGAAGCGCTTGGTCTGGCTTCAGCGAACAAAGATCGCGCGAAACTAGAACAGCGTCTCCTGGCCGCGGTGAGCGATTTGCAGCTCGCGCACAGAGAACGCGCGGAGTATCGCGACCAAATGCTGCGGCTGAACGAAGCGATGTGGCGCTATCTGAAAACTGCGCAGAGCGGCGATGCGCAGGCGCGCCTGGACGTGGAAACGCAATTGCGCGGCGTCAATGCGCTCGCGACAAGATCGACAAACGCGCCGCCGAATTCCGCGCAGGCGGGTTTGATGGACGGGAGCGTGATCAGCGTGAAGGATGAGTGGTCGTTCGTGGTCGGTAACCTCGGCGAAACGCAGGGCGTAAAGATTGGGATGCCGCTTCGGGTGATGCGCGGCGACCAGAAGATCGCGGGGCTGCGGGTTGTCGATGTTCGGCAGAAAATTTGCGGCGCGGTGATTCAAGAGATGGATTCTGCAAAAGAGAAAATAAAAGTGGGCGACCGCCTCCAGGTGGATGCGCAGCAAAATGTGAGTTTAAAATAGATGGAAGTTAGATCGATATATAAGTATGCGCGGATTTCGCCCTTCAAGGTGCGCGAAGTCACGCGCGAGATCCAAGGTCTGCCGGTTTCGGCAGCGCTCGATGTGCTCGCTTTCACGCCGAAGAAAGCCGCGTTTCTCATCGGCAAGACTTTGAAGAGCGCGGTCGCGAACGCGGAGAACAACGCGAACCTGAAAGCCGACGGCCTGGTGGTGAAGGAAGCGATTGTCGGCGAGGGCCCGACAATGAAACGGATGATGGCGCGCGCCCGCGGGAGCGGCAGCCGGATTTTGAAGCGCACAAGTCACATCCGCATCGTTCTCTCGGACGAGATTCAAATTGAAACGCGCGAGACCAGAAAAGCGAAACGCAAAGCGGAAGAGAAGGCGGCCAAAAAAGAGGGAACAGCCGGCGAAAGAAAGCAAAGATCGACAAGTTCGGTCGAGAAAAACCCCAAAGCAAAGAAGGCCGGAAAGGGGACGAAGAAATGATATGAACTGTTACTTTGAGCGAGGAACAGGAAGTCTGGGGAGCGCATGCGCCTCGCGTGCAACATTCGGCGCCCCGCCGAATGTGCAACGAGCGTCCGTGAGATTCTCCAGCCCAAAGACGTTTCCGGCGAGGGCGCCGGAAACAGCACGCGAGGGCGCGTGCGCTCCCCAGAGGAATTAGTTATGGGACAGAAAGTTAATCCGATCGGTTTTCGTCTTGGTGTGAACCGCGACTGGCGTGCGCGCTGGTACGCGTCGCCGCAGGAGTTGCCGGCGTTTTTGCACAGCGATCTGGAGATTCGCAGTTATGTGAAGAAAAAACTTCAGTTCGCCGCGGTCTCGAAAATTGTTATGGAGCGGGCGTGGAACTCTATTCGCGTGACGATCCACACCGCGCGTCCCGGCATCGTGATTGGACGCAAAGGCGCGGAGATCGAAAAGATGACGGAAGAGATTTCGAAGATGGCGCAGGGCAAGCAAATCAAGATTGACATCCAGGAAATTAAAGCGCCGGAGCTCGACGCGCAGCTGGTCGCAGAAAATGTCGCGCTGCAAATTGAGCGGCGCATCGCTTATCGCCGGGCGATGAAAAAAGCGGTGCAGACGGCGATGGATTTTGGCGCGCAGGGAATTCGCCTGCGTTGCTCGGGCCGATTGAACGGCGCGGAAATCTCGCGCTCGGAATGGTATCGCGAGGGCAAGGTGCCGCTGCACACTTTGCGAACGGGAATGGCAAGATCGGCGTGAAATGCTGGATGTGTAAGAAAGAAGAAGCGGCCACCGAGCCGGCCGGGCCAAATCTACCGCCACCGCCGCCGCTGGTGCCGGAGGAAGTCTAGGAGGAAGCGCTATGCCGTTGATGCCCAAACGCGTGAAGTATCGCAAGTCCCAGCGGGGAAGCCGCAAGGGGACAGCTTCGCGCAATCTCAGGATCGACTTCGGCGAGTTCGGACTGCAAACGCTCGAGCGCGCCTGGATCACAAACACGCAGCTGGAGGCCGCGCGAGTCGCGCTGACCCGCAACATGAAGCGCAAAGGCAAATTGTGGATCCGGATTTTTCCCGACAAATCGGTGACCGCGCGCCCGCCGGAAACGCGCATGGGCAAAGGCAAAGGCCAGCCCGAATATTGGGTGGCAACGGTGCGGCCGGGAAATATTTTATTCGAGTTGGATGGCGTGACCGAGTCGGTCGCCCGCGAATCGCTGCGGCTGGCGGCGGACAAATTGCCGGTGCGGACCAAGTTTCTCAGCCGGCATCACGTGGCTGCGGCCTAACGAATCATGAAGATCAAGGAAATTGTCGAGATGAGCACGGATGAGTTGCTGACGAAGAAACGCGACTTGCGTCAGGAGAGCTTGCACCTGCGTTTGCAACAGCAAAGCGGCCAGCTCGAACAACCGAGCCGATTGCGGTTGGTGCGACGCGACGTCGCGCGCATCGAGACGGTGCTTTCGCAGCGAGCCAAAGCGGTGGTGCAGAAATAATTATTTATGGCTGAGCAAGACCGACCATCACTTTCCCAACCGCCGCCATTGCCAGCGTCGCTGACCCGCGCTTCGCGCAAGACGCGCACCGGCGAAGTGATTTCGAGTAGCATGAACAAGACGATCGTGGTGAGGACGGTCACGCGCGTGCCGCATCCGAAGTTCGGCAAGATCGTCAAGCAGATGAAAAAGTTTTACGTGCACGATGAAGAGAACAAGGCAAAAATCGGCGACGTGGTGCGCATCATGGAAACGCGCCCGCTGAGCAAACTCAAGCGCTGGCGTTTGCTGAAAGTGGTTCAAAAGTCACTCCGAAATGATGCGTGAGTAAATTGTCAATCTTATGGTGCAACTTCGATCCAGACTGGATGTGGCGGACAACACGGGCGCGCGCATGGCGACGATGATCGGTGTGATCGGGAAATCGACGCTTTATGCCGGGATCGGCGATGTGATTACAGCGAATGTGAAAGAAGCGAGCGCGACCGGAACGGTAAAGAAAGGCGAAGTCGTGCGCGCGGTCCTGGTTCGGACGAAGCAGCCAATCCGGCGCGAAGATGGCTCGCTCCTGCGCTTCGACAATAACGCCATCGTCATTATCGACAAAGATTTGAACCCTCGCGGCACCCGCATTTTTGGACCGGTCGCGCGCGAGTTGCGGGAGAGAAATTTTATGAAAATTGTCTCGCTCGCCCCGGAAGTTTTATGAACCGCATCAAGTTCCATGTTAAAAAAGGCGACCAGGTCGAGGTCATTTCGGGAAACTTCAAAGGTTCCTCGGGAAAGATTCTCGAAGTGCTGCCGCGCAAGCAACGTGTGCTGATCGAAGGCGTGCGGATAATCAAGAAGCACTTGCGCAAGTCGCAGGACAATCCGAGCGGCAAGATCGCCGAGCGCGAAGGCCCGATCCACATTTCGAACGTGAAATTGATCGAGCGAAACGAAAAACCGGTAAAAGAAAAGAAGAAGAAGGAGGCGGCGAAAGCGAAACCGTAAATGGAAAACGAATTTTATCGCGATTACAAAGAGCGGGTGATGCCGGCGCTGCAAAAGCAGCACGGCTACAAAAACGTGCACCAAGTTCCGAAGGTCGAGAAGGTGGTGATCAACACTTCGGTCGGCTCCCAGTCGGACGTGAAGCAGGCGCTGGAGGAGGCGAAGATGGAGCTCGCTTTGATCACCGGCCAGCAGGCCATCGAAACGCGCGCCAAAAAAAGCATTTCGAATTTTAAGTTGCGCAAAGATCAGGCGATTGGCGCGAAGGTGACGCTGCGCGGGGAGCGCATGTACGAATTTCTCGAGCGCTTCAT
>WNFQ01024538.1_pt1 | contig 10411 bp, 12 predicted proteins | sample 5400171 | NCBI WGS metagenome assembly WNFQ01 (sample SAMN13153356, study PRJNA577476) | soil metagenome | isolation source: 20 cm soil under Madrone tree | place: USA:California | collected 2016-06-14 | reverse complement strand
GGCCGGCCGAGGTCATGGCCTGGGCGCGGTGCCGGCCTTTCAAGGAGACGAACAATGCTGGCGAGTTGGTCAGCGGCCTTTCCAGGCGCAAGTAGCGCCCGAGCACTTCGAGGATTTCCCGGGGCAGCGGCACAACGCGCTTCTTGTTTCCTTTGCCAAGCGCACGCAGCTGGCCCTCGGCGAGTTGCAAGTCTTCCAGCTGAAGCGCCAAGACTTCGCAGGAGCGCAGACCATCGAGGAGCATCAAGCCCACGAGAGCCAAATCGCGATAGGTACGGAAACTTTGCCAGAACTTCGCGACTTCTTCAGAAGAGAGCGGCACGATGACCCGCCGATCTTGTTTGAGGCGGAGGCCCCGGGCGACGACGGGGCGGGGCCGGCCGTAGCCGAGCGGGGACCGTTGGGTATAGCGGCGCTGGAAATGCATTTTGCCGGCAGGAATTTCTTGTCCGGTGTGGAAGCGATAGCAGCAGCGCACTGTACCGAGGCGATGATTCACGGTTTGCGGTGTGGGTTTGGGATCCTGCTCGAGTTGATGACGAACATAGTCGACGATCGTGGACTCGGTCATCTCGGCGAGTCGTCGGTGCTGCGGTTCGAACCAGCGGGCGAAATCGAGAAGGTCGTAGGCGTAGCTGCGAAGCGACCGTGGGGAGAGTTGCCGGAGTCGCTGACCATCGAGGAAGGCATTCGCCCACTCAACCTCTCCTCCCTTCTCGTCGCTGACACGATGCGGGGAAGCGCTGGCGGGCGCGGCAGGTTGATGGACCACGGAGAGCTTCATGTACGCCCCCAGCCCCAGCGTTCCAGCAACTGCTTGACACTTTCCAGATCCGAAGCCGTCTCCCGCAGTACGGTTCTGCGAACGGGCGGCAGAGAAGAACTCGAGCGCAAAGCGTGGTCGGTCAGCGGTGGAGAAGAATCGCGCGCTTTTCTGGGAGAGCAGGCAGGCAGTTCCAGCACTTGGTAAATTCCACCTTCGTAGGCAATCAGGTCTCGTGTCACCAGCTCCTTGCGGGCCCCGTCCAGTTCATGAGGAAAACGAATGTCCAGCAATTCCGCCAAACGTGCGTCGGAGTAAAAGCTGACTCCGTCTCGATTGCAGACCGCCACCAGCACGAAGTAGAGCAACTTTTCCAAGCGAGTTAAGCCTTGATCGAATCCCTCGCGTAGGAAGCGGTGATCAATCCAGCTGAAGGAACCGCGAATGGAACGTCGGCGATTGGGTCGGGGCGGTTGGGGCGGGGACTTCGGCATTTTCATTCCTCAGCGAGTGCAAAGTAGGGGAACAGGGCTGGGAATAGCCATCGAATCTTGTGGGACTTACCGCGATACTTTCCAGCAACCCTAGGAAGGATCAAGGGTTACGAAGATATCGCAGCTTGTGTGACTTACCTGGTTAATGCGGATGGAAGTCTTTGTGGAGCTGAGGGTTAAGTGCAAATCAGGGCTTGTGGGACTTACAGGCGCTGATCTCAGCCGCTGGCGCCATTTTCGGACGAAAGCCGCGTTGCGCTGCACGTAGTCGGGATGCTGCTGACGGTAGCGGCGCTTGTAGTCGGAGCGCGTTCCGCACTTTTCCTTTTGGAACGCATAGGAACCATGAAAGTAATCCGGGTGCTCGGTCCGCCATTGGTGATCAGACTTTCGCTTCTGCTTGCGGCGACAGTCCATTCGACCACAGGTTTTTTGCCGCTGCTTGAGCCGCGGATGGGGATGAAACCACCGACGACAGAAAGGACACCTCCGCCTCGAGAGCATACCTTCCCTCCAGTGAACCTCTGGAGGAGAAACAAACAGAGGCGGGGAAGAAAAGAAAAAAAGCAAAAGGGAAAGGCTATTGAAACTGAACTGAGCAAGAGGGGAAGAAAATCAAAAGGCTGAAGAACAACCCATAACCGAGGACAAACCTTTTTTCCCGAATATTGGCCGGTTAAGAGCGAATAATTGGGCGCGGAGCAAGCAAACAAAGGACTTAGGGGTATTTTTGTTTGGCCGAGGAAATCGGGAGATGCCGGAGGGCTTACCGAGAACGACGAACTAACCACAAAATAAGCGAAGCGTGAAAGTTACTCGGAGTCAAGGAAAATCGGAAGTATACCTGGCTTGGCAGACGGGGGGGCGATTGAAGCTCCACCTAAACCCGCGCCCTTATGCAACCAAAATGCAATGCTTGCGCCGGCCCAGGATCATCTTGACGCTCGTGTTCTGTAGAACCGCTGACCCATCATGGTGGAGAGCCACCTGAGATTCTCACCCCGTCCAACTGCTCTGGGCCATTGCGGAGCTTGGCGTTTTTTATTGAGCCATCCTGCTCAAACTGAACGTCAATAACGACGGGCTGGGAAGTCATGAAGAGTCTAGTCGCTGACTCGGTCAGCAGCTCCTGAGGTTCCTCGCCAAACGGGTTGTACTGCACGAACAACTTGTCGCCCGTGCGGGGTAATCGTAAATCTAAACTGCCCAGCGAAGAGATACACCCCTGTGTATTTCTGAAGCTCTGGCGGGTCGATTTTCGTGAAGGGATGTTCTTGTGGACGAATATCGCTCCAACCGTACTCCTGCGCGACGGCGCGCCTGATCTCACCGATTAAACTGAGTCCAGAGTCGCCGTTGGTCATGATCGCCACGCCTTGGCCGCCCTCGGTGTACGCATCGAATTGACATTTATAGCCTGCGTTGGCGCCGGAACTCCAAAAGCGACGAACGTGGCTGCGCTCTCCAAGCGCCAAGCCCAAGCCGTAGATTTGTTTGCTCTGGTAATCGAGCATTTGATGGGCAAGGGCGGACGAAATGATTTTGTTCGACTGGCCCGTGTAAGCCTTCTGGACCTCAATCTCGCTGGCCGCACTTGACCAAAGGTTTTTCGGGAGTGGCTCCTCAAATGTACTGTGCGTCATTCCTAGAGGCTCGAATATCAGTTCACGCATGAGTTTAGGGAAGGATTTGCCAGTGACATCCATCATTAGCAACTGCACAGTGCGGAGCGGAAGTCTCGGCGCGGGGAGCCGGGGGCGGCTTATGGGGTTGGCTGGTCGAGGATGATGTGTTCTTCTGAAACAAAATAGGCAACTTTATTGTGGTCGATGAAGTTCGTTTCGTCTTCATGCGAGGCGATCCATTCGGGCGATTGACGGGCGGCCAGTAACGCTTCCGCATCGTCAAACCAAAGTTCCGCCATGCCATCATATTCCTGCTCAGGGCTTGCAAGTACAAACCCTGAAACCCGATCAGGCTGGCGTTTGTCGCCAGGAACGGCGATGCGGTGGCTCTGGACCAATTTGCGCAATCGCGGAATGCGACAACCAATTGGGCCATGGACATTCTTCCAGTAGTCAAAGAACTGCTGATCGGTTAGTCCTGCTTTTTTGGTGATGCAATAAACCAGTTTGATCATGGCGAGTTGCCCTTCGCGGTTCTCTTCGGCGCGTGCACTGATTCTGCTACGATTGGCGGGCTAAGGTTAAGAATCATAGGAGAAAAAACGTGGCTGCTGTTGTAGCGGGAGTGGACGTTGGAGGAACGGCTGTCAACTATACGTTGGTAGATGCGCAGGAGAAATTTTTGGTCGAGGGATTGTGCGAGCATCCCTCGCTGGCGAAGCAGGGGCCGGAGATTTGTCTGCAACAGATTGCGGATGGTTTGAAGGTGGCCACTGATCTGGGAGGTGTTGAGCTTGCGGATGTGGTGGCGGTCGGGCTCGATACGCCGGGGCCGGCAAGCGCGGCGGGGCTGTTGAGTGCGCGTGGTTCGACGAATTTTGTGCATGCTCAGTGGGCGGGATTCGATATTCGCGAGGGGCTGGCGCACAAGCTGGGCAAACCTGTGTGGTATTTAAACGATGCGAATGCAGCGGCGCTTTGGGGGCACTATGCGATTTTTGGCGCGAATAGTAAAGAGACCTCGGTATCGATCATTATCGGGACGGGAAACGGTGGCGGAATTATTCTGGATGGAAATGTAGTGAAGGGGAAAAACGGGTTTGGCGGAGAGTTGGGGCACGTGTTGATTCCGTATCAGAGTATTGCGGGAACCGAGGGTATCAATCCGCGATGCAATTGCGGACGGACTGGGGATTTGGAGTCGCTTTGTTCGCTGACCGCTATTGAAAGAAATCTTTTGCCGTATTTTTTGCTGCGATATCCGGGGCACGAATTGGGGAAATTGACGCCGCATGACGCGGCCAAACGTGTGCGCGGGCTTGCGGACAAAGGCGATGCGTTGTGCAGAGATGTTTTTCGGGTACAGGCACATGCGTTGGGATTGTTCTTCGACGAGATGGTGAACACGTTCGATCCCGATGCGCTGATCGTTGGCGGCGGGGCGCTGGAGGCGAGTGCAGAATTCCAGAAATGGTTTATGGACGAGATTCGTGTGGGTATGCCGAATCAACGTGAGGAGCAGATTGGGATTCCGATTTATGTAATTCCAAATGGAGATACGGCGGGGGCGCGTGGAGCGGCGATTGAGGCGCTAAAGCTGGCGAGGCAGAGCGGGCTGATGTAGGCGTGGCGACAGAATTTATAGCGGGACGTGGAATTTGGCTTTGGGGGAGGATTTGTCGCGGTACAGGGCGCGGTCGGCGGCGATGAGGAGTTCATCGAGGGTTGTCCCGTCGAAGGGATACATGGCGACGCCGGTGCTAACGGAGAGCGGAGGATCTTCGCTCTCGTTGCGAAGGCGATCGGAAATGCGTTGCGCGACGAGTAGCGCAGATTGGGTAGTGGTTTCGGGAAGGACGAGGACGAACTCATCTCCGCCATAGCGGGCGGCAAGGTCGATTTCGCGGGAATGAAGACGGAGAATATCGGCGAGGCGGCAGAGGGCGCGGCTGCCAACCAAATGACCGCGACTGTCGTTTATTTTTTTGAGGTGGTCGAGATCAAGGAGAACGATGGCGAATGGCGAGTGCGAGCGGCTGTAGCGCTTGATTTCAGCATCGAGAGCTTCGACGAGACGGCGATAGTTTGCCAGGCCGGTGAGCGGATCGCTTTCGGCCAACTGGCGTACATGTTCCTCGGCGTGTTTGTGCGCCGTGGTTTCCGCCGCCAGAACCATGGTGGTGACGGCGACGATGGCCATAAAAGATTGCAGAAGCAGCAGAGAAGCATTTTGAGAAATCCTGACGAAGGGCCCGTAACCATTCACGGTGCCCCAGGTTGCTACCAGAGCGAGAACGCAAATCGCCGTGGCAGCTTTTCTGCGGCCGAAACGAAACGCGGCCCAAACCAGAAATGGGAAACAGAGATATTCGAAGGGATAATTTTTGACGACGTTATGGAAGCCGTAGCCGAAGACGATCCAGGTAGTAGCGATAAGTCCGAAAAATAGCAAAGTGAGTTCGATAATTTGCCGGCGGCTCCAGTTACGGCTGGGATTTTCAACCCACAGCAAGAGTAGCGGCGTTACGACAAGCGCGCCGACGCCGTCGCCGAGCCACCAGGTAAGCCAAATGGAAAGATTACGGGATGGCTCGGCCAAATGCGCCAAGACGAGAGTTGCGGAACCGATGGAGGCGCTGATGGCGGTGCCGACCATGCCAGCCAACAGAACGAACTTGAAAATATTTTGCGATCGTTGAAATGCGTTGCGGCCTGCGGCGAAACGGGTAACGAGATAGCAGCCGACCACAGCCTCGAGTGTATTGCCGGTGGCGATGCTTACCGAAGTAAGAATTGTGCCGGCGGTCGTGAAATTTACGAAGAAGCCTCCAACAAAAATCGCGGGCCATACGCGGTAGCCGAAAATCAATAAAGCGGCGAGCGCGATGCCGGTGCAGGGCCATACGGCGGACGCGCTGGCGTTGAGAAAGGCGAGTTTAAGCCCGAGCTTTCCAACGATGAAATACGCCAGGGCGAGGCCCAGGTAGAGGGAGGGACTGTCCGGCTTGAAGAGGCGAGACATGGTTGGTCGTTCGGAGCGCCACGGAAGAAACGACGTTCAACTCCGTCAGGTGACGCCAGGCCCAGCAGCAATGGCTTAGCTATCTTTAGATCTTAAACGTACGCGAGGGTACAAAGGTGGCGGATAGTGCGGGTTTTGCAATTTTGGTTAATAGCAGGAGTTATGTCCAGGGCGCTCAGGACGAGACTTGGTATAGCACGAAAAAGAGAAGAGTAGACTTCGCCGTGAAATGGGAAAAGTCTCATTTGAAAAAAGGGACAAGTCCCGAAATACGAAAAACCTCAGGCAAATAAAAAAAGCGGGCAGAAGATTCTGCCCGCTCTTAGTGGGCCTGGCGCATGGCCAGGGCTGTTGAGTACTCGGGTTACTCACCGGAACTGGAAGTGCTGGCCGGCTGCGACTGACTGTTAGCCTTGGGAATGCTGACGTAGCCGCTGATGGTGTCTTTGCCAAGCTTGTTGATGACCAGCTCTTCAGGGATCTTGGTGCCGCTCAAATAGAAGAAGATGGGCTCGTTCATGTTGCGGTTCTTCTTTTCGATTCTGCGGTCCTCGGCGGTCATGGCAACGCTGTACTGAGAGCGCTTTTCGTTGATGCCCTTGAGTTCGACAGTCAAGTTGCCAACCTTCTGGGGCTTGTTCTTGCCGGCGATGGTGAATTCGACGTAATCACGTTCGCCGAGGCGGCGGAGTTGATCAATTTCGTCGTGGTTGCGGGCAATGAGCGTGCCCATTTCGCTGCGAGCCATTTTTAGATCTTCGCGAGTGGTATCGAGGTCGGTGCGAACACCGACGACCTTGGTATCCACGTTCTTCAGGTCATCAGTGGCGGCCTTGGTAGCGAGCTCAGTGTGAACGCTGGTATCGAGAGCGCTCAGCTTGGTGGTGGTATCCTCAACGGCCTTCGCGGCTTCAGCGCGCGCCTTTTTGAGCTGACCCTGGGTGATCTTAAGCTTATCGGTGACGACTTTGAGGTCGCCCTGCAAGTCGGCGTTGGTTTTTTCATCCTGCACAACGCGGTCTTTCAGTGAAGTCATGTCCTGATCAACGCCCTGTTTCAGAGAGCTGACTTGGGCAGCGACCTGTTTTTGAGTGTCATCGAGCTTGGAGGATGCGTTCCAACCGAAAGCCAATCCGCCACCGCTCTTATTCTCCACGACGTATTCTTCGCTCATACTGAATGATTCTCCTTCTGGGAAGCCGCTCGGCACCCCAACTGCTCTCTCTTGAATCCCCTACTGATACCAGGAAAGGTGCATGTGCAAAGCCAAAGAGCCCGAAGCGAGGAGGCGGGCAAATACCGTAGTAAGCCTATGTGAAAAATGGAGTTAGCGATGAGGGGAGAAAAAGCGCCGCCAGGAGACAGGGTACTAGTCCTAGCAATCTTTACGCGGGAGTAATGTGGAGTTGCAAAATTTGCGGTGTTAGAGAGTGTGGCTAGAGATCCAAGGAGGGATCCAGAGCGTTTAAGTCGGAGCGGAGCTGGCCGGGATTTAGATATTGGATGGCGTGGAGGCCGAGGGAGCGGGCGACTTGTACGTATTCGAGGATATCGTCGATGAAAACGGCCTGGGAGGCCGGGGTTCTGACGGCTTTTAAGGCGGCCTGGAAGATGACCGGGGAGGGTTTGCTGGCGCGGATCGCGCAAGAGTAGATACGGGCTGGGCGGGAGAAGAATTGGAAAAAGGAGAAGTTGGATTCGAGATGGGCGATGTGAATGGGGTCGGTGTTCGAGACAAGAGCCAACTTGTGTTCTCTTGCGAGGGAAGCGAAGAGATCGTCAGACTGAAGAGGGACGGGATCCAATGTGCGGTTCCAGGCTTCGCGGAATTCTTCGAATTTCAGCGGGCTGCCCAAGCGCCTGGTGATGTGCAGATGCCAGTCATGTGGAGAGATGCGGCCTTCCTGCCAATCGTGCCAGCGAGGATCTTTTTCGATGGCGGACCAAAGTTCGGCGGGAGAAAGAGCGATGCCTTGGGAGAGGCCTTCGATGGCGCGCGCCAGATCTAACTTTACGAGCACCCGGCCAATATCAAAGATGACGGCGCGAAGCGGCGAGTTGGGCATGGGCTAGTCTGGCGCAGAAGGTGCGGACGCGGGCTGAGCCGATGTTTTCTTACTTTTGAGGATGCCGATGATGGCGGGTAGAATCGAAAGCAAAACGACAACCCCGATGACGTAATGGATGTACTTGCCGATATTGGGGACGGAACGTCCGAGCGTATAGCCCCCTAGAATTGTGGCGCAGACCCAGAAAATTCCTCCGAAAATATCAAACGTCACGTAACGGCCGTAAGGCATTTTCGCTGCGCCGGCGACCGGCGGACAGAAGGTTCGAACGATGGGAACGAAGCGCGCCAGCATGACCGCGCGGCCGCCATACTTTTCATAGAAATCGTGAGCGCGTTGCAGATGGCTGCGGCGGAAGAAGAAAGAGTCTTCTCGTTTGTAGAGCGCGGCACCGGCGGAACGGCCGATCCAGTAGCCGATCTGGTCGCCAACTATGGCGCAGAGCATGACCGGGAGCAACCATTTAAGCACCAGCACCTGCAAAGGAATGGCGGCGAAGGCCGCGAAAATCCCGGCCGTGATGAGCAGGGAATCTCCCGGGAGGAAAAATCCCACAAAGAAGCCGGTCTCAACGAAGACGACGGCGCAGATAAGCTGAGGGCCGCCCGCCTGAACGAGTTGTTTCAGTCCTTCAGGGTCGAAAAGCAAATGGAGAAAGTGCAAAAGAGATTGGAGCACGCGACCTGGTTCCTTTTCCTTCGTGGCTGCTGCGCGGCCAAGGTCAGGGTAGCCAAGTCAGCCAGCCAAATTAGCTAGCTAAATTAGGCAACCGGGGGCGCAGACGCGAAAAAGTGCGCGCGACCCGCTGAGAGAATGTCTACTCCCATACGGTAGCAGAAAATGCCGGGGTCGCCGCCAGCTTCGATAAGCAGAAGTAGCAAAGTGGAAACGGGAAGAAGGTGGAGGGCGCGAGGCATTAACGGAAAGCCTCGGCAAGCCATGTTTGATGAAGAGCGGAGTCGCCGAGAACGGTGGCGGAGTGCTCGGCGAGGCTAAGGAGTTTTTGTATGCGAGGTACGGCCAGCTTGGCGGCAGCCGCGCCGGCTTCGATGGCTTCATGGGCTTTTGCGAAATCGTCCCAGGCGAGCGAATTGACGTCAGGGCGAATGACCAGGTCGGCGTGACGCTCCCAAGTATCGAGCTGATGTTTTTGCGCGGCGCTGACGGCGCGATCGGCGAGGCAGCGGGTGCCAATCTGGATCGGTTCGAACAAGCCGGGAAAAGCGCAGCTGGCGCGAATGGCTTCGACGAGCGGACCTTGACGGAACACGACAGGATCGCCACTGGCGAGATCAGTAGCGACGACAGCGAGCGGAATTTTCATGTCTTCAAAGTGTTTGGACTCGAATACGCGTTCGATTAGGTCGGCGAGGCGATGATTGCTGGCGAGGCCCAGGCGAGAGACGCTCCAGCGCGCGATATCGCGAAAACGAATAGTGCGGCTGGTGGCAAGAATACGTGCAAGGGGAGCGCCGCTGGCGTACGCGGCTCCAAAAACGCTGCCGACGCTGGTGCCTGCGATGTGCGATATGGGGATGTGATTTTGCTCGAGGACCTGCAGCACACCGAGGTGCGCGAACCCGCGGGCGAATCCGCCACCCAAGGCGAGAGCGATGCCTGGGCGCGAGGCGGCGTGCACTTCGGCGGGTTTGGGAACAGGTTCCATCACAAAGCAAGTTTCGCAATTGCGACGGAAAGCGGCCAATGGACCGTGGGTTCTGAAATTCCAGTACCGATGTACTGCCTGAAATCCTGCACCGCGACCGATGCCCTATGCGCAAACAGTACGAAAATACTAGTCCCCTATCCCCGCTGTACCATTGGCGCGCGCAACGGCGCACGGCAATCTGACTCCCGTAGGAACGCAGTCCTCTGAGGGAGGCTCAATGGACACCGCATATCAGGCGTGGATTGGTCAGGCCGTGGTTCTGCAGGTGGCGTTGGGCGATGTGAAAGTGCCGCTGCGCGGAAGACTGTTAAAGGATGGCGGAGAAACGCTCCGGATGAGGATTGGCGACGGCTGGGACGTGGACATCTATAAGAACATGGTCCTGGCGGTGGAAGAAGATGCCATGGCTTTGATCCCTGCATAAGGAGGCCGGCGTGAAAAATGAAACCGAACTTCGTTATGTGACGCGAGAACGAGCTGCTGCGCTGCTGGGAATCCCAGAAAGAGAACTGGCCAAGATTTCGGAAGAGTCAGGACTGGGACACAAAGAGCGCGCTGGCAATCAGGAAGAGATTTTCTTTACGTACGAGGAACTGCGGCAGATTTGCCAGATGGCAGTTCAGGTTCACTGACATCGACCATTAAACGTCAAACGACTTTCCCCCAGGCCCCCCTCAGGCAGTACCCCCACCCTGGATCGCTTACCCCCAGCGATCCGGGGTTTTTCTTTTGACAGAAGAGAGATTGGCGAAGAGACTGGTGCGCTTGC
>WNFQ01011485.1_pt1 | contig 10413 bp, 8 predicted proteins | sample 5400171 | NCBI WGS metagenome assembly WNFQ01 (sample SAMN13153356, study PRJNA577476) | soil metagenome | isolation source: 20 cm soil under Madrone tree | place: USA:California | collected 2016-06-14 | reverse complement strand
CCGCGATCTTCGATCCATCGCTTCACCTGACTGCGTGTCAAACTGCCTGTCAGGCTGGCGTTTGCAGCAATGGATCACAGGGTTGGCCCGTCGGCGCAGGCGATGATAAGCAGACGTTTCCGGACGCCCCCTGAAAGGCATTAACATGAAACACATATCTCTGGTTGTTACCCTTGCCCTCGCCGGCGGTTTTTCGACCCAGGCCGCAACAGCGCAAACGCTCAAGACGGTCAAGGACCGGGGCATGCTATCCTGCGGCGTGAGCCAGGGCTTGCCGGGCTTCTCGTCGCCCGACGACAAGGGTAACTGGACCGGGCTCGACGTCGATGTCTGCCGCGCGGTTGCCGCCGCAATCTTCAACGATCCAACCAAAGTCAAATTCGTACCGTTGTCAGCCAAGGATCGCTTCACGGCACTGCAGTCCGGCGAAATCGACGTACTCTCGCGTAATACGACCTGGACGCTTTCCCGCGACACCTCGCTCGGCGCCAATTTTACCGGGGTGACCTATTATGACGGTCAAGGTTTCCTGGTGAAAAAATCCCTTAAGGTCAATTCCGCGCTGGAATTGAACAGCGCATCGGTTTGCGTGCAGACCGGCACGACCACAGAGCAGAATCTCGCCGACTACTTCAGGGGCAACAATATGAAGTATGAGGTGATCGCGTTCGGCACCGCCGACGAAACCGTCAAGGCCTATGAGTCCGGACGCTGCGACGTCTTCACGTCAGACGTGTCGCAGCTTTATGCCGAACGTCTGAAGCTTTCAAATCCGGCCGATCATGCCGTACTTCCGGAGGTGATCTCGAAAGAGCCGCTCGGCCCGATGGTGCGTCACGGCGACGACCAGTGGTTCGATATCGTGAAGTGGACGTTGTTTGCGATGGTTGACGCTGAAGAACTCGGCGTTACCCAAAAGAACGTCGATGACATGGCGAAATCGGACAAGCCCGAACTCAAGCGGGCCTTCGGCACCGATGGCAATCTCGGCGAACAGCTCGGCCTCACCAAGGATTGGGTATCGCGGATCGTCAAGGCAGTCGGCAATTACGGCGAATCCTTCGATCGTAACGTCGGCGCCGGCTCGAAGCTCGGGATCGCCCGTGGACTCAATCAGCTTTGGAACAAGGGCGGAATACAGTACGCGCCCCCGATCCGCTGATCGCAGGAAACGGCTGCGGCGATGAGCATCGAGCCCAGAGCACCACCGCCGCAGTTTGCCGCTCGATTGCGGCGCGCACTCGGCGGCCGTGCGGGGTGGGGAGGATTTGCCCTTCAGATTTTGTTCGTCGCCGCTCTCGTCTGGATTGGCTATGAGATCGTGGCCAATGCCCGGATCCGACACTTATACCCGCGTATTTGTGGTCGGTTTGCTCAACACGCTCTTGGTCTCGGTCATCGGCATCTTCTTCGCGACCGTGATCGGATTTCTCATTGGGCTCGGCCGACTGTCGCCGAATTGGCTGCTGTCGCGCATTTCCGGCGGTTATGTCGAACTGGTGCGAAATCTGCCGCTGCTGTTCCAGATCTTGTTTTGGTATCTCGCCGTGCTCAGCGCCCTGCCGAACCCGCGGCAAAGCATCTCGCTGTTCGGCAGCTTCTTTCTCTCCAACCGCGGTTTCGTGATTCCGAAGCCGATCGCCAGCGCCGGTCTGGAGCCGTTCGCGCTCGCCGTCCTGATTGCGATCGTTGCCTCGTTACTGTTGCGGCGTTATGCGCGCCGGCAGCTGTTCGAGTTCGGCAGACTGATCGTCATCTGGCCCTACGTGGTCGGCTTGCTGATCGGTTTGCCGCTAGTGGCCTCGCTGGTATCAGGTGCGCCCGTCACATTTGAAATGCCTGAACTCAAGGGATTCAATTTTTCCGGAGGCTCGCGCATCATTCCGGAATTTGTGGCGCTGACGGTAGCGCTTTCGATTTATACCGCGGCATTCATCGCCGAAATCGTACGCGCCGGTATTCAGTCGGTTCACAAGGGGCAGATGGAGGCAGGCGCTTCGCTCGGCCTGGCGCGCGGCTCGACATTGCGGCTGATCGTGGTGCCGCAGGCGTTGCGTGTCATTCTGCCGCCGCTCACCAACCAATATCTAAATCTCACCAAGAACTCGTCACTGGCGGTGGCGATCGGGTATCCCGACCTGTTTTCGGTGTTTGCGGGAACGACGCTCAGCCAGACCGGGCAGGCGATTGAAATCATCGCGATCACGATGGGCGTCTATCTGCTGATCTCGCTGGTGACCAGCGCGCTCATGAGCTTCTACGGATGGCGGATCAGCCGGAGCCTTGGCGCATGAGCGAGATAGCCGCTTCGTCCTTTGTCCGGCAGGAGCTCATTCCCGAGCGCCCCGCGCCGATCAAGACCACCGGCTTTGTCGGTTTCGTGCGGACGCGTCTGCTCAATTCACCGACCAACATCCTGCTCACCATTATGAGCATACTTCTGTTGTGGTTCACCGTCATTCCGGCGGCGAAGTTCCTGCTGATCGATGCAGTCTGGCGCGGGACAGACCGGAACGCCTGTCTTGCGGAGAATGCGGGACACACGGTCGGCGCGTGCTGGCCTTATGTGCAGGCCAAATTCACTCAATTCGTCTACGGCTTTTATCCGGAGCCCGAGCGATGGCGGGTCAATCTGACTTTCATTCTTGCCGCGCTGTTGCTGTTACCGCTCTTGATTCCACGCCTGCCGGCCAAGGGCCTTAGCGCCGGCCTGTTCTTTATTGCATTTCCGATCGTCGCGTTTTTCCTGCTGCATGGCGGCGGATTGGGTGGTTTCGGCATTAGCTGGACGGCTAGCCTTCTCTCCGGATTTACCGATAGCATTGGAGATGCGGGCCGCAAGCTGACAAGCGTAGGCGAGGCAACCGCGGTCATTGGACCGCTATTGCTGTTGCTGGGGAAGCTTGTCGTCCTGCTCAGCACCGCCATTTCCTTTCTGATCTGGCCGCTGGTCTGGCTTCGCGACCAAATTCAGGCATCAAGCCGTCCGGTATGGGCCGACTTCGCGGCCACCGCCGCCGTCGTTTCGATCCTGCTGTTCGCCGTGAATGGCGGCATCCGCACCGGATGGCGCTCGCTCATCGTCAGCCTTGCGACGTTTGCCGGCATCGGCATCGTGATATCAGCGATGGGCCTCGACCACGGCGGATTGCCTGTTGTCGATACACGGCTCTGGGGTGGTCTTCTGGTGACGCTGGTGGTGTCAGTCACCGGCATCGTCACTTCGATGCCGGTCGGCATCGCATTGGCATTGGGCCGGCGCTCGACGATTCCGCTGATCCGGATTTTCTCGGTTGCGTTCATCGAGTTCTGGCGCGGCGTCCCGCTGATCACTGTGCTGTTTTTCGCAACCTACATGCTGCCATTGTTTCTGCCAGGAAATTTCACGGTAGACGGACTGGTGCGCGTCCTGATCGGCATCGCGCTGTTTGCCGGCGCCTACAATGCGGAAGTGATCCGCGGCGGTCTGCAGGCGATCCCGCGCGGGCAGGGCGAGGCCGCAAGTGCGCTGGGCCTGTCCTACTGGAAGACCACAGGGTTGATCGTGATGCCGCAGGCCTTGCGCCACGTCATTCCGGGCCTCGTCAACAGCTTCATCGCATTGTTCAAGGACACCTCGCTGGTCTCGATTGTCGCTCTGTTCGATTTGCTCGGACAGTTGCGAGCTTCGTTCGCCGATCCGGTGTGGGCGACGCCGACGACGTTGTTTACAGGCTTCGCCTTCACCGGACTGATCTACTTCGTCTTCTGTTTTGGAATGTCGCGCTATTCACTGTTCGTCGAGAACAGGCTGAACGCACATCGGCGTAGTTGAGTGAAATGACCATGACCGCGAAATCGATTGTCAACATTACCGGCCTCAACAAGTGGTACGGTGATTTTCATGTGTTGCGCGACATCAACCTCGACGTCGCGAAAGGCGAGCGCATCGTGATCTGCGGTCCCTCGGGTTCGGGCAAATCGACGCTGATCCGCTGCATCAATGCGCTCGAGGAATTTCAGGAAGGCCAGATCGTCGTCGACGGCATCGAGCTCGGACCGAATTTGCGGCGCGTGGATGAAGTCCGGCGCGAAGTCGGCATGGTGTTCCAGAGCTTCAATCTGTTTCCACACCTGACCGTGCTGGAGAACTGCACGCTGGCGCCGATCTGGGTGCGCAATATTCCGAAGAAGGAAGCCGAAGCGGCGGCGATGAAATATCTGGAACGTGTAAAAATTCCGCATCAGGCGAATAAATATCCGGGCCAGATGTCCGGCGGTCAGCAACAGCGTGTCGCGATCGCGCGGGCCTTGACCATGAACCCGAAGGTCATGCTGTTCGACGAACCAACCTCGGCGCTGGATCCCGAAATGGTCAAGGAAGTGCTCGACACCATGGTTGATCTTGCCAATGAAGGCATGACCATGCTCGTCGTCACCCACGAAATGGGATTTGCCAGGGAAGTGGCGGATCGTATCGTCTTCATGGATGCCGGGCAAATCATCGAGGCGAATACGCCGAAAAACTTCTTTGCCAATCCGCAGCACGCCCGGACCAAGCTGTTCCTCAGTCAGATTCTTCGCTGATCGATCGAAATTGCCGTCATCCCCGCGTGACGGCTTCGCCGTTATCGCTGGAGCTGATGAGGGCAGCGATGCCGCGCAATCACACCTTCTCGAACGGCACGTTGATTGTGCTGCGGCGCTCGAGCCATTCCGGCACCGGCAGTTTTTTGGAGCGCATGAAATCCGGATTGAACAGCTTTGACTGGTAGCGATATCCGGAATCGCAGAGCACCGTCACGATGGTATGGCCCGGTCCCATTTGGCGAGCGAGCCGGATCGCGCCGGCGACATTGATGCCAGTGGAGCCGCCGAGGCAGAGACCTTCGTGCTCGAGCAGTTCGTAAATGATGGGCACGGCTTCCTCGTCCGGAATGACATATGCCTCGTCTACCCTGGCGTCCTTGATGATAGGTGTGACGCGCCCGAGCCCGATGCCTTCGGTGATCGATCCGCCTGGTGTCGCCTTGGCTTCGCCGTGCTTGAACAATTCGTACATGGCAGCACCTCTGGGGTCGGCGACGCCGATCACGATGTCCTTCTTCTTTTCACGGAGGAAGGCTGACGCTCCCGCCAGCGTTCCGCCACTCCCGATCGAGCAGATGAACGCGTCAATCTTGCCCCCGGTCTGCTCCCAGATCTCCGGGCCGGTCGAAACGTAGTGGGCCTTGAGATTATCCAGGTTGTTCCACTGATCGGCAAACAACACGCCGTTCGGTTCGGATTTACGGAGTTGGTCGGCGAGCCGCCTGGCGACGTGCTGGTAGTTGTTCGGATTGCTGTAGGGCAACGCCGGTACCTCGACGAGCTCGGCGCCGCAGAGCCGCAGCGCATCCTTCTTTTCCTGGCTTTGGGTTTCCGGAATCACGATCAGGGTTCGATAGCCGCGCGCATTGGCGACGACCGCGAGACCGATGCCGGTGTTGCCGGCAGTCCCTTCCACGACCAGGCCGCCGCGCTTCAAGTCGCCGCGCTTCTCGGCTTCGAGAATCATCTGCCGTCCAGCCCGATCCTTCACCGACTGGCCGGGATTCATGAACTCGGCCTTGCCGAGAATATTGCAGCCGGTCTGTTCGGAGGCCTGCTTCAGCTTGATAAGCGGAGTGTTGCCGATCGCTTCGACGACGTCGTTGTTGATGTTCATATGCGGGAATCTTGCCAGTCTGTTGCCAATCTGGCAACGACCCTAGAATGCGATCAGCAAAAGTGAAAGCCGGTTTTGCGCCCGATTTGTGCGGTGCGAACTATTTCGACTTCGCGAACACCACCTGGCGGACGTCGATGTTTCCCGACAGGAATCCGGCCTCGCAATAAGCGAGGTAGTATTCCCACAACCGCCGGAATCGGTCGTCGAAGCCGAGCGGCATCAGGTTCGGCCAGGCGGCGCGGAAGTTATTTCGCCAGGTAGCGAGTGTCTTGGCATAATCTTGCCCGAAAATGCGTTCGCGAATGACGGGAACGCCGAACCGCTCGCCCAGCGATTTCAGCACTTGAGGTGAGGGCAGCATTCCGCCGGGAAAAACGTAACGCTGGATGAAATCGACTTCGCGGCGATAGGTCTGGAACAGGCTATCCTGAATGGTGATGACCTGAATGCCGGCGAAGTTGCCGGGCAACAGCCGGTCGCGCAACTGCGAAAAATATTTGGGCCAGAACTGCTCGCCGACCGCCTCGATCATCTCGATCGACGCGATCCGATCGTACTGGTCGCGCTCGTCGCGATAGTCCTGCAGCCGGATCTCGACCTTGTCGCCAAGGCCGGCGTTCTGGATGCGCTGCAGCGCAAAGTCGCGCTGCTCTTTGCTGATGGTAAGGCCGACCACCTTGGCTCCAAAGCTTTTGGCGGCATATTCCGCAAAGCCGCCCCATCCGCATCCGATCTCCAGCAATCTCTGGCCGGGCTGCAGATCGATCGCTTCGGCAAGCCTGCGGTATTTGTTGTTTTGCGCGGCCGTCAGATCCGTGGTGTGATTCTCGAACAACGCCGAGCAGTAGGTCATGCTCGGATCGAGCCATGCCGAATAAAACGCGTTGCCGATGTCGTAATGCGCATAGATATTGCGGCGTGCCTGCCGCTTGGTATTGCGGTTGAACCAGTGCCGGACAATCTGGACAAAGCGCATCAGCGGCTTGTCGCCGAGCATTGCCTGAATCAGGTCGTGATTGACGCAGAAGAGATAAAGAAACTGCGTCAAATCAGGCGTGTCCCATTCGCCGTTCAGATAGGCTTCGGCTATTCCGATGTCACCGCCATTGAGAAGCCGCGACGCAAAGCCGTAATTGTAAAGGGTCATGGCCGCCGATGGGCCCGGCTCCACGCCGCCCAACCTGATCATGCGGCCGTCGGGAAGGGTCACGTCAAGCGTGCCGCGCCGCAGCTTTGAGCCGAAGCCAAGCGCCAACCGAACCAGGCGCGGGAGGTCCGGAAGTACCTCGTCCACATTGTCTGATGTCACCGAGATCAAGTCCGGCATGGGCAGATCCATCAAATGATGTGGCTCTGTGTCCAAGCTCCGCGTGAGCGGTCGAACTAGCTTCGACCTTCACTGGACCAAAGCGCATTTGCTCAAGTGGGCAACGCTGGCCCAGTATAATCATTGCGTTCGCCGATCTTCAAGGTGAGCAGCGGCAGCGAGAAGAACGACCGCAACAGCGCCGCCGTGGTCAAGGCGCGGCGGCGGCCGTTGAAAGTCGCAGCAAGCACGGCGCCCTCGCGGTCGGTCGCCAGCAACATCCGGCAATATGAAATCTTGGTAAGATTGGCTGCATTCCCTGATGGCGGCAACAGCAAACAGCCCAATAAAATATGGGAAAACTCCGCGGTTCCTGTCGCCACTTGTCGCCCTCAATTCAACAATTACCAAACGGGGACAGAAGCGGAACAGGACTGTCCGCGCCGTGATCCCCCGGCTAGTATGGCGATCAGGTTCCAGAGGAAGCATCACCCCGGTGGACGTCTCGCAGACAATCAAAAGAAGCATCATCCGCGAATCTGTCTGGCGGTTCTCGCGGCGTCAGATGCCGGGCATTTTGCCCGGCGGAGGGCGGATGTGAGACAGAGATTCATGGGGGGGCCCGGCAACGGCCTGCTTGCTGCCATCTCCTGCATGGGTCGTGCGGCGAGATGGCTCGCGGCACTTTGCATTGTTGCCAGTTCTGCCGGGTGCCTTCTAACGAAGGATCTGACCTTCCCCAGGTATACAAACCCCAGGGCTACAAGGCCGCAACCAATCAAGATGCGCCGCCGGCCCTGGACTGGTGGCGCGGATTCCGCTCGCGGGAAATGACTGACCTGATGGAGGAAGCCCAGAAGGTCAATCTGGACATTGCGGCGGCGACCGCGCGTTTTATTCAGGCCGACGCGCAGGCGCGTATCGCAGGTGCAGCGCTGCTGCCGAGCCTCAGCGGCACGGGTCAGGAGGCCTATTCCCGCACATCAGGATCGAGCGCCAGTGGATTGAGCATTGGTGGACGCGAGGTCGTCAACTATTCGTCCTCGCTCAGCGCCAGCTATGAACTCGATTTCTGGGGCAAGAACCGCGATGCCACACAGGCGGCGGAGGAAGCGGCGGTCGCGAATCGTTTCGATCGCGATGTGGTTGCGCTTACCACCCTCACCAGCGTCGCCAATGCCTATTTTCAGGTGCTCGCCTCGCAGGACCGGATTCGCACCGCCGAGCAAAACATCGTCAGCGCGACACGTATCCTCGAGGCGATCAAGCAACGATTCAAAGCCGGCACCGGGACCGATCTCGATGTGGCCCAACAGGAAGCCGTTGTCGCCAATCAGAGGGCCTCCGTTCCGCCGCTGCGGCAAACCCTGGCGCTGAACATCAATGCGCTGGCGACGCTGGTATCGCGGCCGCCGGAAAGCGTAAAGGTGACCGGTGGCTCGATGAACCAGATATCGTTGCCACGAGTGACACCAGGTCTTCCGTCGGAACTGCTGACGCAGCGTCCGGATATCAGACGCCAGGAAGCGCAGCTCGCTTCGGCCACTGCCAATGTCGGAAACGCCCGCGCGCAGTTCTTCCCGAGCATCCTGCTGACCGGGCAGGGCGGCTACCAAAGCTCGGCGCTGGCGTCGCTGTTCCAGCCCCACGCGGCGTTCTTCAGCATGGTCGGCGGTCTGACGCAGCCGATTTTCGACGGCGGAAGAATTCTCGGCAATTTCGAGTTCACCAAGGCCAGGCAGGATGAATTGCTGCAGGCCTACCGTAAGACGGTGGTCTCTGCATTTGCCGATGTCGACAATGCGCTGGTTTCGATCAAGCAGACCACCGAGAAGCTGCGGCTGCAGCGCGAGGTGGTCGCGGCTTCGCGGCGGGCCTTTCAATTGTCCGAGCAGCAGCTTCGGGCAGGGACCGCGGACATCGTAACTGTGCTAAACACCCAACTGACGCTGTTTCAGGCGGAAGATGTGCTGTGGCAGGCCCAGCTTGCCCGATTGCTGGCGTTTGTAAGCCTCTACCAGGCGCTGGGGGGCGGTTGGGAGCCGAGAATGGAGAAGCCGGTCAATGCTCTTTAAGCCGGATCTGAACGAAACCGCGAAGGTCGCGGGCGACCGTGTTGCCCGCGTCGCATCACGCGCGCGCCGCCGAACCGTTTCGATTGCGATCACGCTCCTGATCCTCGGCGGCCTTGGCTACATTGCCTGGACATCGCTGCAGCAGAAAGCCGCGAACCGGGCGACTCCCGATCTGCCCGTGCCCGTGCTGGCGGCGACGCCGCGGATCCAGGACGTGCCAGTTTATCTCGACGGCGTCGGCGCCGTTCGCGCACTGAACAACGTGTTGGTGCGCTCCCAGGTCGACGGTAAATTGATCGCGGTCAATTTCACCGAAGGACAGGATGTCAAGAAGGGCGATGTTCTCGCCGAGATCGACCCTGTGCTCTACAAGGCGGCGTTCGATCAGGCCGTCGCCAAGAAGGCGCAGGATGAAGCGCTGCTCGCAAATCAGCGCCTCGACCTGACGCGCTATCAGCAACTTTCCGCCTCCAACGCCGGCTCCAAGCAGCAGTACGATACCCAACGCGCCGTCGTCGCCCAGCAGGAAGCGGTGGTGAACGCCGATCAGGCGGCGATCGACAACATGCAGGCGATGCTCGGCTACACCAAGATCATTGCGCCGCTGTCGGGCCGCGCCGGTCTGCGCCAGGTCGATCAGGGCAACATCATCCATGCCTCTGATGTCACCGGTCTAGTCGTCATCACCCAGCTGCAGCCGATCGCGGTGCAGTTCAGTCTTCCGCAGCAGCAGATCGTACGGGTCAATGCCGCGTCGGCCAAGGGCGCGCTGACCGTCGATGTCTTCGGCAATGATGGGACAACGGTTATCGACACCGGTACGCTGAAGGGCATCGATAACCAGGTCGACCAGACCACCGGGACGCTCAAGCTCAAGGCCGAATTTCCCAATGCCAATTTTCAGTTATGGCCGGGCCAATTCGTCAATGTGCGGCTCAAGGTCGACACCCTCTCGCAGGCGATTGTCGTGCCGACCTCTACGGTGCAGCGTGGTCCTGCGGGAACGTTCAGCTATGTCATCGGCGAGGGCGACATCGTGACGGCGAAGCCGGTTGTGGTAACGCAGCAGAACGAAACCGACGCGGTGATCGCGAGCGGATTGTCGCCCTCCGATCGCGTGGTGACGACCGGTTTTGCCAATCTGTCCGATGGCGCAAAAGTCATCGTTGGCAAGGAGGAGCAGACGCCGGCTGCGGATCTTGCGCCGCGCAAGAAGCGGAGCAGCAGGGACGTGCAGGGCAGCGACGCCCAAGGCAAGGACGGTCAAGGCGAGCGCGGCGGCAAGAGAGGTGAGCGCAGCCAGGGCGAAGGCGATCAAAGGGGTCAAACCGGACCCGCGCGAG
>WNFQ01008725.1_pt1 | contig 10413 bp, 11 predicted proteins | sample 5400171 | NCBI WGS metagenome assembly WNFQ01 (sample SAMN13153356, study PRJNA577476) | soil metagenome | isolation source: 20 cm soil under Madrone tree | place: USA:California | collected 2016-06-14 | reverse complement strand
ATTGTCATGACCGACATCGTTGCCATCCGCATTGTCGACGCCATTATCGTCGCTGACATCGTTCCCATCCGGATTGTTGACGCCATTATCGTCGCTGACATCGTTCCCATCCGAATTGTCGACGCCATTGTCTTCGGCCGCGTCGTGAGTTGCCGGATCATCGAGACCCGGAACATCACTGGCGGCGTAGGCCTGTTCGCGGACCACGCCGTTGGCCGTCAATGCCAGAGGTGCCAGAGTCATGGCCAGCGCCAGAAGCCCCGCCTTGCCCAGGAGCGCCGCCCGTCGGTCGCCCAGGTAGAGTGCTAACAATCTGTTATTCATCGTCTTTCTCCGGTGATTGCGGTGAAGACATCGGGCTCCCCGTCTAGCGCCCATAACACGACAACGACCTCGGGCGCCGTTTATTCCCGCGCCGTGCTTCCAATCGCCCATCATCGCGCAGTGGCCTTGCCGCCCGGCCAGCGCGTCGATATGTTCCGCCGTCTCCGCGGCCGGAGTTTTTCGTGAGTCGCCGCCGGAGATTTCACAGCACGAATGGGGAGACCAGAGGCATGGCCGGCAAGGGCGGCGTTCAGGCGGAGCGCCTGAAGTCCTTCATCGAACGGATCGAGCGATTAGAGGAGGAGCGGGCCGCGACATCCGGCGATATCCGCGAGGTCTATGCCGAGGCGAAATCCGCCGGTTACGACACCAAGGTCATGCGCCAGATCGTGCGCTTGCGCAAAATGGACAGCGCCGACCGGCAGGAGCAGCAGGCCCTCCTCGACGTCTATATGCAGGCCGTCGGGCTCGGCTGAGTACTATTTGTCCCAGTGATGGCAGGCGACTTCGTGGCCTGGCTCGATCGTCAGCAGATCAGGCTGCAGGCCGGCGCAGATGTCGGTTGCCTTGGGGCAGCGCGTGCGGAAGGTGCAGCCGCTGGGCGGATTGAGCGGCGAGGGAAGGTCGCCCTTCAGAACAATGCGCTGCTTGCTCCGTTCGAGATCGGGATCGGGAATCGGCACCGCCGAGATCAGCGCCTGGGTATAGGGATGGCGCGGATTGCGATAGAGCTGGTCGCGGTCGGCGAGCTCAGCCACGCGTCCCAGATAGAGAACCATGATCCGATGGCTGATGTGGCGCACGACGCTGAGGTTGTGCGAGATGAAGATCATCGACATGCCGAATTCGCGCTGCAGATCCATCAGCAGATTGACGATCTGGGCCTGAATGGAGACGTCGAGAGCGGAGACCGGCTCGTCGCAGACGACAAGCTTCGGATTGTTGATCATGGCGCGGGCGATGCCGATGCGCTGGCATTGGCCGCCCGAAAACTCATGGGGATAGCGGTTTATCTGCTGCGGCAACAGCCCGACCTTGGCCATCATCGCCTGGACCTTCGCCTTGGCGGCGGCCGCGGAGAGATCGGGCTGGAAGGTGCGCAGGGGCTCGCCGATGATCTCGCCCACCGGCATGCGGGGGTCGAGGGCGGCGAGCGGATCCTGAAAGACGATCTGCATCTCGCGCCGGCGTGTGCGCATGGCTTCCTCGCCAAGGCCGGCGAGATTGTCGCCCAGCCAGACGACGCGGCCCTCGATGTTCGGCAGCAGGCGCAGCACGGCCCGGCCGAGCGTGGTCTTGCCGCAGCCCGATTCCCCGACGAGCCCAAGGGTCTCGCCCGGCCTGAGGTCGAAACTGACGCCGTCGACGGCCTTCAGCAGGCCTGTTTTGCGGCGCGACAGAAAGCCGCCGATGTGGAAATGGACCTTCAGGTCCTGGACCGAGAGCAGGGATGCGCCGCTCAAAGCTGGGCCAGATGGCATGCCTTCATCCTTCCGGGCGCGAATTGGGCAAGGGGCGGCCGCTCGGCCAGGCAGCGCTCCATCACATACTTGCAGCGATCGTTGAAGGCGCAGCCGGCCGGCAAGCGCTGGAGATTCGGCGGCTGGCCGGGGATGGTGGCAAGCCGCGTCGCTTCGGCCTCGTCCAACCGAGGCATCGAGGACAGCAGGCCTGCCGTATAGGGATGTTGTGGATTCCTGAAGAGTCGCAGAGGCCGGCGATGACGCCCAGGTCATGGGTGATGACGGCAAAGGCGGTCTTGCCGGCGCGCTTCAATTCGCCCAGCAATTCCAGTATCTGGGCCTGAACGGTGACGTCGAGGGCCGTGGTCGGCTCATCGGCGATCAGGAGCTCGGGCTGGCAAAGCAGCGCCATGGCGATCATCGCACGCTGGCGCATCCCGCCTGAGAATTCGAAGGGATAGAGGCCGATGCGCTGGTCGGCTTCGGGAATCTGCACGCTCTCCAGCATGTCGACGGCGACATTGCGCGCCTCGCGCTTCGACATCTTGCGGTGAGTAACGAGGACCTCGGTGAGTTGGCGCTCGATTGTGAGATAGGGATTGAGCGAGGTCATCGGGTCCTGGAAAATCATCGACATGCGCGCGCCGCGGATGCGATTCAACTCGCTCGGGCGCCGGCCCAGGACTTCCTCGCCCTGGAACTTGACGCTGCCCGTGGCCTTGCCGTTGGAGGCGAGCAGCCCCATCACCGACATGAATATCTGGCTCTTGCCCGAGCCGGATTCCCCGACGATCCCAAGCGTTTCGCCGGGCTCGACCGTGAAGGTGACATTGTTGACGGCTTCCACGGTACCGTCGGGCGTGGCGAAGCGGACCTCCAGATCGCGAACGTCGAGAACCGAGGTCAAGGCCTAGCGGTCCTTCGGATCGAGGGCGTCGCGCAGCCCATCGCCGATGAAATTGAAGCAGCCAAGCGTGATCGCTAGGATCGTTGCCGGGAAATAAAGCGCCCAGGGCGAGCTTTCCATGATCCGTGCCCCATCGCTGATCAGCACGCCCCAACTCGTCGCCGGCTCCTGCACGCCCAACCCCAGGAAACTGAGGAAGGATTCTGTCAGGATGACATTGGGCACGGTGAGCGTGATGTAGATGACCACCGGCCCCAGGCAATTGGGAATGATGTGGCGCCGGATGATGACGGCGGTCCGCACACCGCCGGCATGTGCCGCCTCGACGAATTCGCGGCGCTTCAGGCTCATGGTCTGGCCGCGCACGATACGCGCCATGTCGAGCCACGAGACCGCGCCGATGGCGACATAGATCAGGACGATGTTCCGCCCGAAGACCACGGTCAGCATGATGACGAAGAAGATGAAGGGAACGGAATAGAGAATGTCGACGATGCGCATCATCACGCCGTCGATGCGCCCCCCGATGAAACCCGCCGTGGCGCCCCAGGCGACGCCGATGATGAGGCTGACGAATGTGGCGACCAGGCCCACGGTGAGGGATATCCGTCCGCCGTACATCGTGCGCACGAACAGATCGCGGCCGTTGTCGTCGGTGCCGAAGTAGTGGCCGGAGGCGAAATCGGGTGGCGCACTGACCGAATCCCAGAAGACGTCGTCGAAGGCTATGGGACTGACCATCGGCGCGATGATGCAGGCGGCCGCGATGAAAACCAGGACGACGATGCTGACCACAGCGGCGCGGTTGCGCAACAGCCGGCGCCAGGCATCCACCCACAGGCTACGCCCCTTGACCTCTTCGGCCAGGGCTGCAACCGGGGGAAGGGTGATGTCTGCCATGATGAGCTCAGTCGTAGCGGACTTTGGGGTCGAGCAGCCCGTAAATCAGGTCGACCGCAAGATTGGCGAAGATGATGAGCACGCCATAGAAGATCGTGACGCCCATCACCAGCGTATAGTCGCGGTTGAGGGCGGCCTGGACGAAGTAGCGCCCGATTCCGGGAATGCTGAAAATCTGCTCGACCACGATCGAGCCGGTGATGGTGTTGATGACCGCCGGCCCCAGATATGAGATGACCGGCAGCATCGCCGCCTTGAGGGCATGGCGGGTAATCGCGATGCGCTCCGGCAATCCCTTGGCGCGGGCCGTGCGCAGATAGTTGGTCCGCAAGACCTCGATCATGCTGCCGCGGGTCAGGCGCGCGATGCAGCTGACCTGATAAAGCGACAGCGCCACCACCGGCAAGACGATATGGCCCAGATCGCCATTCTCCCAGCCGCCGACGGGAAGCCAGCTAAGCCACAGACCGAATACCAAGGTCAGAAGCGGCGCCAGAACGAAATTGGGCACCATGATGCCGGTCATTGCCACGCCCATCACGGCATAGTCGGTGCGAGTGTTTTGGCGCAAGGCGCCGATCGTGCCCACGGCAACGCCGATCACGAGGGCGAAAACAATCGCCAGGGCGCCCAGGCGCAGCGAGACCGGGAATCCGCCCCAGATCAACTCCGTGACCGTGAAGTCCTTGTATTGGAAGGAGGGGCCGAAATCGCCGCGCAGCAGATTGCCCAGATAGCGCAAGAACTGCATCGGCATGGGTTCGTCGAGATGATAGGCGTGCTTCAATGCCGCTTCGATTTCGGGCCGTACGACCCGTTCCTTGTCGAAGGGGCCACCCGGCGCCAACCGCATCATGAAGAACGACACGGTGGTGATCAGCAACAATGTCGGTACCGCTCCAAGCAGGCGCTTGATGGCAAACTGGTACACGCGCCTCAGCTCCCCCCGGCAGAAAAGGAATCGGCCGCCCATCCGATTTCCCGCATCATGCGGATCACGGACAGGCGGCCGATGTTCATAGCGTTAGTCTCTCGCGACCCTATTGGATCGAAAGGTAACGCTCGAGGTTGTAGCCGAGCAGATTGTCATGCCAGCCAGCCACTTTCTTGCTGATCATGTGCACGTTGACATAGTGGTAGATCGGGATCAGCGGCTGATCCTGCAGAAAGATGGATTCCGCCTTCTGGAAGTCCGCCATGCGGGCCTTCGGATCCGGCTCGGAGGCTGCCTTGTGCAACAGATCGTCGTAGTCCTTGTTGACATAGCCCATGAAGTTCGAATCGCCGGCGTCGGACAGGTACTGCTCCATGAAGTCGCTGGGATCGAGATAGTCGCCGATCCAGCCCGCGCGCGAGATCTGATAATCTTTCTTGCGGCGGGTATCGAGATAGACCTTCCATTCCTGGTTGGTCAGCTTGACTTGCACGCCCAGCGCCTTCCACATGCTGGCAATGGCGATGGCGATTTTCTTGTGGTTTTCACTGGTGTTGTAGAGGATTTCGATTTGCAGCGGCTTGCCGGGGCCGTAACCGGCGTCCTTGAGAATCTGTTTCGCCTTGGCGGTGCGCTGTTTCATCGTCATGGAAGCGAAGGCAAGCTTCTGCTGCTCGTACCCCGGAACGCCCGGCGGCATCCAGGAATAGGCCGGTATCTCGCCGCCCTGGGTGATCTTCTTGGTCAGCGTCTCGCGGTCGATGGCCATGGAAAGCGCGTCGCGCAGCTTGAGATTCGAACCCAACGGTTCCTTGGTCATGTTGATTGCGAAGAAGTAAGTGCCGAAATAAGCGGAGTCGCTGAACTCGTCCTTGTACTGCTTCTGCGCCTCGGCGATCTTCTCCGAGGGCACGGTATAGGTGACGTCGAGTTCACCCGCGCGGAAGCGCTTGTATTCTTCGCTGAGGTCCTCCGTCGGATACATGACGACCTTGTCGATCTTGACGTTCGCCGCATCATGGAAGTTCGGGTTCTTGACCAGTACGACACGCGACTGGGGCGTCCACTCGGCGAGCGTATAGGCGCCGCTGCTGACGTTGTTGCCCGGCCGTGTCCACTGATCGCCAAACTTGTCGATGGCAGCCTTGTTCACGATCTGCGAAGAGGTGTGGGCGAGAAGGCCGATGAGATAGGGCGTCGGGGCCTTCAGCGAGATCTTTACAGTATGCGGATCGACGGCAACCACGCCAAGCTTGGTCAGATCGGGTTCCTTGCCGCCGCTGATCTCATCGGCGTTGACGATCGGCGAATAGATATAGGCGTATTCGGCGGCGATTTTCGGGTCGACGATGCGGCGCAGCGAATAGACGACGTCGTCGGCCGTGATCGGATCGCCATTGGACCACTTGGCATCTTCGCGCAGATGGAAGGTATAGACCTTGCCATCGTCGCTGACGTCCCAGCTCTTGGCGACGCCGCCCGTCGGGTTGCCATGGTCGTCGAGAGTCGCCAGACCTTCGTACAGGTCATAGGAGATGTTTGCTTCCGGCACGCCAGTCAATTTCTGCGGGTCGAGCGTCTCGGGCTCGGCGCCGTTGCCGCGGTTCAGCACCGTCTCGGCCTGGACCGCAGTGCTGGCGAGAAGCACCGTCGATACGAGAAGCGAGGCGAATTTGAGCCCCGCAAATCTGAACGTCATGATCTGTCTCCCTGATGTTCTTTTGCCCCTCGATGGCCGCGAGCCTGCGCTTCTCGGCGCCGCCTCGCTTCTTTCGTCGAGGCCACTGGGCGCGAATAGTGGTAGATAAATTCAATGGGTTCAATGGCTATATCAGCCCGCAGGGGGCCAGTATCGCGCGGCTGGCAGGATCACCCGCGCTTAGCTCAGATTATTGCGACGATCGCGGCAGCGGCGCATCGACGTTTCCCGGATCTGGCGGTAAACGATTTGGCAATGACCCTGGTCGTGCCGCGGCGCGGCAATGCGATCGGCGCTTCGCTTCGGGGCCATCGGCCGATCTACCCGGCAAGTGTTGTCAAATTGTTCTATATGGCCGCGGCGCAAGCCTGGCTTGAGACAGGCAGGCTGAAGTCCAGCGCGGAACTGCGCGGGGCCATGGCGGCGATGATCGGGCAATCGAGCAACGATGCGACGAATCATATCGTCGATCTGCTGACCGGAACGACCGGCGGTCCGGAATTACCCCAAGCCGCGCTCGATGCCTGGCTGGCGCGGCGGCGGTCGATCAATCGCTATTTCGCAAGCTGGGGTTATCCGGCGTTCACCGGCATCAATCTGACCCAGAAGACGTGGAGCGAGGCGCCCTACGGTCGCGAGCGCCAGTCGCGCCTTGCCGCGCCCAACAACCGAAACATGCTGTCGACCGATGCGGTGGCGCGTCTGCTGCTGGCGATCGAACGCGGGGAGGCGGTGAACAAGCGCCGCTCGGCCGCCATGATGAAACTGCTGGCGCGCCCCATCCCGGCCAAGTCCGATCCGCAAGCACCCTTCGATCAGGTCTTCGGTTTTCTGGGCGAGGGATTGCCGCGGGGATCGCGGCTTTGGTCGAAGGCCGGTTGGACGAGCCAGGTCAAGCACGATGCGGCCATCGTCGGGTTGCCCAATGCACGCAAGTTCATCTTGACCGTCTTCACCAGCGGCGAGGCGCAGGCCCGCAGTACGCGCATTCTGCCCTTCATCGCCCGGCGCGTGGCGGCGGCACTCTCCGATTGATCTTTCGCCCGGCGGGGGGTTCTGCCTCGTGGTCGGCGCCTTAAATTCGCTCAGCAGTTCCGCCTAACGCTTCATCGCCTTGTCGAGATGGGCCTGCTTGACGTGGCCGTAGCCACGGATCTGCTCCGGGATCGAGGCCGATGCCACGGCCAGGCGATACCTGTCGTGGCTGAGGCCGGCGGCGAGCACCATAGGGCCGTAGGGTGGGCCAAGCAGACCGGGGCATCGCACAACAGCGGCATCAGGGGGCCGATCGTGGTCGTGCTCAGAGCGAGAGCGGTCAGAATGGGCGCATCAACAACATTGGCCAAAGACAGCACGGTAGAAGCCCCAACCGCTATAACTGCCGTGAGAACACAGCCAAGCAGCGTTGCGCAGTGGGCGCCCCGCAGCACGGCAGGGTCCATCTCGAACCCGCCATCAGGAAAAGCATCCCCAGGCCGAAGTCGGCCAGGAAGTTCAGCGTCACCCCCGGATGAACCAACCCCAGAACCTGTGGCCCGACGAGGGCGCCGATGCCAAGCTTCAGCACCACGCCCGGCAGCGGCAGACGCGGCAACAGCGCGGTGATTCCCGCTGCAACTGCCATTGCGATAGCGACGGCAATCAGATTGGTGATGCCGGCTTGCTCCAAGCGCATTCTTTCTCGAGGCGGCAGATCCCACTGGATCCAGCGGCGGGGTCGGACCCAGCAGGACAGGCTAATGGCTTGTCATCGTCGCCTGCTCTTTCAACGTTTCAGCTGCGCCTCAATGATGCCGGTACGCACGGCAGCCTTCAGTCCCGCATGGTCACGCTCAGCCTGGTCGGCATAGGCCAGCGCGAATTTTCCCATCGCCTCGTCGAAATCGTCCCGCTTGCCGAGATAGCCGGTGATGGCCCAGGGATCGCCCGCTTTGGCGTGCGCGCGCGCCAATACCCAGCCGCAGGCCTTGGCGTAGATCGACAGCATCTCGGCGTCATAGGTCTCAACCAAGGGGCTCAGCTTCACGTCGCGCAGCTGGCGCACGTAGAAGTGCCGGCCCTTCGGCCCGGTAATCCAGCCAAGGAACATGTCCGAAGCCGGCTGCATCAGCCGCTGACCCATCACCACCCGCTGCCCGTGGTGGGGGTAGGCGCTTTTCCCGGCGTAGGCTTCCAACACCGATGCGTTAGCCTCCTTGAGCTGCAGGAAGAACGGTCGATCCGCTATGGACATCATCAAAGCCACCATGCAGAGCGTCCCGACGCTGCCGATGCCAACCACCTTCACCGCCGCATCCACCATCCGGTAGCGATCGAGCAGAATGCGCCGATCCTCGGCCAGGGTTTCCCGGTACTTCGCCAGCGCATCCCTCAGCATATCCATATAGCCGGAGGCACGCGATCGCTCCTCGTGAAAGATGGTCGGTGGGCTGTCATGGATTCGGGGCTGTTGGCCGGCCACCTCGACCAGCTTCGGGAACACCAGTTCGGAACTGCTGCGCGACGTTGCCTTGGCGATCCGTTTGCTCAATATCGCCTTGCGGTGGCGCGGCAGCATTGCCAGGAAGTCGCGGTCATCGAGCCGGGCATACCAGATGTCCAGCACGTCCATGTCTGCAAAGTTACGCATCTGGCGGCGATAGCTGCGCGCGCAGGCAACCGCTGCATCGCGCCCGTTCTTATCGGAAAGTCTGTTGGAACGTGCTGCGAGCACGAAGGAGGCGACGAGCCGTTTGACATCCCATTCCCAGGGCGCGGGCAGCGTTTCATCGAGGTCGTTGATGTCGAAGATGTATCGGCGTTCCGGCGTAGCAAAGCCGCCAAAATTCATCAAATGGCAGTCGCCGCACGCCTGGACCTGGATGCCGGTTGCCGGCGTATGGGCGAGATCGGCGGCCATGACAGCCGCGGACCCGCGGTAGAAGGTGAATGGCGATTGCAGCATGCGCCCGTAGCGCAGTGGCACCAGCTCCGGCTGCCTGGTCGCATCCGCAGCGTGAAGGATGGCGATCGGATCCGCTCGACCCTTATGGGCCCGCCAGGTGGCATGCGCATCGCGTGGCACGGCGTCACGCAGCGTCTTGCCGTGGGCTCTCCTTCCGCCTAGCGGTAATCTTGAGCGATGGAGATCCTTTTGTTCGTGCTGCCATTTTGACTCTCCGAGAATTTCGAGAGGCGCGCCGTTCAGAATTGGAACGTGTAGTTCATCCCGGGAGATCAGGGCGTGGATGCCGTAGAATCGCCTGGCTGCGCGGCATGGCTCTCACGTTCCGCATGAAGTCGATATGCGACTTAGCATTTATAAATATTGCTGACCTAGTATAAATATTGCTGACCTAGGTCACTATCTGCTGAGCGTAACCTGTAAACAGTCAACTACACACCTTGGAATTTGTATTAAAGCAAGCGGGCGGCCGCTTCGCCGGCCACCCGCCCTATCGAGAGTTCGACTATTGTCCTTCGTGGGCCTTGATCGCTTCCTCAATCGCCCTCTTCACAGCGTCCAGGTTGAAGGTCGCGGGCGCCTGCATCGGCGGATAGTCGATCGCCGTTTCCGCCAACTTCGCTACCTGCTGCTGTACCACGACGAAGCGCCAGAACTCGCGAGCCATGAAGTCGTTCAGGTAGCCGCCGCCCATGTCATTCAAGGACTCGCCCCGGATCGAAGACGTGCGCTCGAATGGATCCTGCCGGATGTTGGTGATGGTGGGCATATCCGTCGTCACCTTCTCGCCCGGCCAGCCAAAGGGCTGCTGATAGAACTGGAACTTGAAGTCGTCGATCCGGAGGGCGCCCAGATGTGGCCCACCGAAATAGAAGAGCTCATGGCGCGCCGAGGGCCCCTTGCCCAGCAGCAGACCCATCTGGTTATAGCCATCTAGGTGATTCTTGTAAGTCTGGTCGCCCAATTTCACGCCTTTCAGAAGCTGATCGGTGATGTCGGGGTTTCCCGCAGCGGCGGTGAGCGTGGGCAGCCAGTCGAGACCGGAGAAGATGCCGTTCTCCACCGAACCCGGTTTGACCTTGCCCGGCCAGCGGATGATCGCCGGTACCCGGAAGCCGCCTTCGTAGACGGTGCCTTTGGTGGCCCTGAACGGCGTCATGCCGCCGTTCAGGGCCAGGTGAACACCTCGGCCCCGTTGTCGGTGGTGAAGATGACGATGGTGTTGTCGGCCTCGCCGATGTC
>WNFQ01006605.1_pt1 | contig 10418 bp, 8 predicted proteins | sample 5400171 | NCBI WGS metagenome assembly WNFQ01 (sample SAMN13153356, study PRJNA577476) | soil metagenome | isolation source: 20 cm soil under Madrone tree | place: USA:California | collected 2016-06-14 | reverse complement strand
ACCGCGACCGTGCTCGCGCAGGCTATCTTCCGCGAAGGCGTCAAGACTGTCGCCGCAGGCGCCAGCCCCACCGCTCTCAAGCGCGGCATCGAGAAGGCCGTCGAAGTCGCCGTGGAAGAAATCAAGAAGCTCCATAAAGACGTCAAGGGCGATATGATCGCCCAAGTTGGCACCATTTCCGCCAACAACGACAAGCAAATCGGCGGCATCATCGCCGAGGCCATGAAGAAGGTCGGCAAGGATGGCGTCATCACCGTCGAGGAATCCAAGACGATGGAGACTACCCTCGAAGTAGTCGAAGGCATGCAGTTTGACCGCGGCTATCTCTCCCCCTACTTCATCACCGATCCGGATCGCATGGAATGCGCGCTCGAAGACGTCCGCATCCTCATCCACGAAAAGAAAATCAGCTCGATGAAGGATCTGCTCCCGCTACTCGAGCAGACCGCCAAGATGGGCAAGCCCCTCTTGATCGTCGCTGAAGACGTCGAGGGCGAAGCGCTCGCGACTCTCGTGGTGAACAAACTCCGCGGCACATTGCAATGCGCTGCCGTCAAGGCCCCGGGCTTTGGCGACCGCCGCAAAGCCATGCTCGAAGACATTGCCACCCTCACCGGCGGCAAGGCCATCACCGAAGACCTCGGCATCAAGCTGGAAAACGTGAAGCTCGAGGACCTCGGCCGCGCCAAGAAAATCACCATCGACAAGGACAACACCACCATCATCGAAGGCGCCGGCAAGTCCGCCGACATCGAAGGCCGCGTGAAGCAGATTCGCGCGCAAGTCGAAAACACCACCTCCGATTACGACAAGGAAAAGCTCCAGGAGCGCCTTGCCAAGCTCGTCGGCGGCGTCGCCGTCATCAAAGTCGGCGCAGCCACCGAAACCGAGCTCAAGGAAAAGAAGGCGCGTGTCGAAGACGCTATGCACGCCACCCGCGCGGCTGTCGAGGAAGGTATCGTCCCCGGCGGCGGCACGGCGCTTCTTCGCTGCCTCGCTGCAGTGGATAAGCTCAAGCTGCACGACGACGAGGCCGTTGGCGCGGGCATCGTGAAGCGCGCTCTCGAAGAGCCTTCCCGCCAAATCGCACTCAACGCCGGCCATGAAGGCGCCGTTGTGATCGGCAAGATCCGCGATTCCAAGGACGAAAACTTCGGCTTCAATGCCGAGACCGGCGAATACGGCGACATGATCAAGATGGGCATCATCGACCCGGCCAAGGTCACCCGCCTCGCGCTGCAGAACGCAGCGTCCATCGCGGGCTTGATGCTCACCACCGAAGCTCTCATCGCCGACATCAAGGAAGACACCAAGGCAGCGGCAGCCGGCGGCGGAGCCCCCGGCGCTGGTGGCATGGGCGGCATGTACTAAGTTTTCCAGCTCGCCCGCAACCTCAATCCTAAAAGGGCGTCCTCGGTGCAAACTGGGACGCCCCTTTTCTTTGCCACAACCCTCTTCGGAGCGATTATTTCCACGCCGTCCAGCTTTGGGCGAGGTAGAATCCTGTCGGCATCAGCTTGCGTCCAGCCGCAAGCCTGGGTGGAGGCTCTTATGAAACGCGCAACTCTCTTGGTCCTCGCCGTGGTTCTCCTTGTCTCCGTCGCTTACGCGGACGATGTCTGGAAAAGCAAGCCGTACCAGCAGTGGGAACTGAAAGACGCCCAGAGGATCCTGGCCGATTCCCCGTGGGCCCATGTCGTCCATGTCACCGCAAGCTGGCGCAAGCCAGGCGACACCACGCTTCCCGTCGAGCCCGGCGGCAGCACACCCGGCAATTACGGCACGCAAAGTGGCCCCGCCCCGAGCGGTTCCGGTACAGGCGCAGGTGCCACCTCCGTGCCCAGCTCCGGCAGCATGCCCGGCGGACCCTCCAGCGCCAACTCCGGCTCCCTCGCGCAAAATCAAGCCATCTTGAATTCCGCGAATGCGCCGGAAGCCACCTTCGCAGTCCGCTGGTTTTCGGCGCGCGCCGTCCGCCAGGCCCTCGCGCGTGCTCACGAGTTCACCATCACCGTCGTCGGCCAGGATATGACCCCGTTCCTCTCTGCCGAGGAAAAAGACCTCGCCGCAAAAGCTTCTCTCCAGCAAAAAAAACAAGCCAAAATCCCAGCGACGCACGTTACCGTCCAGCGCATCCCCGGGCGCAAGCCTGAAGATCCCCGTTCTATCGCCGCCGTCGTTTTCTATTTTGCAAAGAAGTCCGCCTCCGGTGACCCCATCCTCGCCTCCAACGAGAAAAACGTCGAGTTCCTCTGTGAATCCGGCAAAGCCACCATCAAGACCTCCTTCGACCTCTCGAAAATGGCCTTGGCCAACGCTCCCGACTGGTAGTTTGGCAGCTGCGCGTGCCCGCATTTCCACTGTAGCGGAGATGAACTTGGAGCCATCGCCCCCGGCACAACCATCTTTTCCTGCCCAACACAAAACCTTTCTGCAGCGCCATCCCATTGCCAGTTACTTTGCGTTGACGTTCGCCATCTCCTGGCTTGGCGCACTGTGTGTCGCTGCGCCGCACCTCCTTCGTGGTCAGCCCGTGCCAAAAATGGCGGGCATCCTGATGTTCCCCGCCATGCTTCTCGGCCCCAGTGTGGTCGGCATTGCTTTGACCAGGCTCGTCGATGGCCGCTCTGCTCTCCGCGAACTCTTTTCGCGAATGCGCCGCGTTCGCTTCCCTCTGCATTGGTACGCCGCGCTCCTGATTCCGCCTGCCCTCGTTCTCACCATTCTTCTGTTATTGAAAACTTTCGTTTCTCCCGTCTACGCTCCCAATCGATTTTGGATTGGCGTCCTATTTGGAATTCCCGCCGGATTCTTCGAGGAGATTGGCTGGATGGGCTTCGCCTTCCCCAAAATGCGCGAAAAGCTTCCCGCTCTCTCTGCAGCGGTCTTGCTCGGCCTCCTCTGGGGCCTCTGGCACGTGCCCGTCATCGATTACCTGGGAACCGCCACCCCACATGGTCATTATTGGTTCCCCTCCTTTCTTGCTTTCACCGCCGCGATGACCGCCATGCGCGTCCTCATCGCCTGGCTCTACTCCAACACAAAAAGCGTGCCCCTGGCTCAACTCATGCACGCCTGTTACACGGGCTCGCTGGTTATCTTCAGCCCGCCCGGCGTCACCGCCGCCCAGGAAGTCTTCTGCTACGCCCTCTACGCCGCCGCTCTATGGCTCGCCGTCGCCATCGTCGCACTTACCTTCGGCGTCAAAACTCTCCAATCGTCTCCGCAATAACCAGGTGCCGGTCGCCTCGACAGATGCCCGCGAAGTAGCCGCTACATGGCTCGCGACCTGAGCATGCTCAAAACCATCGCGATCTGTCCCGAATGGTAGATCGCGTGTTGCACGGTTCCCTGAAGCAACGTTTCGTAGGGATAGCTCCGCCCCGGAACCTGCTTCCCCAAATCTTCCACGGGAAAATTACGAAGCCAGGCTTCGAACAGGTCGCGGCTGCGGTTCCAGCGCGCGACGAGTTCGTTCCAGGGAATCGGCGGCTCGGCCCATTCCTTTTCGGGCTCCCAACGCGCGAGCGGATGGCTGTCGGTGGTGTTTCGAATTCTTTCATTCCAAAGGAGCAAATGCTGAAGCAGCGCCGCAATGGAATGAGCCTCCGGAACGGGAGCCGTCGTCGCAAGTTCCGGCGAAATCTTTGCTAACAGCTCGGCGAGCGAAGGTCCGTACCAAGCGCCTTTGATCGTAACGGCCCGGTAAGAATCGGCGATTTGCTCTATTTGGTTCACGTGTGCTTCTCCTATCCCCAATGCCGCCGCAGAAATCCTAGCGTCTTTTGGTCGAATTCATCCACCTTCTCATAGATGGGGGTGTGAGCGCAGCCTTGAAAAACGATGAGTTCAGCCCCAACATTCCTCTACAACTAGGGATAATTACGCGAATGATATACTCGCGCAGAGGCCCTGAGAATGCGGCTTGATACCGTGTCTGTCTCCAGCGTGCTCCTGACTATCTGTTTGTCGATCCTAATTCAGTGGAACCTGAAGTGGGCCGCCACATGGCAGACTCGCGTGGTCTGGGTCATGGACAGGGTCGCGAGGCTTAATTACGAGTCGTCCATTGCCTTTGCTTCTTTGGCACTAATGATTACCGGATTGATCGTGATTTGGACTAGCTACCAGAAGAGAATGCGTTGGGCTTGGTTCGTTATGGTCGTCTTCGTTTGCTTGTACTTTGTGCCAGTGCATCTGCTAGATGTACTCCTAGATATCAAAAGGGTGGGCTGGCCCTGGTGGCCCGGAGTGGTTCGAGATGCGATGGACGGACGCCAATTTGCCCAAGGCGCCCTTACAGAACTAGCTATTTTCACCTTGATGGTAATCGCGCTTCTTCTGCCCGTCAGAGCCTTCTTCGGTAAAAAGCCGATTTCACCATCCGGGCCCCAATCAAAGGCCGGGGAGTCCGGACAATAAGTACGAAGAAGCAGTCTGGTGCCCATCGCGCCGGGTTTGCTCTGCAAGGCCATCCAGTTTCTCAATAGGCTTCCAGATCGTGCCCAATAACTACTTTTCCGTGATAGGTCTTCTGGATCTCTCGGAGTAATTGATCGTCAGGGATGCGCCCGTGCGGTCCTCGGCCGGCCGTGTGATAGATGACCAAAATTCCCGGCTTCGTGCGATTGGCAATCTCCGCTAATTCGCTGGTTGAGGTGTGATATTTCGCGCGGTACGTTTTGTAGTCCGGCATGCTCAACACGCTCTCCGGCGAATAGACCTCGTGGATCAGCACGTCGCACGGCTGGCAATGCGCCACAATCTCTTCGCTCGGGCTGGTGTCCCCGGAAATCACAATGCTTTTCCCCGGAGTATCAAAGCGGTAGCCGAAGGCTTCCGGCCACTGGCCGTGGGGCACTCGAAACGCCGTACCCTTGACGCGCTCGTCCTGGTAGACTACGCCCGGCTTCACGTCGTGTGCCCGCACCACCAAGGCACGGCGCTGCTCCAGCCCCGTGGTGCGAATCTCGATGTCCCGCCGCCACGCCTCCAGCACGTGCTTGGTCATTTCCTCCAACCCTTCCGGCCCATACACGTCCAATTCCGTCCGGCCCATAACCCACGGCGTGAGGATTAAGTCCGGATACCCCGCGGTGTGGTCCGAGTGCAAATGCGTGAGGAAGGCAATTTTCAGATTCGTCGATTCCAGTTGCGGTGTGCCCTTTTCTGCCGCAGCCGCGGCGCGTCGCACCACGCCCGGGCCAAAGTCCACCAGGTAAGCCCGCTCGCCGACAACAATCGCTGTCGCCGGACCGGACCGATCCGGATACGGGCGCGGCGTCCCCGTCCCGAGCAGCACGACCTTCGTCTGTGTTTTCTCCACGCTGGAGCCTTGGCCCTTGCTTTGGCTTCGCGCTGGGATCTCGCCTCGGCCCGCCGCAACGCCGCCGAGCGTTGCCGCCCAACCAATGACCACAAGTACGCCAATGGCTGGCCAGGCGATCCCGCGGTACCGCTCCTTCTGCATTGCGTCCCCCTCCGCTTCGTCAACAGGTCTGTTTCTTGCAGCGGCGAGTTTACCTCGCCAGCAGAATTGGTTCTATGGTGAGTTGGCGGGTGGGCCGATCTCTTTCCATCCAAACCACTTAAAGTAATCCTTGACGAACTGTACCAATATGCTATAATTGTTGGTGAAGTCGGCACCGATCCTCCGTGCCCGCGACCCATGCTCGCCCGCCAGGTAGTCCTTCCAGCTCCTTCAAAATCTTCCCATCCCAAACAGTTACTTTCTAGCCAACAGTCCGCTCCTCTAAGTCCTTTAGCTGCAACACTTATGAATTCCCCCGTAAGTGTTGCAAACAAAAGACTTACGTTGAGGCTAAGTTCTTTAGATACAACACTTACAAAAAAGTGGGGGGGGAGGGTGGGCCCCTCTCGACGTTCCAGACAGCCACTCCTCCCGATCGAAAGCTCAAAGGACACTGGCCACGGGCGATTCACCAGTCACTGCCCTTCCCATTCCAGCCGACACCAGTGCTATCATGCGGAAGAAGCTTAAAACTAACTACTTATGACTGAAAACTACTCCCATTTCGCCACCGTTGAAGAAGCCGTCGAAGAAATTCGCCAGGGCCGCATGATCGTCCTGATTGACGACGAGGACCGCGAGAACGAAGGCGACCTCACCATGGCCGCCGAAAAGATTACGCCCGACGCCATCAACTTCATGGCCAAGTATGGCCGCGGCCTCATCTGCCTTCCCCTCACGGAAGAGCGCTGCGACGAGCTGCACCTCCCCCTCATGTCGCCCATAAATACCTCTGTGCATGGAACGGCGTTCACAGAAGCGGTCGACGCACGCCTCGGCGTCACCACCGGCATCAGCGCCTCTGACCGCGCGATCACCATTCTCACCGCCATCGATCCCAAGACCCGGCCCCAGGATCTCGCGAGGCCCGGCCACATTTTTCCGCTGCGCGCCCGCAAGGGCGGCGTGCTCGTCCGCGCCGGCCAAACCGAAGCGAGCGTGGACCTCGCTCGTATCGCGGGGATGAGCGCCGCCGGCGTCATCTGCGAAATCATGAACGAAGACGGCACCATGGCCCGCGTGCCGCAGCTCATTGAATTTTGCAAGGAACACAATTTGAAAATGCTCACGGTCGCGGACCTCATCCGCTACCGCATGCAGCATGAGCGCTACGTCCGCCGGGTCGCGGAAGCCGTCCTGCCCACGCGCTTTGGCGATTTCCGCATGATCGCCTACGCCAGCGACGTGGACCACGACCAGCACGTCGCGCTGGTGCGCGGCGATCTCGAAGGCGCGGATCCGGCGCTGGTGCGCGTCCATTCACACTGCCTCACCGGCGACGTCTTCGGTTCCACCGCGTGCGATTGCAGCGAACTCGTCTCACGCTCCCTGGAAACCATCGCCAAAGAAGGTCGCGGCGTCTTTCTCTATCTCCATCACACCGGACGCGGCTTCAGCGTCGAAACCGCCGAAGAGCCAGGCGCGCTCCCGCAAATCCATTTTCACCAGCGCGGCCAGCTCGATCGCGAACCAGCCCGTCAGCGCATGGTCCAGCACGAAAGCGGCATCGGCGCCCAAATCCTGATCGATCTCGGCCTCAAGGACATCCGCGTCCTCACCAATCACCCGAAAAAAGTCGTCGCCCTCGAAGGCTACGGCATCCGCATCGCCGACCAGGTCCCCCTCCGCATCGAAACACGCAAGCCTAGCCATCAGGTTTTGTGAAGCAACATACGCAATCTTACGGATTGTCGGATCGCTTTTCTACAGCAGGAGGGGACTTCGCCGGTGGCGTGGTGGGTTTTGATGCAGCCGGTTTCCCGACGGTCAAATACTTGCGCATTTTTTCAAGGCGCTTCGCGCCGAGCCCGCGAATCGCCAGCAAGTCATCCACGCTCTTGAACGGACCATATGTCTTGCGCATTTGTAAAATCTTGCCAGCCGTCGCCGGCCCGATCCCGGGAACTTGCTGCAACTGTTCCGAGTTTGCCGTATTGAGATTGACCGGCCGCTCAGGCGGCTTTTTCTTAGTGGCAAGTGAACTCTGGGAAAACAGAAAGCCAAACACAAGTATGGAGAGGAGAGTTCCGGCGGAGAGTGGTCGCGATGCCATCGCCGCAGCATAATGCATCAGGTAAATATCTAATGCAATAACTAAACTAGAATTCGTCTAGCTGATGCGTTTGCCCTGCGCGTCAAAGACTTCGAGTTCGCCGAAGAGCTCGGCTTGCGATTCGATCTGCGCGCGGTCGCCGACCACGACGATTTGCATGTTCGCGGAATCGAGGTATTTCCGCGCGGTCGCAAGCAATTCGTCGGGAATGATGGCGCGAACTTTCGCGCGGTATGTTTCGAGGTAATCATCCGGCAATTCGTTCAGCGCCACCGTGGAGAGCTGCGACAGCAAGCCATCTTGCGTCGCGAGTCCCATGGAAAAAACGCCGCTCAAATAGTTTTGCGCGTCAGCCAATTCCGGATCGGGCACCGGCAGCGATCGCAATTTGTCCATCTCGTAGAACATCTCCGTGAGCGACGCCGCTACAACGTCATTGCGCACCGCCGCGGAAACTGAGAAATATCCATGCTGCCGCAACGCATGCACGCCGCTCCTCGGACTGTACGTATACCCTTTGTCCTCGCGAATGTTCATCACCAGTCGCGAATTAAACGCTCCGCCATACAAACTATTAGTGAGCCCCAGCTTCACCCAGTCCGGATTTTTTCGCGTAATGGCGCGGCATCCCGCCAGAATTTGCGTTTGCACCGCGCCGGGCACGTGCACCAGGTACACCCGGCGGCTGCGCGGATGCGCCGGCGCCGCAGCCGTTCTCGTTTCCGGTTTCTTGCCGGTCCAGGCGCCAAACACTTTTTCGACGTTCTGCATCATGGCTTGCGATTCGAAATCTCCCACCAGCAACAGCAGACCGTTCTCCGGCGTGTAGGCGTCGCGATATACTTTTTGCAAATCTTCGCGCTTGTACGCGGCAACTTGCTCTTCGCTCGGCGAAACCTGCGCGTAGGGATGCGCGCCAAACAAAACTTTTCGCAGTCGCTCGCTAGCCAGGAATCCCGGCTGCGTGCGCTCCAGTTTCACTTCCTCGAGTTTTTGCCGGCGCTCGCGTTCGAACTCGGCTTCAGGAAACGCCGCTTCCCGTGCGAGCTCGTTCACCAGTCCGAGCAGCGGCTCCGCAAATTCCGAGAGTCCCGCAAACGAAATCGCGCTGGTGTCCGCGCCGGCGTTCGAGGAAAGATCCGCTCCGATGCGCCGCAAATCTTCTTCGATCTGCCGGCTCGCGCGCTTCGCTGTTCCCGTTCGAACGACCGTTGCGGTCATTTCCGCCAGTCCCGGCGCGCGATCGGCAACTGCTGCGTTGCCCGACCGGAAAAACAGTTCGCCATGAAATTTGGGGATCGAGTGCGCTTCCGCGAGCACAACTTCCAATCCGTTCGAAAGCCGGGCCCTGGTGCGCTTCGGCCAAGTCACGGCGCGTTCCGCGGAGAGAGCGGGTACGCCCGTGGCTACTTCCACCGTCTGCGTCGCCATCACGCAGCCTCCTTCGCGCCCGCGTCCGCGGGTAAACCGGACTTGACCGGCGTGCGGAAAACGATCGCGCGCTTTTCGTTTCGCAAATATTTCTCCGCCGCAGCCTGAATTTCTTCGCGCGTCACGGCAAGAAATCCATCGAGGATGGTATTCACGAGCTGCGGCTCATTATCGAAAAGCGTGAAGCACGCGAGAAGGTGCATCAATCCATACTTCGGCATGTATCCGCCGCGGCCGCCTTCGAGCGTCGCGTAATAGTCCGAGCGCCACTTCACTTTCAATTGTTCGAGCTCGTCCGCGCTGATGCCGTTTTGCTGCACTTCGCGAATCACCGCATCGAATGCCGCCAGCGTAGCCTCGCTCGAATATTCGGGCTTGTGCAGGATGCGCGTGGTCATTTGCGTCGGTCCGTTGTATCCGAAAATATCGTCGATGCCGCCGTCGGCTTCCACGGCAATCTGTTTTTCCAGGACCAATTCGCGATGCAATCGTCCCGCTCTTCCGCCATGCAGAGCCTGGTCCAGCAGCGCCATGGCGCACCAATCGGCGGTCCGCCGTTTCGGCATCACGTATCCAATCGCCATGGCCGGCAGTGTCCCGAATTTTTCTTCCACGTTGCCGTGGCGCTCCTCGTTCTGCTCGGGTTCGCTGGGGTCGGCAAACGGCGGCGGCGCTCCCGCCGGAATATCGCCGAAATATTTTTTCGAGAGCGCGATTCCTTCTTCCGCTTTCACGTCGCCGAGGACCAGCAGCACGGCGTTGTTCGGCACGTAATACGTTTTGAAAAATGCCTGCACATCCTTCAAATCCGCCGAGTCGAGATCCGCGAAATCGCCGTAGAAATTGTGCGCATTCGCCCAATTGCGGAACGCCACCGGCGGCATGTCCAGCCACGGAAATCCGCCGTACGGCTGGTTCATGACGTTCACGCGAACTTCTTCCTTCACCACGTCGCGCTGGTTTCTAAGATTTTCGTCATCCACTTTCAGCGCGCGCATGCGGTCGGCTTCGAGCCAAAGCACGCGCTCCAGTGCGTTCGAAGGCACGGCTTCGTAGTAATTCGTCACGTCGTACGACGTCGAACCGTTCAGCACGCCGCCGCTCGAATTGATCAGCTTGATGTGCTGCATCTTCGGCGCATTTGCGGAGCCCTGAAACATCATGTGCTCGAAAAGATGCGCGAAGCCGCTGCGCCCTTGCGGTTCCAGCCGGAATCCGATTTTGTAATACACACCGACGGTCACCACCGGCGCGGTCGTGTCCGGTGCGATTACCACTTTTAGCTCATTCGCCAGCGTCGTGCTCTCGATTCCCACTTGCAGTCGTTTCACGCGTTGCCCCCCGTTGCTTTTGCTTTCACTTTTGTTCCTGCTGCCATTTTGTCCAATCCGGCCAGCATCGTGG
>WNFQ01005124.1_pt1 | contig 10419 bp, 8 predicted proteins | sample 5400171 | NCBI WGS metagenome assembly WNFQ01 (sample SAMN13153356, study PRJNA577476) | soil metagenome | isolation source: 20 cm soil under Madrone tree | place: USA:California | collected 2016-06-14 | reverse complement strand
TCGGCTCATAACCCAAAGGTCGGAGGTTCAAATCCTTCCCCCGCAATTCAGGGCGGCTGAATAAGCCGCCTTTTTTATTTGGGTTACAGGCAGGCCGTCGCGTTCTTATACTCCCCAGAAGCGTGGATTTCTCTCACCATTGGCCGATCACTCAAATTAGAGATGGTCCGGCGGAAGTATCTTGTTGAATGAAAAGCAGAATGCATTCTAAAACACAACCCAACAGAAAGGCTGTTGGTGGCTTCAGAATGATCGCGGATCTCGGTTCAGGCGGCTGGGGCACAAGCAGTGCACACAACCCGGCGATTAATCGATTAATCGGTCCGAGACGCGGAGATTCGGGGACCGCTGGCGGGAGCGATTGTCGATCAGCAACTGGTGCTTGACGAGGACGGACTCGGCAACGACAGAGCGCACGCCTCCGGGACCAAACTGGCGGAAAAGCGTCGCGATGAGATGGACAAAAAGGATGACGATCTCGCGCATCACGGCATCATAAACAACATTGCGAAATCAGCGAAATTGGGCGCAAAACAACAATTCGCCAGGGACAGGTGATCTGGAAGTACCGATCGCCGCGACGTTCGAGCTGGATGGCGTCCGCGCGGCTTTCGAGCAACTGGAGCAAGGTCACACCCGCGGCAAGATCATCCTGCTGCCGTGATACGGGCCACCGGCGGAACATTACCTCGTTTATGCATTTGTTGAGACGGATACATAAAATCTCGCTGCAGCACATAGGTTACAAGTGCCAGCGTCAGGCCATAGCTGACGTGAGTCAGGACAGCGACGTCGATTGGAATTTCCGTTAGGATGAATGCACTTCCATGCAGAAGAGGCTGAAGCCACGATGCCGTAAAACGAACTGCTGAGGGCCAATCGAAACGGAGAAACCCGCTGAACAGTCTTCGGGTTCTCCTTCATCATGAACTCCCGATAAGCACGCCTGTGACGAAGACCAGTGCGCCGCCAAGGCCAACTTGTAAAGCGGCGGATAGAGCAGGCGTGTCCATGTACCGATGCCGTATCCACGAGATGACGCCAAGTTCGACCAGCACTACCAGTGCTGCTGCGGCCAGGGCGATCCTGAAATTCGCCATGAGAAACGGCAGTGTGTGGCCGATGCCGCCCACTGCGGTCATCAGTCCGCAAACGAGTCCTCGGACCCATGGGTGTCCTCGTCCAGTAAGACTGCCGTCATCGGAAAGTGCCTCAGCGAATCCCATGCTGATGCCGGCACCCAGTGAAGCAGCCAGGCCGACGGCAAAAGCGGTCCAACTGTTTCGGGTGGCAAATGCGACCGCAAAGACGGGGGCCAACGTTGAAACCGAACCATCCATTAGCCCGGCGAGACCAGGTTGTACGATCTGGAGCACAAACAAACGCCGCTGCGATTCGTCTTCCTGTTTTTCGACCTCAGCCGGCACATAGTCCGACTCGAGTTCTTCCGCACGTGCTTCGTGCCGGCGTTCCTCCGCGGCCAGGTCACCCAAGAGCTGGCGGATGGATGCATCGGTCGAATGCCGCGCTGCAGTCTGGTAAAAGCGCTTGCTTTCGGCCTCCATCAGTTCCACTTGAACGCGCACTTTATCGACACCGAGAGGACGGAGCAGCCAGAATGACTTCCGCTCCAGGAAACCTTTAACATCCTGACGCCGGATCAAGGGAATGTGGTCGCCGACTTTCGTGTGGTACAACTCGAGCAGACGGTAGCGGTGGCCGTTTTCCTCTTCTGACATAGCGGCGAAAACGTGTGCGGTTCCCGGATAGTTCTCGCGCATCGCCTCAGCAATGTCGCTATAGGTGCGTATGTCTTCCTCTTCCAGCGAAATCGCCAGCGCGAGGATCTCGCGTTCGGAGAGGTCTCTGAAATTCTTTGGCATTTTCTGAGTATTCCTCAATCTCGCAATTCCGGGAATAAAAGCTTCACTACCAGGTTATCAACATTGAGCGGCCAGAAAGGTAGCTCAACGAATTCTGTGATCAAAACGGTTGGAGGATTTATGAGGAATGTAGCCGAAGCACCATGCGTCGCCCTTGAGCCGAACCGCCGTTCACACGACATTCAATCATTTGAGTCGGAACTGCGAAGGAGAATTGTCGGACAGGACCACGCGATCGACAGCCTTGTGTCTGTATTCCAAAGCGTACGCGCGGGTTTGTTTCCCGAGGGCCGTCCTATTCGAAACTTCCTGTTTTTGGGCCCAACGGGTTCCGGCAAGACCCGATCCGTCGAGGCGGTTGCCGAGATATTGTTCGGAAGACCCGAGGCCATCATCAAAATCGATTGCGGCGAGTTTCAACACAGTCACGAGATCTCCAAGCTGATTGGCTCTCCGCCTGGCTACATCGGACACCGTGAAACGCCAGCGATGCTCAGGCAGGCTCGCCTCGACGAATTTCATACCGCCGATTTGAAGGTCACGCTGGTCTTGTTTGACGAAATTGAGAAAGCCAATGAGGCGCTATGGCAATTGCTTCTGGGCATTCTGGACAAAGCCATCCTGACGCTCGGGGACGGTCAGCAGGTAGACTTTTCTAAAACCATTGTTTTCATGACGAGTAACCTGGGCGCGTCCGAAATGCAACATGCGGCTGATGGATCGATTGGTTTTGTGAACAATATCGGCAACAGACAGGAAAACCTGACCACGATCGCCATGAATGCGGCGCGAAAGCGGTTTTCTCCGGAATTTCTGAACAGACTCGATGAAATCCTCGTGTTTCATCCGCTCCCGGCATCTCAGTTGCGCCAGGTGGTCGACATTGAGATCGAGAGGCTCGAATTGCGGCTGCAGCGGGCAACTGGCAGCGAGATCAATCTGCGCCTATCGGACCAGGCGGTGGACTTCTTGATAGAGCGAGGAACGGACCGCCGTTATGGAGCGCGGCATCTGAAGCGGGTCTTGGAAAGATATCTGGTCTTCCCCTTCTCATCCTTTATTGACACTGCACAGATGGGGTCTGCAGGCACGTTGAATGTCGGATTAGATCGCTCAAAGCAGAAACTCACATTCTGCAAACAAGCGATGTCGTCTTCGACAAAGATCGCCGCCAATATGTAGTCGCGGGCTTCAGCCCGCGTTTGGGTGTGAATAACTCCAACATTATCCGAGACCCGAACGCGGGCTGAAGCCCGCGACTACATGCCGGATCGCAACCGTCCGATTGATTCACAATTCCGGGAATAAAAGGTTCACTTCCAAGTTATCAACATTGAGCGGGCAAAAACACAGCTCGACGAAATGTGTAATCGATCTGATCGAAATGAAAGGAAGAACCGTATGAAAAATATCTGGACTTGGCTTGTGAATCCGTCTCCGGACGGTCCTGCCTCCACGTTGCTTCTAAGACTAATGGCGGGAGGAGTGTTCTTGTGGGAGGGGATCTTGAAATTTGTGTATGTAAATCAGGGAGTTGGACGCTTCACGAAATTGGGCATGCCATTTCCCCATTTGACCGCCGACTTTGTTGGCTACCTTGAAATTGTTGGGGGATTGTTGTTGCTCTCAGGCCTCCTGACGCGGTTGATTGCAATTCCGTTCATCATAGAGCTGATTGTGGCCATACTCTCGACGAAAATCTCGTTGTATCTCGGCACATCGCCGTTGCCTTTACCGCCGTCGCCGCCGCAGTTTGGAATGTGGGCCGTTTTGCATGAGGTTCGATCCGAGTATGCTCAGCTGTTGACGACCGCCTTCCTGTTGCTCAATGGTCCCGGAAAATGGTCCCTGGATGCGCTCCTGCAGAGGAAGGAAAGCACTAGACAGGTTCCTTCGAAGATGAAGGCCGTTTATTCGTGAACTTGCGGCCTGGTGATCGATTTTTGTCCTGTGTGACATTCGGAGAGGCCGAATGAGCGGAGTTACTATTGAGTTGTGGCAGACCGACGCACCGACGCCGAGTCCTTCGAAACGCTGGCGATGCCGATGTTCACCTCCTTGTACAACTTCGCTCATTGGCTCGCGCACAACCGGGAAGAGGCCGAAGACCTTGTGCAGGAAGCGTACCTCAAAGCGCTTAAGGGCTTCGCGTCATTCCAGCAGGGAACGAACTTTCGGGCCTGGATGTACCGCATTCTGCGAAATACGTTTCTGACGTCGCGCAGCGGGCTGGGTGTGAAGATGACTGTGCCGCTCGATCGTGAAGAAGACGCAGTTGGGCCGCCGACCGACACGCCAGAAGCAGCGCTGCTTGCACGTGCGGATCAGCAGATGCTACAAAGTGCCCTCGAACGTTTGCCGGTACAATTCCGCGAGGTGATCCTGCTGTGCGACGTCGAGGAGATGAGCTACCGGGAGATCGCTGAAATCATCGGAATTCCGATTGGTACAGTGATGTCACGGTTGTCTCGGGCGAGAAAATCGATGCGCGAACTACTTGCGGAGAAAATGCGAGGAGCTTCCAAATGACGTGCGACTGGGTTCCGAAACTCGACCTGTACGTCGATGGCGAGCTTTCTGGCGGCGAGTTGAAGGAAGTGGAGGTGCACCTGCAGACGTGTCCTACCTGTGCCGCAGACGCGCTGAACCGTCTGCAATTGAAGCGAATGACTCAGTCCGCTGGTCGCCGATTCTCGCCGAGGCCCGAGTTTCGCGTGAAAGTCGCACAAAGCATCGATGCGGCGAAGCCTCCACGGTGGGCGTGGAGATGGGCACCAGTCCTGGCCGCAGCGGCCGCGCTCGTGTTGATGCTGATTCCCGCCGCGGTTTGGCTGCAATACTCGCGTAGTGAGCAAGCCCTGGGTGAACTCGCAGACCTGCATGTTTCTACGTTGGCCAGCGCTAATCCAGTTGACGTGGTGTCGTCCGACCGGCATACGGTTAAACCCTGGTTTCAAGGTAAACTGCCTTTCACTTTCAACCTGCCGGACGTGGAGACATCTCCATTCAAGCTTATCGGCGGCCGCCTCGCCTACTTCCAGCAGAGTCCCGGCGCACAACTGCTGTTTGACGTAGGAAAACATCGGATTTCCGTCTTCATATTCCAAAACCGCGCCGAGTTAAGCAGGTTGAATTCGGGATCCTCGCTCACCACGAAGCTGGCCTTCAATACCGAATCGTGGACGGAAGGAGGCCTCTGGTACTTCGTCGTCGGCGACGCCAGCCCCTCGGACGTTCACGACCTCAGTGAACTTTTGAGGAGCGCCCGATCGTAATCGCCTTGGCTCTCCAATCGAGTGACGAACGGATGAGCGAATTAGAAAACGAGCGGAATTACCTGCAGTTCGGCCGGGAATAGCGCGTCTGCGGTTCTATCACCCACAGGAATTCTCGATAAATCACTAGATTACGCGCCGGATTATGCCCAGAACTTGCCCAAAACGGCAGGGCAGGAGGGTTTCGACAGGTGAACGAGACGGGGAATCCATCAGTTCTTGATCCATGAATCACTTTTCTTGATCTCAGAAATCGATCTGAGCTCTTGATCTGTCAGTTCTTGATCGATGAATTGCTTTCTTGATCTCGGAAATCGATCTTAGCTCTTGATCGCGGCCTGATGCAAAACTGTCGGTGCGAATGCCTTCGCGATCCACTCCACCGGTTCGGTGCTGTTAAATGCAAAAAGCTCGGTCACCAATGAAGTTGACCGGGCTTTTGTTCAATGCAGTATTGTTTAACGGATTACATCAGATCAAAGCGGTCGAGGTTCATGACTTTGTTCCAGGCACTCACAAAGTTGCGTACGAACTTTTCCTTTCCATCTTCAGCAGCGTAGACTTCGGCAATGGCGCGAAGTTCAGAGTGCGAACCAAAGATCAGGTCAACCGGCGTCGCCGTCCATTTGATCCGGCCGGTTTTGCGATCAAGCCCTTCATAGATGCCGTCGGACTTGGCCGACTTTTGCCATTTCGTCGATATATCGAGAAGATTAACAAAGAAGTCGTTGCTCAAAGTTCCCGGCCTTTTCGTAAACACACCGTTCTGAGATTGCTCTGCATTTGCGTCCAGCACTCTCATGCCACCGACGAGAGCCGTCATTTCCGGCACAGTTAATGTCAGCATGTTGGCCCGGTCGACAAGCATCTCCAGCGGTGGCATATAATTGCCGCCACCATAGTAGTTGCGGAAACCATCCGCCTTGGGCTCAAGCACGGCAAACGAACTGACGTCGGTCTGCTCTTGAGCGGCATCCATGCGTCCGGGCTTGAAGGGAACTTTCACGTTATAGCCCGCGGACTTAGCGGCTTGTTCAACAGCTGCGGATCCGCCCAGGACGATCAGGTCGGCAAGGGAGACTTTCTTGCCATCCTTTTGAGTCTTGTTGAAATGGGACTGAATGTCTTCCAACTTTTGAAGGACGTTTGCCAAGTCTCCAGGATTGTTAACGGGCCAGTCCTTTTCGGGCGAAAGGCGAATGCGGGCTCCGTTGGCCCCACCACGTTTATCGGTGCCCCGGAAGGAAGCGGCAGATGCCCATGCCGTTCGAACAAGCTCCGGCACGGTCAGTCCTGAGGTCAGAAGTTTTTTCTTCAAGCTTTCGATTTCAGCTTCCCCAATCAGTTTGCGATTCACTGCGGGGATAGGATCCTGCCAGATCAGAGCCTCTTTCGGAACCTCACTGCCCAGATAGCGTGCGCGAGGACCCATATCACGATGAGTTAATTTGAACCACGCTTTCGCGAAGGCAAGCTCGAATTCCTGCGGGTTATCCAAAAAACGTTTGGAGATCTTTTCATAGGCCGGATCAAACTTCAGAGCGACGTCCGTCGTAAACATGATGGGAGCATGACGCTGTGTCGGATCATGCGGGTCGGGAACTGTTCCCTCTCCGCCGCCGTCCTTCGGAGTCCACTGTGTAGCTCCTGCGGGGCTCTTGGTTTTCACCCATTCGAACTTAAAAAGGTTCGACAGGTACTGCATTGAAAAGTGCGTTGGACTTGCGGTCCAGGCGCCCTCTAATCCGCTTGTGATCGTATCTTTGCCATTTCCAGATCCACACTTGTTTGTCCAACCGAGCCCTTGCTCTTCAATAGCTGCGCCCGCGGGAGCGGCTCCCACGCACGCGGACGGGTCAGCGGCGCCATGAGCTTTGCCAAACGAGTGACCGCCCGCAATCAGAGCCACGGTTTCTTCGTCATTCATGGCCATTCGCCCAAATGCCTCTCGGATGTCTTTGGCAGCCAGAAGCGGATCCGGATTTCCATTGGGCCCTTCAGGGTTCACATAAATGAGTCCCATTTGAACTGCGGCCAGCGGATTCTCCAGATTCCCATCTTTGTGTCTCTCGTCCGCCAGCCATTTCTTTTCCGGCCCCCAATAAACCAGGTCGGCTTCCCATTGATCCTGACGGCCGCCAGCGTAACCAAAAGTTTTAAAACCCATCGATTCCAGAGCCACATTACCGGCCAGGACCATCAGGTCGGCCCAAGAGATGCTTTTCCCATACTTCTCCTTGACCGGCCAAAGCAGGCGCCGAGCTTTGTCAAGATTCGCATTGTCGGGCCAGCTGTTGAGCGGTTCAAACCTCTGCTGGCCGCCGCCGGCACCACCGCGACCGTCCGCAATACGGTAGGTTCCCGCACTGTGCCAGGCCATCCGAATGAAAAGTGGTGCGTAGGTGCCGTAATCGGCAGGCCACCAATCCTGTGACGTCGTCAAAACCTCCGCGATATCCTTCTTGACCGCTTTAAGATCGAGTTTCTTGAACTCTCTGGCATATTGAAAATCTTTCCCCATGGGATCCGATTCACTGGCACGCTGCCGAAGAGGAGACAGATCCAGTCTTTCCGGCCACCAGAATTGATTCGAGACGGTTTCTCTGTTCGCTGACTCCTTCTCTGTTGCCTGAGGCTCTGCGGAATACCCTAGCTGTGCAAATACCGTTAACGCCGCCAGCGCCGCGCATTTTAGTTTTGGTCTTAACACGATGGCTCTCCTTTCTTTGTGTGGTCAACCCATTCACTTCTCGCTATTGAGTTTTAATTAAACAAATGGAAAAGTAAAATCGATAGTTTCAATCAATAATTGATTTAAACTATCGGAGATAAGGAGGCGTCGTGCCAAGTCTGGTTCAGTTGGAATATATTGTTGCCGTTGCAGACCTCAAACACTTCGGCAAGGCAGCTGAAGCGTGTCATATCTCTCAGCCCACCTTGAGTCAGCAAATCAGAAAAGTTGAAGACAATCTGGACATCGTCATTTTTGATCGAGTCAAAAAACCAATAATGCTTACAGAGGATGGCGAAGCCATACTTCATCAGGCGCGGCTTGTTCTCAGGGAGCACAAACGTTTGAAGGAACTGGCAAGGCAGAAGTCCGACGAAATTTCTGGCGAGTTTCGTCTCGGTGTTATTCCTACTGTCGCCAACACTCTCGTCCCGCACTTTTTACGGCGTTTCGCTCAACAATACCCAAAAGTCATGCTGCTGATTGATGAACTGAAAACCAGTTCGATCTTACAGGAACTGAGTGAAGATCGACTGGACGCCGCCCTGATGGCAACCCCCCTTTCGGTTGCAGGTCTGGTTGAAGAGCCCATTTACTACGAGACTTTTAACGTCTATGCATCTTCTGGTCATCGATTATTGAAAGGGAAAACCTGCCGAATTGACGATCTGGATACATGTGATATGTGGCTTTTGCAGGATGGGCATTGTTTTAAAGACCAGGTCATGCAACTCTGCTCGGTGGATTCAGAAGCCGCAAAATCTTTCCCGAGAGTTCAATTTCAGGGCGGAAATCTCGATACTCTTCTTCGACTCGTCAGGCAGGGGACAGGATATACACTCCTGCCTGCTTTTATGATCGATCAAATGCCGACGGCCGAAATCAAGTCTCACGTCAGGGAATTTCAGAGGCCCTTCCCGGCTCGTGAGATCAGCCTGGTCAGTCGAAGAGCTCATTGGCGAAGAAAAACCGTTATCGCATTAAGGGATTCCATACTCGAGAATTTGCCTCAATCTTTGTACAGGAAAAGGTGTCCGGAAATAAGAGTCCTGGATGTCTGTCAGAGCTAAAATCCGCTAAAAAGCAGTGACCTGTTATGCGATGGTTGGACGCTGTTTCATGATCAATTGCAAGAAGGCGGTCTGAACGGCCGACCGCTTTCCGCGCTGAGCAGCCATTACCAGATCGAGTCGTGTTTACCGAGCTTCCTCCAGCAGGAGAATTCGGTGCAACAATTCCAGCCGGTTGCCGAACCGGTCGTTAACATAGAGGTGTTCGTACGCTTCTAACGGCTCGCCACTAACAACTTCATAACCGGCGCCTGCTAATCGTTTCGACAACGAGCGCAGATCATCCACGAGCAAGCCAGGGTGCGCCTTCTTCGCTGGCCGAAAATCCTGCTCGACACCAAGATGGATTCTGACGGTTTCGGTTTCGAACCATACTCCACCCCGCTTCGCCTGCAGGGGAGGCTTTGGAACTTCGGGAATGCCAAGCAGACCGGAGTAGAAACCGCGTGCGGCCTCTTCCCCGCCCTAAAACCAACACGACAAGTTGCAGGGAAGCAGAGCCGATTAGCCGATTTCTCAGTCAGTCTCTCCTGGAACAGGAGACCGGCTCTTCCGAACAAATATTCCCGCCTTCTTGGAATTCGGTGCGATGTGCGTCGGACTGCACCAGACGATTTCCAGTATTCGCATGACCTCGTTCTTCTAACGATTGCGCAAGACGATTACCTGCAGACCCACTAGCGTTGTCTGCTAAGGCGCTCAGTCGTTTCACAAATTTTTAACAATCGGATCGGGAATAACTCGGCGGCGCTACGAGTCTTGCCTCTGTCAAGGCTTTCTCGAGCTGTGGTTCGTGAGGGCGCAATCGAAATCGGCGAAATTCAAATCTTCCCGGAGGTCTCAAAATGTTGCGAAAATACATCTCTGTCGGCGTGTTGGTATTAGGAGCGCTGGTGATCGGCGTGGTCAGTGTTGCACAGCAATCTCCAACCGAAGCGCCCACTGGTTTTGACACTCCCACGCTCGCACAAAACCCCGGATCACAGAGCAGCAGTAACGGCATTGCACAGCCACCTGGCGATTCGTATGCGCTTGACCAAACCAGGTTCGAGCAAGACCACGATGCCCGCACCGGGCTCGGACCGGTCTTTAATGCTCGCGCGTGCGTGGATTGTCACCAGAATCCTGTAAGCGGCGGGTCCAGCCAGTTCACCGAAGTCCGCGCGGGTCACAACGACACTGACGGAAATTTCGTCGCAGCAACCGTTCCAATAAATGACGGCGCAAATATTATTGCCAACCGCTCGATCATCAACGACCGCGCGCTGATTCCACAAGCGCAGGAACATATACCTGATGCGGAGAACATTCGAGCTCTACGCGCCGCCCTCAATACATTAGGAGACGGCTTTGTTGAGGCCATCGATGACAGCACCTTAAAAGCGATCGCCCAGCATCAACTGGAGGCCGGCGGCGGCAGAATCCACGGTGAAGCCGTCGAAGTTCCTGTTCTGGAGGCG
>WNFQ01004252.1_pt1 | contig 10421 bp, 13 predicted proteins | sample 5400171 | NCBI WGS metagenome assembly WNFQ01 (sample SAMN13153356, study PRJNA577476) | soil metagenome | isolation source: 20 cm soil under Madrone tree | place: USA:California | collected 2016-06-14 | reverse complement strand
GAACGACAGTTCTGACTCTGGCGCTCTGCTTTCTTGGAGCGGCGGTGGGTTTCGCCCAGGATGCCCAGATGGGCACGTGGAAGCTAAACGAAGGCAGGTCGAAGCTAAGTCCCCGGAGCCCGAAAAATATTAAGGTTGTCTGCGGGGCGGTGGGCGACAGTGTGAAAGTTACGGTGGACGGCGTCGGCAGCGACGGCAAGCCCATGCATAACGAGTGGACGGGCAAATTCGACGGCAAAGACTATCCGGTTACCGGAGATCCGAACTCGGACATGCGATCCTATACGAAGATCGATGACCGTACACTCGGATTAAACGTCAGGAATTGCGGCAACAACACCATCAGCGGTCGCATTCAAGTCTCCCCTAACGGCAAAACCCGTAGCGTAACCGTGAGAGGAATCGATTCGACGGGCAAGAAGTTCCAAAGTACAGCGGTATACGACAAGCAGTGAGCGATTCATTCGGAACGCTGCGCACGCATGGCTGCTCCAAGGTGGGCGCTGGCGCGGTTCTCGGCGCACTCGTCGTGCAACCCCTGAGCTTCCGGTCGTCGACCGAAGCCGTCGTTTCAACCGGCGTCACACTCATGGGGGCGCAATAGTCGGAGCAAACAGCCGGCGATAATGTTCGTTTCCCGAATGGGTTGCGGGATTGGTTCGCGGTGAATTCCATCATCGTGACCAAGGATAGCCCGATTTTCGATCAAATCGGTGGCATGCACATTATCTGCGTGAATGCCAAGGGGCTGCCGACGCTGAAAAGGGCGGCCCGCTCTCATATCCTGACGGAATCGTTTTCGTGGATGATGTTCACGAATCCTCGGTGAAGGATGGTTCTTTACCTCGAAGGCAACAAGAAAGCGGTCGCGGTGATGGTGAAAGATGCGCTGGAAAGGCAGGCGTCACAAAATGCATGACAGTAAAGAACACCACATTCGTTGTGCGAGAGCAGAATCGCGATTGGTACACTGTACTCACGGTGGCAACGGACGAGGTCGCGAATGACGGCAGGGGCGATTTCGAATGCAAGGACGGAGGGTACGAGCGAGTTCATCCACTTCGAGGACCGACCCTCAGATCATCCGTTCGTAGAAAAGGTCTGGCGTTGCCACAGCGATCGTGCGGACAGTTTCCTCTCGGTTGCTGCCAGCAATTTCGAGATGGCCATTACGCGATTGGGAGGAAAAAGCTTTCTCACACTACGTGGACCGGAGACCGTAGCAACTGCGCTGGACTGCCCTGCGGAAGGAGAGTGGGTCTGCATCCGTTTTAAGGCGGGTACATTCATGCCCGGATTTCTTCCGGGCAGTCTACGGGATCACAAAGATGTAACGCTTGCGCCAGCTACGGGCCGTTCCTTTTGGCTAAATGGTTCTGCGTTAGAGTATCCAGACTTCAATAATGCCGAGACTTTCGTCAAGCGGCTTGCCAGATGCGGCATTCTCTCACGCGATCCCATCGTAGATGACACTTTGCTGCGTCGGCCGCGCAAGCTGTCCTTGCGCTCGGCGCAAAGGCACTTCCTGCGATCCACCGGCGTTACTTACACCACATTTCGGCAGATCGAACGAGCGCGATATGCGATAAACCTGCTCAGGGAGGGGAGGGCCACTCTCGATGTGGTTAGTAGCCTAGGTTATTTCGACCAGGCACACCTCACGCGATCACTCCGACACTTCATCGGACAAACCCCCGCCCAAATCACCCAGGGGCAGAAGCAGTTGTCGTTTTTATACAAGACCAACTCGTCAGCGGAAGCTATAGTCCTTCCCTGAGGTGACGCTTTCGGAATAGCGCGCCTCTAAGCATTAGATGACGCACAGGGAGGGATATCCATGGGAGCACCTGTTGTTCATTTCGAAATCATGGGTGGCAAAGGGAACGAACTCGAGACGTTTTACCGTGACCTCTTTGGATGGAAGATTGACAGCAACAACCCGATGAAATACGGGATCGTCGAGACCGGCGGAGGACCAGGAGGCATCAACGGTGGCGTTGGTGCTGCCAAGGACGGGAGCAAGCGAGTTTCGGTATATGCGCGGGTCGAAGATTTACAGGCAGCACTTGATCGAGTTGAACGGCTTGGAGGCAAAACGGTTCTTCCGCCGACCGAAGTGCCGGGAGGCCCTAAGTTGGCCATGTTTGCTGATCCGGCTGGCAACATTACAGGGCTTCTTATGGGAAAGCAGGTCGACTAATGACAACACCAACGCCTGTAGACATACGCGGTGCTCACAACGGCCAGGTGACTTCCAGCATACAACTCTGGGCTGGCCGTATCATGAGCGGTCTCGCGGCGCTATTCCTTCTGTGGGATGGAGTAATGAAGCTCCTGAAACCTGCTGTGGTTGTAAAAGCAACTCGAGACTTGGGATATCCGGAGTCCGACATTGTGGGGATCGGCGTGGTCCTGCTGGCATGCACACTGTTGTATTTGTTTCCTCGTACCTCAATCCTCGGAGCAATCCTGCTGACTGGATATCTCGGTGGTGCCATCGCGAGTCAGGTTCGCGCTGAAGCTAGTTGGTTCAATGTGGTCTTTGCCTTCGTGTTCGCTTGCCTGGTATGGGGAGGGCTGTGGTTGCGGGACGTTCGCGTTCGAGACTTCCTGCTGAAATCATGATGACCCTTGTTTCGCGCACGGCGGTTCTGCGCCGGGCGGACATCCCACACGGTCTCGTCGTTCTCGCACGCCCTTTGCTGCATAAATCTCACTTGGGGAGCAAGCATGAGGATCAAGTTGACGAGCGTGTTCGTGGATGATCAGGAAAAGGGCTCTCAAGTTCCATGCAGAGGTCCTGGGCTCTGTTAAGAAACGGAATTGCCGGCCGGGGACTACTAATCCGCATTTTGGTCAGGATGGTCTTGAGTCCCGTGTGGCGGTCGCGTCGTCATCCACAAAAGCACCCCGAAGTTTATTGCAGAAAAGACCATGGGTCCGTACGCCCTGCCAGGACTGTTAAGGCGGAACCCGATGATCGAGTCGAATAGCTGAACTAGGATCATCGCAACCGCAAGCGCTGCCACACCGCCGCGCGATCGCAAAGCCATCGCATATACTGCCGCTAACGGCAGCGCCACACTGCGCGAAGCGGCGTACAGTGCATATTCCTGTCCGCCAACCATCCTGAGCGACAGCAAAGAAAAGCCGGCACTCACGACCGCACTGAAAAGCGTAAATCCAGCACAGGCCCAATATGCCCTGCCAACATCATAGGGAGCGCTCATTCCCTCATTCTAATCTTGTCTGTCGTTAGACACCGAATATGCTTTCGCGTCGTCAGCTCCAGGATCACATCTCAGAGGTCCACTTCTGGGTACTGTATCTCCTGACGAATCAACCGGGGCGCAACGGCGAGTTTCTAGGCCACTATGGCTAACCTGGTCCGATGAGGCAGCGAATCAATCTCGGTGCGTTGTACTCTAAACGGCATTGGCACATGCGCCCGGCCAACTAGCACGTGACCGATCGAGAAAGCAAACCGTGTCCGTTTTGAGAGGGAGGCAGAATTCCACGAGAGACTTGAGGTTCACGGCTCATATAAATGGTTCTCCAGAGATGATTTTTGGATTTGGTTGCAGACATGCCGAACTATGGTCGCTGGCTGCCCGATTCTTCCGCATTTGGAGGCACCGTAAGTGTCACACCCTATCCTGTGCGTCTTGGAACAACCTATCTTGATGCCGGGCCAATTCAGAAACCTGGGTCTATTACGGAGTACGATCGTCCGAAACGCCTCTCTTTTCACCATACCGTGCAGTTGAGGCGAAGCTTTCTGAATACCGATGTTGACGCTCCTATTCGGCACACCTTCGATCCAAAGGTTGGAGGAGCCTTCGTAGACCGGAGCTTGGTTCACGTTCAATCTTCACGGGAGTTCCCGTCTGGCGCTGCCTCTTCTCCTTTATGGATTTCGCAAGGAAAACAACCGGACGCTAGACGCGCTGAAGCGATATGTTGAGCGCCGACAAAATAGATCGGCTGCTTAGCGTTAGTGGAGAGTAAATCGGAGCTGAGCAGTCGCCCTCATCCGAATTAATACTGCTAAACGATAGATTCCTATCGGGACTGCCCCGAAGCAGAAATCAGGGGATGCACAGGTCCGTGTGGTCGGGGCGGCTTCGATACGGTCGTTTGAAGGAATCCGCTTTGTTGGCGGCGGGCGCTATGGGATTTCAATCGATTTCGGATTGAAAGTTGTTGAAAAGGAAAATACTTGCGGGGAGACCTTCAAATTGCAGTTCATCGACCTACCATAAAGCCAGGCTCACGATCGCCTCATGGTAACGCTAGACAGCCGTCCCGCAAGACGTCCTGGTCTCAGAAAATGTGAAAGGTCTGTCGCCTCAACAAAACTTGGAAAACGGTCTCACGGTTACCCAGGCAAGGATAGAACAGCAACGTCACGATGCTTCTTGACCTCACCCTCCGCACATCACAGTCATTTCGTTGCTTTGATTCCATTGGCGTCCTGGGTCTCGGAACTTGCTGACACCGCAGGGACGATCCGATAGTCCGCGCGATAGACCAAATTGTGCAGATCGCTGGACGCAATGGCCCGGAGTATGGATAGCTGGGCTGAGGCATCCTCTTCGCTGAACACGTTAAGCGGCCAGTCGTGAACGGTCGTTCCTCGAAGATGAGGGTGATGGAAACCGCCTCCAAAATAGGCTTGGAGCACGATTGGCTCGACTCCGGCTGCCCGCTGTTCAGGCCAGGTCAAAGCCCAGGATGCGTTCAGCCCTCCGTCCTCTATGCGTCGCGGTTCCGTCTCGGTGAGCTGCCCGGTGTCGAGCAGCAACGTCGTGTTCATTTCGGCGAGAACCTGCCGGGCGATGGGAGCCAGCAGTCGCACTGCCTTCTTGAAATGGGCTTCCTTGTCCTTTCGACTTGCGGAGCCGCCGTGTGTACCGTCCCGAAGATCTTCAAAATGGCGGATTAGACTGGTGATATAAGCGGGTACCGCGCTTTCTGGCATTGCCTACCTCCTACTAAGAATTAGTGCGTGCTGCACACCTACAAACAGTATCGATTCCCTCTCGACGTCTGCATCCGTCAATCGAAAGCGCTGCCGCGTGGATTGTCATTTAGGAATTAATCCGAGTTGCTGCTGCAAAGTTAGGTTGTCTTCGAGGTGCCAATTCTCAGCGACACGTCCATCGGCCACGCGGTAAATATCAGTGGCGATGAAATTGATCGTCTGACCTTGCCCTTGGATCTGCCCCAAGCGTCCCGTGAAGTGACCGCGGAAGTGCAGGTGCGTGACGACACGATTACCGGCCACGATCATCTGCTCAATCTCACAGCGAAGGTCAGGGATCGCGGCGCGCATCAGCTTCGAGGCTGCCAGCGGTCCTGCAAGTCCCTGGGGACGTCCGGTCGGCAGCGTATTGTCGATAAAGTTCGGCGCAAGGGCGGCACGCGCTAGAGCTTCGTCCCCGGTATTCCAGAAAGTATCGTAGCGCCGCGCGGCGATGACCTGAGCCTCGACCTCCGCTTTTGGCAAACTGCGATCGATGATTAGCCTGTGCGGCTCAATCAGTGCGGTGTCGGCTGCGACGGTGTATGCAATCATAACGACCCACGTTAGTGCGAGCATCTGTAGTTTTCTGCAAAAACGTTTCAATTCCATCTCTCCTTACGCAGCCGCACCATCTTCTACCGTGTGTGCGATGCGGCTTCTTCGATCAGAGCTGAAACCTCCTTCGGCCTGGAGACGTAGACTGAATGGCTGGCGCCTGAGACTTCGACCTTGTGGCTGTTGGCTCGTGTGGCATACCACCGTTCGAGTTCGGGGTTGATGGTCCTGTCTGCTGTCGCAACCAACATCCAGCTTGGTTTGCTTCTCCACGCAGGTGTCGTGATGACCGCTTTGAAATTGTCAGCCGCGTTGAGCACCTGCGATCGCGCCATGAAAGCGCCCTGCTCAGTAGACAGGTCGGCTGCGAAGTACTCATGAAACTGCGCGGGGTCGAGGTAAGTGAAGACGTGTGCCGTCTTCTTTATTGCACCAGATTTGCTGAGGTCACTTGGAAAGCGCTTTCGGTCGTCTGCTTCGTTCTCTCCGGCGTCCGGCATGTGGGCCGCGACGTACACCAAACCGGCGACCAACGGATCCATACCGGCTTCAGTAATTACGGCTCCCCCATAACTATGAGCGACAAGAATGCACGGTCCGCCCTGTTGAGCAAGGACCCGTTTTGTGGCAGCTACATCTTTTTTATAAGGGGTCTCCGGCTCTTGGACGACGCTGACGTTGCAGCCATGTTTGACAACTATGTCGTAAACACCTTGCCAGCCAGAACCATCTGCCCAGGCGCCGTGAACCAGAACAACATTCCGGACGCGATGGTCTTGATTCTGCGCAGAGAGGTTCTGCACGAAGAGCGTGCTCGAAGTCAACAATAGGACAGACAGGGAATGAGAGATTCCATGGACCACTCGCATACCATTCATTAAATTACTCATCCGGTCATTCCTTTTCACGATTTAAATGCCTTCGCGCACGGTCAGGGGGCTCTCCAGGGCAAAGCGCGCAATCTCATCTTTACGCATGAACGCGACGCCAGAATGGGATTGAGCGTAGATGATGAACTGTTCGAGCACCTTGGCGCGAGAGGGGCGACCCGCGATGCGATCGTGCGCGCTAACCGACATCATGCGACGCCGGGTTTCGGCCTCAGCATAGAGCGCGTCGAACTCCGCTTTGAGATCGTCGGAGTACATGGCCGTGCTAAAGTACCGAGTTTCGTAGTCCACGATGTCGTTCATGTGCAGTGTGTAGGGCACCACAGCAAACGGTTTGTCGCGTACGTTAATCACAAACGGCTCGTCGCGGCTTACGTCGTCAATGTGGTAGATGAAGCCGAGCGACTGAAGAATTTCCAGGGTATGAGGAGTGCCCCGCAGCCAGAATGCATTGAAACCGACTGGCCGCGTACCAGTCGCTCGCTCAATGCTCTCGATACTCTGTTGATACGAGGCGCGTTCTTCTTCAGGAGTCATGGAGAATTGTGCGGTCCAGGTTTGTCCGTGTCCGGTTGCTTCGTGCCCACGCTCTACGATTTCCTTTGCGAGTGCCGGGTGCAGGTCCACCGCTGCGCCGACCATATGGGAAGTGACCTTGATCTTGCGCCTGTCAAAGACTTCGAGGAGCCGAGGCAAACCTTCTTTGAAGCCGTACTCGTACCATTTGCTCGCCGGCAGATCTGGATACTTCGGATTGATCTTCGGCATAGGGCTTTCGGCTCCGCTGGTCGGCTGTGCGCCGGCCTCCATCTGCATAGAGACGGAGACGACCATGCGAGCGCCGTCCGGCCAGAAAGTGCCTACGGCACGTTTGTGTTGTTCGGGGATTGGGTCGCCGAGAGTGACCGACGATGGTACTGCCCCTGCTATAGCTGCCATTGCTCCCGCCTTAATTAAGTCGCGTCGAGAAGTCATCGTTCTCCTTCCTAACGCCCTATCGAGATTTCATCACCGTGACTAGAAGGGCCAGTCGGTCGAGATGCTGAGATCCTTCCACTCTCTGTCGGACGCTAAAATTTGCATGGTGTGTTTCTCGGCCGCGTTGTAAGCGTCACTTCCAAGCAAGAGCCGCAGCGGCGGTTCGGATAGCGCTGCGATATGCAGAAGGGACGCTGCCGCTTTTGTCGGGTCTCCCGGCTGCTTGCCATCGTAATTGCGCTGAAAACGGACTGTAGCGCCGACGGTCGCGTCATACTCCGGCCGGCCTTCGCGAAGCTCCGTAGCAGAGCCTGCGAAGTCGGTTCGAAAGCCGCCAGGTTCGACGATTGTGACCTTTATGCCAAGCGGTCCGACCTCTTTGGACAGCGACTCTGAAAAGCCCTCTACACCGAACTTCGCAGCTGCATACGCCGCACGCCCCGGTGGGCCGACGCGTCCGCCGATTGATGATATCTGGATAAAGTGACCAGCCCGCCGCTCACGGAAGTGTGGGAGGACAGCTTTCGTCATAATGATGACACCGAATAGATTCGTTTCAATCTGTGCGCGGAAGTCCGCGAGAGACGTATCTTCGACTGAGCTTACGTTCCCGTAGCCGGCATTGTTAACGAGAACGTCGAGGCCGCCGAAGGTTTGAATCGCTGCATCGACGGCGTATTTTGCCTGTGCTTCGTTCCTGACGTCGAGCGGAACGGTCCGCACACTTTCCCCAAACTTGCTCGCCACATCGGCGAGATGCTCCGAATTGCGGGCCGTGGCCACGACGCGGTGCCCGGCTTTTAGACCCCGGGAGAGTAGGCCCGGGGATCTCACCTCGAGCCTCTCGCAGAACCGGACGTGAACCTCTCGGCGCATCCGGCTCCCATCAAGCAAACACTCCGGTCATACCGATATCCCAGTGTACGAAGAGAGCCCAGTGTTCCGTGGCAAACCGTTGTAGAAACTGGCTCGCCCGGACCTTATGGTCTTTAAAGCGCTTGAACTTTCGCATCGCCCAGGCTACGAGCGTCCGATTGACGTGCCGCAGCAAGGGATACAGCGCCGATGGGGCGTATCGCCCGTAGTACTCGATCCAACCCCGCAGGAGTGGATTGAGCTGCCGGGCAATTTCCTGCAAAGACAGCTGTGTTTGATGCCGAAGTTTCAATTTCCGAATCGTCGACCGCATGGCTTTCATCGCCGAGGAGCTAACTGCGGGATTAAATCCGCAGAATAGCGTGTTGTCCCGGAAACGTTTCACCAGACGAGGCCGAAAGCAGTACCCAAGGAAGTCAAATTTGACATTTGGATACAGGCCTTTGCGCTTCTTGTCTTTGCAGTAGACGATCTTGGTTTTGGTCGGATGCATCTCCAGGCGGCACTCCGCCAGTCGGGTTTGAAGCTCAGCCTTGAGAGCTTGTGCTTCTTGCTCATTGTGGCAGTGCACCAACCCATCGTCCGCGTACCGACACCACGGGAGATCCGGGTGTGTCCGCACCATCCAGAGATCGAACGCGTAGTGAAGAAAGATGTTCGCCAAAATTGGGCTAACCACACCACCTTGCGGTGTGCCGCGGCTTCGCTCAATTTTGGTTCCATCCTCCTGTACCATCGACGCTGTAAGCCATCTTTCGATGTACAGCAGCGCCCACTTACACGTCACATGTTTCCGAATGGCTCGTAGCAAGAGCTCATGATCGATGTTGTCGAACAGCCCTTTGATGTCGAACTCTAGCACCCAGTCGTACTTCCAGCACCGCTCTCGCGTAACACCTACAGCGTCGAGTGCCGATTTTCTCGGCCTATAGCCATAGGAGTCTGCTAGAAATACTGAGTCTAAAGTCGGCTCAATGACTTGCTTGACCACCATCTGCGCCACGCGATCGGCTACGGTGGGCACACCCAAAATCCTTTGTCCTCCAGACTTTTTAGGAATGGAGACGGCGCGCACCGGCGGAGGAAAGTAGGTTCCCGAGCTCATCCTGTTCCAGATCTTGTAGAGACTACTCTTCAAGTCGGCTTCGAACTGCTCGATCGTCTGACCATCCACGCCGGCCGCTCCTCCATTGGATTTGACCGCTTTGTATGCTTCGTATACCTGCTTCTTGTCTATGTTGAACGGCTTGTCTGTCGCACGCATCGAGGTCCTCCTGTTTCCAGTTGCTTCGGTCATGCGACCGCTTGACCCGACCCCTTCGCTCCAGCCCCATTACGAGCCTTCTTTGCTCCTACGAGTCGGTCCGCCCCAGTGCTCCGCATCGGTACGCTCGCCTCGCGGTTTTCGCCGCTTGGGCTTCTCCCTTCGCATCAGAGCGACTGGTTCCTGCAGTTCCACACGATGGCCTGCATCCGCTTCACGCCCCCTCTACGCCGGTCGCCGTCCGCTCAGTCATCAGGCACCCTACGGACTTGTCCCAGGTGGGATACACGCTCCTGGTTTCGACGACCCTTGATTTCTTAACGACGCGTCTTCGATGGGTTCACTTTCGTTCGTCTCTCGAATGCTCACCTGCACGAGTTTGATCTCGCGCTTTTCCTCCAACGCTCACCACCATGGCTCTTTGCCACAGCAGCTTGGAGGCGGTTTGAGATCTGCTCCTGAAAGCCGATCCCGAGGGGCCCTCCCTCATCTATCGCGTAGCTTATTCACACGGTTGATTAGTTCATGATGAACTCCTTCTCCGTGTGCTTCTGCAGCACACTGAATCCCAGGAAAATCGGGATCACCGGCGGTTCCTACGGCGGATTCATGACGCTGACGACGATCGGCGGGACTCCGGACATCTGGGCCGCTGGCGTGGAGATGTACGGCATCATTAACTGGATGACTATGCCGAACCATGAAGATCCCATGCTGCAAGAATATGAAAAGAGCCTGCTGGGCGATCCAGTGAAAGATCGCGCCGCTTACGATGCAGCTTCTCCCATCACTTACATCCACAGTGTGAAGGCGCCGCTACTGGTCTTGCAGG
>WNFQ01014578.1_pt1 | contig 10422 bp, 7 predicted proteins | sample 5400171 | NCBI WGS metagenome assembly WNFQ01 (sample SAMN13153356, study PRJNA577476) | soil metagenome | isolation source: 20 cm soil under Madrone tree | place: USA:California | collected 2016-06-14 | reverse complement strand
GTCCGGACGAAAGCGTTCGGCTTGGTGTATGACCTGCACACCGTCAGTGGCGGTCCCGACGATTTCAAACTGCCCCTCGAATTCGAGGTACCCGCAAACGGAAAGCAACGCGGTTCGCGAATCATCGCCAACTACCACGCGAATCTTTCGTTTGCTGGGCGCCATCGCACACTCCGGGGAACACTGAGTTCCCTACTTCACTGCAAAGTGTGCACTGTTCAGGGGCGTTCCGATATTCGGCTGATTCCCTAGGGGGTTAGCTGTAGAACTGGGCAGGTGGCCCTTAGACCAGGATGATGTGATTGCGAATTGAGTAGCGCACAATTGAGACCGACCATGATTTTGGAGCGCGCCGTAATCCGAGCGGAGCGGGTTCCGTTGGTACGCTCATGGAGCGGGCGATGGGGATCGAACCCAACGCCGAATGCGGCCAAGTCGCTGAATCTACTAGTTGACTGTGGACGGTTGGCGTCCAACAGCGTCCAAAACTGAGGCTACTTTTTCGACCGCTTCGCGATGCGCGTCTCCCACGACATGGCCGCAAATCTCAAGAGTGGTGGGCGCATCGGAGCGAATTGCCAGTACCTAGAATTCGAAGCGGACGCCGATTTGGCCTTCCCGACCTGGCAGCCGCTGCTGAACGAATCCTACGACCGGCGAAGTGCAGCCGGGTTTGGTCACATCGCAACCCGGTTGAAGCCCGTTCACGGCCGCGGCATTTCCTTTGTTGAAGAGATTGAAGAATTCGAAGAGCACTTGTGCCTTCACCCTCTCTCCAATTTTGAATCGTTTGGCAACCCGCATGTCCATATTGGCAAAGGTGGGTGCGGTTAAGAAGTTCCGGGCGAATTGGGGATTTTGGCCCGCAAAGCTAAGCGCCTGCCCATTGAACAGTCCGTCGCCATCGAAGTCTGAGCCGCCGTCGGCTGGTGCCTGGCTGTAGTGAAAGCCGCTCTGCGCCCGGAAGATTCCTGAGAGTTCGACGGTCCACGGCAGTTGCACGATGCCGTGCGCCAGGAGGGTATGGTTCAGTGACAGATCCGACGGCCCTCTGTCGATGTTTGCGCCGTTGAAAAACGTCCCCGCCTTCGGTACGGCGTTCCCAATGCTGTTGATGAATGGCCCGCTCTGGTTGCTCTGACCCGTCACATCGTCCGTAACCAAAGGTACGGTCCCAACGAAGCTGTCGGAAAGCCCCGCAATCGCGAGGAAATTCACGCCCAGGCCATTCTGAATCTCGGACGTCAGCGTGGAATTCAAAACGTTGTCGATGGCGTGCGTGAATGTGTAGTTGGCTTGGATCGTGAAGCGGTGCGACATTCGTTTTTGGAATCCGATCGTAAACCCATCGTACGTTCCCGCGCCCCACGGCCCGAAGCTCTCGATTCTCTTGGAGCCCGTTCCTGGCACCAACTCGTTTCCATGATCCGGCATTCGAGCCTCGAACGCCAGATTCGTTGCGCGAACGGTCAGGATATCTTTAATATCTTTGTGATAGTAGTCCAAGGTCAACACCATGTCCGAGCCAATCCCCTGCTGCAAGCCCACATGGTAGTTGCGCGTGTAGGGGACCTTGAAACCCGGATCAACGGTAATTGGAACCTGGCCCGCAGTGCCCAAGATTCCGCCGATTGTCGTTAGGTGGCCGAAAGGATCCCAAGACCAATAGTCCGCCGGAAAATGCAGAGTCGTATTTGTCCCGGCTGCGTTCGCGATAGCAGCGTCGGCGGCCTGGAGGAACTGGTCGGGAGTAAATCCCGTCAACTGCTGCACATTGTTGATGTCCACAACGGTGTTCGCCGGAATCGGAGCATGCCCTGTCGCGACAACGCTGTTCAGGTGATCGATGCCGTATACCGTCGTCCCAAGCACTGTCTCTGGATTGGTCAAGGGATTGAGGCACTGCACGTTTTGAGCGGCAACCTGGGCGTCGGTGAGCGTGTTGGAGAGGCACACCGTCGGGCGGCCGCGGCCTTCAAAGTTTCTCCCTATATTTGTCGGGTCGCCGTAGAACAGGCGAGGGAAGGACAGCAAACGCTCTCTTTGAATGTTCGCGCCGCCAAACCCGGGCACGTCACGCGCTACGCCCGCCCGGAACTGATCGTAGAAAATTCCGAAACTGGCGTTGATGACCGTCTTCGGCGCTACGTTCCAGGCGACGCCTACGCGAGGCGAGAAATCCGTCTTGTTCGGGAAACGCGTATCGTAATCCCACCGCATGCCTAGGTTCAGCGTGAACTTCCGAGCGACCCTCCAATCGTCCTGCACAAACAGCCCATTGTAGTTGTTTCGTATATGCACCTCATTGTCCTTCGGCGTGGGGCCGGATTGGAGCGTGATGAGGTTTACTCCGGAATCGATTGGCCCAAATTGCGTAAAGTCGGCTTCCGTTGCGAAGAGTTGCGTAAAGAAGTTGTTCGGCTCCGCACCGTCCACTTTGGTATTCTGATAGTCCCATCCGAACTTGAGATTGTGCGGGCCAAACTGTTTTGCGATGTTGGTCCCGACGGAAATATATTTTTGGTAGAACGAGAACGAATTGTAACCCGGTCCAAACGATACCTGGCCAAGATTGCCGAACAGGCCGCCGCTGTCATACCTGTCGAATCGATTAAAGAGGTTGTTTGGAATGCCGGAGTCCGGATGAGATGGACTTGTGCGTGAGGGATTCGCCCGGTATTGAAAATAAGAGTTCACGATCCACGAACTGGCGGAATTGCCGAGGATCCAAAGATCGTTCAACCCAAGCATCAAGGTTCGGCCGTCTAGGTTTTGACGCGTATCTGGCAGGCTATTTGCCGCCAATAGCGGCAGAAAATCCGTGGTGTGCGTGTTTGTGTAATTCACTTGCTCTGTTACGCGGTGATGGCCGATGTTCTCGTCCAGCCTCGCGCGCCCTCGCGTGTCGCGCGTTAGCGAATGCTTATCGAACGGCACTTCAAAGTCGATCAGGCTCTGCGGGAGGGTCGGATCGAAGACAAAATTCAGTTGCCGGCTTTCCAGAGTCCGCTCAACAGACCCGAAGAAAAACACCTTGTCTTTCCAGACCGGTCCGCCAACATACGCGGTCGGATCCCATCGATTGAGAAACGGCGCTCCTTTCGATGTGTTCGGAATATCGTTCGAGTCAAATGCAGAACTCCGGTAGAACGCCGACAGCCCCCCGTGCCATTCATTCGTGCCGCCACGTGTCACAACGTTAACAACACCTCCCGACGCGTGGCCGAATTCCGCTTTGTATCCGCCCGTCACGACCTGAAATTCCAGAATCGAGTCCTGATTGAATTGCGCCGACGGTCCGCCGTTGAAATTGTCCCGATTCGGCAGGCCGTCAATGAGATACAAAGTGTTCCCACCACGTTCTCCAAGAATCGGAGTTGCATTGTCGCCGGCCGGATCACTCTGCCGATTCAGGGATACGCCCGGAACCAACTGTAAGAGGTCGAGATAGTTGCGGCCGTTAATCGGCATGTCTTCGATCTGCTGAGGCGTAATAGTGCTCCCGGTCGATGAAGCCGTCGTCTCCAGCAGCGGCACCGCGGAGTGGACGTCAACGATCTGGGTCACCGTACCCACTTGGAGGGTAATCTCAAAGACGATAGTGCGGTTCAGTGTGATTTCAAGGTTCTTGAACACTGACGATTCGAAGCCGTCTTTTGATGCCTTGATCTCGTAGTCGCCTGGCGGAAGGGCTGTAACGCGATAAGTGCCGTCACCCTCCGTGGTAACCGTGCGATCGATCGCCAGTCCGGCACTGGTCACGCGGATTTGCGCGCCCGCAACCGTCAATCCCTGCTTGTCCTTGACGGTTCCTTCGATCGTGGAGGTGGTCTGCGCCATGAGAGCAGGTGCGAGGAGAAACAAGAAGGCAGCCGCCCAAAACAGATAGTTCAACGAATACTTGCGCACCGCCCCATGACTGGCACAGCACGGCCGAAGATAAACTTGATCGTTTCCCATGCCCCCCTCCTCTTTACCTTCGAGAATCGCCCCTTACCATGAACTGCGAGCGCACCGCCCCCATGCAACGAATATTGCAGTATCTTGGAATGGTGCATTGCGCGCGAGTCTAGGTGCGTGACTGTTGGCTGTCAACTTAAATCTTTCAGGACTCGGATCGAGTAGAGACACATGCAACATGTGTTGCATTACTGATGCATTGAAACGGAAAGAAAGATACAAGCAATGCAACAAACCGTGAAGCCTCTTGACAGTCTGCAACAACTGTTGTAATTGCCTTTGCACCACGTTCGGTGCTTCCCGCATTTGCTAGCAGTTGGGGGCTCGCTTGGGTTTCGTGGGCAGACAAGAGCATCCCCTTGATTCTGCGAGGAGAATGACTTTGGGGAAAGGCCGTCAAATTTCAGGCGCGAAGAGCCGACAGGAGAGCATGGCGCACCCTGGGGGCAGGACTTCACTTGAAGTCCGGTATGCCAAGGCTCAGGACAATCTCAGTACCGGCAGGAAAAAGCTGCTGGGTATGATCTTTGAGAGCCCTGAAGACACGTTCTTTCTTTCATCGCGGGAACTGGCCAAGCGCTATGAAGTCGATGCCGCGACGATTGTGCGCACCATACAAGCGCTAGGCTATCGCAAATTCGCTGAATTTGCCGCCGACATGCGCGCGCATTTCATCGAGCGGATTACGCCATACACGGCCTTGAAGGCGGCTTCCCGGGAAAAGCGCACGCTCTCCGACCGGATCAGGCACGGCCTGGAAATGGACATTCGAAACCTGCAGGCTTTGCAGACGGCGATAGAACCCGCGCGCGTCATTGCTCTCTCGAGGTTGGTCAAGCGGGTTCGCCGTATCCTGGTAGTAGGCATTGACCTTGCCGCTTCTCTCAGCTGGCATCTGGCTTACGGGTTGGTGCATCTGGGGTTTCCGGCCGAAGCACCTGCAGGAGGCACGGGAAATATTCAAAGAAAGGTGCGTACGCTGACGCCAAAGGACCTGCTGATCGCCATCAGTTTTGGACCGTGCTTAAGAGAGACGGTTGAAGCCGCATTGAGAGCCAAGAAACAGGGTGTTCCAACATTTGGAATTACAGATAGCGAACTGACTCCCATCGCCAAAATCTGCGACAACTTTTGCATTGCCTCGGTTGCCAGTCCTTCGTTCGGAAGTTCTTACGCTGCGCCGATGTCGATTTTGGGGTCGATCCTGATTGCCTGCGCACATACGCAGACTTCTCGAACACTCGCATTGCTGCGGCGCGCTCAAGAGGAGGACCGGGCCGACCATCGTTGGTATTGGGTGCCATAGGACGGCGAGGACCCGGCCTAAGGGGGAGATTTCAAATTTTGATTGCACCGAGCGAACACGGCTCGGCCCTACTCGATCGCGTTGTGAGGCTGGATTGGCATTGAGCGCATCAAGCCTGGCCATCCGCAGCAAAACGGCCGCCATGAGCGCATGTATCTCACCTTGAAGAAAGAGACCACCTGATATCGATTATCCCCTCCACGACAAAGTCATTGTGGTCACCCTTTGCGGCCGCATCTGTCTAGGCCGCAAATCTGGCTGGTTAGCTTTATGGATTATGATTTGGGATACTTCGATCTGGATACGCGGGTGTTGGAACCGCTGGAAAATCCGTTCGGCCCAAAAGTGTTACCTATGTGATCGGTACGTTGTGTAACCCATGTCTCCGGGCTGAACCCAGACTTATGGAGCGGGCGATGGGAATCGAACCCACGTCCGAAGCTTGGGAAGCTTCTATACTGCCATTGTACGACGCCCGCTCTGGTGATTAAATTAGCAAACGGAAGAGGGGGCCGCAAGGGGCGAGCGAGAGCGGCGTGCCGTTTTCTGGAGCAGAAGATAGAGACACGAGGCGGCCAACGGCCAGTATGAATTTGGGCCGGGAGGTACTTATGAGAAGCAGAAAGAAGATGATTTTTGGGGCCGCGATTCTGGGCTTGGGACTCGGAATTGCGCTCGCCTCGCGGGGAGCGGCACCCGGCGCGGACGCCGGCGAACTGAAAGTGACGATTCGCGAATGGGACGTGCCCACGAAAGGCGCGCATCCGCACGATCCTGCCGTCGGTGCGGACGGCGCGCTGTGGTTCACGGAACAATTGCAGAACAAACTTGGGCGTGTCGATCCCAAGACGGGAGTATTCCAGGAGTATGCGCTGAAGATCGAGGACTCCGGCCCGCACGGCCTGGTCGCCGATTCGAGTGGCAACATCTGGTTCACGGGGAACGCGAAGGGTTACATCGGCAAGCTCGATCCGCGCACGGGCGCGGTGGCCGCATACAGAATGCCGGACGCCAAGGCCGATGACCCGCACACTGCGGTCTTCGATTCCCGCGGAGTACTCTGGTTTACGGTGCAGGTCGGAAACATGGTTGGCAGGCTCGACCCTCAGACCGGAAAAATCGATTTGAAGAAAATGCAAACGGCGGATGCGCGGCCTTATGGGATTGTAATCAACAGCAAGGGCATTCCGTTTTTCTGCGAATTCGGCACCAATAAGCTGGCCAAGATCGACCCACAGTCGATGGCGATCGTCGAATACAAGCTGCCGGAAAGCGCGCGGCCGCGGCGCATTGCAGTGGACGCGAGCGATAGGATTTATTTCACGGACTATCAGAGCGGAAATCTGGGCCGGCTTGATCCCGCGACCGGCGCCGTCAAAATGTGGCCATCGCCGGGCGGAGCGAACTCCGGTCCGTACGGAATCGCCATCACGCCGGACGGCATGGTTTGGTACAGCGAATCGGGAGTGAAGCCGAATACGCTCATTCAGTTCAATCCTGGAACGGAACAATTCGCCCGCGCGGCGATCCCGTCGGGAGGAGGCACCGTGCGCCACATGGTGGCGACGGCCGACGGGCGGGTGTATATTGCCTGCAGCGGCGTGAACAAAGTCGGAGTGGTAGAACCGGCCCGCTGAGTGCTTCTTCCCTGCGCCGCTTTATTCCGCGGAGGATGCGATGAACGCAACAGCCGCAAAACCAAAGGAACAGTTTTGTCAGGGAATTTCGCGGTTGGATGAACCCTGCGACCATAGCGCCCAACAGTATTGCGAGCGGTGCACCCAATGGTTCTGCCGCGCTCATTTTCCTGACCCCGACTGGCATCCGTGTGCGCCCGAGCAGGGCGAGAGTTGATTCGAAGCACTTTGCGCCGCAGAAAGCCCCGTTGGCGCTTGCACAGCACCCAGCGCGCGAATTCTTGACGGAGGCGCGTGCCTTCGCTAGCGTCGAAGTATGCGGAGTGCCGCCCCACTCCGCCGGCGCGAATCGCGCAAAACTATCCGGGTGAGAGAATCCATTGGCCAACGCGTTCATTACACTGACAACTGATTACGGCACGAACGACCATCTGGTCGGCACGCTCAAAGGCGTCATCCTCAAAATCAATCCTGACGTGACGATTGTAGACATCACGCACAACGTCACCCCATTTGATCTGCTCGACGGCGCGTTGACGATTGGCTCGGCGTATTCCTACTTTCCGCCGAAAACGGTCCACGTGGTGGTTGTGGACCCGGGCGTGGGAACCGAGCGCCGACCGCTGCTCGTCAGCGCACAGAACCAGTATTTTGTCGCGCCGGACAACGGCGTCCTGTCCGTCATTTATGAGCAGGAAAAAGAAAACATGATCGTGCGCCATGCGAACGTGGAGCACTATTACCTGCAACCGGTGAGCAAGACTTTTCATGGGCGAGACATTTTTGCGCCGGTGGCCGCATGGCTTACCAAAGGCTGGCAGACTCCCAGCATGGGGGATGAGATCACTGACTTCAAACGATTCGCCCTTCCCCGCCCCAAAGAGACGGATGGAGTCGTCAAAGGCGCTGTCTTGCGCGCCGATACGTTCGGCAACCTGATTACGAATTTCCGCGTGGAAGATTTGCCGGAATCGGCGCTGAAGAACGGAACCATCAACCTGCAAGTAGGAACGCATCCGGTGACGCGCCTGGTGGATACGTTTGCAAGCGGCAACAACGGCGAAGCGATTGCCTATGTGGGCTCGAGCGGATACCTGGAAATTGGAGTGAACAAGGCCAATGCGGCGCGGACTCTAGGCCTGGGCCGGGGCGCCGTGGTCATCCTCAATAAATAGATTCGTCCACCGCTCCAGCTCTCTTCAACAAAAGCACCGTTCAGCGCGAGAATTCCTGGGCGGCCATCTGCGACCGCGTGCGCGGATCGAGCCAATCGCGCCAGGCGTCTCCGAGCAAATTGAAGGAAAGCACGGCGGTCATTACCGCCAAGGCGGGAAAGACTACCATGTGCGGCGCATCAAAGAGGTGGCCGCGCGCATCATTGAGCATCGCTCCCCAACTAGGGATGGGAGCGAGCACCCCAAGCCCGAGAAAACTCAACGTCGATTCCGCAAGAATGGCACCGGCCATGCCGATGGTGGCTTGAATCAGGATGGGCTGCAGAATATTGGGAAGCAGATGCCGCACCATGATGCGCAGGTGAGAAGCGCCGAGCGCTCGCGCAGCGAGGATAAACTCCATTTCTTTGACTTTCAGAACTTGCGCGCGTGCGAGCCGCGCGTAGCCCGCCCAGCCCGTGATGACCAGGGCCAAAATCACTTTGCCGATTCCGGGACCCAGGAAGGCTGCGAACGCGATGGCCAGCAGGATTCCCGGAAAGGAAAGAAAGGCGTTGACGAGAAGAAGGTTGATGAAGCGGTCCAGCCAGCCGCCGGCGTACCCCGCGAGCATTCCCATCGTCAAACCGACGGAGCCGCAACCGCAAACCACGCAGATGGACACGAGGAGCGAGATCCGCGCGCCGAAGAGAGTGCGCGACAGGATGTCGCGGCCGAGTTCGTCGGTACCCATCCAGTGCGCGCGCGAAGGAGATTCGAGCCGGGCCGGCAAATTCTGCGCCGCTGGGTCGGCTGGCGCAATCCACGGAGCGAGCAACGCTGACAGCATGAGAATCAAAGCAGCCGCAAATCCAATCCGGGCGAGGACGCTTTGGCGCAGAAAATCCCGCACCGCGTGCAACGAAATCATGAGAGCCTCACCCGGGGATCAATGACGGCATAGAAGACATCGGTCAGCAGGTTGACGGCGACGTAGGAAACTGCAATCACCAGAATGCATCCTTGCAGCAGTGGATAGTCGCGTGAAGAGATCGCCTGAACGGTCAATCTTCCGATGCCGGGCCAGGAAAAAATCGTTTCGGTAACGATCGTGCCTGCCAGAAGCGTTCCAAACTGAAGCCCGAGAATGGTGATGATGGGGATCAGGGCGTTGCGGAAGGCATGCCGTAGCAGGACGACGTAGGTGGAGAGTCCCTTGGCCTTGGCAGTGCGGACGTAATCGCTCGAAAGCTCTTCCAGCATAGCACCGCGAACCATGCGCGTGAGAATGGCGGCGAGTGCTGCACCGAGAGTCGCCGCAGGCAACACATAGTAGAGCAGCCCGCCGCGTCCCGAAACCGGTAGCAAGCCGAGTTCAATGGAGAAGAAAAGAATCAGCACCGGGCCCAAGGCGAAGTTTGGAAATGCCAGACCGAAGAGGGTGAGAACACCGACGGCGCGATCCGAGATTTGTCCCCGGCGATGGGCGGCGAGCATACCCGCGGGGATCGCAATCGCCGCACAAACCATCAGCGCGAGAAACGCGAGTTGAAGAGTGGCGGGATAACGCGCGAAGATGATGCGGCGCACAGGCGCCTGAAATTTAAACGACTGACCCAGGTCACCGCGCAAGAGTTGTCCGAGATAGTGAGCGTACTGGGTGTGAAGCGGCAGATCCAGACCGAGCGAATGACGCAGTTGAGTGACTTGCCCCGGTGCCGCGCCTTCCCCGAGCATCTGCTCGACAGGATCACCCGGCACGATGTGGATCATCAGAAAGACGAGGGTGAGTACGAGCCAGAGCGCCGGGAGTGTCAGCAGGAATCGTTTGAGGAAGTAGCGAGCCATTTGTGGAGGGAATCTAAGATTTTACGCCCGCTGGTTTCGAATCTTTGGAGGGCGGGAGCGCATTCTGCGATTCCGAAGCCTCATTCCCGGCGGCGGCGCTTCGAAGACGCTGAATTTTGACCCGGGCGACGCGCTTTCCATCCATCTCCACGACCGAAAAACGAAAATTTCCGTATTCGAAGCTCTCTCCGCCTTTGGGAATGAATCCCAACTGATCGAGGACGAATCCTCCGACGGTGGCATAAGCGGGATCTTCTGGAACGGTGATGTTGTACTGGGCGTCCAGGTCTCGCACGTTGAGAGCTGCATCGAAAATCAATGCGCCGTCCGCAAGTGTGAGCGGGCGTTCAATCACGTCGAATTCGTCGTGAATCTCCCCTACCATTTGTTCGAGGATGTCTTCCATCGTGACCAGACCGAGAATACTGCCGAACTCGTCGACGACCATGGCCATGCCAACACGGCGGGTGCGCAATTCCTGGAGCAATTCGCTCGCGGGTTTCGTTTCGGGGACGAT
>WNFQ01005801.1_pt1 | contig 10422 bp, 8 predicted proteins | sample 5400171 | NCBI WGS metagenome assembly WNFQ01 (sample SAMN13153356, study PRJNA577476) | soil metagenome | isolation source: 20 cm soil under Madrone tree | place: USA:California | collected 2016-06-14 | reverse complement strand
AATGGGAATCGTTCGAATCGACGAGAATAATTTTAAACCTCTGATTGAAAACTTCTACCGGCGCTCATAGCTTGCGCTCCATTTTGAACCATCCCACAACCAGCCCTACTCCTATGGAAATTTCCGAACGCGCCGCTCAACTGAGTCCTTCGCTTACTCTCTCGATCGATAGCAAGGCCAAAGCCATGAAAGCCGAGGGGATAGACGTCTGCGGTTTCGGCGCAGGCGAACCGGACTTCGATACACCCGAACACATAAAAAAGGCTGCCATCGAGGCGTTGGAGACCGGCTTTACCAAATATACGCCCAGTGCCGGGATCCCGGAGCTCCGTCAGGCGATCGCGGAAAAACTGACTGCCGATAACGATCTGAATTATCGCGCGACGCAGGTCATCGTGAGTAACGGTGCAAAGCACGCGTGCTACAACGCGATCCTTGCCACATGCCAACCCGGTGACGAAGTCGTCATCCCCGCGCCATATTGGGTCAGTTATCCGGAAATGGTCAGATTGGTAGGCGCCGAACCCGTGATCGTGCCGACCAGCGAGCGCAACTCCTGGAAAATGCGCGCCGAAGACTTTGAGAATGCAATGACCCCTCGCACGAAGATGTTGATCATGAATAGCCCGGGCAATCCAACCGGGGCGGTTTATACGCGTGAGGAATTGCAGGCGATTGTCGATGTCGCGGCCGAAGAAGACATCTACATCCTGTCTGACGAAATCTACGAGAAGCTCGTCTACGACGATGCGAAACACGTGAGCATCGCGTCGCTCTCGCAGGCTGCCTACGACCTGACAATCACAATCAATGGCTTCAGTAAATCCTACGCGATGACTGGTTGGCGTCTGGGTTATCTGGCAGCGCCCGATGCTGTGGCCAAAGCGGTCGATTCCATCCAAAGCCATACCGCATCTAACCCGTCTTCCTTCTCCCAGTATGGGGCGCTCGCAGCTTTAAAGGGCGATCAACAGCCGTTGATCGATATGCGCGAAGAGTTCGATATTCGCCGCAATTACATGTTCGACCGCGTCTCAAAGATTTCCAATGTGACCGCAGTCAAACCGCAGGGCGCATTTTACGTGCTGGTGAATATCAGCCAGCTCGGTCTGACCTCGCAAAATTTCGCGGACCGCCTGCTGAGCAAAGCCAATGTCGCAGTCGTTCCGGGAGCTGCCTTTGGTGACGATCGCACCATCCGGCTCAGTTACGCCACCAGCATCGACGTAATCAAAAAGGGATTGGACCGCTTCCAGGACTTTTGTCGCACGCTGTGAGGTGGAACGTGTTCTCCTGAACGCGTTGCTAAAACAAACTGCGCCTTCGGGACCAAATCAAGATCGCCTTCGGAGAAACCGATCCAGCTTGCGCCGTCATTTTCTAGCCATCTAGAGTTGCGCGATGCCTGGACACCTGGCGCTCATTCTTCACGCGCATCTTCCTTTCGTTCGTCATCCGGAACATGAGCATTTCCTCGAAGAAGACTGGTTCTTCGAGGCGATGACCGAGAGCTACATCCCATTGCTGCGCATGATGCAGCGCCTGGTCGATGAGCGTGTGCCGTTCAAGCTGACCATGTCGATCACGCCGACACTGTGCGCAATGCTGCAGGACGAACTGCTTTGCGAACGCTACGTGCGGCATCTCGACCTCTTGATCGATCTCGCTGACCGTGAACAAAAACGGAACCGCAATCACCCACAGCTCCGCGACCTCGCAGACTTTTATTTCAAACTATTTCGCGAAACCCGGTGTTTCTTTGTCGATGAATACAAATGCGATTTGCTTGCCTCTTTTCGCGAACTGCGGAAAAGCGGCGCGCTTGAAATCATCGCCTCGGCAGCCACACATGGCCTGCTACCCCTGCTCCAGGAGCCGGTTGCAGCCGAGGGCGCTGACCTCGGCGCTGCAGCGTCTTGCCCGTCCGCGCCGCGGTCAACGCCTCCGGCTACAGCAGCAATGCGCGCTCAGATTTTGATCGGACGCGATGTTTATTCTGATCTTTTCGGCGACGAGCCCGCCGGGTTTTGGTTGCCCGAATGCGCTTACGGACCAGCTCTCGAATCTATTCTGCAGGAGGCGAATATTCGCTGGTTCGTTCTCGATGCGCACGGCTTGCTGTTCGGAACACCGCGGCCGTGCCGCTCGATTTATGCACCGTGTTATACGCCGGCCGGGCCGGCCGCTTTTGGACGCGACTGTGATTCAAGCAGGCAGGTTTGGAGCGCACAGGGAGGTTATCCTGGCGATCCTGCTTATCGTGAATTTTATCGCGACGCCGGATTCGACCTTCCATGGGAAAACTTGGGACCAGTTGGCCACGGCACCCGGAAATTTTCCGGGGTAAAATATCACCGCATCACCGGGCCCGGTGATGAGAAGGAATTGTACGATCCAGTTGTCGCGGAAGAAGTGGCCGAGACGCAAGCCCTTCATTTTCTCGAGGAACGCCGGCGTCAGATCCGCGAAGTTAGTACCGCAGGGTTCGATCCCATTGTCGTCGTTCCGTTCGATGCCGAGCTATTCGGACACTGGTGGTTCGAAGGCCCCCGTTTCCTTGAATTCTTCATTCGCCCGGCCGCAAACGAAACAAATTTTCATCTCTCGACGCCAAGCGAATATCTGGCGGCGAATCCCACACAGCAAATTATTGAGCCAGTAGCCTCAACATGGGGCGAGAACGGTTATTTTGAAGTTTGGCTGAGTCCAAACAACGCGTGGATTTATCCACAGCTCCACATTGCGGCGCAGCGGATGAGTGAAGTTGCACGCAAATATGCAGGCGACGTTGCAGGGCAACCCGGAAAGCATTCGGGATTACCAAGCGAGGATGGAGCAGGCGGAGCGCCGGCCCTACAATTTGCCGATCGTGTTCTAAAGCAACTTGCCCGCGAACTTTTGCTGACCCAATCCAGCGATTGGGCGTTCTTGACCAAGACCGGAACAGCTCGCGAATACGCAACCAAGCGCACCATCGATCATCTTTCTCGCTTCAACCGCTTACACGATCAGCTCATCACAAATAATGTTGACGAAGAATTTCTGCGCGAATGTGAATTGCGCGATAATCTTTTTCCGAACGTGAACTGGCTTTACTACATCTAGCCCACTTGTCATTCCGAGCGAAGTCGAGGAATCTCTCGCTGTTCTCTTCTGCTTTGTTTTTATCTAATTAGAGAAGTCTCGACGCCGCTCGACATGACAGCAAAAGCCAAGACTGCGATTCTGATGATGTTCTTAGCCTCTGCCGTTTTCGCTCAGGAATCTCCATCACCACCTCCTTCGCCAATATCAGAAGAATCTTCTCCCGCTTCGATTTCGCCGGCTGAATCTATCACGCCGCCGCCCGTGCCAGAGCAAACGCCTTCGGCATCACCCGCGAGAAGCGTCCGCATCAGTTTTGTGCCGCCGCCATTGGAAGGCAGGATCAGCCTGGGAATCTACGATGCGAAAGGCAAGCTGGTGCGCGTTTTGCACCAGGAAGCAGACCTCAACGAATTCAAGATCGGCGCAGACGCGCTGGTAACACAATGGGATGGAAAAAATGACGATGGCGAAGATTTACCCGCCGGAAAGTATCACGCGCGCGGTTATCTGGTTGGTCTACTCAAAGTGGAAGACGTCAGCCAAACCGCAGCGTCCCATCCCGAAAGCAACTCCAGTACAAACGCCAGAGTGAAACTCACGCCAAATCCCCTGGCCAACGATAAACGGGCAATCGTCGAGCTGGCCGCGGGGTTTGACACCGACGGAAGCTTCTTGAAAACAAGCGACGATCTGCCGTTGTTCACGGTAAATGAATCGCCAAATCTGATTCGTGTATCGATTGTGAAGAACGGAGATAAATCGATCGATATCTGGCAGACCGACGGCGCCGGTTCTCACGAATTCCGCATCTCGAATGTGGACCAGATGATGGCGTTCGATTGTGGCGAGTTCGAATTGAAATAGAACGAGCTGCCGGCACAGCGTACGAAGCTACAACCGCTGGTCACGAGGCAAAATCTCTGCTAGTTAAACGCCGATGCCTGCTCCCGAGTTTCAACATACAGTTGGTAAGACCGCCGCCTTTAGTGGCACCGCCCTGCATACGGGTGACAAAGTCACTCTGAAATTGCATCCGGCGCCCGTAGATCATGGAATCAAATTCAAGCGGAAAGATTTGCAGGATGAGCCGACGATCGACGCGAAGATCGAGAACCTCAAAACAGTCGAGCGCGCCACAACTATCGGCGAAGGCTCCGTGCGCGTGCACACAGTGGAACACATCCTGTCCGCGCTCTCGGCAATGGGCGTGGACAACGCCATCGTGGAGATGGACGCAAACGAGCCGCCAATCGGCGACGGAAGCGCGCAGCCTTATGTCGATCTTATCAGAAGAGCCGGCGTCACTCCGCAGGACGAGCCACGAAAATTTTTCGACGTGCGCGAACCGATGCACGTGGAAGCGAAAACGGGCTCCCTGCTTGTTTTGCTCCCCGACAACAAATTTCGCATCTCGTGCACCCAAGCCGGCCCGAATAACCGGTTCACGCAGTTTTTGTCGATGGATGTGACGCCCGCGGTCTTCGAACGCGAGATCGCTCCGGCGCGAACTTTTGTCTACTACGAAGATGTTAAGCCGCTCATGGATAAAAACTTGATCAAGGGTGGCAGTCTCGAAAACGCGATTGTGGTGCGCGGAGATGCGGTATTAAGCAAGGAACCGTTGCGTTTCGGCGACGAATTCGTGCGGCACAAAATTCTCGATATCATCGGCGATCTCGCGCTGGTTGGCCGTCGGATCCGGGGCCACATCGTGGCGGTGAAACCTGGTCACGCCACCAATGCGGACCTGGCCCGCTCAATTGTACGCGAACAGACGCGCAGAAGTGCCTTTGCCGCGCCGCGGACCATTCCAAGCGGCGACGGCGGACTCGACGTTGATCAAGTAATGCAAATTTTGCCGCACCGATTCCCTTTTCTGATGGTCGATCGGATTCTCAGTTTCGAAACGGAGACCAAATGCGTCGGGGTCAAAACAGTCACGATCAACGAGCCGTTCTTTCAAGGACATTTTCCAGGTCATCCTGTGATGCCGGGCGTGATGCAGGTCGAAGCCATGGCGCAGGTAGCCAGCATCCTGCTGTTTAGACTGGCAAAAACCACCAGCCGCATCGGCTATTTTATGAGCGCGGACGGCGTAAAATTTCGGAAACCAGTCTTGCCCGGTGACACGATTTTTGTCCACGCCGAGCTCACAAAATCGCGTGGCGAACGACTGGCGAAAGCGAAATGCCATTGTGTGGTGAATGACGCGATCGTTTCCGAAGCCGAACTGATGTTCACGTTCCTCGACAAATGAAGAGAATGACAAAGCACGAAGGACGAAGGAATTCCAAATGACCAATGACGAAAACGCTTCGCCGAATACATTCGAGCTTCGCGTTTCGTCATTCATTCGTCATTCGTCATTCGTCATTGCTCATTCGTGATTATGTCTGACGTGCAGATTCATCAAACAGCGATTGTTGATCCAAAAGCGGAACTCGGCGCAGGAACAATCGTCGGGCCCTACTGCGTCATCGGACCCGATGTGGTTCTCGGTGCAAACTGCTGGCTCCAACATCACGTCACGCTCTGCGGACCGATGAAAGCCGGCGAGAAGAACAGATTCTATGCCTACTGCTCTATCGGCCAGCAAACCCAGGATCTAAAATACCGCGGCGAACCGACCTATCTGGAAATCGGCGGCGAAAATACGTTTCGTGAATTCGTGACAGTACACCGCAGCACGACAAGTGAAGGCAAAACGCGAATCGATAATCGCGGAAATTTTCTTGCTTACAGTCACATTGGACACGATTGCACCGTGGGCGATCACGTCATTTTCTCCAACAACGGCACGTTGGGCGGTCATGTCCAAGTGGGAGATTACGCAGTGATGGGCGGACTCACGGCCGTACATCAATTTTGCCGGATTGGCCGGTTTGCGATTACCGGCGGCTGTTCCAAAATTGTCCAGGACGTTCCACCATTCATGATCGCTGATGGCAATCCGGCCGAGATTCGCGGCGTAAATTTAGTCGGTTTGGAGCGCAAAAATTTCCCAGCCGAAAGCGTGAAGGTCATCAAAGAAGCCTTCCGCCTGATTTACCGTTCGAAATACAATACGCGCCAGGCAATCGAAGCGATGCAGAAAGAATTGCCTCAAACGGAAGAGATCACCGAAATCATTCAGTTCATCGAACAAAGCGAGCGCGGAATCATTCGATAAGATTGTGACCGCGGGTCACTCCGATCAAAACGGATAAGACTTTGCGATTTATCTAGCGGCAACAATCCTCGAAGTAGAAGAATTGTAGTCGGCTCAAAAGGGGCTGCAGCCGGTGACTCAGGTGCGCGGCAAACTTTCAGCCAAATGCTTTCAGGAGTTGAAAGTTGAATGCTGAAGGTTTGAAATCCCCAGAAGTCTCAACTAGAAACTTTCAGCTTTTCAATGCCTGCCGTCCTCACGTTGTTGCGAATCAAAAATCTTGCGCTTGTGGAAGAACTCGAGTGGGAAATAGAGCCGGGGTTTATCGCTGTCACCGGAGAAACCGGCGCGGGTAAGTCGATCATCATCGGCGCGTTGCAACTTTTGCTGGGCGAGCGTGCGGATAAATCGCTCATCCGAACAGGTGCGCATCTTTGCACTGTGGAAGCAGTCTTTAGCGGAAATGATCTGCAAAGATTAAATCCGCAGCTTGTCGAGGTCGGCATCGAACCATGCGAAGGCGATCTGATCATCAAGCGAAGTTTCTCGGCGGCCGGTGGGACGCGCCAGTTCATCAACGGTTCGCCGACGACTTTGTCTGTACTGAAAAATCTCGGAGATGAACTTGTCGATCTTCACGGACCGCACGATCACCAGTCGCTGCTCTCTCCGGATACGCAGTTGACCTTGCTCGATTCGTTCGCGCGGGCGGAAGAACAGCTCGAGCAATACCGGAAGCATTATCGCCAATTGCAGACACTGCTCGTAGAGCATGCCGCCCTCGACACAGCGGAAACGGCGCGCGAACAGGAGCTCGATCTTCTTCGTCATCAGACTACGGAGATCATATCGGCGAATCTGGTCGCGGGCGAAGAAGAAGAAATTGAGAATCGCTACAAGCTCGCCAGTAACAGTAAACGGCTGATCGAGCTTGCCAGCGCGATCGCCAATAAACTTTCCGAATCGGATGGTTCCGTTCTTTCTCAGCTCGCAGAAACACAGCGCCTGTTGCGCGAATTGGAAAAGATCGACGGCTCGATCACGCAACTTTCGTCGGCTCACGTGGCCAGCGCAGTTGAGCTATCGGAGATCGCTCGGGCGCTTTCCGCTTACGCAGAAAAGCTCGATCTTGACCCGGAACAACTCGCCGCGCTGGAGCAGCGGGTTTCGCTCTTCGAAACTCTGAAGCGAAAATATGGCGGCTCGATCGCCGAGGTGATCGCGTTCGCCGAGCGCGCGGCCGATCGAATGCAGAAAATTGAGGGACGCGACGCCGAGCTGGAGCGCCTCGCAAAAGAGATCGAGAACGTTCGTGCGAAAATGAACCGCACCGGCGAAGCGCTGCGAAAACTCAGAACAAAAGCTGCCCCGAAACTTTCTGAGAACATCCGGCGTAATCTGCGTGATCTTGGATTTCGCCAATCCGAATTCGAAGCAAAACTGAGCGCGCTCGATGAGCCGCGCCCGAGCGGATTCGATGCGGTGGAATTGCTTTTCTCACCGAATCCGGGCGAACCGCTCAAACCGCTTCGTGCGATTGCCTCGAGCGGAGAAATCTCCCGCCTCATGCTGGCGATTAAATCGGCGTTGGCTGCGCACGATGAGATTCCCCTGCTCGTGTTCGATGAGATTGATACCAATGTGGGGGGAGAAATCGCCCACGCAGTTGGTGTTAAGATGCAAACATTGGGAGGCGACCATCAGGTGATTTGCATCACACACCTGCCGCAAGTAGCCGCGACGGGCTCTTCACATTTTGTTGTCACCAAGGATGTCGCGCGCGGCCGAACGTTTTCTAATTTGCGTGAAGTCACTGGGAAATCGCGGCAGGAAGAGCTCGCGCGGATGCTCGGTGGCAAAAGCGAATCCGCACTCAAGCTCGCGGCGAGTTTACTTAAGGAAAGATAGTGATTCGCCAATGAGGCGAATAACAACAGCAAATCGCAGCGAAACACTTGTAGAACGTTTCTGTGAAACGCCAACCCAAGGCCGGCGGCTGACCGCTGACGCCCTACAATCATCTCTTTACCGGACCGAGCGGCAGGACAGTTTTGCCGAAAATTTCGTTAAGCACCTGGGCGAGGCCAGCGTAAATCGCGGAGAAACCGCAGAAGATCCCTTCGTAACCGGTAAAATGTTTGAAACCAGCGCTCGCATTCGTGTAGTCGCCAATCGCAAGCAGGAAGAACAGGATCGTAAGCGTAGCAAACACAACCTGTAAAGCGCGATTGAGTCGCAAAGTGGCGATAAACATGACCCCGGTGAACAGACCCCACATGGCAAGGTAGGCTGCCATTGCCGTGTCGTTTGACGCCGTGGCCCACCCCAATTTCGCCATGACAATCAGCGTTACGAGCGAAAACCAGAACAGGCCATAAGAAAGAAACGCAGTCGAGGCGAATGTGTTGCCTTTCCTCCATTCCATCATCCCCGCGACGATTTGGGCAGCGCCCCCATAACAGATTCCCATTGCCAGAATCATGCTGTTTAACTCGTAGAAACCGGCGTTATGCAGGTTTAACAGTACAGTCGTCATGCCAAAACCAAGCAGCCCTAGCGGGGCTGGATTTCCGGTCGTGTCCTTGATTTGAGTGACGGATTGATTCATGGCGCGAACAGTCTTGCGAAAGAAGATTCGACAAGGCAATAATAATATCGCCAACTCCAAAAACGTGGCGCCCTAACAATTTAGCTTGTGCCCGCGGTAGCACCGAATTCAGCGAGACTATATCATCATCGGCGGTGGCATTGGCGGAGCCAGCGCCTGCGAAGGAGTTCGCCGCCACGACAAGCGCGGGAGCGTGACGCTGGTCGGCGCCGAAGTGTTTCCACCTTACAAACGCTGGATCCTTTCGAAGAACTTTTTGCGCGAGAAGGATCCACAGCCCAAGAAATTACTCGAACCCAACGAGGCCTGGTACGAAAAGCATAAGATCGAGACGCGATTTGGCATCGTGGTAACACAGTTCAACATCGATCGGCGCCTGGCCGTGCTTGCCAATGGCGAAAGTATTGAGTTCAACAAAGCGTGCCTGGCGATGGGCAGTCGTCCGGTGCGTCCACCGGTAGCCGGAACCAGTCTCGGCAATGTGATCTATCTGCGAACGATTCGCGACACGCTCGCTCTAAAAGAAATGGCGACGCTCGAGAAAGGCATCATGGTCGTAGGTGGCGGATTGCTCGCATGCGAGGCGGCAGCCAGTCTTCGGATGATGAAGCTGAAGGTCGGTCTCATGCATCGGGATTCCTATTTGTTAGACCGATATATCGATCCCGAAACGGGCACCTGGCTCACCGAGTACTTTGCAAAACACGGAGTGACCTTGTCGATGGGCGAAAGTCTCAATGGCTTTGAAGGCAAAACTGTCCTGCGTAATGTCCAGACAAAAAGCGGTAACCGGTTTCCGGTTGGCCTGGCAGTGGTCGCATGCGGGGCAGAACCAAATCTCGATCTTGTACGCAACACGCCGCTGTCCGGACCGCACGGGTCCCCGGTCACTGAATATCTCGAGACAGAAGAAAAAGGGATTTATGCTGTAGGCGACCTGGCATTTTATCCGGATCGGATAATGGGCGGTGTGCGGCGCCAGACGCATTGGGAGAACGCCCGGAGCCAGGGTTTGGTCGCAGGCGCCAATATGACCGGCAAAAAACGTATCCGCTACGAGCAGGTTCCATATTTTTGGACGGAAATCTTCGATTTGCGGATGGATTTTGTTGGCGATTTCAGCGTGCTGCCGACGCGTGTTGATCTTCAGGGCACGTACGCAAAGAAAAAATTCACTGCGCGATACTATCAGGGAGACAAACTCCGCGCGATTCTGCTTTGCCAGCAACCGCCGCGCGACGTGGAAACTGCGAAGAGTCAGTTGCGCCAGGCGCAGGGTAAGTGAACTGCAGCGGCGTAGTCTCAGCGCCCGCTGTCCAATGCTCGGCGATGGTCGAATGCGGATTCTAAATTGAGCGCAGGTGTAGCCGCGGGCGTTGACCGCGGCCGCTCCTGCGCACAATAAAGCTAAAGGGAGCCGAGGTCAGCGCCCCCGGCTACAGAGGCGCGAAAAAGCGAAAGTTCTGTTCCCAATCATTAATTGTGGTACCTATCCCGCATCGCGCGCGTACCAATCTACTTTTCGCGTCACGTACATTACGATCGCGAGCACGATGAAGAGTGCGATCGCGCCCATGAG
>WNFQ01004250.1_pt1 | contig 10422 bp, 10 predicted proteins | sample 5400171 | NCBI WGS metagenome assembly WNFQ01 (sample SAMN13153356, study PRJNA577476) | soil metagenome | isolation source: 20 cm soil under Madrone tree | place: USA:California | collected 2016-06-14 | reverse complement strand
CTGGTCGATCTGGAAAAGCAATTCGTGGTCAACATCGACCATCATTCGACGACTGAACTTTTCGGCACGGTCAACTGGATCGACTCAACCGCTTCAGCCGTCGGCGAGATGATCTACAACCTCTGCAAAGCGACTGGCGTTCGGGTGACGAAAGAGATCGCCGAGTGCGTCTATACCGCACTGCTGACCGATACCGGGTCTTTTCATTATTCAAACACTACCGAACGCACGTTCAAGATTGCGTCTGAGCTGGTGCGCATCGGCGTCAAACCCGCCAAGAGTGCGGAGGCGATCTTCGGTAGCTATAACTGGTCCAAAATCGAGTTGCTGAGTCAGGTGCTGGCGACGGCCAGACGCGACGAGAGTGGTCATGTCGCCTGGATGCGCCAGACTCTGGAGATGCAGAACGGCACCAGGGCCTCGGACGAAGACGCTGACGGCTTTGTTAACTATCCTCTCTCGGTGGGCGAAGTCGAAGCCAGCGCGCTTTTCAAGGAATACGCCCCGGGCGTCTATCGCACCAGCCTGCGCTCGAAAGGCGACGTCAACGTCGCGAAAATCGCCGAACAGTTTGGCGGCGGCGGCCATCGCAACGCCGCCGGCTGCACGCTGAAGGGTGACTGGGACGAGATCGAAGGACAGGTCGTGCCGCTGCTGCGCGACGCCGTCGAACGGGCGAACGGTTTGAAAGACGTAACCGAAGACGCGCTCAAATAGTCCGTTTAGAGGCCGGTGTTGCCCGCCGGCCGCGACCGTCGCTGATACGGGGCAGTAGCCCGACCGTGAGGGAGGGCTTCACAACGGACGATCATTAACCGCAAGGGCGCAAAGGCTCACGCAGAGTAACGCAAAGAGTTTTTCCTCTGCGTCCCTCTGCGAAAACCTTTGCGTCCTTTGCGTTTGAAAGCTTCGTTAGTTATCACTCGGATGGTTTCCAAAGAAAAGAAATACAAATGGCGACGGGAAGACTATCAGGAGCAGACGCGCGGCCTCCTAATGGTCCACACCGGTAACGGCAAAGGCAAAACTACCTGCGCCCTGGGCCTGATGATGCGCGCTGCCGGCCAGAACCTGAACTGCTGCATGATTCAGTTTATGAAGTCGCGCAACGATCGCTATGGCGAACACCTCTCCGCCGAAAAGCTGGGCATCGAAGTCCATACTATGGGCGACGGCTTTACCTGGGACACAAAGAACCCGGAACAGGACCGCCAGACCGCGCGCGCGACCTGGGACCTCTGCGTAGAGAAACTTCGCAGTGGCGACTACGACATGCTCGTCTTTGACGAACTGGTTTACGTTTTGAGCTACGACATGCTGCCCGTCTCGGAAGTGCTGGAAGAAATCCGCGCCGCTCGCGAACGCCAACCTTCACTGCACATCGTGGTCACCGGCCGCGATGCACCGAAGGAATTGATCGAAGCAGCGGACCTGGTGACGGAGATGACTGAGGTGAAGCATCCGTTTCAAGCGGGTATCCGGGCGCAAAAAGGAATTGAGTTTTAGAGCAACATGATTCCCCTTATCGGCACATTTGAGTACAAAGCTGAGTTCAGTAAAGAGGGCTTCAGTGATTCGGATATTGTATTGCTTGGCGCCGATTACAGCGGCCATGGCAGACAACGTCTGGTCGGTCTCAATCCAAAGATCAGATTTTGGAATGATCGTCTTGTCATCGTAGCTGCTGAACAAACCAACTCCACTGTCAGAAACGTGTCTTTCGGAATTGGAGACGGAGTCAGACTAGCGGCCCGACCCGGCGACCATCTCTACGTCACAAGGACTGGGTCGGGAGGGATTGGAATGTCCGTGCTCCGCGGGCAAGAACTCATCCTGGCGGTCGGAGCAGTCAGGGCAGTTCCTCTCGGAAGTGAAATGCAAGTGCGAGTACATCCGCGTTCGGAAGACTCAAATTGGGACGATCCCGCAACAGACACCTGGTTGAAGTTTGGCATCCGAAATCAATCGGTGACCTTGCGAGAGCGAGAAACATCTCAGATCGCAGGTTACTACATCTATGTCGAGCGCTGCTGGCAATACGGTATCCCCGGAACTGACGAATGTGCTTCGATATGCGTCGCAGATGATTCGAAGATGAGGATCTCAACCATGCGTTCGGCTATCTTGCTCGCTAACGCGGATCTGAAAACGGTGGATTGGGACTGCACTGAACACTTCATAGGATGAAACTGAATCCGAGTGGTGTTCTGGTAGGATAGCCGGGTTAGGAACTATGAACGTCTACAAGTATGTTACACCCGAAAGAGTCGATATCTTCAGAAATGGGCGCGTGCGCTTTACCCAAGCTGCAGCCCTTAACGACCCCTTTGAGGCTCACCCTTGCTTCATGGTGTTACGGGAATCATTTGAGAAGCGTCAGCAAACCCTGCTCAAGACTTTCGAAGGACGCGTTGATCGGTCCGCCTAGCGGACCATGTATAGATCGAAAATAGCCCAGCGATTCATCGCTGGGATCACCTGTCCCTCCACAATCAAGTCCGTGAAGCGGACGGCTGAAAGACTCAGATAGGAACTCTCCGATTCAATAATGTCTGTCGCCCGCTTCACGGGCTTTGAATCATATTTCAATTGCTACCCAGCAGTGAACTGCTGGGCTATTTTCGATTCGTCCGCTTCGCGGACTCCTTACTCTCGACCCGTTCGTTACCAATCCCGGTTCTGTAACCCGCGCCTTTTGTGCTACCCTTTTTCCCATCAACTCTAAATCATGAGTTTCTATCCAAGTTAGACACTGACTTCTGGTCTCTGACTTCTGACTTCGATTTTTTGATATATGCCCTGGTTTCGCAAAAAGAAAGGCAAGATCGAGCCGGTGCGCGACTCAGAACGAGTCGTCCGGACTGAAAATGTCTTTGTGCGCTGCGAAGAATGCGGCGAGCACCTCTACAAGAAGGAACTGGAAGAGGCGCTCCAGGTTTGCGTGCACTGCGGTCATCACTTTCGCCTCGGCGCTTACGAACGGCTCGAGCAGTTGTTTGACGATGCTCACTGCGAAGAGCTGGACGCCGAAGTTGTCTCGACTGACCCGCTTGAATTTGTCGACAGCAAGCCGTACTCCAAGAGAATCGCCCAGGCGCAAAGCGCAACCGGACTGCCTGAGGCGGTGATTACCGCGCGCGGGAAAGTTGGCGGCCATCGCGTCTTTGGCGGCGCGATGGATATGAATTTCATCGGCGGCTCGATGGGCTCAGCCGTAGGCGAGAAGCTCACCCGCCTGATCGAGCACGCGATCGAAGAACGCGGCGCGGTGATCATTTTTGCAGCGTCTGGCGGAGCGCGCATGCAGGAAGGCACACTGTCACTGATGCAGATGGCCAAGATTTCGGCCGCGCTCGCCGCCCTGGAAGAACGGCATCTGCCCTTTATTTCCGTGCTGACTGATCCAACCACGGGCGGCGTCACCGCGAGCTTTGCCATGCTGGGTGACTTGATCATCGCCGAACCGAAAGCCCTGGTAGGCTTTGCCGGCCCGCGCGTGATCGAACAGACGATTCGCCAGAAGCTGCCGAAGGACTTTCAACGATCCGAATTTCTCTTGAGTCACGGCATGATCGACGCCATTGTCGACCGCCGCGAGATGCGTGCATACATCATCAAAGCGCTGAACTTCATGATGAATCCCGACATCACCACCGAGAGCACGGCGCAACTTTCCGGGCTGAAGTTTCAAGTCTCAACTTGACGCCTCCAGGTGGCACAGACTTCAGTCTGTGATAATCGAATCGGGGAGTAAGACATCATCACAGACTAAAAAGTCTCTGCCGCCAAGACATGTCGTTCGATGAAGCCCTCGCCTATCTGTTGAGTCTCGGTCACGAGACTCTGACCATGAAACTCGGGCTTCGGAATACGGAAGCACTCCTCAACGCACTCGGAGATCCGCACAAAGAATTCCCCTCAGTCCAAATTGCCGGCACTAACGGAAAAGGCTCAACCGCAGTCGTGCTGGATTCGATCTGCCGCGCCGCCTTTATTCGGACCGGCCTCTTCACTTCACCGCACCTGATTTCAATTACCGAGCGTATCAAGATAAACGGTGCGCCAATTTCCGAATCAGACTTTGCAAAATTCACTTTGCAAGTCAAAACCACGGTCGAGAAATTGATCAAGCAAGGCCATCTGAAAACGCTGCCAACCTTCTTTGAGCACGTTACTGCGATTGCCTTGTTCGCGTTTTGCGAAGCGAGAGTTGAAGTGGCGATTCTGGAAACCGGCTTGGGTGGACGGCTTGATTCAACCACGGCCGCGGGGGCGGAGATTGTTGCGATAACGCCTGTGTCAATGGATCACGAAGAATATCTGGGAAACACTCTGGCGGAAATCGCCGCAGAGAAAGCGGCGATTATCCATCCGGGCGTAACTGCCATCGTAGCGCCACAGGCCGAAGTCGTTCTTGAGCTGATCGTTCGCCAATCCGAGCGGTCCGGCGTCGCACCCAGATTCACCGGACCCACGCTTCCCGACTCGTACGAGAATATTTCGATCGGTTTGCGCGGACGGCATCAAATCGTGAATGTCTCGACGGCGATTGCTCTGGCGGAAGCTCTGCGCGAACGCGGCTTTTCGATCACGCGGGCAGCGATCGACCGCGGGATTGAATCAGCGAATCACCCGGGACGCCTGGAGATGTGGGAAGGCCGGCCAGGATATCTTTTTGACGGCGCCCACAATCCTGCGGCGGCGCACGCTCTGCAAGATTATCTGGACGAGTTCGTGACCCAACCAATCACGATGATCTTCGCTGCGATGAAGGACAAAGCGCTGTCTGAGATGGCTGCAACACTGTTTCCCAAAGCTGATGAACTGATTCTCACTAGACTCAACAACCCCAGGGCTGCCACCGTTGAAATGTTGATGTCGGTTCTGCCGGTGAGCTTCGACAGAGCCAAAATTCGGCTCGCGTCTTCTGTCCCGGAGGCATTGCGGCTTGCGAGAGAGGTGACTCCCGCTGATGGCTTGGTTTGCGTTACCGGATCGCTTTATCTGATTGGCGCGATCCAGGAGGCGTTAGAGGCGGGAAGGGCGCGAACGTCTTGTCCGTAATGGGCTGGACTCGTTGTTGTTCGTTCGATGCTAAACCGCAGAGGGCGCAGAGGATTTCGTAGAGGGACACAAAGGCCTTTCCTCTGCGTTCCTTTGCGAAGACCTTCGCGTCCTCTGCGGTTAATTTCGGCTCGCAGCTATTTAAGCTTATGACGTTGCTGACGCAAGCACTTCAAATTACACTATTCGTCCAAACATGTCTGAATCACGAACACCTGAGTTTCTCGATTCCAAAACAGTTTTCGAAGGGCGTGTTTTCAGCGTCACGATAGACACCGTCCGCGAGGATGAAAAGACTTATACGCGCGAAGTCGTGCACCACCCGGGCAGCGCTGTTATCCTTCCGGCGTTCGACGATGGCACGATCTGTCTGGTGCGTCAGTATCGCCATCCCGCCGTGCGCTATCTGCTCGAACTTCCGGCCGGTACCCTGAACGACAAGGAGCGTCCCGAAGAAGGTGCGGCCCGCGAACTCGAAGAAGAACTCGGTCTGGTCGCCGGCAGGATGGAAAAGCTTTCCGAGTTTTTTGTCTCGCCGGGATTTTGTGAAGAGAAGATGTGGTTGTACCTCGCCACCGATCTCACCTCCACGGCCCAGCGTTTGGAAGACGATGAAATACTCGAAGTCGTCCGCTTGCCTCTTGAACGTGCTTTGCAAATGATTACTGACGGCGAGATTGAAGATGCCAAGACGATTATCGGATTGATGCTGGCCGCGCCGCGCATTGGGCTCTCTGCTTTTGCCCCTGATTATCCGGCGGTGTGAAAGCACGTACAGAACCCGGAGCGGTAGCGACGGGATCCAGACATCCAACTGAGTGGGTCGTAAAAATCAGAACTCGCTTTGAAGGCTGTCAAGGCTGGGGCGTGTCCTTCTTAAAGCAGCTTGAGCGTTTGACCCGGTCGCTACCGCTCCCGGTTCTGTAACAGGCCGACGTGTCCGTCAATCATAGGTGCGAATCTCGATCAGGTGATTATTTGGATCATTCATATAGAGAGTTGGGGCTGGGCCTCTGGCGCCAGACTCAACGCCAGGACCCGAGTTATTACCGACTGAATGAAACGAGTCGCCATAAGGGATTCCTTTTTCCTTGACCAGCGAGAATGCTTCATCAAACGCCTCGCGGGACAGAGCGAAGGCCAGATGTTCGTTTCCGCCAGTGCCCCATGGCGCCAACTGCAGAGTGAAGTCTTCGCTGACTCTGATTACTGTGAACGGCCCATCCTCGCCCTCCAATTCGAAGCCCAAAACGTTGACGTAGAAATCTACGCTTGATGCTATCTCGCTGACATGAAGTATTAAGTGATCAATGGCGGCCATATTTCACCTCGTGTTTTGTAGGGCGTTGGCGCTGGGTAGTCACGCAACCGCGCCGGGCAAAGCCAGTTGAGAAGCGCTATCCCTCGATTGCTGTAAAACTAGCGCTCAAGCAACAGAGTATTCGATTCCACTCTGCCAAGCCAAGAATTCATGAATTTGATAGCGGGCATGTCCAGGTTGACGAGTTTCGCGCCGGTCCCTTCAAAGCGAACTGTCACATAATTCTTGCCAGGTAGTAACTTTATGGAGAACTCCCTGGTTTCATCACACCAAAACTGGTCGAGTGTGAATTGAAGTGTATATGTCGAGCCGGCGCGCAGCGGTACAATGTAATCATCAAGTCGACCTGCAACGCCTGGGTATCTCTCATCCGCGAATTTGAACCGGCGCGTTTTGCCTTGCGCGTCGGTAAAATTCAAGCTGATATTGTTTGGGAGTTGTACCTTGCCATTCGCCATCATGGCACCCAGATTCAAAGTCACGTCCCGGTCACCGATATTTCGCAACGCGACCTGGAGATTTGAATCAGTCGACGTGAGAGACATTTGCACGCCGCCGACAGGCTGTCCCCACTGGAGAGTTTCTCTCGCCGGGCGCGATGCGCTGGCCGAAAAGAGAAAAATCAATAAGCAAATGGCTTGCGTAAGAATGAGACGGACTCGCTTCATACTCATTGAATGTCACAAGCAAGATAACGTGTGACCCGGCGCGGTGACTACTACCAACCTTCGATTCAATCAAGTTACGAACACGCGATCCGCTCCAACAATTTGTTGGGTTGTGCCGTTGCGAACAGAGCCGCCGGTAAAAAACCGGAGCAGAAGCGGCGGGGTCCAGCCATTCGGTTAAGTGGGTCGAGAAATTAGACGCCCGACTCGGATTCTATTCGCGATGAAAATATTGCTCCAACCTGCATCCGAGTGTTGAGTCTCTAACCCGGTCGCTACCGCTCCCGGTTCTGTACCGAGGAGCGACCCAAACAGCAGTTGACCGGGCGCCGCGATTATATTCAACCTTCAATTTAACCAAAACGGTTGAGAAAAAAGCTCACCGCGCCCCGACCCAACAATGTTTGACGAGACAGCCTTATCAGCACCAACTCTTCAAGCGGATCGTTATGGGTTTCTTGTCGTCAGCAGTTGCTCCCATACGAGTCGTCAATAGCATATCGCCCCTCAAGGTAAAGTCCGATGTGATAACACCAACGAGAGAATCAAGACTGTAGAGGCGATTACTTTTGACACTGTAGAAGTATGTGGCTACATGCCATGGTTGGTGCCCGCCAGAGCTACTTGTAGTGAAGACGAAGAATTGCCCGTCTGAAGTCCACTCGGCATGGTCTACGCCTTCACCATGGTTGTGATCTCGCGACGCAAAGTCTCTGCGTCGCACCAGCACTCCGGAAGGACCGCGAATCTCCAAACGACTCTCGTGATTTTCGTAACCCCGGGCGCCAACCGGAACAATTAACGCCCGGTAGTTTTTATTCGGAGATTCGTAAGACCTTATCTGTCCCGGTGCGGTAATGCCGCAGATAAAGATGACAAGAGCTATTACAGTCTTCATGAACATATTTATCCGAACGGCCGAATATTGGAATTAACCGGGCGCGTACTACTCATAAAATCATCCCAGCCCACGCGGGATCAAAGCCACGCTATTCGCGCTCCGCTCGAATGAATTGTTAGAGCGCGCATAACCACTCAACGCCCGTTATTGCTGCCGGTAAATACCATAGTTTGGATAATTCGAGTAGCGGCGGCTTTGCTTTATGCCCTTGACAGTGAATGTCGCCTCATTCTTCTTCCACCACTGTGCCCAACACTCTTTGGGATTTTCAGGACGCTTTCGCACCTCGGGGCCACCACCATGATGCCAAATAACCTCAGCAACTGTGACGTTTGTCAGAGCCAGATTTGCGCTTAGATTTATGCGCTCCGCATTCGGGGTGAATGCAATTTTATCTTCGGCAATCATTGACCTGATAATCGGAGCAACCGTACGTTCATCACCGACGCCTCCGAGTAGTATGATTACCTGGTCGCTGATTTTAGGATCATCAACTTTCTCTAACAATAACTCTTGAGCCGGAGAGCCTATCTCAAGAATCTTTTTCATTGGTTCGGTAAACTTGAAGTGCCAGCACATAGGGGATTCACAATTATTCTCCGGGCCTGGCCAGGAATTAGTGTAGAGTTCGGCAATTAAGCCCGGGACCTCTGCGTCTTTTGAGTTTTGCTGCTCATGAAGGTAAACACTAGTGGAAGCAACAAAGAGAACTGCGGTCAAGATTGTGACGCGTTTGGTTAGGTTCATGATATTGGCATTCTGACCATCGAGTGGACCGGCGCGGCGATTACATTCCAACTTCGATTCAACCATTAAGTTACGAAACCCGCTACCCGCGCTCTTATCGCTGAGAGAGCAGGTCTAGCAAGCGGTTTGCATGACTGATTCTCTCTTGTCTCGTGACATTAGGCGACTCCGTCGAACGAATATACGTCACCATCGACTCACAATTATCGTGCTCGGCTTGTGGCATTATCCGTCACTCTGAACCAAGCCCCAAATCACGCTGACCATTGCTTACTCCTTCGCAAATCTTCTCGCCCTATGTCGCCCATCCTCGGGTAGTTGGGTAATTTGCGTGTTGCTGGCAATCGGGTCATATTCCGGGGCGCTAGCCCGACCGTCAGGGAGGGCTCAAATTAATGCATCCCGGAGCCCTCCCTGACGGTCGGGCTAATGCCCCGGAGACTAGCAACACACTTTTACCCCACTTGATCTGCAGCGCCACTTGTCGAGGAAACGGCGTGTGGGGTATCGTGCTCACTCAGTCCACCGCTTCAACCGGGAGAACCATGAAGAAACTGACTTTGCTCGCAACCCTGCTCGGCGTTCTTCTTGCCACCACGGCTGCAGCGCAGCAGACGATCGATAGCATGCTCGATCGAGAGATCGTGCAACTCGTCAGCACTTACAAGATGCTACATGCCGCGCCTGAACTTTCGCATCACGAAGAAAAGACTGCGGTCTTTGTGGCGTCGCAGCTTCGCGCCCTCGGCTTCACGGTCACCGAACGCGTCGGCAAGTATGCCCAAACAGAGTTGACCAGTTATGGCGTCGTAGCCGTAATGAAAAACGGCGCGGGCCCGACGGTGCTGGTGCGCACGGAACTCGACGCGCTGCCGGTGGAGGAGAAGACCGGTCTGCCCTACGCCAGCACGGTGAAAGCTAAGGACGATGCGGGTCAGGAAGTCAGTGTCATGCACGCCTGTGGTCACGACATTCACATGACCAACTTTCTGGGCACGGCAAAGATGCTGGTGGCCTTAAAGGATCAATGGCACGGTACGCTGGTGATGATCGGACAGCCCGCGGAAGAAACAGTCAACGGCGCCCGGGCCATGATCGCCGATGGTTTGTACACGCGCTTTCCCAAGCCGGACTTTGTACTCGCGCTGCACGACAGCTCGGACGTAGAAGCTGGTAAAATCACCTTCTATCCCGGCTATGCAATGGCCAGCGCGACCTCCGTGGACCTGGTGATTCGTGGGCTGGGTGGCCATGGCGCCAGACCAGAAGCCACCAAAGATCCGGTGGTCCTCGCCTCGCAAATCGTCCTGGCGCTGCAAACAATTGTCAGTCGCGAGAAATCTGCTCTCGACCCGGCGGTAATAACCGTCGGATCGATTCACGGCGGCACGAAGCGAAATATCATTCCCGACGAAGTAAGATTGCAGCTCACCATTCGCACGTACAAAGAAGAAGTGCGCCTGCAGATTCTGGCGTCCATTGAGCGCATCGCTAAGGGCATGGCCCTGGCCGCCGGAGTGCCGGAAGATCGCGCTCCGATCCTCAAGGTAATCGAAAGCGAAGGCTCGCCCGCAACTTATAACGATCCGGAACTGAGCGAACGGATAGCCGCCGCGATTGGAAGGACCATCGGAAAAGACAAAGTCATTAAGGCCCAGCCGTTGATGGTCAGTGAAGATTTTGGCTATTTCAGTCTCGATCATCAGATTCCGGCTTTCATG
>WNFQ01008108.1_pt1 | contig 10423 bp, 7 predicted proteins | sample 5400171 | NCBI WGS metagenome assembly WNFQ01 (sample SAMN13153356, study PRJNA577476) | soil metagenome | isolation source: 20 cm soil under Madrone tree | place: USA:California | collected 2016-06-14 | reverse complement strand
GAAACCGGTAAAGTGGTTTCCGGTACTGATTTCGTGCTAGGGAGTGAGGTCCGCCTACTTGTTTTGTTTTGGGCAGATGTCTCGTTTAAAGGTTATTGCTGTTCGCATGTCTTGGTCTTGACTCGAAGGGGCGCAGTTGTGCGTTGACCGCATTATCGAAACGTTCTCGTAGTCCGTCAGGCGAACTTGATTGCACCCGATCGAGGTAAGACTTGTACTGATTTGTTTACCCCTCATGGCCGCTGGTGCGACCTGTTCCAGAACCTCGGACACACCCTCCGACGACATTAGCGGAACATGCTCTTCCGAATAGGTGATGGTTGGGGGTCAATCAGTGCGGAGCAGGCCAGATGGTCTGAACCGTACTCCACAGTAAGACTAATCCCAGGTCGCGCAGCAAAACGTTCTCTGTCCGGTTCTCCATATAGATTGTGAAAGTCTTGGGAACTCGGCGACAGAAGAACGCTTGCGGTCGCAATTAGAAAACTTCCGACAAGGATACGCATAGCGGCCTGATTGTAGGTTTATCCAGTCCCATTTAGCAACAACCAGAAAGTGCCTTCCTTTTAGGGCCGCAGGCTCTAAAGGAGTTGGCCGCCTGGTCCGACGATAATCCCCGAGTTGCGATCACTCGCCCGGAATCTTACTCTCGATGCGTACAAGTGCTGTCCAAAGGGCAAATTATCGACTGCAGCGGGTGAGCTACGTCGAACGGCTTGGGCCGACAGGTAAGGCACGCACTATGTACCGCTGCGGGGAGCGCGGGCTGCGTCCGAAGGGGTAACAAGTTACGAGCGTCAGCGCGTCATCAGAGGTGGGCGCCAACTGGCCGACATCTTCGGGGGCGACCACACGGATGTCTTCCACAATGTAGGTTCGTGTTCGAAGCTCGGCGCGGCGGGAGTCATACCATTCGAGCTCGATAGTGTCGCCGAGAGCTACAACTTCAAGCGGTTCAAACCAACTGTCGCGGTGGCCGGCGAGTTCCAGATTGCCCGGCCCACCGAAGGCAGCACCGCTGAGGAGCCGAGCGGGGCCGAACGCCAGCGTGCGCGGGGTGGCACCCTCCAAAACAATTTCGTCATAGCCGAGGCGCGGGATGCGCAAGCGAGCTACCGGATGAGTGTCCGCCCACGGCCACGGCGGGTGGGACTCGCCCGAGCGTGCTGTTACCTGCCAAGCGCGGCGAATGAGGACGCCAGCAAGCTCGGCCTTCGCGTGCAGGTAGAGGGCGCGACCCGTGAGGCACACACCTGCGACCAGGGTGAGCGCAACAAAGTAACGCAGGGGCTTCACGCGAGCGCTCCTACCCTGCGGACCAGAAGCCAAAGCACGAGGCTCAGTAGGAGTAGCGCGACGCCGAGAGCTTCGAGAAAAGCGTCGGCAGTGCCGGTCGCTGGAGCGCCGAAGACTTTTTCCAACTGCATGCCTGCCGGCAACTCCGCGGCAACAGGAACGGTGGTGGAAGCGCCGCTTGCGTTGGCTACGATTTCCTCGACGGCGATTAGCGAAGTGAAGCGTGTAACCAGCCGGTAACGGATGGCATGGGCGATCAGCGCAGCGCGAATTCCGGCGCGGGCGTCCTCGTCGGAGAGGCGCCAATGGTCGATGAGATCGTCGACGCGTTGGCGGGCCCAGAGCGTCGTGATGCCGGGATGGAAAGACGCGGTGGTAGTGTTGAAAGCGAAATTCGCTTCGTAAGGCTGAGCGCCGGTGCGAGCGGTGAGACGAAGGCGGCCGGAATGGCCCTGGGAGATGCGGCCGTAGAGGAGAAGAGGTTGGCGAAGGAAAAGATCGGGAGGACGCTGGGGGTAGACATCGGCTACTTCGACGCCTTCGAACGTCAGCTTCACATCAGCGAGGACGGGACTCTCGATTGTTTCGAGGAGGCGGCCCATCTGCTCGCGAATTTCGCCGATATCGGCGATATGCGTGAAAGTGCCGCGGCCGAATTGCGCCATTTTGGTGGCAAGGAAGAAGTTGGGGGAGCTGCCGATGGCGACCGTGTAGAGGCGAGCGCCGCCCAAGTTACCGCGCAGCGTGTCGAAGATTTGCTCTTCGTTGCCAAGGTCGCCGTCGGTGAGAAGGACGATGTGGCGCAGGTAGCCTGGAGTCTCGGGCTTCCGCATGACGTGGAGGAGCGCGGGAAGCATTTCCGTGCCTCCGCCTGCTTCAAGATTTTGGACGAAACGACGCGCAGCGGCGATATTTTCCGATGTGGCGGTCAGAGGCTCGGAGGCAAATTCAAAATAAGTGTGGTTGAAAGCGAGGATGCCGAAGCGGTCGCCGGGGCCGAGACGGTCGAGGGCCTGAAGCAGCGCTTCGCGAGCCTGTGTGATGGAAGTGCCACCCATGGAACCGGAGACGTCAATCATATAGAGCATCTCCATGGGGACGCGCTTGACGGATTGTACGGTGGGAGGAAAGACAGAGAGGAGGAAATAGGTTTCGCCTGAGGCGGGATCAGGAGAAAGGAAAAGAGTGGTCTTTGGTTGTGTGCTTTCGGCTTGCTGGACTTCGAGGACAAAATCTTTGTTTGGAATGGTGGTGCCCGAGGCGAGTTCCACGTGGCGGCGGCCGTCCGGCAAACGACGAACAGTGATGGCGTGAGAGACCGAGTTGATTGAGCCAAACTCGAAGCCGGAGTCGAGATCAACGGACAAGGAGATGTCGTGGCCGGGACGGCTGTCTGGATTGCGGACAGGAGGAGTGATTCGAGAGGCGTCGGAGACGGCGTCGGTATCAACAGCCCAGCCCGTGCCGGTGTGAGAGACGGCTTGCGAACCGGGAATATAGCGTGGACCCACAACCATGGGGAAAACCAAGCGGATGCGCCCATCTTCCCAGCTCAGGGGCTGAACGTAGCGAAGGCGGACATCGATGTGGTCGCCGGGCATGAGATTCGCGACAGAGGCGGTGAAGATGTTGGGGCGCTCCTCTTCGACGAGAGCGGCGCGCTTGCCTTCGGACTTGGCGGAATCGTAGACGCGTTTGGCCTCTTCGCGCTCGCGGATGGTGCTGCGAATCAGTCGATTGCCAATGCGAATTTCCAAGTCGTAGACCGCACTGTCGTGAGGCAGGGGAAAAACATAGACGGCCTCGATGGGGTCTGTGCCGGAGTTCACGTATTGCTGCGTGACCGTAGCCGCGGCTGCCAGACCGCGCACGTCGAGGGTGACGTCGGTATGGACAAGGGGGATGGACTCGAAGCGACCGGAGATGGGTGAACGGTAAACGAGCGAGCCCTCGCAGACGCGAGGCGGGGCGTTGTCGGATTGTCCACCCTGCCCGCCGGACACCCATCCGGCAAAGACAGTAGTAGTTGATAGAAGCGCAAATGCTAAGCGCATACACGCTTTGCTGTGGAGCCAGTTTCCCGGGAACCGTGGCATTGTCTCCTCCTTCACTCGATGTATCGCGTGTATCGGAGTGCAAGAGGCGTGCCAGGAGGACTTCGTGGGAAAAGAATGGCTCAAGTCTCAGACGATCAGTCATTTAGCGTGAGAGGCTAGTCCGAACCGCATGGAGCACCGTGTTGCGGTACCCACGAATGTGGGAGCCCGACAACGCCGGAGCGCCTTTCCTACTTATTCTCGATTTGCAGGCCGGCCGCCAATTGCGGTCGGATGACCGCGCACTCGGAAGAAATCCGGTAAGGCGACATAAACAGGAGCTGGCGAAAAACTGTGATAGATTCGGATATCCGCACTGGAGAGACGTAGGAATGAGTCACCGAATCGCGGCTATCATCGCAGTTCTCACGCTCCTTTGCGGAATCGTTCTGCACTCGTCGAGTGCTCAAGAAGTGCCTGCAACGGTGGCCGACTCAGCCGAGGGCCTGCAATCTCAGATCGAGACCATTCTTGAATCGGCGAAGAATCATCATTCAAAGAGGAAGCACGATTCCAAGACCTTCGAGGATCTCATCAGCGACTTGCGAATCCCAGAGAAGTCGAACTGGTTCGCCTCGAAATTTGGCGACGACCTCGGCGCAAAGCTCGCGACCGAATACAGCCGATCGTGGGACAGCTTTCAAGATACGCTGACGCGCAGTTTTCTAGGTGCGGTAGAGTCAAAGCCGAAACAGACATTGGTGACCCTGTTCGGATCCTCATCCCCATTTGCGCAGGCAAACATGACTTCGATACAGCAAGGCGCCGCGAGCAGTCTCACTCTGTATGAGATCACGCTGCTGACGGGCCGAGGAAAAGATTCTGTTCCCGGCCTTTATGTGTATGCCGATGGCGCTTTCCGAGTGCTGAATTGGGCGACGTTCTACCAAGTGCCGAATGTAAAGCCGGCACGAATACGAATTGGTGGAAACGTTCAGCAAGCGAGACTTGTGCATCAGGTGAACCCAGTACCTCCTTCCGATGCAATCAAAAACCACGTCCAAGGAACTGTTCAGCTGCACGTTGTAATCGACATAGACGGCAAAATGAAGCAAGTCGACGTTCTCAGTGGACCTCCGGACCTCACGACCGCCGCGAAGGATGCGGTGAAGCAGTGGCGCTACCAGCCCACTCTACTGAATGGAGACCCTGTCGAGGTGGATACGACGGTCTCAGTCAGTTTTGCGCTGGGAGGGTGACGCTTTCGGACAGGTCCTGGTAAACGCCGTTACCGGAGAAGTGGAATCGGGCCGGTTATCCGACAAACCAGGAGCTGGCGTGATTTCAATTGCAGAACTTTCGCTCAGTCTGGTTCATGGATGAACAAGCGACGAGAAACGACAAGTCCCATCAGCCCAAAGAGTAAAATCGCGATCCAGCCCATGTATAAAAAATAAAGGTAATGGTCCCTGTCCGTGTAGCTGGGCCACAACCGAACCGTAACTACCAGGTTGCCTGCTAAACAGAAAAGCCAGGCGAACATCGGTGTTCGCGACGAAATCTTGTGGTGCAGCGTTTGTAGCCATGTGAAGAGGACAACAAATGTGAAGGTGCTGACAGCCAATAGTCCAATATAAAGAACGGCGAGATCGTCACCTTTGCTATTTCCGCGGTCATAGAGATACACACCGGCAATACCACCAGCGATCCCTGCGATGGCGGCCAGAACCCACGAAATAGTAGCCGCGAGCGTAAAGGCCCACCCGCCCGGGACCTTGCGGTACATTTCGATGATCCGGATCATTGCCCGCTCCAAGTTGAATAATAAGCGATGCCTCGACTGACCTCCTAGTGCCCGGCAGGTACCTGATGGCTGTTAATCAGGAGGCGATAAGAAACTCTCGACCGAAGGTCCTCATTTGTAAACCCATACTGCACCGATAAAGAAGAGCGTGCTCACCACTAAATGGTGGGACAACTACACGGCTCGCAAGCACTACAAAGTCTTTCCTGGACATGAATCCTCCATCGCATGCTTACAGACTACAGCGCCTGTAGATTTTGAGAATGGAGTATAAGCCAATCCACGCGGGATAAACCAAGAGGACGCAAGAGATGTTTGGGTCGGACTGAATCCAACCGCTAGATTACGAGCGAACCTTGCTCGTCGATGAAGAGGTCGAAGAAAACGAACAAGACCACTCTTCGGAGTAGCCGCGGAAGTGTGCTCAAAAAGAGTTTGACAAGGCCGACATTGTTATCGCGCTGGGAAAAGCGTGGAAGAGGAGGAACCGAAGATGAGACGGTGAAACCCCTTAATGGAGTCCAGCGGGTGCAAGTCCCGCACGGCCAAAGCGAGCATGCGGGCCGGTAGCGAGTGTTGCCACTCACCGGGTGACTGGCGGGTGCGAAGCGTACACAGCAAGGAAGTAGGCCGTGAAGATTCAGCTCCGAAATTTCGCTTGTTGCGATGCCGACGCTGTTAACAAGGCGGAAGGCAGTATCCGGACGACCGCTATTGCGAGGTCGCGCCGGAATCGCCGGAGTCCCTAGCTCGGGGCATGCTTCCAAAAGGATTCCCCAGGAACCCAGGAGAGCTCACCATCTCTGCTCGCAAGAGCGGAAACGCGGCCGCCAAGGGAAACCAGAGGTGATCGCACACGGATGGATGAGCAGTCTTACGACCCCGTAGTACCAGCGAAGGTGGGGAACCGCAGGGCTTCCGCAAGGAGCGGCCACGGGACCCACTGGAGGGAAGGGGGGAACAGGTGCACGTATCTGGCGAAAGGAAACATAGACGAGGCTCAGACCTCGACACGCTATGTCCACACAAATCGACAGAATAACCGAACTGGCCAAGAAGGATCCGAAGCGACAATTCTTTTCGATCGCTCATCTGATCACGGCCGAGGCGTTGTATGCGGCTTTCCGGGGGCTACGAAAGAAAGCCAGCGCAGGAGTGGACGGCGTCACGTACCAGATGTATGAAAAGGACGCCGCGAGGAATATCCAGCAGCTTCATGGGCGGCTCAAAGTGGGCAAGTACCGGGCTCAACCGCTGCGCAGGATCTACATCCCCAAAGAAAACGGGAAGGAGAGACCTATCTCCATACCATCCTTGGAGGACAAGATCGTGCAAAAGGCGACGGGCGAAGTGCTAAACGCCATCTATGAGCAGGATTTTCTCGAATGCTCGTACGGGTTTCGACCTGGACGAGGACCGCATCAGGCGCTGAACGAGGTGGGACGAGTCATCTGCACAAAACCCACCAGTTGGATCCTGGAATTAGACATCACCGCCTACTTCGACACGATCGTGAGAGGGCAACTCATGGAGATGATCGAAAAGCGAATCAGCGATGGCAGTGTACTCCAACTGATACGGAAGTGGATTCAAGTCGGAGTCATCGACGAAGGCAGATTACTCGTGAGCGAAACGGGTACCGGGCAAGGGCAGACGATCAGTCCGCTCTTGGCCAACATTTACCTGCACTACGTGCTCGATGAATGGTTCGAGCACGAAGTGAAGCCCCGCTTGAAGGGGACAGCACACGAGATACGTTTCGCCGATGATGCCGTGCTGTGCTTCCAGTATCGGGAGGATGCCGAGAAGGTGATGGAGGTCTTACCGAAACGATTTGCAAAATACGGTTTGACGCTCCACCCGGAGAAGACCCGGTTGGTGGACTTTGGGCGATACGCGGAGGAACATGCGAAGCGGCAGGGGAAGAAACCGGCCACGTTTGATTTCCTCGGCTTCACGCACATATGTGCACGCAGCCGGAGAGGGAAGTTCGCAGTGCATGTGCGGACGATGAAGAAACGGCTCCGTAGGGGCCTGACGGCAATCGCCGAATGGTGCCGGGAGAACCGCCACAAGCCTGTGGAGGAACAGCAGAAGACCCTCAACGCTAAGCTCCGGGGCCACTACCAGTACTACGGGATACCGACGAACTCCATGAGCATGTGGCGGTTCTATCGGGAAGTCTGCCGCATCTGGCGGAAGTGGCTCAGTCGCCGAACTCGCGGGAAGGCGTTGACGTGGGAGAGATACACAAAACTCCTTCGTTGCCATCCTTTGTTGCTCCCTCGGATCGCACATCCTTGGTACAATCTGCACGGTGGGATCTGTGAGGGGAGAGAGTGTCGGTCTGGCCAGGGTGGACCTAAACGGGCACGAAGCTGGAAACGGCGGACACAGCCAAGGAACACCTACAGCACACCGCCCTCTCTTCTACTCGGAGAGATGTGCGGTAAGTGCTAATCGGGCATCGGGTCCATCATCTGCTTTAGACCTCCCAGTTGCCGATGCTTCCTTCGCTCGACGCCAACAGCGCTGGAGTTTCTATCTCGTCGCTCCCCGCTTATACTGAACGGGAGCGATGGGCCTTCCGCGAACCACGGATACGATTTTAGAGTTATGCGAGATTCCGGTCAGCGTTTTCCTGGTGACTCAGCAACACGGAATTAGAGCACTACCCAAGGTCCTCTGGCCTGACGGTGCGCCCTTGCACGCGTGCTATATTGCTCGGTTCGAATCATCAATCGGATCGTTCAAGGCAAGACGAGTGTTTAAGCGTTATGAATGAGAAGAAGCCGCCAGTTGCTCAGTACGTCCTTCTTGGGCTGCTGTTTTTCGTAGCATGCGCTTATCAAGTTCGTGCCACTATTGCGTCGTTTCCTGGATTCCTCGATCGCAGGGCTGCGGCTTGGCCCTTCATACCGGGCTACGTTCATGGGGAACCGAAGGCGGCCTTTGTCGGCCGAGAGGGTCGACAGGCGGGTATCCACGAAGGAGACATACTCATAGCAGTAAAGGGCCGGACCTTCACTGGGCTCGCTGTGTTTGGTGAAGCCATGGCCGCGGCGAGGCCCGGAGATTCCCTGCGAATCATGTACCAGAGATCGGGTTCACAGGATCCGAAAACTGCAGAGATATTCCTCCTTCCCGCTTCAGACGATAAAGGCTTGGCACTCGGTGCCGTCCTAACGCTTAAGGTCGTTCTGCCGTTTTTCAGCATATTGCTGGGATTCTGGGTGGCCTTTGTTCGCCCGCGAGATATGTCCGCCTGGCTGCTGACCGGTGTTCTGCTGGGCCTCAGTAACCTTTTCTCCGCTTACTCCGAAAGCTGGGGGCCGGGCATCCGCGATTTGGCCGAATTCTATCGTTTCTCCTGCAATCAGGCTTGGCCGCTGTGCATGCTGTTTTTCGGGTTGTATTTCCCGCAACCGTTTCCGCCAGATAGAGCTCAGACGTTGGTCCGGTTGGCGAAATATGTTCTGGCCCCCCTCCTAATCATCGATGGGCTCGTCTCCATTGTTATCCGCATCGGTGAAGTCGAGAACTACGCCAAGGTTGCCGCGTTGGCGGCTTTCTGGCGCCGCCTTGGATCCCTGCCGTTCTGGCTGGGCGTTATTGCGATCGGCAGCTTTTTTGCCAGCATCGCTTTCAAGTCCAGCACCGCTGTTTCGCCGGATTCGAAACGGCGACTACGCCTGCTATATGCCGGCACAATCGTATCGCTGACCCCGACTTTTATTCTGATCGCCATTGCGCAGATCAAAGGCAGCGAACTCGAGCAGATCTTTCCAGAATGGCTGGTGCTGGCCTCGCTCGCTCTGCTCCTCCTTTTTCCCATAACCCTGGCCTACGTCATTGTTGTGCAGCGCGCTTTGGACGTACGCGTGGTTGTTCGCCAAGGATTGCGCTATGCGTTGGCCAGTGGCGGAATTCGCGTCTTGCAAGTGATTCTGACAGTCGCTGTCTTATTCATTGCCACCACGCTGACGATGTCCCACGGCAGCCGGACACAGAAGATGTCCATGATCGCCGTGGGCGTCTTTCTCGTTCTTATGGTGCGACGTGCTGCCGATCATCTGCGCAAATGGATTGACCATCACTTCTTCCGCGACGCCTACGATGCAGAGCAGATTCTAGCGGGCCTTAGCGATGAAGTACGCTCGATGGTGGAGACCCGGCCCATGCTGGAGCGCGTCGCTACCAGGATCGCCGAATCTCTGCATGTTCCGCGTATCGCAGTCCTACTCCAGGAAGGCGCCTTCTACCGGCCCGCCTATGCCATCGGCTATGCTGGTGTGCCGCAAATGGAGTTGTCTGATAGTTCCGAGGTCATCCAACATCTCCGCAAGGATCCCGAACCCTCTCTCGCGTATTTCGACGACGAAGACTCGTGGGTGAATTCCTCGCTGCCCGAAGCGGAAAGGCTCAACCTCGCCGCGCTCGAACCGCGGTTACTTCTGCCTCTCTCCGTAAAAGACAAACTGCTGGGAGTGGTGAGTCTCGGGGAAAAGCGTTCCGAGGAGCCCTATTCCGGAATCGATCTGAGGCTCCTGAAATCCCTTGCCACGCAAACGGGACTCGCTCTTGCGAATGCGCAACTCACCACCGCGGTCGCCGAGGAAGTTGGACGCCGCGAAAAAATGAATCGCGAACTGGAAATCGCACGCGAGGTGCAGGAGCGCCTGTTCCCGCAAAGATTGCCGTATGTAGCGGGATTGGATTATTGCGGGCACTGCCGCACAGCACTGGGTGTAGGTGGGGATTATTACGACTTTCTGGCGCTGCCGGACGGTATGCTCGGCATCGCGCTTGGGGATGTGTCCGGGAAAGGGATCGCCGCGGCTCTGATGATGGCCAGCCTGCAAGCGTCGTTGCGCGCGGAGGCTGCGCGCGCCGGCAACGACATTGGCGGGATGATCGGCAGACTCAATCAGATGCTTTACGACGCCTCAGCGGAGGATCGTTACGCCACACTTTTTTACGCCCAATACGATCCTGCCTCTCGCCGATTCACGTATGTCAACGCCGGCCACAATCCGCCGATGGTTTTCCGCTATAACGCTGAGAATGGCCACGATAGTTCCGGCGGACACGATGGCCTTCCTGAGCGACTCGATGAGAAGGGTGGGCCAGTAGTGGGCCTCCTAATGGAATGCCAATACGAACAAGCCGAGATAGCCCTCGTGCCCGGTGACGTGGTCGTGCTGTACACCGACGGAATCAGTGAAGCCATGAACCCCGCACTTGAAGAATGGGGCGAAAAGCGCCTGATCGATTCGGCGCGAGAAAC